>Ga0326727_10002351_pt1 | contig 65099 bp, 55 predicted proteins | sample MB2enrmetagenome_FD_207643 | JGI IMG/M metagenome (GOLD analysis project Ga0326727, IMG submission 207643) | Lab enriched peat soil microbial communities from McLean, Ithaca, NY, United States - MB29MY | ecosystem: Environmental > Terrestrial > Soil > Wetlands > Peat | place: USA: New York...
AGCGTTATGGCAACTGTCCGGATCATGGCGGGCGCGGGACTCGGAATGACAATTTGTGGGAGGGCCAGGCTGTTGATGAATCCGATTCCTATTTTCGAGACTACTTCTCAGCACTCAGCATTCAGCACTCCAAAGAAAACATCCAGCGCAGAGCCGCAGAGAAAATCAAGACAGGGGTTTCTTCCCGGTTGTTCTCTGCGTCTCCGCGCCTCTGCGCTGGGTTTTTCGGCTGACTGCTGAGTGCTGATTGCGGAATGCTCGTTCAATAGCCACAAAGTGTGGCATTTTTGCCACATGTAACAATTGGTCCATAATCGTAATCTACTCACCAGACACAACATCCGGAAGGTTATAATCCTCTTGTCGCTCATGCACGCGATGCCAACCGAAGAGCTACCTCCCGCGCATCCATCCCCTACCGGCCTGACCCATTATGAGCAGACCATCCGGACACCAGCGGCCTGTAGCGGAATCGGCTTGCACTCCGGAGCGGGCGTGAATATGCGGATTCTCCCGGCGCGCGCCGGAACCGGCATCGTGTTTCGGCGGGTAGATCTGGACAACTTTTGTGTTGAAGCGGTCAGTCGCAACGTGGCCAAAGTAAGTTACGCCACGAGCCTGATGAAGCAAGGTGTGCTGATTTCCACTACCGAACACCTCCTTTCCGCCCTTGTCGGCTGTGGCGTCGACAACGCGATCGTGGAACTGGACAATCTGGAAGTCCCCTTACTTGACGGCAGCGCCGAGCCGTTCATTCGCATGTTGCGGGAAAGCGGAATCAAGCCGCAACGGCGCAAGCGGGAATACCTGCGCATTCTCCGCCCCCTTGAAGTTCACGACGGGGAGAAATTCATCGGTGCTTACCCGGGCCAAGGCTATTCGGTGGGCTACACCATCGATTTTCCGCATCCCCAGATCGGGCTCTCGGAATTTCACGTGGAGCTGGCCAACGGCGAATACTGCAGGGAAATCGCGCCGGCGCGCACTTTTGGTTTTTTGGCGGACGAGCACAAGTTACGCGACATGGGGCTGATCCGGGGCGTGTCGCCGCAGAACTGTGTAGTCCTCACCGAGGATGGGATCGCGAATCCCCCCCTCCGCTTCCCGAATGAGTTTGTGCGCCACAAGGTGTTGGATCTGATTGGGGATCTGGCGCTGCTGGGACAACGCCTTCTGGGACAGATTGTTGCGCACCGGGCCGGCCACGCCATGCATACCGCCCTGGTGTCCCGCATCCTGAAGGACCGAACCGCTTGGGAACCAGCCACCCTGGTGGAACCCAAGGCCGCCAGCCGCCAACCCGCGCTGGCGAGCGTCGACTGAGGCAAACCCTTCACCCTCCGGTTCTCGGTTCTCAGTTCTCAGTAGCCGAAATCGTCAGCTTGCGCTGTCGTGCGATGAATACCAGCAGCCCGTAGCGCCGCCGGGAACGGCGGCGTTGCTCCGGATGGCCCTATTCTGTTTTCTGGAACTGACAACTGAGAACCGGGAACTGAGAACACGCTAATTGCTGCCCGCTGGGTGGCTGTTCACGCGGGTCATTTCTTCCCGGCCGCCGTTCTCCACGCCCAGCTTCGCTGTGCCGCGTCCGTTGCCCGCCCGTGGCGCCGGCGCCACATCGTCGTACCGGCTGGCGCGGCTAATAAAATCCGCCAACTGTTGTCGAACAGCCTGCCCGAGCACCATGAAACGCAGGCCCGCGCGCCCGTCGTCCGTGCTCCAGGCGACCAGGGCCGCGCATTCAATCGCCTCACCCTCCGGAGGGCAGAAACTCAGGCGCACCTTGGCCCCAATGGGCAGCTTGTGGGTAGCCCGCACGGACAAGCCACCTTCGCTCAGATTGCTGGTGGGGAACTGGTAACGGGTTCCCTGGCCGAAATCCAGAGTGGCAGGCACCTCGAACGGAAGGCGAAAATAGCGCCGCCGCTCCCGCACCATCAATCCCAGGGCGGCACGAAGGCCGCGGGTGGCGCGCTCCAGGCTCAGAGGCTTTTCCAGAATAAAGTTGGCGCCCAAGCCAAATGCCCGGCGCAGATTGGTGGTTCCATTGGTCAGGGCGAAAACGATGGCTGAGCGATTCGAGGAACCCTGGCGCAACTGTTGGACGAGCTCATCCGCGCCCGGCAAATCGTCGCAATCGGCGATAATAGCGTCGAACTTGCGCCGCGCCATCAGATCGGCAGCATCGTTTACCGTACTGGTGAGTAGCAGGTCGATACCGGCATCCTGCATTACCCGCCGCAGGACCCGCACGGTTTCGACATCGGCCGAAAGGAGAAGAGTTTCTAGCCGCATAGCCTCCCCTATCCTAGGCAATTTTTTCCCTGGGACGAAGGCACGGAAGTAATACACGAAAGTGCATTTCTGCTAAAGTCGGGCGACCGAGCATCCAACTGGGGTTTGGACCGTCACTTGCCCCGGCAATCGGCCGGCGAGAGCCGCCTCCAAGCCTTACGACGGGCTGAGGCAGGAGCGCGGTGACAGGATATGTCATGAAGAAGATGGTGTACTTTTCGCTGGGCTCCAATCTGGGAGAGCGCCACGCTAATCTGCTGCGTGCTTTGGAGCGCCTGCGGCTTCTGGGCCAAGTGATTGCCGTTTCTTCCGTTTACGAAACCGAGCCCATGGAATTCAAGACGCAGCCTTGGTTTTTGAACTGCGCGGTGGCGCTGGAGACCGAATTGATGCCCAGACAGTTGCTGGCCCGCACGCGGAAAATCGAGCAGCAGCTAGGCCGGCGGCGCTCGGCAGGACCCGCTCCCGCCAACAAGGGGCCGCGGGCGATCGACATAGACATCCTGTTATTCGGCAACGCGGTGGTAGATACGCCGGAGCTGGTCATCCCCCATCAGGCCATGCACCAACGGCGGTTTGTCCTGGAGCCACTCGCCGAAATCGCGCCCGAGGTCCGCCACCCGGTCTTTCATACGACCATCCGCCAGTTGCGAGACGCGGCCGCGAAGGAGCGCCAGGCGGTGCGCAGAATCAGTGGCCAGTGGCCAGTGGCCAGCCGCCAGCAGAGCAGGGCCTCAGCCAACCCCATTTGTCCCGCTGACCACTGACCACTGGCCACTGCTATGGCACGATCAAGCGGCTGCCGGCCTCTTCCGGACCGGTTATCAAGGAATCCCTCTCCTGGAAGCCTTCCGCCAGGAAATCGAGGAATGCGCGGGAGCGCGGACGGCCACTGGTGCGCGCGTGCGCCAAGCGTGCCAGCAGAACCAGGATTTGCAGCACCTCGGAGTCACGCAAGCTGGAATAGCCGAGTTTCTTTTGTTCCGCTTCGCGGTATCGCGTAAAAGTTTGTTCCAGTTCCATGGAAACCACTTGCTGAACGGGATTGGCGGTGGGCGCTTCGTAGAACAATCCCGAGTTCACCAGGGTCTCGTACCGCTTGGCGACATGGTTCAGCGCGGCCATGGCATCGCTGTCCCGCAAGGTGCGGTCTCGCCGGCCGGCCTGCACCAGGGCGTAGCTGAGGGCCACGATCAGCGGCTCCCGCCGGTAGGTCAGGTCTTCGGGAACTTCAATTCCCGGGAACAATGCCCCTTCCGCTTCCGCCAGCTCCCGCGGCCGTTCGTAGCGCCGCGCCTGTTGCAGATACGGACACTCGCTGGGACAATCCAGAGTCACCTCGCGTGCGGTACCGCAACAGGCCGGGCAGATTCGCCCGTGCACCGCCGGACAGAAACGCTTTTCCTTACGGGTTTCACAAATCGCGCAGGCCACAGCACACTCCCTAGTCCCATTATGCCATGTCCGCGCATAGCCAAAGAAAAACCGCTAAACATGCGGGTGGCAGGCTTGTAATTCGCGTCCGTCATGTATAGAATCCGGGTGCAATTGCCGCATAATCGTTTCCTTAAATTCACAAGGAGGAAGTGCATGGCAGCAGGCATGACGAAAACCCAGCTGGTCCGCAACCTGGCGGAGAAGGTCGGAACCAATAACAAGACAGCGGCCGCTTTCCTGGAGCTGTTGGCCGAAGTGGCCATAAAGGAAACCAAGAAGAATGCCGTCTTCGTTCTCCCAGGCCTGGGCCGCCTGAAAAAGTCGCAGCGCAAAGCCCGCATCGGCCGCAACCCCCAGACCGGCGAGCCCATGAAGATCCCCGCCAAGACCGTAGCCAAATTCTATCTGGCCAAGGCGGTAAAAGATTCCATCGCCCCCAAGAAATAGATTCTGAGCGCGGGGTTTTGCAAGGGCCGGCCCTACCGCCGGCCTTTACTTTTTCCGGGTACCTCTCACCCAGACAGTCAAAAACAACACCCCGCGCAGATCACATGCGCCGCTGACGCACCATCGAGGATGAAAATGGGAGGGAGCGCCCGGTTTGGTAGCGCTGCCGTCCCTTCGTAGGAACTCAGGGCAAGCTCTGGGCGACGGGCTAGCAGGGCTCCCCGCAGCCCGTCGGCGCGGGACGCCCAATGTCACTTTCTTTAAGGGGTTGGTTCGTATCAGGGCGACCTCAGCAGGCTGGGGAAAAAATTCTCGTTTAGACATGGTTTCGGCTTCCAGAGGCTAAGGGGTGTAGCCCTTGATCTTTGGGTCGCCAGAAATGGCCACGGCACATAGGGCCGAAATACATAGGTTCCTCGCCCCGCGCCCTGCGGTGAGTGGCAACTGACCCCGTCATGCTGGGCGCGGCGCTCGGAATGACAGACATTGGGGGTAAGGATTTTTTGGCGGCTCTGCGGCTCGGTGTTCGATGTTTTCAACGCTTTGGCTAAAGCCAACGTTGGCTGAGTGCTGAATGCTGACGGCTGACCGCAATCCTTAGCCCACGAGCACGGCTCCACCGTTGACGTTAAAGACCTCGCCGGTGACAAAACCGGCGTGTTCGGTACAAAGAAACAGGACCGGCGCGGCGATTTCTTCCGGACGCGCCACCCGGCCCAGGGGGATGGCGCGTAAAGCGCGTTCCCGCAGCTTCGGGTCGGCCATGGCCGGCGCCGCCATATCCGTGTCGACCCAGCCGGGGGCAACGCAGTTCACATAAATGCCGTCGGCCGCCAGCTCCGTCGAAAGCCCTTTGGCCATACTGATCAACGCCCCTTTAGTGGCGGCATAGTCGCAATGGTAGGCTTCCCCGCGCTGGCCGGCGGTAGAGCTGATGAGCACGATATGGCCGGCAGCCGGCGGTTGGCCACCGCCGCGCACCGCCGCCCCCTGCGCTTTCATCTGGGCGACCGAATGTTTAATCAGCCCAAAAACGCTGTCCAGATTCGTGGCGGTGGTGCGGCTCCACTGTTCCTCGGTCATTTGCTCGATGGGCACGTCCTGGGGCGGCCAGATGCCATGATTGACGACCAGTATGTCGAGGCGGCCAAAGCGCCGGACCGCTGCCATAACCAGTTCCCGCGCACCTTCCAGCCCGCTCAGGTCGGCTTGAACGGCGCAGCACCGTTCCACGCCATAGCGCCGGAGCAGTTCCTCGGCAGAGCTGCGGGCGCGCTGATAGCTGAAAACCACCTGGGCGCCGGCTTCCGCAAACATACGCACACAGGCGGCGCCGATACCGCGCGAACCGCCGGTAATCAGGGCTACCCTACCCGAGAGCGAGAGACTGACAGCCATAATGGCGCGAGGGTACCACATTGCACGGCATTCCGTAATTCGCGATTGCTGATAGAATTGGTGCTTCCCGAATGCTTCTCCCGGCCCGGAAGGGGGCGGGGACGGCCAAATTCTCATTTCCAGGTAAGGATAGACCGCCGTGTCCGACACCACCGCTGATCGCCCGGTGATCACTTACAGCGACGCCGGAGTTGACATCAATCAGGCCAAGCGCACCAAACAGCGCATCAAGTATCTGGCACACAAGACGTTTAACAAATGTGTGCTCAGCGAAGTGGGTGGCTTTGGGGCGCTGTTTGCGCCGGACAAGAAGAAATACAAAGACCCGGTGCTGGTAGGGAGCGTCGACGGCGTGGGCACGAAACTGAAGATTGCTTTCGAGATGGACCTCCACCATACGGTGGGCGCGGACCTGGTGAATCACTGCGTGAATGACATCGCGGTGCAGGGAGCGGCGCCGCTGATTTTCATGGACTATTTTGCCGCCGGCAAACTGGATCCGGAGGTGGCGGAAAAAGTGGTCGCCGGACTCGCCGATGCCTGCAAGCACAACGGATGCGCCCTCATCGGGGGGGAAACCGCCGAGATGCCCGGATTCTATGCCCCGGGGGAGTATGATCTGGCCGGCTTTATCGTGGGCGTGGTGGAGCGGGAGAAGATTATCTCCGGAAAAAACGTGGAAGCCGGCGACGTGCTCGTGGGCCTGCCCTCCAATGGCTTGCACACCAACGGTTACTCCCTGGCCCGCAAGCTGCTTTTCGAAGTGGCGCGGTACTCGCCCGATACGTATGTCAACGACCTGAAGAACAAAGTGGGGAGCGAGTTGATGCGAACCCACCGCAGTTATTGGCCGTTGATCAAGAAGCTGATGGACGCCGACGCGGTGGTGGCCCTGGCCCACATTACCGGCGGAGGAATCACGGAAAACCTTCCCCGCGTGCTGCCGCGCGGCAAAGGTGCGCACATCGAACTGGGCTCTTGGCCCGCGCAACCCATTTTCGAGCATCTGCAAAAACTGGGCAGTGTTCCGCCCGAAGAGATGCTGCGCACGTTTAACATGGGAATCGGCATGATCCTGGTGGTTCCGCCGAAGAAATTCAAGAAAGTGCAGACCATCCTGGAACGCAGCGGCGAGAAAATGTTTACCATCGGGCGTATCGTCAAAGGCGACCGGAAAGTAACCTACTCGTGAAGGTTCCGCTGCTCGAACCGAGGTTCTGATTTGCAATTTGCAATTTGTAATTTGCAAAGTAAGAACCTGAATGGTTTACTTTGCAAATTACAAATTGCAAATTACAAATTCTATGGCTGTCACGCACAATCTGGGCATTCTGTTGAGTGGCCGGGGATCGAATTTCGTGGCGATTGCGGATGCGATTGCCGCCGGGCGCATTCCGGACGCGCGCATTGCGGTCGTCATCTCGAATCGGCCGGAGGCTCCGGGAATTGAGGTGGCGCGCCGCCGCGGACTCAAGGCCCTGGTGATTCCCTCCAAAGGAAAGCCGCGCGAGGAACATGACCGGGAGGTGGTCGGGGCGTTGCGCCAGCACCAGGTGGAACTGGTGTGTCTGGCCGGTTATATGCGGCTGCTCTCCCCGTGGTTCGTGCAGCAGTTTGCCCAGCGCGTTCTGAATATTCACCCCTCCTTGCTTCCGGCCTTTCCCGGTTTGGAGGCGCAGCAACAGGCCTTCGACTACGGCGCAAAGCTGAGCGGCTGCACGGTGCATTTCGTGGATGAGCACCTGGACCATGGCCCCATCCTCGTGCAAAGAGCCGTGCCCGTGCTGGAGGGCGATGATGCCCATGCGCTGGCCGACCGCATCCTGGCGCAGGAGCATCAGGCCTACAGCGAAGCCATCCGCCTCGTGCTCGAGGGCCACTGGGAAATTGTCGGGCGCAGAGTCGTGGTACGTGAACCGCAACCTCGCGGAGCCGAAAAGACAGAAGCTCAGCGGGGCGGCAGTTAGGCTGAGGGTCCGGGATTGTCATCCTGAACAGAGCGCCCGCCTCTTTCCTCCGACCCGCTTCTTTTGCGGGTCGGGGCGGGCGCGGAGTGAAGAGCCTGTCCTGAGCGAAGCGAAGGAATCTATGCATTCCTCTGTGGAACCCAGGCGAATGGGCTTTCCCACGTTGCCACACTGCGCGTTGGGTTCGAGTCGGTCCCTTGCGTCCGGTCTCACGCACAAATGGCAACTGCACCCAGGGCCGAAATGCATGGATTCTTCAGCCTCGCGCCTGCAGCGGCATTGCAACTGGCCGAGTCATTCCAGGCGCGCGGCTTCAGAATGACAGGCTTTGGGGGTAAGAACTTGTTGCCTCTGGAAATTACATTCTGGGTACAAAAAGAAAATGCATAAATCCCGAGGCGCGCTGCAACAACGATCTCGGCACCTGTTAGGACGAATAATTCATGGCTAAGTTTCCTGATCTTGAATATCAGCTGGACTATATCCGCAAGGGCGCTTCGGAAATTATCCCCGAACGCGAACTGCGGGAAAAACTCGAGCAGGCGCAGAAAACCGGAGTCCCGCTGCAGGTGAAGGTGGGATTCGACCCGACCGCCCCCGACCTGCATTTAGGGCACACGGTGCTCATCCGGAAGTTGAAGCACTTTCAGGATATGGGCCACACCGCGATTTTTCTCATCGGCGATGGCACCGCCAGAATCGGGGATCCGACAGGACGTTCGGCCACCCGGCCGCCGCTCACCGGCGAGGAAATCGACCGCAATGCGGAAACCTACAAGGCCCAGGTGTTCAAGATCATGGACCCGCAAAAGACCGTCGTCCGCTACAACAGCGAGTGGCTCTGCAAGCTGGGCTTCGAGGACATGATTCGCCTGGCGGCCAAATTCACGGTCTCGCAAATGCTGGAGCGCGAGGACTTCCATAAGCGTTTTCAAGAAGAAAAACCGATCTCCGTGCACGAGTTGCTCTATCCCATGGCCCAGGGATACGACTCGGTGGCGTTGCATGCCGATGTCGAACTGGGAGGGACGGACCAGACCTTCAACCTGCTGGTGGGACGGGAACTGCAGCGCATGTGGGGACAGCCGCCGCAATTGGTGTTGACCACGCCGCTGCTGGAGGGCCTCGATGGCGTACAGAAGATGTCGAAATCGTACGGCAATTACGTCGGCATCACGGAACCGCCGTTGCAGCAATACGGCAAGCTCATGTCCATCTCCGACGAGCTGATGTGGCGTTATTACGAGCTGCTCACCGATATCAGCATGGCCAAGATCGGCCAACTGCAGGCGGATGTGGCCGCCGCCAAGGCCCATCCCATGGAAGTAAAAAAGGCGCTGGCGGCCCGCATCGTGACTGATTTTCATGGCGCGGCGGCAGCCCGCCAGGCGGCCGAAGACTGGGCGCGCCAGTTCCAGAAGGACGAAACGCCGGAGCGTCTGGAACAGGTGACCGTCCGTTTTCAGGATGTCGCAGCCAAATCCGGCAGCGAGCAGGCCGTGCGGCTCGACAAGGTGCTGGCCCGCGCCGGGCTGGCGGAATCGGCTACCGATGCCATGCGCAAGATCAAAGCCCGCGCGGTAAAGATCGATGGGGAGCTAAAGTGCGAGCCCGTTCTTCCGGTTCGCCTGCCGGCGGAGTTTGTCGCTCGGGTGGGGCGGCTGATGAAGAAGGTCGTGATTCCGCAAGATCCTAGCGCCGCCGAGTAATGGGCATTTTCTTTGGGGGGCCTTGCTGGTACGCGGTGATCAGGGCAAGTTGGGCAGGATTCAGGTCCAGGAATTCTAAGCCGTGCCGATAGCCGTTGGTGTAGCGCACAATGGCGCGCACACGGATGGGTTCGGGACCACCGGGAAAAGGGAAATCCAGCGAGACTTCATCGTCCGGCTTCAGCGGGACGGCCACCGTTGCGCCTACGCCTCCCGTGCTCACGTCAGTGCACCAGCCATGGTAGGTTTGCTGATCGCTGGTAGTCAGCGCGACGGGCGCAGTCAGGCTGCGCCGGTCGATCTGGCGCGTTGACGGCCACGTTTGCTGCAGATAGTCAGGCAGGTCCATCATACGGGGAGATGGTGTCATTTCCGGCCATCGGGAGCAATCGTTCTCGCCTGAAGATAGGTACCCGAAGTACCTTAATGGCCCCGGTGGGAGCGAGGGCTCGGCAAATGTATTGGGGCTGCTTACGGATGATAAGAGGATTTTTCAACAATAGTGGGTAGTTGGCGCTTGCATCAGTGACTCACAGGCGCGGGGCGCAACAGTAGCGACATTGCCGCGAGCAGAGCGCCAGCCAGTGCAAAATCCCCGATATACTGAACCATTGCCGTTGATTCGGGCCACAGCTTCTCGATTGGATAAAGAACAAGATGTGCTGACCATCCAACCATGAAAAGGCGCTCCCGCCCTTCTGTCCCGCGAATGAAGCAAAAAGCGAGCCAGCAGAGACAGGCATACAGGGCGACGTTGGCCACGATAAATGGCCAGCCATGCGGTACAAAATCGAGCGGCAGTAGCCATCCCGATTCAGTGTGACCTAGGTGCAGTGGGCCATGAATGGCGAGGAACAGTATGTACGCGGTGATGACTATCGCGAACGCCGTCCTACGGCGTGTTGTTAGTAGCCGCGCAGGGTGCACTTGGGGCATAAGAAGCTCCATTCAATCGGCTCCCATTATCGTCAAAAGTAATTGTCGCTAACAGCCCATATCACTCGTAACTGCCTAGAAGTGCGCCGAGTCGACGCTGCCTAGGCCGTTACTGGCGGGACGAGGGATCTCGCCAGCCACGCCGCCGCCCTCCAGATAGACTTGCGCCGCTCCCAGAAGCGCCCGCCGTCTTCCTCCGACCCGCCTCTTTTGCGGGTCGGGGCGGGCGCGGAGCGAAGGATCTTAGGCATTCCTCTGTGGAACCGAGGCGAATATGCTCCCATGCATTGCGATACCGCGGGTTTGGGTCAATCCCTTGCAGCCAACCTCAGCCACAAAGGGCAACTGCACACAGGGCCGAAATACATAGGTTCCTCAGCCCCGCGCCTGCGACGGCGTTGCAACTGGCCGTGTCATTCCAGGCGCGCGGCTTCGGAATGACAGACTGGGGGGGTAAGAACTTGTTGCATCTGCAAATTACATTCTGTCGCTTCGCACTCGCCCCGACCCGCAAAAGACGCGGGTCGGAGGATCCGGCGCGCACACAGGGCCGAAGGATACTCTGCGCTGTTTATTTCCCCGCCCGGCCGCGCTGACTGGCGTTCGCACCCGTTTTAGTTTTAAATGCTTCTGGCTGGCAAAGGGTGTGCTGCTGCCGCAGGCGCATGGGAATCTTTGCTTAGGCGAGAGGATTTATGGCCGAAGAGCGACGTTCGCGAGTATGGCTCTGGGTGCTGATCGGAGGCGGGGCATTTTTTGTATTTGTGCTGGCGGTCTTCACGCTGGTTTACGTGAGTTTGCGTTCCGGTACGAGTCAGCTCGGGGGCTTCGGCGGCAAGATCGGGGTGGTGGATCTGGAAGGCGTGATCCTGACGCCCAAGGAAACCGTGAAGCAATTGGGTGAATTCGCCAAAGACGACTCCATCAAGGCCATTGTCCTGCACATCAATTCGCCCGGCGGGGGCGCCGCGGCGTCGGAGGAGATTTATCGCGAAGTGCGCCGCATTCGCGACGCCAAGAAGAAGCCGATCGTGGCCTCCATCGAAAGCGTGGGCGCCAGCGGCGCCTACTACGCCGCCTCGGGGACGGGTAAAATCTTTGCCGATAACGCCAGCATTGTGGGTTCGATCGGGGTCATTGCCGAGTGGTATAACTACGGCGAGTTGCTGCGCTGGGCCAAGCTCAAGGAAGTAGTGATCAAGGCGGGCGAGTTCAAAGACACCGGCGATCCCACCCGGGAGTTAACTCCGGCCGAGCGCCAGTACCTGCAAGGCATGATCGACGACATGCACAACCAGTTCATTCTGGCGGTGGCGGACGGACGCAACCTGAAGGTTGAGGAAGTCAAGGCTATAGCCAACGGCCGGGTATGGACGGGGCAGCAGGCCTTGCCCATGAAGCTGGTGGACCAAATTGGCGACTTCCGCACCGCCATCGACGATACCGCCAAAGCGGCAGGCATCAAGGGGGAACCCAACTTGATCCGCGCGCGCAAGCAGAAACGCACGCTCCTCGACCTTCTCTTTGGGGATGTCGACGAGTTGCTGCCCGATCCGGCCAAGCTGATGGAGAAGCACGCCGCATTCTATTTTCTGTGGAAATAGCGTGCCGGGAGCTGTTGAACATTAAGGTTCCACAGAATTAAGGCGAAAAAGGCCCGCCGGAAGTGGGAAAATTGCCGGGTGCGTTACCGCGGGTCTTGCCAGCAACCGCGAAATTTGAGAACGTAATGGCCTGAGTTTTTTCCCATTTGTTGTCATGGGCGCGCGCCAGATGCCGCCCGAACGGAGCAACGATGACTAAAGCCGACCTGATTGACGAGGTTTCGCGGGTGGCGGAACTCACCCGTAAAGATAGCGAAATCATTGTGGAGAGCATCTTCGATAGCGTGGTGCGCTCGTTGCGCGCCGGCGACAAGATTGAGATCCGCGGGTTTGGCAGTTTCCGTACCCGGCAGCGGAAAGCCCGGGTGGGGCGCAACCCCAAGACGGGCGACCGGGTCGAGGTTCCACCCAAGAAAATTCCTTACTTCAAGCCCTCCAAAGAACTTAAGGATCTGGTCAACCAAAGCTCAGCCGCCGCCATGGCAAGCCCGGAACCGCCGGCGCCGCCGCCCGCGGTTTAGGAATCAGGAAGTCAGCAGCAGCCCACGGCCGATTCCGGGGCAGGAAGAATTAAGCCGGGTTCTGGCTGCGCCTTTCTGTCTCTTAAAATGCGGTCTCCCGTTTGCGGTCTTCTGTCTTTCGACCACCGTCACTGCCGTCTGGTGTAGTCCGTCAGAAATTAAGAGCATTGCAGACAAACCCCGCGAAGCGGGGGAAGATGGTAGCCCATGGCGTTAGCCATGGGTTTGCGGCGCGAAATCCCAAGAGCCCGCAACGCGGGCGAAAGAAGTTTGACCGATTCTGTCGCCCCCTTCGCCTGGATTATTCATCACGCATGGTTGTCATCCTGAGGCTCGGCTGCGTTTTTTGCGGCCGAGTCGAAGGATCTATGGCATTCTTTTTGCATGCGCGGTGCGATTAGGAAAATACATAGATCCTTCGCTCCGCACCCGCCCCGACCCGCAAAGACGCGGGTCGGAGGAAGGCGGCGGGCGCTCCGCGCAGGATGACAATCCGTGGGTCATGAGCCTTGACACCCACGGCTCACGCCGTGGGCTACGATCTACCGCCGCCTTCGGCGGCTAACTCAAAACTGCCCATCTGTTTGACGCACTGCATTAGCTCCGTCTTCAGCTTTCCGGGTTTTCGGCTTCTGACTTCTGTCTTCCGCCTTCCGGCTTCCCCCAACTCACCTTGGCCGGATGCCCACCACCGCCATCATGCGGCCCGTCACCCCCTTATCTGCGCGGTGGGAAAAAAGCAGGTCGCGGCGGCAGAAGGTGCAGAGAGGCGAGTGAGAGATTTGACGAGGACGCAATCCAGCGGCCAATAACTGCCGGCGGTTAGCCATAACCAGATCGAGGCGGATTTTCACCGGCAGTAGAGATTCACTATGGCCCGGCGCCCGGGCCGTCAGAAAAAGCAAGGGATAGCGCTCGTGAATCGCGTCAGCCTCCTTGGTGACGGTAAAAAGGCGGTCGGCATAAGCGAACCGTGACTGAAACAGTTCGCGGACCTCCTCGCCAACCTCGTAGCAGCAGCCATGAATTCCGGGGCCAATCGCGGCCCGCAGATCCTCGGGACGGGAACCAAAGCAGCGGCGCATCTCCCCCACGCCCTTCTCCGCGATGCGCTTCAGCGTACCCCGCCACCCGGCATGGAGAACCGCTACCGCCCGCTTCTTGACGTCAACCAGCAGAATGGGATGGCAGTCCGCCGTCCGAACCGTCAGCAGGACCGATTCGTCGCCGGTAAGCAAACCGTCGCCTGCCGGTGGATGCTCACCCGGCACCAGCCAGATCAGGTCGGAGTGGAACTGGCGGACAACGACCAGGGGCCAGCCGGACGCGCCCAATTGCTTCACGAAGGCGGCCCGGTTCCGGTTTACGGTTTCCCGCAAATCGTCCGCCGTGTAACCCAAATTCAGCGCGCCGCCGCCGTAAGCTTCCGAAAACCCTCCCCGGCGGGTGCTGAAGCCGTGGACCAGCCAGGGAATGGACGCCAGATTGGGGGCCTGAACTATTTCGATTTGTTGCCGGAGGGAGGTTCGTGGAGACACCCCGCCATTGTATCTATTGCTGTGCGGGTAGCGAACCGGGTATAGTTTCAGCTTTCATGTACGAAGACTTTTACGCCATCGACCAAGGCAGCGGAAAACGTCTCCACTGCCTTTATCAGGCGCTGATTCCGGCCATCGCCACCCGCCATGCGGATGCCATCGACATCAAGTTTCTGGTGGACGGGGAACCGGTGTGGTTGGCCTTGCCCCATCCGGCCTGGGTAGAATTTAACCGGCAAACCGGCAAGGTCATTACCGACCCTATGGCCGCGCAGATCGCGGGCCATTACCTGAAATGGGCGATCGAGAGCGGCCAGAATGGCGGGCGCGAAATGTATACCTTGACCGTGGCCGATGTGCTTAAGCACCTGGCGCAACTGGTGGAGGAAGCACGCGCCGGGCAAAATGCGGAGCGGAGGTGAGCTGCGGCTGTGTATTGCTCACTGGCCTACGTGACGCGGGTCCTAGCGACCCGGATTCGGCTCGGAGAATCTAACTTCCTACGCTTGCGGCGTATCGACATTCTGACCTGACGAGTTCGCGGACTAACTTCTCCCCTGCCAAGGTTCAGGATAAGCTGCCCGCTAGCCGCAACCGTGGGCTTCGGCCGCTATGGGTGGTTCTGAAGTTCTATTCATATTTGAGGAGACGCCATTATGTCCAGTTCGACACCAGCAACCGGACGCGCTGCCGCTGTCAGTACGATCCGGAACCGGAAACTTGCCCAATTCGTGAGCCAGGTTGCGGAATTGTGCAAGCCGGACCAGGTGCACGTGTGCGACGGTTCGGCGCAGGAATATCAACTGATGTTGCGCTTGATGGTCCAGGCGGGCACCGCCATCCCACTCAACCCGGAAAAGCGCCCCAACAGCATTTTCGTCCGCTCCAATCCGGCGGACGTGGCGCGGGTGGAAGACCGCACCTTCATCTGTCCGCAAAATCAGGAAGACGCCGGTCCCACCAACAACTGGGAAGAACCGGCGAAGATGAAGGCCACGCTGACCAAGCTGTATAGCGGCTCCATGGCGGGACGCACCATGTACGTCATTCCGTACAGCATGGGTCCCATCGGCTCGCCGATCGCCAAGATCGGGGTGGAAATTACCGACTCGGCCTACGTCGTCGCCAACATGCACATCATGGCGCGCGTGGGCACGAAGGTGCTGGATGTGCTCGGCGCCGACGGCGACTTTGTCCAGGGATTGCACTCGATTGGCGCCCCGCTGGCGCCCAACCAGGAAGACTCGGCCTGGCCGTGCAATGCCGAGCACAAATACATTTGTCATTTCCCGGAGACCCGCGAGATCTGGTCATACGGTTCCGGTTACGGCGGTAATGCCTTGCTGGGGAAAAAGTGCCACGCCCTGCGCATTGCGTCGGTGCAGGCACGCGATGAGGGTTGGCTGGCGGAGCACATGCTGATCCTGAAAATCACCAATCCGCAAGGCAAATCCAAGTACATCACGGGTGCATTCCCCTCGGCCTGCGGGAAGACCAACTTGGCGATGCTGATTCCCACCGTCCCCGGCTGGAAGGTGGAAACGATCGGCGACGATATCGCCTGGATGAAGTTCGGACCGGATGGACGCCTGTATGCCATCAACCCCGAAGCGGGCTTCTTCGGCGTGGCTCCGGGCACCAGCATGAAGTCGAATGCCAATGCCATGCTGAGCGTTACCAAGAACTCCGTTTTCACCAATTGTGCCCTGACGCCGGACGGCGATGTGTGGTGGGAGGGAATGACGGACGAGAAACCCGCCGAGTTGATGGATTGGCTGCGGCGCCCCTGGACGCCCGACGCAGGCCGCAAGGCGGCTCATCCCAACGCGCGTTTCACGGCTCCAGCCCGGCAATGCCCGGTAATCGCTCCCGAGTGGGAAGACCCCAAAGGAGTGCCGATCGACGCCATGCTGTTCGGCGGACGCCGCGCCGGGGTGGTGCCGCTAGTCACCGAGGGCTTCGATTGGCAACACGGCACGTTCCTGGGCGCCACCGCCAGCAGCGAAACCACCGCGGCCATCCAGGCCAAGGTCGGACAACTTCGCCGCGATCCCATGGCGATGCTGCCCTTCTGCGGCTACCACATGGGCGATTACTTCGCGCATTGGCTGAAGATCGGAAAAGCCACTCAGGCTGCCAAACTGCCCAAGATCTTCTACGTGAACTGGTTCCGGCTCGACGAAAAGGGCCGCTTCCTGTGGCCGGGATACGGCGAGAACAGCCGGGTATTGAAATGGGTGTTCGAGCGCTGCGACGGCACCGCGAATGCCGTCGATACGCCGATCGGGCGCCTGCCCAGGCCGAGCGACCTCGACACCAAGGGACTGGACATCGCCGCGGCCGATCTGGAAACCCTGCTCACGGTTGACCTGCAAGGCTGGCGCGCCGAGGTGCCCACCATTAAGGAGCACTTCGCCAAGTTCGGCAGCCACTTGCCGGAAGGAATGAAACAGGAGCTGGCGGCACTGGAAAAACGCTTACAGGCCGCCAAGTAGACCGGCGGCGCTTCGCCCTTCAAGCCCCAAGGCTATTGGCTTTGGGGCTTTTTGTTGGGCCCGACAGAACACGATCCTCGTTGGGAAAACATGTCTAGAGTCGGGTGCCCCACCCACCGCCGTCCTGAGCGAAGCGAAGGATCAGGGCGGTGGGTGGGATTGTTGCAACTGCTTATAATGCGCCAATCTCGCGCAAGAACTTGGGATCAATCGGCTTTGGCTCTATGCGCAAGACGCGGCGCAGGTGCGGCCGGTCGTTTGTCATGCGCGCGGCAAAAAATCCAATCAGGAATAAGAGGCGTTTCATATTGCGCTCCCCGCGGCGGCCACTGAGTACTGCAAAGCAGCAACGTGCGTCTGCCGCTCCTGAGGAATAGATCGGCAGGAGTGCGAGGAAACTGTAGGGTGGTTGACGTTACCGGCAGCCCGCATTGAACCGTCGCCAGGTTCCACCCTAGCAGCCCCCGACTCGACTGGGCATGGGGAGGTTGGGAAATTGAGGAGATTCAGAAAACACCCCCACCCAGTTGGGAAGCGACGTAAAATCGTCCCGTTATGTTTGCGCGTAAGATCCGCGTCGAATACGGCAGTATGGAGAATTGGCAGCCCGCTCCCCTCAAGTGGCTGGACAGTTTTGCCATGCGCAGTTTTACCAACCAGCCTATCTTCGACGACACTTTGCCGACCACAGACGGAGTGATTGAGATTGGCAGCCGCGTACCTCTACAGTCCTTGCAAACGGCCATGGAGGATTGGTTCCGGCGCAAGGGCTATATTGCCAAGGAGCAACAACTGAAAGTAGTAGAGCCTGCAACAACCGGTGATCGGGAGGAAGCAACAAGCGACAAGCCGCAAGCCACAAGCAAAAACTGACTGCCGAGTTCGTTGGGATGCGGAGCAATTGACCGCGCCGGAAAATAGAATTTCAGCGCCGCGATGCCAGTTGTTTTCTCCTCGGAAGGAGGAACGTAACAACACATCTTGTATAGAGCTGCGAGAGCCATCAGTCCGGTCTGCTCTTAAGCTCTTAGCTTGCGGCTTGTGGCTTGATGCTTGTTGCTTCGCGACCGCCCGATACTGTTACTGCCGCCGCTTGTAATAGACCGCGAACTCAAAACCGGGATTGGCGGGGAAGATTTCGGCGACCTTGCGCAGGCGTTCGGCTAACGCATTGGGCGCCAGCAAAGGATATTCGCGTTCCCGGAGGTCGTAGTAGTCGACATCGATGAAGGTAGCCAGCAAGTAAACCGCGATGGCATCGGCAAAGGCCGCTTCCAGGTATTCGGCGCGGGCTTTTTCCGCATCCGGGCCGCCGCCGGTCGCGACCTTGCGCAATTCGTAAGCATCGAGGCTGGTCTCACCCCGGTGCCGTTCCTGCACCTGCTTGGTGACCAGATCGGCAAACTCTTGCGCCACCCCCGCGCGCTCGACGAACGCGTGCCCCACATTAATATAAAACTCGAAGGCGATGGAGAAACGGTCATCCATGAGGCGGGTGGAGATGAAGACGCATTCGGAGCCGCCCAGCTTCAGGTTGCGGTGACAGATGGCGTTCTCGCTCAGCTTCACGTCGTAGCGCTCGGCAATGATCGTTCCGTCACCGTCGTTAACCGTCAAGGGGACAAAATAATATGCCTTACGCTCCAGGCTGGCGGCGATCGGGCGCGGCACCGCCGCGATCATGCGTTCCAGATCGTTGCCGGTAAGGAGCATGTCGCCGAACATCGCGTAGCAAATGCCGTTGGGCGCCTGCTGGACCGGCACTTTCCGCAGAATGTCGGACGGGGTGTAGGTAGCCACAGGGGGCGACTCGGGCATGGGGCCAGTATAGCAACTGGGCTGTTCGCCTGTGATCTTCTCCTTATGCTACCCTTTTCCTATCTGCTCATGATCTTTCGCAGCTCCATTTTATGCCTTGCCGCTGCTGTGGCACTGGGCATTCCCGCCGGCGCGCAGATCCCCGTGGGGGATTTGTCGGCAACCGATGCGAGCGTGACCGGTGCGGTGGTGATGACGGCCGGCGACACGCGCGTCATGAGCGGTTCCCATATCGCCGCCGGGCAAGCGACCGCCGCGCTCCGTCTGGCCCGCGGGGGGGAGGTGGACATCTGTCCCCACTCTTCGCTGTCGGTTACCGCCTCGCAAAACGGCAGTCAGCTGACCCTCGCCATCGGCACCGGCGCGATGGAGACCCATTTCCGGCTGGGCAGTTCCGCGGACACGATTCTCACCCCGGATTTCCGCATTTTGCTGGCCGGGCCCGGCGACTTTCATTTTGCCATCGCCAGTGACACGCAGGGAAACACTTGCGTGCGCGCCCTCCCCTCCGATAGCGCCTCGGTGATTGTCAACGAATTGCTAGGAGATGGGGTGTACCAAGTGGGACCTGGCGGACAGGTAATGTTCCATGCGGGAAGCATCAAGGGGGCAGAGAGCGCCGTGCCGCCGGATTGCGGCTGTCCTCCCCTGCCGGCCAAACCGGAGACGGAAAACGTTGCCGCGCCAGCTTCTTCCCCGGTGGCTGCCTCTTCTCCTAAGCCAGTGCCTTCATCGGTTACGGCGCCGCCTCCTCCCGTGCCTGCGGGCGAAGTTCATATCTCGGTAGACGCCCCCTTCGTCTTTCGCGCCACCGATCCGGTGGTTCCGCCCAGCCCGGTGGTAGCCCGCCTCAGACTCCAGACCTTACCGCCGTTGTTTTTCGGGGTTCCCCCCGTAGCCTCCCCTCCGCCAGTTCCGCCGCCGGAAACAAAGCCGGAGCTGGGTGAGAAGACAGCTACCAAGAAAGGCTTCTTCGGAAAGCTGCGCTCTCTGCTGGCCGCGGTTTTTCGCTGACCCACGGTCCTCCGGGTTCTTACTTCCGGCAGGTACCTCCGATACGCAAGCAACTGGTGATTTCGGCAAGTTTCCCGTAAAGCCCAGGGTTATACTTGGTATAGAACCTGAGAAGATGCCCAGCACCGGCACACAACCCGCCAAGGCGGACTCGTTTGCGCCCGATATTCTGCCCACACTTTTTGGGGCCGGGTATGGCCAGTACGCGGTGCGTCCACAGACGTTTGTCTTATCGTTCCTGCTGCATATGGCGGCTGTGATCCTGGTTGTGATCTCCGGGCTCTATTTGAACGCACACCGGGAAGAGCTCAAACAACAGGTGGCGATCGTTTTCAGCGGCAACGAGGCCATGTTGCGCTTGCCGCCGGCACGCACCAACAGCGGTGGTGGGGGTGGCGGCGGGGACCGCGACAAATTGCAGACGCCTAAAGGGAGCCCGCCCAAATTCGCGGTGCAACAACTCGTTCCACCTGCCATGGTGATCCGCAACCCGGAACCCAAGATGACGGCGGAGCCAACCGTAATCGGCCCTCCGCAGCTCACCTTGCCACAACTGGGATCGCTGGGCGATCCCCTGGCTCGCGTCATCGGTCCGGCCAGCAATGGAACCGGTTCGGGCGGTGGCATCGGCAGCGGAAGCGGCACGGGAGTTGGTTCGGGACGTGGTCCTGGCGTTGGCCCGGGTTGGGGAGGGGGTGTCGGCGGGGGTGTCTACCGGGTGGGTGGCGGGGTTAGCGCTCCTCGCGCTCTCGAGACACCCGATCCGGAATTCTCTGAGGAGGCACGCAAGGCTAAGTTCCAGGGGACCGTCATCCTGTGGGTCCTGGTCGGGGCCGATGGACGCGTGCACGACACCAAGATTTATCGTTCCCTCGGTATGGGCTTGGACGAAAAGGCCCTGGCAGCCGTCCGGACGTGGCGCTTTGAACCGGCGCGCAAAGATGGCCAGCCCGTTCCCGTCCAGATCAGCGTGGAAGTCAACTTTCGCCTCTACTAATCTCGTCCATAACACCTACCACAGAGGCACAGAGACACAGAGAAACCCGGGATTTCGGATTTGGGATTTTCGGCGGCCTCCGGTAAAGGCTATGCGGCGACGGCTGAACCAAAAATCCGAATTCCTAAATCCCGGATCTTTCTCTCTCTGTGTCTCTGTGTCTCTGTGGTAGGTGTGAATTCAACGTCTCTTGATGATGATGCCGCCGGTCGATGTCCTGCGCGGAGCGGGGGACGCAGTTTTCGGGTACACGACGACGCAGCGCTGAGCGGCTTGGCCCTGGCTCTCGGTTTTCAGGTCGGGTTCTTCGCGTAAGGCAAGGTGGATGATGCGGCGCTCCCGGGAGGTCATGGGATTGAACGAATAAGGCAGGCCCGTCTTGCGCACCCGCTCCGCGGCGGCCCGGGCCAGGAGGCGCAATTCCTCGATGCGCATGGCGCGATGGCCCAGGGCATCGAAACTGATCTTTTCGTGCTCGTCGGGCCGCAGGCGTACCGCCTCCTGGCAGACATGCTCGAGCGAACGCAGCAGCTCGGCATTCCGCTCCAGCAGCATATCGGCGTCCCCTCCGGCGAACTCCACCAGAATGACCGGACGTTCCCAGTCCCGTTCTTCCGGCAGTGGCGGATCCACGGTAATGCGGTAGCGCAGCCGCAGTTGCGCCTGGTACAGAATCACCTTCAGCAAGGCGTCGATGCGTCGGGCCGCGGCGATTTTGTCTTCAATAGGCATATGTACCCTTTACCCGTTACCCGTTACCCGTTTCCCGTTTCCCGTTAACGCTGCGAACTATTGTACTTTCGGTAATCGGGAAACGGAGAACGGGTAACAGATTATCGCTTTTCCGCGCGGGAGGCTTTTCGGTGCGCTCTTTTTTCCGCAATCGTGCGCATCTCCTGGCCCAGCGAAGTGCGATTCAGACCCAACTGAGTGACGATAAAAATCAGGGTCCCCAACAGCCAATAGATGCCCAGACCCGCAGCTACTGCCCAGGAGAAAATTCCCAGCATGACCGGCATCATTATGTTCATCATCCGGGCCTGATTGGGATCCATCCCCGGACTGGGGGTCATCCGCTGCATCCCCCAGGTGCTCACAATAATCGTGATGGGCAGAATATGGTACGGGTCGGGCGCCGACAAATCCTTGATCCACAGCCACGGCGCGTGGCGCAGTTCGATGGCGACGCTCAACATGGTGTAGAAGGCCCACAGGAACGGCAACTGGATCACCATGGGCAAACAGCCGCCCACCGGATTGACGCCGTGCTCCCGGAATACCGCACTTACCTCGCGATTCATCTCCGCCCGGCGGGGATCCTTCATCGGGAGCTTTTCATATTTCTTCTTGATGTCGTTAACCATCGGCTGTACTTTTTGCATCTTCAGCGCAGATTTCATGCTGGTAAGCCGCAGGGGTAACAACGCCAGATTGATGATGATGGTCTGCAGGGCAATGGCCCAGCCCCAGTTGGCGACCATATGCTGTTGCGTCCACTTCAGCCAGATAAACAGCGGCTTGCCCACCCAACCGAAGAAACCGAAATCGATCATCGCTCCCAGGTTGGGGCCGGCGCTCTGGCCGGGAGCCGGGGTAGAGTGAACGGAATCGAGGACATCGACCACTTTCGGGCCCACGAACCATCTTCCGCTGGTGGGACCGCTAGCATCTCCCACCGCGGCGCCCACCAAAGGCACCGGGGTCGTCTCCCTCAAATCCGGTTTTTCCGGGTTCTTGGGAATAACCGCTCCCCAGTGCAGCGTCACCATCGCTGCAGACTCGGGCCGGTCGGGCAAAAAGACGGCACCGAAATACTGGTCGGCGGGGCCTGCCCAGTTGAAGGGCCCGCGGATGGTTTCGCCGCCGCTTACCTTCTTGATGTCCTGGCGCGTGGCTTTGTCGCCATAGTCATACTCAATCTTGCCGACCGCGTAGGCGGTCGGAAGAATCTGGTCGCCAAAGCCGGCAGGCCAGGCAGGATAGGCCTGGAGAAATTGACCCTTATTGGCAACTTCCGTTCGGATTCTCACCAGATAAGAGTGGTCGAAATGAAAGGTCTTGCGCACGACCAAATCGCCCTCGGCGTATTCGAACTTCAAGTCGGCGGGAGCTTGCAGATGACCGGTGGCGCTTGCCACGTATAGCGCCGAGTTCAGCTTCCCTCGCAGTCCCTCGTCATAAGTCCACAACGACATGGGATACCCGTACTTCTCCACTGCGGGTTGCCATACGTTCTGCCCATTCTGCTGTACTTCCACCTGCGCCGTCCGGTTGACCAGATCCAGGGGGTGGCCTTTGTCGTCGTCATATTTCTTCAGGATCCACGACTTAACCAAGGCTCCCTTATTGCTGAAAGTTATGCGATACAGGCCGTTTTCGACGACGGTCTCGCTCTCCGCCACGGCTTGAGTGACACCCGCTTTCGGCGCCGGGGCAATCACGGGGACCGTCGGCGCGGGTGCGGCCGCGGCCGCCGGTTGCGGTTGGGCGGGCGGCGGCGCAGGCTGCGGCCTGCCCAGGTATTTGGTCAGCATCGGTTGAAAAGCCAGCAGGACGAGAAAGGTCAGGGCAAAAATCAATAACAGCCGCCGATCCATCCCGGGCTCTTGGTTGGGGTTACGAAACTCGGTCATTCCTCAGCTTCCCGTCTAAAAGTTTCCCGTTTCCAGTTTCCGGTTTCCAGTTCCAAAACAGTCATGGGTTGGCCTTCGGCTCTGGAAACTGGACACTGGAAACTCAGTCAGATTTGGCACCGGATCATAGCCGCCGCGAGCGAACGGATTACAACGGAGGAGACGGTACAGGGCGAGCAGCCCGCCCCGCAGCAACCCTCGGCCCTCAATCGCCTCAGCAGCGTACTCTGAGCAAGTCGGCACGTAGCGGCAAGCCGGCAGCAGCGCGGGAGAAACGAAGCGCTTATAAACCCGCAGCAGGACGAGAGGGATCCCTTTCCCCATCGCCTCCAGTTTAGCCGTCGCTGGTTCTTTCATGTTTGCGACCGGTTCTCCATGTCCCGGGATTCCCGGCCAATTTCGCTTTGGTTTCGGACTTGGGTGAAGGTGCGTTCCACCTCCGCCAGGAGTTGCGGAAAGCCTGCCGTTAACGCCGTTTTCTTGGGGTTGACCACGACGTCCACCGGCCCGTTCAGCACGGCCAGTTTCTGTCGCACCACTTCCCGCATCCGCCGCCGCAGACGATTCCGCTCGACAGCACCCCCCAGGGCCCGGCCGACCGTGAATCCCACGCGGACATCACCCGCAGGCTCCGCTGCGCCGCGGTTGCGGAAGAACACCGTCAGGTTACCCGAGAAAATACGCCGGCCTTCGCGATAGACCCGGTCAAAGGCAGCGTGTTTCAAGAGCCGCACGTTCCGCGGAAAACGGCTTGTGCCCTGCGCCACCATTTGCTGCCGCCCTCCGCCTTTCACCGCCGCTCCATGGAATGGGGAGGCCGCGCTTATTGGCGGAATCCAGGCTTGACCGAGACTCGTTTACGGCCTTTGGCCCGCCGACGCGACAACACTGCCTGTCCGCTCTTGGTTTTCATGCGAGTACGAAATCCGTGCGTTTTCGAGCGGTGACGCCGGTTCGGCTGGAATGTGCGCTTTGGCATGGAAGACAGCTAGCTCCTAACGATAAAAATCCCCTGGGGAAACAAATTAGCAGTATAAATCACCGGGTCAGCCGTTGTCAGTTGAAGTTCTCTACCCTATGCTCAGGCAGAAAGGCGGCGTAAAACCGTTTCCCGTTTCCCGAAGCCAAAGCTCGTTGCGCTGGAAACGGGAAACCAGGAACGGCAAACGGTTCAGCTTGCAGGAGCCTGCATGTAATTCCTTCCAACTCCAGGCCCCGGCCGGGGCCGCCGCCGCCGCAAGGTAACGTACCCCCAGGGTGATTTTTCTTCGAAACAGGTACTCTGTTCGGGTACAATGCTTTCCCGTTAAGTCGGTCGCTATTTTTTGCTGACTGGAAAAAGAAAAGAATTCAAAAAGTGGCAAAAGGAGAGAGGTTAATGAAGAAGCTGCTGACAGTAGTGTTGGCTGTGGTCGTCGTGTGTGCTTTGAGTTTTGCGCAAACCACCGCGGCGCCAGCCGACAAACCAGCCGATAAGGGAGCCCCGGCTAAGACCACAGCTCAAGCTCCGGCCAAGACCGCGGCCCCGGCTAAGACCACAGCCCAAGCTCCGGCCAAGACCACGGCCCCGGCTAAGACCACAGCCCAAGCTCCGGCCAAGACCACGGCCCCGGCTAAGACCACAGCCCAAGCTCCGGCTAAGACCACGGCCCCGGCTAAGACCACAGCCCAAGCTCCAGCCAAGACCACGGCCCCGGCTAAGACCACAGCCCAAGCTCCAGCCAAGACCACGGCCCCGGCTAAGACCACAGCTCAGGCCCCCGCCAAGGCGCCGGCCAAGGACACCACTACCAGTTCATCGGGCAAATAATTCCGCACTCTTGCGGCAAGACCGAGGCCTCGGCAAAACCGGGGCCTTTACTTTTCCCGCAGATTTACGCTGACAATCGCAGATCGAACAACAAAGAGCTCACACCGCAGGGATTTCTTCAGATCCGCGTGAATCTGCGCTCCTCAGCGGCGAGATCGCCCCGCTAAACGTAGTCAAACAGCGTCATGAACCCGTAATCCATATGCAGTTGCTGGTGGCAATGGAATAGCGTCAATCCCGGATCGTCCGCCACGAAGTCGACTTCGGCCTCTTGATAGCCGCCCAACATCAGTACATCCTTGAGAATCCCCGCGGTAGGCATACCGGCCAGCTTCGTCAATTCAAAGCTATGCCGGTGCAAATGGATGGGATGAATATCATCGCTCGCATTGCGCATGCGGATGCGATAGCGCTTCCCCTGCTGGAGATGAAAAGTGGCCGGGACCATGGCATTGGACATGGGATAAGCCACTCCATTGATATTCCATCGATTGAAGCCCTCTTCCGCCGCATTGTCCTTGGTAAAGGTCATTTCGAAAATTTCGTCGGGCGCCGGAGCAGCAGCGCCTGGTTGGGCAAAGCGGGCGTAATTCCAGCGAAAATGCGGTGGAGTCATCCATTGTGGTTTGCCGGCCCGGCCCGCGTACTCGACGATGATGCCCATCCCGTGGCGGCGATCGTCATCCGCCAGATCGCCCATGATCCAAACGCCGGGATGACGCATTTCAACTATGGCGCAAATACGCTCCGCCGTTCCCAGCCAGAGCACCGGGACATTTTGCGGATTGGGCACGGGATTCCCATCCAGGGCGACAACCTGGAACACGTGACCCGGCAGCGCGAGACTGCGTATCTCGGTGGCGCTTCCATTCAAGACGTGAAACAGTACCCGTTCCCCTGCCTTTACCCGAACGGGTTCTCCGTGGCCGAGCATGCGACCGTTGATGGTGAAGGAACGGTAGCCAACCTCATAACCGCGCGGCATACCTTTGGCGAGAGACGCTTTCATGGCCGCTTCCCCTTGCTGCTCGAGCGCCCGGTCCCGGGCGGTCGGCGACATAAAGTCCATGGCCATGTCGCCACCCCGGCTGAAGGTAGGTTCAAATTCCTTCAGGACGAGAAACACCTCGCGATCGTACCTCCCGGGGTTCTGTTTCGGTTCGATGTAGACCGGCCCGACTTGGCCGCTGTACTGCCCGGCGGATAGATTGGCGCCGGCCCGATTATGGGTGTGATAAAAGCGTAACCCGGCCGGCCGGGGCGTGAACACAATGCGCCGCATGCCGTGAGCAGGAATGTAAGGGGTCCCTTCCTCCGCCGCGCCGTCCACGTCGGTCGGCACCTTCTGCCCATGCCAGTGCAATTGCTCAGGCACATCGGTGTCGTTGATAAGATCAACCGTAACCGGCTGCCCTTCCTTGAACCGCAGCAAAGGCCCGGGAAATTGACCGTTGTAGTTGGTCACAGAGACGATCAGTTTGGGTGCAAGCTCAATCGGAGAGGTTCCGATTCGCACCGTGTAATCTGCCACGGTGGATCCCGCCCCCGCAGTAGCTGGTCCGCTCTGTGGCATCTGTGACGATTCCCCGACACCTTTGAGCGGACACCCCAGGGCCGCGCCCGCTGTCAGGGCCGCCATCTTCAGAAATTGGCGTCTCGACTCAATAGAGTTCTTCATTCGCTCCTCCACGATGAGCTTGGCCTAGGTTCTCAGATGACAAACAGGGGCTAAAAGCCTGCTGTGGTTTATTTATGTTGGTAGGCGCAAAACCCCCACCCCCAACCAGCCAAGAGAGGGCGCGAGGAAGCTCCAAGCCTCAACCTCAGGTTCGTGCTTGTTGTCTTGCAGCTCGTTGCTTGTGGCTGCCTCACTTGAATGTGGCCACGGTGCAGGACCAGTTGGTGCTGGCGCTGAGCGTGAACGATCCCACGTATGCTCCGACTGCCGCGACCGTCTGATCTTCCGAGGCGGCACGCGAGCCGCCGGAACGCGTGTCCTGCTGCTCCAGGGTGAAGCCCGCGCCGGCGGTGACCGTCTGGGTAGCGCTGCTGGGCAGGCCGAGCCCGGCAAAGATCAATTCATTGGCCGCCGTGGCAGTGGCAGCGGCGCCGCTGCTGGCGGCTGCGCTTGTCCCTTGCGCCCCCGCCGTTTTGTCCAGCGTGCTCACGCCATGGTATTCGTAGATCGCCAGGAACGGATGATTATTGGTGGCGGAAAACGTGGCCGTGACAGTGTTGGCGCCGCTCTTGATGTTGGCGGCGTAGAAGATGGCGATCTGGTGACCGTCGGTGGTTTGGGTTTGGCTGACAGCCTGACTATAAGTATTGCCGGCCGTGTCGCTGAGGGTGATCGTCTGGGTGGTGGTGGATGCGCGCACAAAGGCGATGATCAGGTTGCCCGCCGTGTTGCCGGCCGGGAAAGCCACGGAAACCGAGCTGACGGCCGAGCCTTCGATCGACGCCGCCTGCACCCGGACCGGCGCCGCCGCATTCACCGTAATGCTCAAGGCCTTGCCGGCCGTTTGCGCCGTCGGCAGGCTGGAGTCGGTTACCTGCACGGTGAAGTTGATGGCGCCCGTGGCCGTCGGCGTACCCGTTATCGCCCCCGTGCTGGTGTTCAGTTGCAAACCGGCAGGCAGGCTGGTGCCGTTGATTAATGACCACGAATACGGTGTGGCGCCGCCGGTGGCCTGCACACTGGCGTTGTAGGCCACTCCCACGGTTGCGTTGTTCAGACTGGTGGTGGTGATGGACAACGGGGCGGGGTTGATGGTGATGCTCAAGCCCGCGGTGGCGCTGGCGCCGTTCGTATCGGTGACCTGGACGGTGAAGTTGGTGGCGCCGGCATTGCCGGTGGGAGTGCCGGTAATGGCGCCGGTGCTGGAATTCAGTTGCAGGCCGGCGGGCAGGCTGGTGCCGTTAATCAGGGTCCAGGAGTAGGGCGGCGTGCCGTTGCTCACCGTTAACGGAGCGCTATAGGAAACATTCTGGGTGCCGCTGGGCAGCGTGGTGGTGATGATGGTCGGCGGTGGATTGACGGTGGTACTGAGCGCCTTGCTGGCGGTTTCAGAGTTCTTGTCGGTGACCTGGACGGTGAAGTTGGTGGCGCCGGTGCCGGTGGGCGTGCCGGTGATGGAGCCAGTGCTGGAGTTAAGCTGCAGGCGGCCGGCGGGCAGGGTGGTGTCGTTGATCAAGGTCCAGGAATAAGGCGCGGTGCCGCCGGTGGCGGTGAGGGTGGCGCTGTAGGCGGCATTCTGGGTTCCCGCCGGCAGCGATGCAGTGGTAATGGAGGGCGCGGGCGGCGCCGTTGGCGCGGTAAACGTGGCCAGCGCAGCACTCCAATTCGCACTCGCGCTAAGGCTGAAGCTGCCGGCGTACGTGCCCGTTACCGTTACCGACTGCCCTTCGCTGGCGGCCCGCGAAGTCGTAGTGTTCTGCTGCAACAGGGAATAGCCACTGCCCGACGTCACCGTACTGGTAAAACTGGAGGGAAGTCCCGCAGCCGCGAACAGCAGTTCGTCGGCCTTGGTGGTGGCGACCGCACCGCTGTTGGGCGCCGCACTGCTGCCCTGGCTATGTGCCGTGTGGTCCAGCGGCGCGGTGGGGCTGAGTCCGCTGTACTCGAAAATTGCCAGCCAAGGATGGTTGTTGCTGCCGGAAAAAGTGGCGGTTACGGTATTCGCGCCCGGCCGGATGTTCTTGGCATAGAAAATAAATAGTTGATGGCCGTCGCTGGACTGCGCCTGGCTCACGGCTGCGCTATAAGTGTTTCCCAGGCTATCGCTAAGCGCAACCGTTTGCGTAGTGGTGGACATGCGCACCGCGGCGATGATCAGGTTGCCGCTGGTATTGGCGGAGGGGAAGGTGGCGGAAACCGCAGCCACACTTGTGCCCGAGGTTGCGCTCGACTGCACAAATACAATGGGACCGGGATTGATCGTTATACTGAGCGCCCGGGTGCCGCTCTGTGCGTTCTGGTCATTGACCTGTACGGTGAAATTGTTGGTGCCGACGACGGTGGGCGCGCCGGAGATAGCGCCGGTGCTGGCGTTCAACTGCAATCCCGCCGGCAGGCTGCCGGAGATGATCGACCAGGTGTAGCTCCCCGTGCCACCCGTGGCTGCGAGGCTCGCAGTGTATGGCGCATTGATCGTGCCGTTGGGCAGCGACGTGGTCGTGATGGTAGGTACCGTAACCGTATAGGCAATGGCGTTGGAGATGTGGTTGAAGATGGAAGGCTGGCCCACCGCCTGCACATAAAAGGTATGGCTTCCCGGCGCCAAAGTGAAGGTTCGCAGATCCACCGAATGTGTGCCCGGCAAGAAAGTGGCAAGTACGGTGAGATTCTGTCCGTCCGGTGAGTCGTACAGCACATAGTGGTGGACCGTGTTCTCGCTGCCGCTCGAGGAAGAGAAACTTAGATTCCAGGAAAGAACGGTGCCGGAAACGGACCCCGAAAGAGCAAGACAGTTGTCAATGCCGGTTTCAATCTCTGTGCCCTCTTCATAATCGTTCCAGGTCACAACCCCGGCAAGGGGCAGTTGATTGGCAGGTCCGAAATCGCCATTGTTAACCGGCTGCTGAAAAGTCTGGAGCCAGGTATTCCCGCATTGTTGCGACTCGGTCCGGGGGGTCCCGGAGAGAAAGGGAGAGTAGGTTTCATCGAAACCTTTCCAGCCCGCCCCGATCGTAATCAGGCTGGAGTCGCTCTTAAGCGATGCGGCGGCCGTATCGTAGAAGTTATCCAGATAGGTGAGTCCATAGGGGTCCTGGGAGATCGAACCGAACCAGTTCACCCAGGCGAAGGCGCCGTTCGTCTGCGTATGGCTGAACCCTCCCGCGTTCTCAAAAACCAGGTAAAGGTACGGAGCGGAACTGCCGTAAGCGTTGGTATAAGTGCGCACCTGCTGCCAGATTGAAGTCCAGTTGGGGGCGGGATTGGTAAAGCACGTTTCGCAGACGAAAAACAACACCACGGGCTGGCCGGTTGGGGATATCTCCTGGTTCGCCGCATTCACTTTCAGGTAGGCGTCGGACGGGAAATAATTCGCGTTCATGTAATCCAGGTCGCCTTCCAGCGCGGTTACGATGCATGAGGTCTGGTCGGTCCCATTCCCGTTATAGGGACATTTGTCGAACTTGAAAGCGCCATCGTCCTCCATCAGCGCAAAGTACAGCGGGCAACTCTGGGGACCGCTGCAGCGCGCCGCGAGATTGGCCTGGATCTTTTGCACCGTTGCATCCTGGCCTGGGGCGACGGTTTGATCGGTGCCGTAGTCGTCGATGATGGCGCCGTCGAACCCGCGCTGGATCATGTCGTTGAGCTGCCCGTTCACCGTCGCCGCATCGTTGGAGTTGTAGCCCACCTGGATGTGCTGGTTGCACAATGTCCCCGCGCCAGTGGAGGTCGAACCCGCGGTCATACAGAACCAGGCCTGGAAGTAGGCGAACATCTTCGTGGTGGCGCCCGCGTACAACAGGTTGTGCACATCGACCACGCTTACGTTAGCGGGCGCGGGATCGAAAGTTCCGGTCGCGCTGTCGGTCATGCCCGCAAACCCCGCCTGACAATAGCTGGGCGTGCCGGCAGCCTGGCATGCGGCGGTGTTGTTAGCCGTCTGCGCAGCCAAGGTAGTGCTTTGCGCCGCGAGAAACGATGTAAAGCCAGTGAGCGTCACTGCGGCAAAGAGCAGGCGAGAAACAATGCGCATGCGATCCCCGAGGCCAACTGTGGAGCAGCGGTCCTGGCCAGTGAACGCTTGGATGTGAGCTTAAGCAGCAGAGTTGACCAGACCGGCTGAAAACCGCGGGGCTGCAAAAATTCCGGCGAGAGTGCGCAAGAAAGTGCAGGTTGGGCAGGTTGGGCCTATTTACCGCTGAGGACGCAAAGGACACAGAGGAAATCCTAACTTTAAGCCTTGTCATCCCGAGCGCAGCAAGGGATGACAATTCCCAAAACAACGGTGGCAAATGCCAAAAACTACGGTGACGGCGCGGTCTGGACGAACTATGCTGGAGGCGACTTCAAACATCGGCGGCATCGATTGCGCTGCCCGGTTCGGCAGTTCCCGTGCAGCGCTCGTGCCAATGATCTTCTGGGGCTGGCAACGCCCGGAGGAAAGTACCGGACCGCACTTAATTCGTTCCCGGTTAAGCGAGCAGCAAGGAGGAGAAGAAATGGCGGACGCGAATGCGATCACCCGCGAGCAATGGCTTTCCGATTGTTTTCCCGAGTGGGGAACCTGGTTGCTGGAGGATGTGGACGAAACGGTAGTCGCGCCCAATGCTTTCGCGATGTGGTGGCTCGGGTGCACCGGTATTTGGTTCAAATCCCCGGCGGGATGCAATCTGGTAATCGATTTGTACTCCGGTAATGCGAAGGTCAGCCATTACAACATACCCAAAAGCCAGGCGGACCATATGACGTATCAGCTTGGCCGTATTGCCGGCAGCGACCAGTTTCATCTCAACCCGCGGAATATCCCGCACTACGTCGATCCCTTCAAAATCAAGCACCTCGATGCCATGGTTGCCACTCACGACCACGCCGACCACATGGACATTTACAGCACGGCGGCCGTACTCCAACAGACCAAGGTTCCTTTCATCGGGCCGAAGTTCAGTACCGACAAATGGCGCGGCTGGGGCGTTCCGGAAGACCGGCTGATTACCGTTAAACCCGGCGACGTTATCAAAATCAAAGATATCGAGATTATCGCTTTAGATTCCTTTGACCGGACCGCCCTGATCACCGCTCCGCCGTATGGCAGCATTGTCGGCCGATTGCCCGATGACATGGACGAAAGGTCGGTTAACTATCTGCTGAAAACTCCGGGAGGAACTTTCTATCACTCCGGCGATTCTCATTTCTCCAACTATGCGTTAAAGCATGGCAAGAGCTATGCCATCGATGTGGCGATTGCCGCTTACGGAGAGAATCCGATTGGCATGACCGACAAGCAGACGGCTTCCGATGTGCTGCGTTTTGCTGAAAATCTGCGCTGCCAAGTGATCATTCCCGTGCATTACGACATCTGGCCCACGTTTTTCAATGATCCCACCGAGATTGAGGTGCTCTACGCGCTGAAGAAAGATCGTTTGCAGTACCAGTTCAAGACCTATATCTGGCAGCCCGGCGGCAAGTTTCTGTATCCCGCCGACAAGGACAAGAAAAGATACATGTATCCGCGAGGTTTCACGGATGCGTTCGAAAACGAACCGAACATCCCGTTCAAATCGTTCTTATAAAGAGGAGAGAGAGCGTGATTTGCAATTGGTAATTGGTAATTTGCAAAGTGAGAACAAGTACGTGTTTCAGGTTTTTGCTTTGCAAATTACCCATTACCAATTGCAAATACCTACCAGAGTCCCAGCACCTTCCACCACACGCCGCCAATGCCTACCCAGATGACCAGGTTCACGACCGACATAATGAAGCCGAGCTTCCACCAGGTGTGCTGATCGACGTAGCCGGCGCCGAAGAAGATGGGAGCCACCCCCGTCGAATAATGGGTCAAGCCGGCTACCAGGCCGGAGATGAACGTCATCGACAGCACCACCAGATAGCGTGGCGCACCCGCTCCGATGGCCACCAGGGAAAGCACGGTATAGAGGGCGACGATGTGCGTGGACAGCCCGGCAAAAAAGTAGTGGCTATAGCAGTAAACCACCAGCACGATGGCCAGCGTCGGGATCCAGGCAAAACCGCCCATCATGCCGGAGACCGCGTGGGCAAACCACTTGCCGAAGCCCATGCGGTCCATATAGTCAGCCAGGCCAAACAGACCGCCCAGCCAGATCAGGGTATCCCACCCTCCCCTTTCCTCCAGCACATCTTTCCAGTTGAGGACCTTGCTGGCCAGAATGACGGAGACCGCCAGCATGGCCACCACGGTGGCATCCATCTTGGTCAGACTGGAGGTGCTCCAAAGCGCGATGGCGCCGAGGAAAGTCCCGGCGACGATCCTTTCCGCCCAGCTCATCGGGCCCATCTTTGCCAACTCTTTCTCGGCCATCTGCCGGGCTTCCGGCGTCCGGGTGATCTCCGGCGGATAGAGCTTATAGAGGATTAAGGGCATCACCAGCAGGGAAACAAGCCCCGGCACGATCGCGGTAACCGCCCACAGTCCCCAGGTAATGGTGGTGCCGAGGGTGGTGGCGGCCAGCACGACCAGGAGCGGGTTGGGGGCGCAGGAGGTCATGAACATGGCCGAGGTTATGGTCGAGGCCTGAAAAGAGTTCGTCATCAGAAAGGCGCCCATGCGGCGGGCCGTCGGTCCCGGCTCCGAGTCGAACGCTGAGGCCAGGCTGCGCACAATGGGAAAGACGACTCCGCCGCCCCGGGCGGTGTTGGAGGGAGTGGCCGGCGAGACCACCAGGTCGGTGATGGCCATGGCATAGGCAAGTTTCAGCGTGCTGGTGCCCAGAGTCTTCATCAGCAGGAAGGCGATACGGCGGCCCAGGCCGGTCTTAATGATGCCGCGGCAGAAAATAAACGCCGAAACGATCAGCCAGATCGTGGAGGTGCTGAAGCCCGACAAAGCCTGGGCAGGCTGCAGGACCCGCACCAGCATAGTGAAGGTGATGCCAATGAAGGCGAATGCGCCCATCGGTATGGGCTGCCAGACCAATCCCAAAATGGTGGCAACGAAAATCGCGAACAGATGCCACGCCTCCGGCTTCAGGCCTGACGGCGTCGGGAAAAACCAAATCAAAACTCCGACAAAGAGAATGATCAAGGTCTTTAGGAAATTGTTCCTCATCCAATCCTCCTCATTTCTCTGGCAGGACTGCCGCCTTGGGGCAGGGCACGCGACTTTACTTCACCTGGAAGCCGGCGATGGCCGGCTCGTCGACCTCAACTCCCAAGCCTGGGCCCTCCGGAACTTTCACTACGCCATTGCCGATTGCGATGGGCTGTTTCAGGATCTTCTCCGCCAACGGGTTGGGATTGATGTCCCACTCCAGGAGCACGGGCCGTGGGAACAACGCCCAGCTCTGGTAGTTGGGCAGTGACGCCATAAGGTGCAGAGCGGCCGGAAGTCCCAGGATGGTGCCAAAGACGTGGGGCTGGAAATCGATGTGGAAAGCAAAGGCCAGCGCCGCAATTCTCTTGGCCGCCGTAATGCCTCCGCAGGCAGGCAGGTCGGCCTGGATCACGTCTACCACTCCGCCCGTGATGGCCTCGGTGTAGCCTTGCATGGTCACTTCGGCCTCGCCGGCGGCGATGGGAATGTTGATCTTCGATCGCAACTGCCGGTAGCCGGAAAAGCTTTGCCAGGGCAAAGGCTCCTCCAGCCATTTCACCTTGTACTCTTCGAGAAAGGGCGCCAGTTCCAGGCAGGTCATGAGGTCGTAGCCCTGGTTGGCATCGACCATCAGCGCGACGCCATCGCCCAACGCGTTCCTGACCCGCGTGATCCGGGCGATATCCCTGGCTTTACCAAAGCCGATCTTCATCTTGACGCTGGTGAAACCGCCGGCGGCAGCCTTTTCAATATCCTTGTCCAATTGCGCGAAGTCTGCCGGGCAATCTTCCTTGAAGGGGAAGCCGGAGGCATAAGGCACGAACTCGTCGAGGAATTTGCCGCCCAGCAACTGATAGAGCGGCACTCCCAGAGCCTTGGCCTTCAGATCCCACAAGGCGATATCGACGCCGCCCACCGCCCCCGCCGGGATTCCTTTCTTGGCTTGGACATGCTGCCAGTGGTATTCGATGCGCCAGGGATCGGCGCCCAGGAGTTTGTCGCGGAAGTGCGTCTCGATGATGCGGGCAATGCCCGCCGGCGGCCCGTAGCACTCTCCCCAGCCTGCCCCCCCGTCATCGGTGACGATCTTGACCAGGGTGACCGCGCGCTTGGTATTCCAGTCCAGGGCGTTGGCGAAGGCCCGGTCCGGAGTATACGAGAGCGGATACGCCTTCACCTCAGTGATCTTCATGGTATGGGCTCCTTGCCAGGACGGCAGGCTTCACGGCTCGCAGATTGGCCAACCCGCCAGATGCAAACCCACGGGAACGCATTCCTTACCGCTCCGAAATGTGGAAAAGGAGAGCGCCGTAAGCGTAACTGCGAGACCGGCCAGAGGCAAGCGCAATCTGGGCAAAGGCACTGAAGGAATTGGCACTTTCTGCCGAAGAAACTAAAGAGGCATGCTCCCTCAGGGGAGCAATTCAGTTTAAGAAGAGAGCATTACATGAAGCTCGCTAATATCAGGATTGGCAAGAAACTGACGCTTTTGATTGGACTCACTGCCGTGGGTTGGGCTTGTTCTATCGGAGTGGGGCTATGGGGTGTCCAGAAGTTGACTGCGGCCCGGCAGGCCGGGCTGGTCGAAGCACGAAAAATGCTTCTGGGCGAACACATCGAAACCGTCATCCGCAAAATCAATCAGACGTTCGCGGTGGCCGTGATCGGAAGGAACTATAGCGATGCCGTCGAACGCGAGATCGCGGAACAACGCACGGATTACATGGGCACCCTGAAGGAGTTGAAAGCGCTCTCGGTGGCCGACGAAGGCAACCAGCGGCTCCAAGCCGCGGAAGACGCGCTCGCCAAGGGACGCAAATTCGTGGTGCAAGGCCAGGAGCTGGCCAAGAATCAAAAATACGAGGAGGCTTCCGCGGTCTTCGGAAATCAAGTACCGGCCGAGAACAAGTTCTTCTATGCCGCCATGGCCGATTATCTGGTCTTCCGCCAACAAGCGCTGAAGAAGAACGTTGAACAACAGGATGCCCTGGCGGCCGAGATTCGGCTGGTGATGATCGGATTCGGGCTGACCTCGCTGGCCCTGGTGGCGATCGTCGGGGTGCTTATCACCCGCAACATCACGGCGCCGCTCGGGATTGCGGTGGCTCGCCTGGGCGCGGTGGCAAAAGGGGATGTATCGCAGGACGTGCCTCCGGAGCACATGGCGCGAAAAGACGAGATTGGTATGCTGGCCCAGGCTTTGCAAACCATGTGCGTAAGTTTGCGGGAGATGCTCAAAGAGATCAACCGGAACGCCGAACAGGTGGCCTCGGCCTCAGCCGAAATTTCCGCCGGCGCGACCGAGCAATCGCAGGGCATGGCCGTGCAGAAAGATCAGACGCAACAGGTGTCTACCGCCATGCACGAGATGGCTTCCTCGGTAGGCCAGATCTCGGAGAGCTCCAGCCGCGCGGCCGACGCTGCACAAAAAGCGACGCAAGCGGCGCAGAGCGGCGGACGCATCGTCGAGCAGACGCTCGACAACATTCAGTCGATTGCCGCTTCGGTGAGCCAGACGGCCGACCAGATCGCGGCGCTCGGCAAGAGCTCGGATCAGATCGGCAAGATCATCGGAGTCATCGACGATATTGCCGACCAGACCAACTTGCTGGCGCTGAATGCGGCGATTGAGGCGGCGCGGGCCGGGGAGCAGGGACGCGGCTTCGCCGTAGTCGCCGACGAGGTGCGCAAATTGGCCGAGCGTACCACCACGGCCACCAAGGAAATCACCGGCATGATCCAGGGCATTCAGCAGGAGACGCGCAACGCCGTGGAGGCCATGCAGTCGGGAACGAAGAAGGTGGAATCAGGGGTGGCGACCACCCGGCAGGCGGGCGAGTCGCTGCAGGAGATCATTGCCTCGGCCGGCCAGGTCGGCGAGATGGTAACCCAGATCGTGACCGCCGCCCACCAACAGACCAGCGTAACGGAAGAGGTAAACCGCCACCTGACGCAGATTGCCAAGGTCACGGTAGAGGCGGCCGCCGGCGCCCAAGAGTCGGCAAAAGCTTGTGAGGGTCTGTCCAATCTGGCGTTCGATTTGCAGAACGTGGTCGGTCAGTTCAAGACCGGCACGGAGGCTCCCAGCGGCGGGAGTAGATCGCAATCAGGTCCGGCCGGCCGGCGGCGCCAAGAGGAACACGTTTATCCAGCCTATCGTTCCGGGAGCGAGGTGGCAGACCCCTATGCATCCTCCCGGCCGGGAGTGAATTGATTCACGCGTGCCGGAAACTACCCCACCCAGCCAAAAACAAAACGCCGGCTAGGGTGGGCCACCCTCTGAGTGCACCCTCCGAGCACATCCTCTGGGTCTATAGAGTACTGGGCTTGGCCAATATCGGCTGCCGAGGCGCCTGATATCCTCTGCTATAATCGGCGCACTTACAGTCGGCTATTCTCTTGCATCCTGGTTAGCAAAGCGCCAATCCTGGTCCGGGGGTACAAAATTCTATGCTTACTCCTGAAGAGAGAAAAGCGAAGATCTGGGCGGTCGTCCGCGTCTCCAGCGGAAATTTTCTGGAGATGTACGACTTCATGGTCTTTGGCTATTATGCGGCCGCCATAGGCAAAGCCTTTTTCCCCTCCGGCAGCGATTTTGCCTCGCTGATGCTTTCGCTGATGACCTTTGGCGTCGGCTTCCTCATGCGCCCGCTCGGGGCGGTGATTCTCGGGGCCTACACCGACCACCACGGACGCCGCAAGGGACTGATCCTGACCCTGGCCCTGATGTCGGTCGGCATCGTGAGCATCGCCTGCGTTCCCGGCTATGCTTCCATCGGTATCGTCGCTCCTATCCTGGTGGTAATTGGGCGGCTGCTGCAAGGCTTCTCCGCGGGAATGGAGTTGGGCGGCGTGTCGGTGTATCTGTCGGAGATCGCCACTCCGGGACATAAAGGCTTCTACGTTGCTTGGCAATCGGGCAGCCAACAGGTGTCGGTGATGTTTGCCGCGGCCGTAGGAGTGTTTCTGAACAGCGTGATGCCCCCGGCGAAATTGCAAGCGTGGGGCTGGCGCGTTCCTTTGCTGCTGGGCTGCGCGATTATCCCGTTTCTGTTCCGGCTGAGAAGTTCGCTGCAGGAAAGCGACCAATTCAAGGCCCGCAAGGTGCATCCCAGCCTGGCGCAGATTTTGCACTCGCTGACGGCAAACTGGGTACTGGTCATCGTCGGCATGTTAATGGTCACCATGACCACCGTGTCGTTTTATTTCATCACCGCGTACACGCCGACTTTCGGCAGCACAATTCTGAAGCTGCCGCCCATCTTCAACCTCACCGTGGCGCTCTGCGTGGGGGCTTCGAACTTGTTCTGGCTGCCGGTGTCGGGAGCCATCTCCGACCGGATCGGCCGCAAGCCCCTGCTGATTGGCTGTACCACGCTGATGTTGCTCACCTCCTATGTGAGCCTTGCCTGGCTATCGGCAGCGCCGTCGTTCGGCCGGCTGCTCGCCGTGCAGCTTTGGTTTTCATTGCTCTATGGCTGTTACAACGGCGCCTTGGTGGTGTTTCTAACCGAGGTAATGCCGACTGAAGTGCGCACCACCGGTTTTTCGCTGGCCTATAGTCTGGCTACGGCGCTATTCGGAGGCTTTACCCCGGCCATCAGCACCTATCTGATTCATCTGACTCATAACCGGGCGATTCCGAGTGTGTGGCTGTGCTTCGCCGCCGCTTGCGGGCTGCTGGCCACGCTGGTAGCTAAGCCCTACGTAGAGCGGGAACCGCAGATGATAGCGGCTGCCGAGTCTTCCGCGGCGAAATAGAAGCAGTTCTCAGTTCTCAGTAAGGCGCGAGGTGGCTGTGCATGTCTGAGAACGAAGAACCGGGAACTGAAAACCGCTTCAAAACGGGCAGTCTACTCTCGACTTCTCGGCAATCCGTCGCAGTTCGGAGATGGTTTCCTCCGGTAGATGCAGTCCCTCGCGCCGATGGCGCGCTTCGTTTTGAGCTTCGATCTCGCCCGGATAATAGATGGCAGCGAAGCCTTTGGCGAGCGGCACGGCTTTCAAATCCGCGATCAGGCGTTCCATGCGCGCATGGAACTCTTCCCGCGGCATGAATTTCGAAATATCGAGGGCAATCATCATATGGCCGGCGCCACTGCGGCTATCCGGCACATAAGGGCCTTTCACCCCATCGCTAAACGCGCTTCCGGTAAGCACTCCCGAGAGCACATCCATCATCACGGCGATGGCATAACCTTTATGCTCCGCCATAGGCAGGAAGACGCCGTTGATGGCCGCTACCGGGTCGGTGGTCGGCTCCCCGGCGGCATCCAGCGCCCAGCCGAGCGGAATCTGCCTTCCTTCCCGCTTGGCCAGATACACTTTGCCGCGAGCCACGCGGGCATTCGCGATGTCGAGCATCATGGGGGCGTGTTTCCCCGCGGGCGCGGCAATCGACCACGGATTGCTGCCCAGAGCCTTCTTGCGCCCTCCCCACGGGGCGATCGCTGGACTCGCATTGGTCGAAAGAAATCCGATACAACCCGCCCCGGCCATCATCCGCGTGAAATACATGGCGGTGCCAAAGTGGTTCGAGTTTCGTATCCCGATCGCCCCTATCCCGTGCTTTTTGGCGCGGGCCACGGCATCTTCGGCCACCTTCGCACAGACTACTTGCCCGACACCGTCAGCGGCGTCAACCAGGGCAATGGCGCCACCATCCATGATGGTTTGAGGGTTGCTTACGGCTTTCGTGACGCCACTGTGCAGACGGGCCAGATACCAGCCCAGGCGCAGGACGCCGTGCGATTGATGGCCCCAAAGATCTGCCTGCACCAGCGTGCCGGCGAGCAGGCGCGCATCTTCCGAGGGCATGCCGGCGCCCGCATACACGGCCGTTCCGAATTCAATGAGGCGTTCGCAAGCAATGCCGGGACTAGTCATGATGAAAACAAATCCTCTCTTTTGGAATTTCGAATGAACTCTCCGCAATGAATCCTAAACCGAACACGGAACCGCAGAAACACAGAACATGACGGAAGAAAGGTTCCAACCCTGATTCTTTCTGCGATTCTGCGCTTCTGTGTTGGATGTTAACGGCAAATGGTATGGTATTACACGCGCGGCTCGCTGTTTCCCAACCGAACCGCCGCTCTGTAGCGACAACCGGCGTTGTGGCGTTGGCGGCCGACCAAGGTCGTTAAGTTCTCAACCATTTTGTCGGGAAGCGAGGAAAAGCTGGCATGCATCGCAGGATCTGGATCGGCGTTTTTCTCTGCTGTCTGGGCACCATCAATTACATGGACCGGGTCGCGCTCTCGATTGCGGCCAAACCCATAGCGCAACAATTCGGGTTGTCGCCGGTCTGGATGGGTTATCTGTTCTCGTCTTTCGTCTGGAGCTATACGCTTTTTCAGTTGCCCATGGGCGTGCTGGTGGACCGCATTGGTTCGAAGCGCATGGCAGCCTACGGAATTTTCGTCTGGTCTCTGGCGACCGCGCTGACCGGGGCGGCGTGGAGCTTCGGTTCGATGCTGACGGCGCGTCTGGTGATGGGAGGGGGCGAAGCCACCACGAATCCAGTGATCGGCAAGGTCGTGCGCGAGTGGATACCCACCAGCGAAAGGGGGGTATTCGCCTCCCTGTCGGGCAGCGGATCGTTCCTCGGTCCGGCGCTGGCTGCGGCTCTTTTTGGCGCTTTAATCGGCTCCATGGGATGGCGGTGGTCTTTTGTTATTGCGGGGGCGATCGGCATGCTATGGCTGCTGGTGTGGCTGTACTGGTTCGGCGATCCGGAAACCGTCGCCTGGTTAAGCAAAGGCGAGCGGGAGAAGATACTGCATGAACGGCAAGAACAGAAGAACACGAAGTTGAGCGGCGGCGGAAACCAAGGACATAAGTTTTCCGATCTTCTGTCCTCCAGGACGCTCTGGGGGCTTGCCCTCACCATGGGGTGTAACGTCTATGCCCAATACCTGTTTCTGACCTGGCTTCCCAGCTACCTGCTGGCAACCCGGCATTTAACCATCTTGAAAACCGGCTTATTCACCGCGGTGCCCTACGTCATCGCCGCAGTTTTATGTGTTTTTCTGGGACGGCTCAGCGACAAGTACCTTGGACGAGAAGGCGTGACCGGCGGCCGCCGCCGGAATGTTGTGGCCGCCGCGCTCTTGCTGGGCTCAGTTGTCCTCCTGGTTCCGGTAATCGCGGATATCTGGATGCTGGTCGCGGTGTTTGCCCTCTCGCTTTCCGGCATAGCTACCACGACGACGCTGGACTTTTCCTTGCTCAATGATCTGTTGGTGGATCCACGTAACATCGGCAAAGCGATGGCTTTTGTAGTGATCGGCGGTAATGTTTTCGGTCTACTGGCGCCTATTGTGACCGGCTACGTCATTCATATCACCGGCAGTTATAATTGGGCGTTTTTGATCGCTGGCCTGCTGTTGCTTTCAGGAGCAACCATCGTCCTGACGATGACGCGCCGTCCAATCATCCCCAAATCGGTTGGCACCGCGACGCCTTTGGCAACACAACAGGCGTAGGCCGCGACGCTACTCTCCTACGCCTCAGGGACCTATAGCATTGAGGGAACATGACCCGCTAAGTCGCGCTTGAACCGGAGTGCCATGCCTGAGTCTGAAACCTTTTTCGCCTATGTGGGGTGTCGCACTACCAAGGAGCGTGGAGCTCACGGCGAAGGAATCAATGTTTACCGGGTGGAGAAAGGGTCGGCCCGCTGGACGCAGGTGCAGCTCGTTAAGGACCAGGTGAATCCGTCATTCCTGGCTATGGATGGCCGGCATGATTTTCTGTATTCCGTGCACGGCGATTTCAGTGAAGTCAGCGCGTTTCGGGTTGATAAGGCGACCGGCACCCTGCGCTTTTTGAATCAGCAGTCCACCTTGGGAAAGAATCCCGTCCATCTTGCCGTCGACCCCACAAACCGCTTTCTGATTGTGGGGAATTACGAGACTGGGAGCATAGCCGTCCTGCCAATAGAGAAAGATGGATCCCTAAACAGAGTCTGCGATCTGTTTATGGTTCCCAGCGCGGTCGAGCCGTGCAAAGTCTATGGCCCACGCCAAGGGAGCTCGCACCCCCATCATGTTCCATTTGATCGCACGAAGAGTTATCTCGTCGTCCCTGACCTTGGCCTCGACAAAGTCTTTACCTTCAGACTGGATGTGCGCAGCGGCAAGCTAGTCGCGAACGATCCTCCCTTTGTAAAGAGCCGGCATGGTGCTGGGCCACGACATATAGATTTCCATCCCACCGGGCCATATGCCTATGTGGTTAATGAATTGGACTCGACGGTCACGACTTATCGCTTCAATGCCCAGCAAGGAGAGCTGAGTCCGCTTCAGGTCGCCTCGTGTTTGCCGGATAGTTTCAGCGGCAGCCGAGATCTTGAACGAGGCTTTGGCGCCGCCGAAATCGTCGTTGCGCCCTCCGGGAGGTTTCTCTACGTTTCCAACCGCGGAGATAGCAGCATAGCGGTTTTTTCGATCGAGGAAACCGCGGGGACGCTTTCCCTAGTGGCTTGCGAGTCGAGCCATGGCCAGGGGCCGCGTTTTATCGGACTGGATCCTTCCGGCACATTCCTGTATGCGGCCAATGAACGAAGCGATACGATTGTCGGATTTCGAGTCGACAAGCTTACCGGTAAACTCATGCCAACGGGCGATGTCGTGCATACCGGAAGCCCTGTTTGCATAGTCTTTGCTCCTGATCAATAACGCCTGCCTGCGTGGGATTCCGTGTATATTGCTTGAAACCCGAGAAGGAAAGCGGGGGAGCGAATGAAGATTAGCCTTATCGGCACGTATTCCCTGTGGATGCTCGCGGTCCTGATCCCCAGCCAGATTCTGGTGGGCTACCTGATGGCCCATAAGGGCAGCCAGAGTGCCCAGCACTATTTCATCAGCGGCAAACAACTGCCGTTATTCCTGATGTTTTTTCTCGATTTCGCCAGTGTGCTGGGCGTGGGCAACTTTATTGGCTATGCGGGGAAAGGCTACGAGATCGGCCTCAGCCAGTTTTGGATGATGTTGGGCGAGCAGGGGACCAAAGTGCTTTTTGCCGTCACGGTCGCCGGAATTGCGGGCCGCTATGCGTACACCACCTTCAATGAATTTCTGGAAAAGCAATTATTTCACGACCGGTTATTACGCATCCTGGGCGGTTTCGCCATGAGCATACCCATGGTCGCCTGGATCGGCGCGCAAGCCATGGGTCTGGGTACGTTGTTGGCGGTGGTCATGGGAGTCGATCCGGTAACCGGCATCTGGGTGGCTACCCTGACGGCAGTTATCTATACCGCCGTGGGTGGGATGTGGGCGCTGGTCTGGACCGATGTGCTGCAAGGATTTGTCCGGCTGGCGGTCGGCTTTCTTTTCTTCGGCCTGGTCTTCTTCAAAATTGGGGGGATCGGCGGCATCCGGGCCGGCGTGCTGGCGGTTCAACCCAATCTTTGGTCCTTTGGCAACACCGGCTTGGCGCAGAACCTGGCCTTATTCATAACTCCCCTGTGCGGCGTATTTACCCTGCAGGTTTGGTGGCAACGCTGCTTCTCCGCCAAAGACTCGAAGACCGCCTTTCGGGGATTCTTCTATACCGCCTTGTTTGCCATGGCCATGTGTTCCGCGAGCATTATGATGGGCATGACCGCGCACGTGCTGAATCCCCGCCTCCCGCGGCCGGATATGGCTTTCGGGTGGTTGCTGGTTAACTGGCTTCACCCTCTGTTGGGCGCCCTGCTGGTGGTCACCATCATCGGCGCCGACATGACGGTGAGCGCGGCCTTTATGAGTTCCGGCGTAACCCTGGTGCTGATGGACATTGTCGGGCCTTTGCTGAAGACCGACCGGCCGGACAAGAAGCTGATCCAGTGGGCTCGGTGGCTGACGTTTATCTTCGGCCTGGGATCGGTTTGGGTGGCGCTCCATTTTCCCAGTGTGCTCTCCGCGGGCCTGTGGGGCTACACCTTCACGGGCGGGGGACTCTTCCTGCCTTTGGTGATCGGCCTGTTGTGGAAGGACAAAACCGGGAAGACCTGTGTCACCAGGAATGCGGCCATTGCCTCGCTGTTTGTCGGGGGCACAACCGCTGCCGTGATTCAGTATGTTCCCAGTCTGTTCAAGCGTTTTGGCGGAGGAATTATCCCCGGTTTGATCCTGTCGCTGATCCTGACCGTCGGAATCAGCCTAGTTGAACGATGGTCCAAAGCTAACAAGACAGCCGGATCCTTGGCGTCGGCCAAGTAGAAGAAGAGGTACGCGCCCAGCTTCAGGTAATGCTTGCGGCCCTCGTCGATGATAGCCTTGGGGATACGAAGTTCAGATTGGAGTTTCGGGAGGAAGCCCGTGCGCCTACACGCTAAGGTTGTGGTACTGGCCGTGGCGGTAATTCTGATTACCGGTAACGCCCTTGGGCAAGAATTTCAGGTTATGGAAGCTTCCATCAGCGATATTCACCGTGCGCTGCGGAGCGGGAAACTGACTTGCCACAGTCTCGTACAAGAGTACCTGGACAGGATTAAGGCGTACGACCAGCAGGGGCCGGCGCTCAATGCCATGCTGTACGTGAATCCCAAGGCGCTGGAGCAGGCCGATGCCATGGACGCCGCCTCGAAGCGCGGCGCCAAACTCAAGCCGCTACAGTGCATTCCGCTCGTGCTCAAAGATAATTTCAACACCGCCGATATGCCGACCACAGGCGGTTCGCTGGCGCTGAAGGGCATGCAACCGGCGAAGGATGCGTTCACGGTAACGCGGTTTCGGGAAAACGGCGCCCTGATCTTGGGGAAAACGAATCTGCATGAACTGGCGCTGGCGGGGGTGACCGTAAGTTCGCTGGGCGGGCAGACGAAGGATCCCTATGAGCTCACGCGAACTCCGGGTGGTTCTTCCGGAGGTACCGGGGCGGCGTTGGCCGCCAATTTTGCAACCGTGGGCACCGGTTCCGATACGGTGAATTCGATCCGTTCACCCAGTTCGGCCAATGCGGTTGTCGGTTTTCGTCCCACCCGCGGCTTGATCAGCCGGGCGGGCGTAATCCCGGTGTCCTTCACCCAGGATGCCGTCGGCCCGCTGGCGCGAACCGTCGCCGATGTCGCGGTTATGCTCGATGTGATGGCCGGCTACGATCCCGACGATCCGGTCACGGCGCTGGGGGTCGGCAGAATTCCCAATACCTACACCGCATTTCTTGATCGCAATGGCCTGCGCGGCGCACGTATCGGCGTACTGCGCACGCTGTTTGGCACCGGCCCGGATCATCAGGAAGTCAACCGGGTAATGGCCAAAGCCTTGGAGTCGCTGAAAGCCCAGGGTGCGGTGCTGGTGGAAATAGACGAACCGGCATTCGATACCGGCAAGCTGAATTCGGATCTCGACGTCCAGAAGTACGAATACAAGCTCCAACTCAACGGCTATCTGAAAGCTCAGCCTGATCCTCCCGTGCATTCCCTCGCCGAGCTCATAGCCACGGGTAATTACCACAAACCTTCCCTGGAGAAGTTCCTGGCTTCGGCCCAAAGTTATGAAAACGGTCTGAATGAGGCGGACTACAAAGACCGGCGCATCAAAATCGACGACCTGCGGGTGCAACTGGCGAATGCGATGGCAAAGAATAACGTCGTGGCGCTGGTCTATCCCCACCAAAAACGCCTGCCGGTGATGATTGGCGACATGAATCAGGCGGAACGCAACGGCATTCTGGCGTCTCTTGCCGGGTTCCCTGCGATTACCGTGCCGGCGGGATTTTCCACGCCGACTGCGACCGCGCCGATCGGGGTGCCGGTCGGGATCGAATTCCTTGGCCAGCCATTCAGCGAGCCGCAGTTATTGAAGATTGCTTACAGTTTCGAGCAGGCGACGCACGCTCGTAAACCACCGCCGTCTACGCCGCCGCTGAGCAGCCGTTGAGGAGAAGGTATAGAGCTCAATGCACGTACGGCCCAGAAGCGGCATGCTCGAATTCTGAGTCAGGGTGCATTGCAACCCTGCTGGCCCGCCCTGTCAACTCGGAGCGGGCCATCGTTTTTGCACGCTTAGCTTCGGCGGAGTTCTTGCCCGCTTTGTCGAATTTGAACTGGGAAACCACGTTCTGCAGGTCGAACGCCAGATTGGAGAGATCCTGGCAGGCCTTGGCCGACTGTTGCGCCCCGGTGGCACTCTCCGCCGTCACTTTCGCGATCCGCTCGATGTTGTGATTTACCTCTTCGGTGACGCTGGTTTGTTCATGAGCAGCCGTGGCAATCTGGGCTACCATCTCGCCCAGGGTGGCTGCTACCTCCACGATCTTTTGCAAAGCTTGACCGGCATCGGTGGTCTTGGCCACGCCCGCCTCGACCTCGCGCCCGCCCACGTTCATAGCTTCCACCGCGCTCTGCGTTTCCTGCTGAATCGAGGCGATCATGCCGGCGATTTCTTTGGTTGCAGTGGTAGTTCGCTCGGCGAGTTTGCGCACTTCATCGGCAACCACGGCGAAACCGCGCCCCTGCTCCCCGGCGCGCGCCGCTTCGATGGCGGCATTGAGGGCCAGCAGATTAGTCTGGTCGGCGATATCGTCGATTACCGCGGCGATTTTACCGATCTCCGCGGAGCTCTTTCCCAGGCTAGTGATCCGCGCGGCAACGGCGCCGGAAGAATCGGCGATACGGCGCATGCCGGTGACCACGTCGGCCACGACTCCGCTGCCCTGCTGCGCGGTCTCGGTGGCCTTGCGGGCGGCCTCGGCGGCGCGGTTGGAACCGTCCGAGATCCGGGTTACCGAGGAGGTCATTTCGTGCATCGCCGTAGCGACCTGCTGGGTCTGTTCTTTTTGCAAATTCACGCCCTGCGACTGCTCCGTCGCGGAGGCCGAGATCTTTTGCGAAGCGGACGCCACATGGCCGGCATTGCGGGCTACCTGCTCCAGTACGGCCGTCAGACTGGCCTGCATCTCGTTCACGGCCCGCACCAAATCTCCAATTTCGTCCTGGCTGTGCACGGGCAATTCTTCGCCGCTCAGATCGCGCGCCGCAATGGCCTGAGCACGGCACAGCAACTCGCGTAATGCCGATACGATACTGCGCGTCACAAAAATTGCCGCCGTCGAACCGGCGACAATCGCCAGCACAGTGGAAACGAAGAGTGCGAGATAGAGGGAAGAGGCGGCAGCGCGCAGCCGGGCGGTGTCTTCCTCAGTCTGTTTTCCGATCTTCTGGATATGCTCTTCCAGCAGCGCTTTGGTCTTCTTGTTAAACGGCACTACATTGGCCATTACGGAGAGGTTCGCGGTGGCCACGTTGTCCGGCGTATTGGCCGAGCGCAATTGCAGCACCGTTTCCTCCATCTGGCGAAACTCGGCAATACGGTCGCGGAAATTACTGACCCGTTTTTGGGCCTCAACATCCCCCGAGCGCTGGCTTAATTCCTGCAGCTTGGCAATGTCCTTGTCGATTTCACTCCATGCCTTGTCGTAATCCCGCTTGGCATTGCTAAAACCTTGCTGGTCGGTTGCCAACAGGAACTCGCGAATCTTGCTCATCGTCAAATTGGTCTGGCTGGCAAGGTCTTTGGCACAGGCAATTTCGGGAATTCTGGCGGTCACCAGCACTTCCTGCGCCGCTACCATCGTCGACATCTTGAAATAGGTGACACCCGTAACCAGAAGCACAAATGACAATACGATGGCAAAACCAAAAGCGAGTTTCTTTCCTAAAGACAGTCTCATAATTTTCCCCGCTACTTTGGCGCAGGCAAGAACGGCGCTTGGCGCGGCGAAGCTACCGGACAAGAATCGGCGGCCAAGCAGCTCTCTACCCCGCGCTCGCGGAAGGCAGCACCGACCAGCTCATCGGCAATGTCAGGAGAGCAGGAGCTCTGCTTCGCGGTGGGGTGCCTCTTCCCAATCCGTTCCCATCCACTTTCAGGGGACGATTCCTTCGCTTTGCGATTAAGCTCCAGTGCAGTCACAGAGATGGCCAGCAATCCCAGTACGACTGCGTCCAGCCTGGCGACCAATATGTCGGCTGCCAATTGGAAATGGATGAGCAGCCAACTGCCCGGCAGGAGCAGTATCGCCAGCAACCCGAGTCCCAGTGCCTGTTTACGCAAGAGTTTCAAGGTATCCTCCTCGACTACGCCCTCAGGGTTTCCAACCGTTACTCCAAGGTGTTCCTGCGGTGCCTCCCGCAGTTAGAAACCACTACCACTGTGGATATCGGCACGATTTGTTCAAGCATGAGCCAAAAGGGGAATCAAAAGGGCAATTCTGCTGGGGGTTACGCTTACGCCTCTGGCCCAGACCTTCTCACTACAAGGGACGCAAACGACAGGACGGAGGAGTAAAACGGTGGGGGACCGTCAAGTCGGTCACATCTGGGGCCTGAAAAATGCGGCCAGCGCCATTCCACGCCGTGGGCATTGCTAAACTTCTGCGCCGACCTCTCGCCGGAGGGCCATTTACCGCTGTGCGTACATCACGAAGCCAGGCTCTTGCGAAGCAGGATGGTGGACTTCAATCGCCGTAACCGGTTCAATCCAGTTCTGATACGTATCGGAAAAAACGCAAGTGCCCTGCTTCACGGTGTAGACATTCAGGACAGCCAGCGCGACAACCACCACGAGTGCCAGTGTGCTTGCGACTATTACGGTCACTCTGCGCGTCAATGTGTTGAGCATGTATGAGCCTCCGGGTCGCGTATTCCAATCCATTCAATGCTCCAGAGGATTGGACAAGGCCATCAAACCGCATTTTCCTAGGGGGCAAAATCCCTCGTTTGGATGGGCGTATCCCCCATTTGGGGGATATAAGCCGGTTGCGGCCACATCCTAACTGCCAGCACACACCTGTAGCCGACCGTCCGTTTCGGTAGGAGCTTTATCAATTCGCGAAGGCGATACTATGTGCTTGACAAAAAAGTTTCTACGGCATGAAATGTAAAATGTGAAATTTCACGCGCCTCCTCTTGAAGTACTTGCGGATCTGCCTCAGCAACAGGGACTTAACGATCAGGTCTATGACCTTTTGAAGGATGCCATAACCCAGCACAAGCTGCCGGCCGGAAGCAGGTTGGACGTAAATGATCTGGCGGAACACTGGCAAGTCAGCCGGACCCCAGTTAACGATGCCATTCAACGGCTCATGGCTGGGGGGCTAGTGTCGGTAGTGCCGCGGCGGGGAACGTTTGTTGCCAGTTTGGACGTCAATGACATCCTCGAACTTATGGATGCCAGGCTCATGTTCGAACTGAGGGCCGCAGAACTGGTGGCCGGACAAATGAATGCCCGGCGCCTGAAGCAGATGAAAGACATCCTGCTGGCCCTGGATGAGCTGCTGCGAGAACCAAGCGTGAATGTTGCCCGCTATAGCGCCCTTGATCTGGAGTTTCATTTCCTTCCGATTTCCTGGATGAAGAACGGCAAAATCCAAAAGATGTACCAGGCGCAGAACTTCCAGTGGTACATGACGCGACTGCGCAGATCGACTGCGGGGCAGGCGGAGCACTGGAAGATCTATCAGGCCTATGAGTGCGGCTCGTTGGAGGCCGTGAAGAAGGCGCTAACGGACCATATCGAGGCGGGCAAGGCCAGCGTGCTGGCGGCGAGCCAAGGCGGCGCTCCCAGGTCCGACCTGTCCAGCCATTCCATTTCGTAAGGTCAGGAACTGCCATGTGCGCAACGACTTTTGCCGGTCCGGGCACACCCACGGTTACCGAGATGCACGTTATCCCCGTAGCCGGGCACGACAGCATGTTGTTCAACCTTTGCGGAGCGCATGGTCCTTTCTTCACGCGCAACCTGGTGATCTTGAAAGACAATTCCGGCCGAACCGGCGTGGGAGAGGTCCCGGGCGGCGAGGGTATCCGGCAAACGCTGGAAAGAGCGAAACCCATTGTCGTTGGGCAAGCGATAGGCCTGTACAACAACGTCCTCAACACGATGCGCCAACAGCTGCTGGGGAGGAACGCGGCCGGCCTGCAGTCGACCGTACACCAGGTCACCTCCACGGCCGAAGCCGCCGTGCTCCGGCAACCGCATGAGATCAACCTGCGTGCGGATAATGTATTGACCGCCGTGGAAGCCGGGCTCCTGGACCTGCTCGGGCAATTTCTCGGCGTGCCGGTCGCCGCCCTGTTAGGTACCGGGCAGCAGCGCACGTCAGTTCGCATGCTGGCTTACCTGTTCTACATCGGCGACAGCCGCAAGACTGATCTGCCCTACCGCAGAGATCCATCGGCCAAAGAAGACTGGTTCCGCCTTCGCCACGAAGAGGCAATTACTCCGGCTGCCGTGGTTCGCCTAGCCGAAGCGGCGCGCGAACGTTATGGCTTCAGTGATTTCAAGCTCAAGGGCGGGGTCATGCGAGGCGGGGAGGAGATGGAGGCGGTCGCTGCCCTGGCGAAGAGATTTCCCGGGGCACGCATCACCATTGATCCGAATGCGGCGTGGTCGCTGGAGGAGGCGATCAGCCTGTGCCGTGAGCCAGGCAATCTGGCCTATGCGGAAGATCCTTGTGGTCCGGAACAGGGGTATTCGGGGCGAGAAATCATGGCGGAGTTCCGCCGCGCCACCGGCGTGCCGACCGCGACCAACATGATCGCCACCGACTGGCGGCAGATGGGACACTGCATCCAACTGCATGCCGTCGACATTCCGCTCGCCGATCCGCATTTCTGGACCCTGCAGGGGTCGGTGCGGGTCGCGCAGATGTGCCACGAGTGGGGCCTGACCTGGGGATCCCACTCGAATAATCACTTCGATGTCTCGCTGGCCATGTTCACCCATGCCGCCGCGGCGGCTCCCGGTGAGATCACCGCAATCGACACCCACTGGATCTGGCAAGAGGGCACGGAACGCCTTACGAAAGAACCCTTGCGGATTGAAAGCGGGGCGGTCCAGATGCCCCAAACCCCTGGTCTTGGCGTAGAGATTGACCTGCAACAGGTGGAGAAGGCGCACCAGCTCTACTGCAAACTGGGGCAGGGCGCACGGGACGACGCGGTGGCAATGCAGTATCTGATTCCGGGCTGGAAATACGACCCCAAGCGTCCCAGCCTCGACCGCTAACGGGCAGGTTCACTCTCTTTCGACTCCGTAACACTGGGAGGCAAGCAACGTGGAAACCGCCGTGGAGAACAAGCCCATTCCCAACCAGCGCTGGCTGCGAATCATTCCGCCCACCATCGTTGTCTACATCGTGGCCTACATGGACCGAATGAATATTGGATTCGCCATGGCCGGAGGGATGAACGAGGCTTTGCACATATCCATGACGATCGCCGGACTGGCCGCGGGCATTTTCTTCTTCGGTTATATGGTGTTGCAGATTCCCGGCGGCCATATGGCGGAACACGGCAGCGCCAAGAAGTTTATTGCCTGGACGATTATCGCCTGGGGTGGAATCTCGACCCTCACCGGCTTGGCGCAGAACGAATGGCAATTGCTGACCATGCGATTCTTGCTCGGCGTAGCGGAGGGTGGATTGTGGCCGGCGATTCTGGTCATCATCGGCAATTGGTTCCCGGCCAAGGAAGTCGGGCGCGCCAACGCTTTCTTCATGAGCAACCTGGCGGTTTCAGCGATTATTACCAATCCGCTATCCGGCTGGATCATCGCCCACTTTAGCTGGCGCTACGTTTTCATTCTGGAAGGCCTGGTTTCGATCGCCCTGCTTTTTGTCTGGATGCCTCTCATCAGCGACCGCCCCGAGCAGGCGAAGTGGATCTCTGCCGAAGAGAAGGAATACCTGGTCAATACCCTGCGCCAGGAGCGGGAAGCGCTGCTGAACAACAGGAACGCGCCACCACGGGTATCTTATAAGGAACTGCTGGCCAGCAAAGACTGCTGGATGATGATCCTGATCTATTTCTGCTATGCGAACGGCCAGTACGGGTTCCTGCTCTGGCTGCCGACCATCATCAAGCACCTGACCAAGATGGGCATGACCAACGTGGGTCTGCTCAGCGCCATACCGTACTTGACGGGGCTGCTGGGACTCTATGTTTTCGCCGTCTTCTCCGACCGAAGTTTGAATCGCAGGTTTCACACGGCGGTCACGCAGTTCGGGTTCGGGATCAGCTTTTTCCTCGCCACCCAGTTCCCCAGGCACGTTTGGCTTTCCTACTTCCTGTTGGTTGTGACTGGGCTCTTCACCAAAGCCGTATCCAGTAATTTCTGGACCATCCCGCCACTGCTGTTTCCTCCCGGTGTGGCTGGAGGAGCCCGAGGAATCATCAATGCAATTGGTAATCTGGGCGGGTTCCTTGGACCGTTCCTGGTGGGATGGATCGGGACGCTGTTTGGCATGAGCGCCGGAATCGGTGCGCTGGTCTTCTTCCTGATGGCCGGCGGCATCTTGACTCTGTTTCTGCCCGGTGTGACGGCCGGGAAGAACCCCCTCCCTAAGTCCGCCGCAGTCGCACATGGGATAAAATCCCGCCCAGAAAACATGAAAACAGGTTAGTCGCGCTGGTCTCCAGACCGGCTGTGCTGGCAGCGCCCACGTCGGCGGCATGCTCGTGCGCGGGCCAGAGGCCTAATGTCGCTTACTTTGCCAATCACGGTGGATTTGGTCGTGCAACACGTGTCAGGGCACGACTTTAGTCGTGCCGAAAAACGCATAATAGGGCTGGGCTTTTAGCCCCTGTGCTGCTTGAGACAATGGACAGGGGCTAAAGCCCACTCAACTGGGGACCGTTGCGGCACGACTAAAAGTCGTGCCCTGACACGTGTCGCATTTTCCAATAGTTCCGAAAAGTAAGCGACATTAGGCCAGAGGCCCCCGCCACAGCCGGTCTGGAGGCCAGCGCCACATTTTCAGGGCAGAGAGAGATCTTGCTTCGCTGTCTTCGGGACACCGCTGACGAAAGACGCGATGCCATCGAACGGGTCTCCACCGAGCGCGGCTTTCGCGAATTCGTCATTGGGCTTACCTCGTTTATCAAGCAGAAGGAAATTGCCGGGCTGTTCACCTCCACCACGCCCAGCCTGCTGGGCGGGGCTTCGGTGACCGAATCCCATATCTCCACCATCACGGATTCCATTATTTTGCTTCGCTATGTCGAGATGTTTGGCGAGATTCGCCGCGGGATTACCGTGCTCAAAATGCGCGGGTCGCGCCACGAGAAAAACATACGGGAAATCACCATCGATGAACGAGGGCTGCATATTGGCCACCCTTATCGGGAAGTAAACGGAATCCTTTCCGGCAATCCGGCCCACGTACCTTCTTCGGAACTCGACCGGATCAGTTCGCTGTTTGCCCAGGACGGGGAGGCCTGAAAGACGACGTATGCAATGCGCCGGCAGGAAACCCGAAGAACCCGACCGGGTTCTGATCGACAAGATTTCCGATGGCATTGTGGTAACCGACCGGGACGGCATGGTCCTGTTTGTCAATCCCGCGGCGGAAGAACTCTTCGGCCGGTCGCGGCACGAATTGCAGGGAGAAGCGCTCGGCCTGCCGCTGGATCGTTTCATTCCCGAACGCTTCCGGCAGGCGCACCGCCGGCACATCAGACTGTTTGGCGCCGCGGGCATCACCAGCCGTTCCATGCATACGCCCGGTGAGTTGCGCGGGCTGCGCTTGGACGGGCACGGGTTTCCCATGGAGGCCACCATCTCGCAGGTAGCGGTGGGCGGGGAAAAGCTCTACACCGTCATCCTGCGCGACGTCACCCAGCGGAAGCAGACCGAAGAGGCGCTGATTCAGAGCGAGAAGATCGCCACCCTGGGCCGTTTACTCTCGAGCATTGCCCACGAGATGAACAACCCGCTGGAAGCGGTGATGAACCTTCTCTATCTGGCCCAAAGCAGCGCTTCCCTGGACCCGGCGACGCGCCAGTACTTGGAGATGGCAGTTGCGGAGCTGTCGCGCGCGGCGCAGATTTCGCGGCAGACTCTGGGCTTCTCCAAAGGCGGAAGCAAGCGCATGCGCTTTCAGCCAACGCAGATGCTGAGCAGCCTTTTGGCCTTGCTGGAGCGAAAGCTTGAGAAGAAGGCGATCGTCTGTGAGAAGGAATTTTTCACGGACATGGAGATCTGGGCCGTGGAAAACGAGGTGCGGCAAGTATTCTGGAATCTGTTAACCAATAGTATCGATTCGACTCCCGCGGGCGGGCGTATCCGGCTGCGGGTCTCCCGGGCGCGTTCCCACCAGGATTATCCCGGCATCCGCATCACGGTTGCCGACAACGGCCATGGGATCAGCGCCCCTCACCGCCCCCACATTTTCCAACCCTTCTTTACCACCAAGGAGACCGGCAACGGTTTGGGCTTATGGGTGGTCAGTGAGGTCGTCAAAAAGCACGGCGGCTCCATTCGTGTCCGTTCCCGAACGGGCCCGGGCAAACCGACCGGAACGGTGTTTTCTGTTTTGCTTCCGGCCAAGCCGTAAGACGGAAGCTCACTTATCGAACTGGCGCAAGAATTCCAGCATTGCCGGATTGGCTTTGTCAATTTCTTTGAAATTGGCGACGTGGCCAAGAATCGAGTCGAAGCTAAACATTTTGGCGCCGGGAATTCCCATGACAATGGGAATGATCTCCGTCATCTGGGGATAGAGCTGGTCTCCATTTACCCCAATGACCAGGGTCTTGGCCTTGACCTTGTGCAGGCTGGCCCGCACATCGAATCGCATCATGGCTTCGTTGCGCCAGATGATGTCGTTGGCATCCATGTTCTCGCTGCCCATGCCGGCGTTCTCGATGCCCTTCATCACCGCCTCGGGCGTGCGGAACTGAACCTGGTAATAGGCGGGAGCGAAGTACCAGAGATAGGTGCCCATGAAGCCGCGCCGCAGGCCATCGGCCGGCTGCTGCGTGTAGTTGCCGTTCTGATACGCCGGGTCGGATTTGATGGCCTCGTTCATCAGTCCCATTCTGCCAACGTTGCGGCCGGTGGTGGCGGCGCCGGTAGCGATGGGAATCGCCCAATCCATGAAGTCGGGAAATTGCGTGATCCACTGCAGGGTCTGCGTCCCGCCCATGCTCCCCCCGGCCACGCCCAGCAGATGCTTGATGCCGAAGACTTTGGTCACCAGCAGGTATTGGGCATTGATCATGTCCTCGACCGTGTACTTGGGGAATTTCGGACCCAGCCCGGAGGTCGATGGCGCGGACGAGCCCGGCGAACCCAGGGCGCTGGGAAAGATGATGAAGTACTTGGCCGGGTCCAGGGGCTTGCCCTGGCCGAAAACCTTGCCGTAGTTCGTGGGTCCCTGGATATAGCTACCGCTCCAGCCGTGGCACCAGACGACGGCATTGACGATGTTTCCGGAAGCGTCTTTCTTCGGCGCACCCAGGGTGGCGTACTCGACCTTCATCTCGCGAAGCACTTCTCCCGAGGTCAACTTGAAATTTTTCACCACGAAATACTGCGGCTTTACGTCAAATCCCTCCGCCCCGGCGTAGGCTACGCATACCGCAGCGAAAAGAACCGTCATGAAGGCAAGCTGAAGCACGCGCTTATTCCTCACACTTCCTCCTTCTTATTTCCCTTTGGCGTTGGATCAAGTCAGTCCAGAAACTTTTATCAGGAAAAGGACAACTGGGGAAGGGTAAAGCACCAAGGGAGAATAGCGAGGCAGATGCGTTTCGCGCTCGTTTTCCGCTGAAGACTATCTGCGGATTGCCGATCATAAAGGTAGGGCACACGCATACCAGCGTGTAAGACCATAGTTCTATTAATCCGGGACCAGCGGAGGCGATGGCGATGGGACAAATCAAAGGATTGCTGGTGGTTATCACTTTGGGAATTCTCAGCGCTTGCGGCGGTGGAGTGGGGAGCGGGGCGAACGACCCCGGCTCGGGAGCGCGCGTGGCCAGCATTTCCGGCACGGTCACGTTCAAAGGCAATCCATTGTCCGGCGTGACGATTTACGCCTTGCTGACCAATAACAGCACAGTGGTCCAGACGACCACCACGGATGCGAATGGCAATTACACCCTTTCTAATTTGTTGGCCGGCGGAAATGTACCTACCGAATATCAGTTTTGGGCCATAAAGACGGGATACGGATTTTACCCCTCCCCCAGCAGCGGGGCCACAGTGATGCGCGGCCCGATGAACGGTCAGTTTGCCGGACTTAATACAGGCAATCCCCCCATCGTTTTTGCCGTGCTCGACTGGGTGCCGGCTGTTTACAGCTCCTTGAGCGGAGCCAATTTCACCGCGTACAACGGCAGCAACCCGCTGGTAAGTATTTCCGCCACGGGCCAAACCACCTCTTATGTTGCCGGCGATGACGGTGCGCTGCGCAAGGGAACCGCTTGGCCGGCAACACGTTTCACCGCCAACGGAGACGGGACCGTTACAGATAATCTTACCGGCCTCATCTGGCTGCAAAATGCAGGCTGTTTCAGCCCTGCGACCTGGCCCAACGCGCTGGCGGCGGTCAATCAGTTGGCCAGCGGACAGTGCGGCCTGACGGACGGCTCCGTTGCGGGCACTTGGCGTTTGCCGAACCTGATCGAACTCGAGAGCCTGGTGGATGTCTCTGCCAGTAACCCGCCTCTTACCCCAGGAAACCACTTTTCTAACGTCTCGACCGGAATCTACTGGACCTCAACTGCCTATTATGGAGGCGAAGCCGGTTCCACTTACGCCTGGACCATTCGTTTCAGCGATGGGGAGTACGTTAACGATGGGTCCTCAAACGTCATGGCCACTTCCCAAAATGCGGTTTGGGCGGTTAAGGGCACTACCGGGGGCACCGTGAAGCTGCAAGCCACCGGATTCAATGTGCCCTATGTGAGCGGCGACGACGGAACTCTCCAGAAAGGGGTGGGCCTGCCCTATCCGCGATGGCTCGACAATGGAAACGGAACCGTCACCGACATCATGACGGGGTTGACCTGGCTCAGGCAGGCCAATTGCATCAACCAGTCCTGGACCGCAGCCGTCGCGGCCGTAAACAATTTGGCCAGCGGCCAATGCGGATTGTCGGACGGTTCGGTAGCGGGCCAGTGGAGAATGCCCAACCGGAATGAAATGCAAAGCATGGCGGATCGGCTGCAAGCCAACGAAGGCGCATATTTCGACTACACCATTCTGAACCTGGATAACACGGTTTATCAGCCGCCGATCTTTACCAATTTCGTGGAGGGCCAATATTACTGGACTTCCACCACCGATGCGGCCAATACCAATGACGCCTGGACGGTTTTTAGTTGCGATTTCGGCGTCTATCCACAGTCCCAGGGCAACACGGGATATACCCTCGCGGTGCGGTAGTTGCCTGGAACGGCGGGCGCCCGGAGCGGAAAGCGACAGCTCTTACCCCGGAAACCAGGCAAGAGCGAAGCCGCGAGTTGCTGTGGTGCCAGAAGGCAATCTCGAAATCCAGCTCCATACACTGGGAAAAGCCCGCTTGGCAAGCGCCCCAGCTCAGGCCGTTTTTCCAAAGTGACGGCGCACATCGGTTCCGCGAATCCAAAAGATGGCGTCTTCGGCGACATTGGTCGCATGATCGGCCACGCGCTCCAGGTTGCGGGCGATGCTAATCGTATGCAGCGCCTGGCGCAGGAACTGGGGAGACGACTCCATGGCGTGGTTCATGGCGCTAAAGATGTCATGGTTCATCTTATCTATCTCGTCGTCGCGCGCCAGAATCCGCTGGGCAAGGTCGGCATCGCCGGAAACAAACGTCTGCAGGGATTGCCGGACCATGTCCAAGGTGGCGGCCGCCATCTGCGGAATGTCCGCAGCCAACGTGGCGGGGGGCAATTCGATCAATCCCATGACCCGCTGGGCAATATTGACGGCCTGGTCGCCGACGCGTTCCAGATCGGCGTTGCTCTTAATAACCGCCAAAACGAAGCGCAGGTCCACGGCCATGGGCTGCTGCATGGCAAGCAGGTCGAGGGCCAGTTGGTCAATCTCCCGTTCCGCAATGTTGACGTAGGCTTCGTTTTCGAAGACTTTCTGGCAGAGTTCCGGAGCCCGCTCACAGTAGGCGCGAACCGCCTGCTCTACGGCATTCTCCGCCATCTCGCCCATGATGAGCAGCTTGCACTTAAGATTCTCCAGGCCTTCGCGAAAACGCGTCCTTATGGTCATCCACAATCTCCCGAAGATCGTTTCGCCGCTTGCCAGCCGGCGTGGTGGCTTTGCCGGCACTGAGATCGGAAACAGCACGGCATGGAAGATACGCGAACCGCGCAACGCCGCTGAACTGCTTTGATGCGCAGAAGGTGCTCAGGGTCGCACGCGAACAAATCGATAGCCTGCAGAACAGAATTCCGCAACAGAGACGCTGCAATAGTCGGCCGACAGCGGCAACCGTCCCTCTAATTTGGCGCATCCCAATTGCATTCTGCAGTTACTTCTCTGCTTGGTTTCTGGCAGAGCTTAGGGATTAAGCGGAGATGGCCGTGTTGATTCGTTCCGTGCTTTCGCGATTTTGCTATATGGTGGCTTTCGGCGTTGTTCTCTGCCAAACACCGAAGGCGACCGGCATAGCTTCGGTTCAGCTGGGGGAGCTACGATTTCGCGAACCAAAGGTGGAGAACCAAACTCCGGCTCAGCCGAATTTCACCGGTAAAGGACGGCAGGTTTCGGTTCGCCTGCGCTCCGGCGTTCTGGCCGCCAGCGTAAATTGGGCGGTGGATGATGTGACCTCCCTCGACCTGCTGCGCGGCTACATCGAGTACCGCCCCGATGCCGACCGGCGCGGTTCCTGCCCGAACATTCGTTTCGTCCAGGTCGCCAAGGTGGAACGCGGTGGCGGTTTAGACTACGACTGGCAGGGACTGGAAGAACACCGAAACCTCCTGCGCACCTCCCACCAGATGGGCCCCGGAGTAAAGCCGGGTTACTTTGTCGATCACAGAGCCTCGGCCTGCGTCCCCGGAGCGCCTTGTTCGCCGTATTTCCGTGATTATTGGACGAATGCAAGGGAGTCGCGGGACGGCTTTCAACTGGGGGGGCGTTCGGCTCCGGCTTCGCTAGTGGATTACCCGTTCGGCTGGGAAGTTCTGGAGCAGATTTCCCTGGAGAGTTGCGCGCGCTGTGCGGAGAGCGGGGAGTTTCTGGGTTGCGTCCAGTGGGGCGCCCGCTGGCCGTCCCAGGGCCGGCGCGACATTTTTCCAATCCGCATCCAAGCGGCTCCCTCCCAAACGTTTCTCGCAGCTTTGCGAAGATTCGAGGAATTCTACCGGCTGAAGAAGCCCTCAGAACCACCAAGGATCGCCAGTGCGTTCTGAGCGGCTGCCAACGGAGCCAATCCTCCACCCAATCCCGACGGCGCGGTGGTGCGCGAGCTTGCGATCACGCGACCACTTCGCTTCCGCAACTACCGAGGCGGCCGGGGAGCACCGGGCGCTTGAGAAAAGCCATCCACACCGGAAGGAAAAGTCACGATGAAGCGTCACCACCCGTCCTTAGCTATCAGCATAGCCCTAGCAGTGCTGGCTGGTTTGTTGTGCGCAGCAGGTTGCAGTTCCGGGTCGACTGTCGCCGCGAACTCGCCGACGGCGAGGCCTACGGCGGTCTTAGGCGCCGCCGGGAGCACCTTTATTGCCCCGCTCATGGGCCGATGGGTCAGCGCTTACCGACAGATCCACCCTGCGGTTGAGATTAACTATCGGCCAATCGGAAGCGGCGGCGCCATCGAGGAGATGAAGAAAGGATATCTGAGCTTCGGCGCCACGGATGCGCCGTTGAACGACGACGAAGCCAAGGAGATGTATCCGGTGGTCCAGGTCCCGGTCAGCGCCGGGCCGGTTTGCATCATTTACAACTTACCCAATCTGCAGGCCCCGCTCCGACTCAGCGCCCAGACCTTGAGTGGCATTTATCTCGGGAACATTATCAGTTGGCAGGATCCGGCGATTGCGAAAGATAATCCGGGAGTAAAGCTGCCCAGAGCGGCGGTCATTGTCGTGCATCGTTCGGAGGGCAGCGGCACCACCAACATTTTTACTTCGTACCTGGCCAAGGTTAGTCACGATTGGTCCTGGAAGTCGGGACACGGATTATCGGTCACCTGGCCTATCGGTCTTGGCGCCCAAGGCAGCACCGGGGTGCTCGCGCTGGTCAAACAGACCTCGGGAACGATTGGTTACCTGGAGTTGAACTATGCCAAGGAGAACGGCGTGCCGGTGGCTTCCGTTCAGAACCAGTCGGGCCGCTACGTCCAACCCAGTCCTGCCTCCGCCGCGGCGGCAATCGCTGCCTTCAGTGGCGCCCTGGCGAAAGACGTACGCGCGCCCATTGTCGATCCGCCCGCTTCCGCCGCCGACGCCTATCCGATTTCTGGATTGAGTTTTGTCCTGATACGCAAGGACCGGCCGGATACCGATCAGCAGGTGGCGGTCAGGGACTTTATCATCTACGCCATTTCCGTGGGCCAGGGATCGGCGGAAGAACTTTCTTACGCGAAATTGCCAGAAACGGTCCAAAAACAAGGCCAGCAACTGCTCAATCAAATGACCGCCAACGGTCAATCCCTGAAATGAAAGACCGGAGTCTTCACGGGACTGATTGCAAGAAATAGCCCCTGGAAATTGCCTGCGGTGGTCTTCGAGACGCACCGCAATTGCGAGGAACTCGATATGGCGACATCCATTCGGATAAACGAATCCCCCGCCGTCCGCGCGAAACTGTCTCGCTCCCCGGGCAAGATCGGTATGCTGGTTTTTGCGGCGATCCTGGCGATCGGAACCATCTATTCTGCGGTCCACCTGTTCTCCGACCTGCACACGGTCCGCAGCGCCTCGGTGCTGCCGTTCGTGCTCCTCGGCGTTGCCCTGCTGATCGCGCTTGGCTTTGAGTTCGTGAACGGGTTCCACGATACCGCGAATGCCGTGGCCACGGTGATTTACACGCACTCGCTGGAACCGCATATTGCCGTCGCCTGGTCCGGCTTCTGGAATTTTCTGGGGGTGCTTGCCTCGTCCGGACTGGTTGCCTTCGCCATCGTCTCGCTGTTGCCGGTCGAACTGATTCTGCAGGTCGGCAGCAAAGCGGGATTTGCCATGGTATTCGCGCTTCTGGTAGCCGCCATAATTTGGAACCTGGGTACGTGGTACTTTGGCTTGCCGGCTTCCAGCTCGCACACCCTGATTGGCTCCGTCATAGGTGTCGGCATCGCCAACCAGCTCATGTCGGCCAGGAGTGGCACCTCCGGCGTGGATTGGGGGCAGGCGACCAGCATCGGCAAATCGCTCTTGCTCTCGCCCCTGGTTGGTTTCGGGGTTGCCGCCCTTTTGCTGCTGGCCGCCAAGGTGCTGCTCCGCAACGAAAAGCTTTATCGCGCTCCGGAAGGCGAAAAGCCTCCGCCGTTCTATATCCGTTGTCTGTTAATTCTCACCTGCACCGGGGTCAGTTTCTTTCACGGCTCCAATGACGGCCAGAAGGGTATGGGGTTGATCATGCTCATCCTCATCGGAACGGTGCCCACCGCTTACGCGTTGAATCACGCCATCTCGTATCAGCAATCGCAGGACTTTATCGCCGTTTCCGAGCAGGCGGCGGCGGCGCTCGACCACTACGTCACTTCCGACGAGGTGATTGGAGACCCCCACGAGGTCCTCACCGATTACGTTCGCACTCACCATTTCACCGCCAATACCATGGTGGCGTTGCGTACTCTGGTGCATGACATCGGGGCGGAAACCGGCAACTTCAAAGAGTTGCGGAACATCCCCAACGACCGCGTGCGCAACTTCCGCAACGACCTGTATTTGATTGGCGAGGCGCTCCGGCTGATGCAAAAGACCGGGGTGCCGAAGTTCTCGGCGTCGGATGCCGTTATTCTGGCCAACTATAAGCGGTACGTGGATAGCTCTACGCGCTTTATTCCGAACTGGGTAAAAGTGGCCGTCGCCATGGCGCTCGGTCTGGGCACCATGGTGGGATGGAAGCGGATTGTGGTTACGGTCGGCGAAAAAATCGGCAAGCAACACCTGACCTATGCCCAGGGGGCGGCCGCCGAAATTACTGCCATGGCCACCATCGGCGCGGCCGACGGCTTCGGACTGCCAGTGAGCACGACTCATGTACTCTCTTCCGGCGTAGCCGGCAGCATGACGGCCAACCGTTCCGGAATTCAGATGGGCACGGTACGCAACCTGGCTCTGGCCTGGGTGCTGACTCTACCGGTGGCGATGGTGCTTGCCGGCTTCTTGTTCTGGGGTTTCCGGCAAATATTCTAGGCAGGGTTGGTCCAGTCCAGGACCGCCAGCAAGGTGCGCTTCTGCGGATTCCGGTTGATCTGCCGGAGCGGCCGTGCCGATCAATGCCGCCTCCTGCCGAATACCCCCGCTAATGCTGGACGGGCTCCATCGGAGTCCAGTTGCCTTTAAATGCAGGATCGGAGTTCGGATTGAAGAGAGCGGAATCGCTCCCTACCTTGAGACGTTTTGCCCTTTCGACAATAATTGTTCAGCAGAGCAAGGAGTAACGCAATGAAGGTATTGCCGGCCGGGGCCAAGGCCCCGGATTTCCGATTACCCACCGTGAGCCACGGAGTGCTCTCGCTGGCCGATGCGCTGCACCGCGGTCCAGTGGTGTTGAGTTTCTTCAAGATTTCCTGCCCGACGTGCCAATATGCATTGCCCTTTCTGGAACGCATCGCGCAAGGCTATCGCGGCCAGTCCGTCACCGTGATGGGCGTGTCGCAGAATTCCCGGGAAGACACGAAGCGCTTCCAAAAAGAATATGGCCTCAGCTTCCCGATTGGGTTGGACGATCCCGCGAACTACAAAGTGTCGAATGCATTCGGGCTGACGTACACGCCCACCACTTTCCTGATCGCGGCAACCGGAGCCATTGAAATATCCAGTGAGGGCTGGTCGTTGGCTGAGATCTCTGCCATCAACAATAAGATTTGCGCGACATTACAGGCGCCCCCAGCGGAAATCATCCATGCCGGTGAGGTGGTGGCGGAATTCAGACCGGGCTGACACTCGCTAAGTTGACCCGCGGTCGCGGGGTTAGGCCATCCAAGGCACGACGGAGGGGGCCTCTTGTCATCCCGACCCTGAGCGAAGCGAAGGGGAGGGATCTGCAGTTTTCTGGGTCATACACTGAAGCCGGAACTAGTGGACGGCATCCCGTCCTAGTGCCGTCCTCAATACGCGGCGCAGTCTCTAAAAGCCTCATACATTGCCACTACGTTTTCGACTGGCACGTCCGGCGTAATATTGTGAACCTGGGCGAATACGTAGCCGCCGTCACGCTTGAATATCTCCACGTTGGTCTTCACCGCGCGTCTTACTTCTGCGGGAGAGGCAAACGGAAGCGTGTGTTGGGTATCGATCCCGCCGCCCCAAAAGGTCAGCCGCTCGCCGAATTCTTTCTTGAGTTCTGCCGCATCCATTCCCTTGGCGGTGATTTGCACGGGGTTGATGGCATCGACGCCGATTTCGATCAAATCAGGCAGAATTTTCCTTATGGCTCCGCAAGCATGGAGTAAAAGCTTGCAATTACCCTTCTCCTTAATATGTTTATAAAGAATTGCCTGCCTTGGCTTGATCATCTTTCGGTACAAGGCCGGAGACAGAAGAAGCGTTTCCTGAGTTCCCAGATCGTCCGCAACCTTTACCACGTCAATATGTTTGCCGATCCGGCTCAGAATGAAGTCCGTCCATCGCAAATAATGATGGAGCACCCGGTCCAGGAGGGCAGCGCCCAGGCCGCCGTCGGCGGCGATATCCATATAGAATTCCGCGGCCCCTCTCAGCCACGACGGCAGCCCAAACAGGGGCTCTCTGAAACCTTCCAAAACCAGACAATACTTGCCCTGGTAAGCCTTGATGCGTTCCTCCAGCCCGTCCAGCATGGCCTCTGAGGGCGTAAAGAACCGATATTTTTCCAAATCCTCGACGGTTCTTGCGGCCGCCAAAGGGTGGCTGTAGAAGTTGAAGTAATTGCGGTCGGGATTTTCCGTGTAGCCGATACCCCATTGGTCGGTGTAAACGCCTGTGGCCTCGTCATATTTCCAAGGCTCTTCGGAAAAATAGATCGACCGGGTATCAGAGCCGTAATAGTCGAGAATACGTTCGTCCGGGATGACCACCTTTTGATTGAGGGATTTGACCTCGCTGCCTTTGTCCTCCAACCCGAGATACTGTTTCAGTCTCCTCTCGACAGTGACATGCATTGAGGTACAGTTGGTGCCGCCAATGTCCAGAGGAACTTGGTCGAGCTGCTCATGGTTCAACGCCGCCAATACTCTTTCTCTCGACGTCGGCATCGGTTGCTCCTTCCGGTCTGCTTTGGGACGGCATTGTACGACGGCCCGGTAAGAGCCTCAATGGGTTTACACGGCGATGATTGCGGGGACCCACTCGGCGGCTGGCGGCGCAGACACAGGCCTGCCATAATTCGGCATTGCGGACTCGGCCCTTGGAAGGAGCTACGTCTTGCACATCACCCCGATTGAGGAACTCGTAGCCCGGAAGCAACGCCTCCAGCAACTGCTTCAGGACAAAGGGATCGATGGAGCGATCCTCGTGCAGCGCGCCGACCTGTTCTATTTCTCCGGCACGGGACAGGATGGACACCTGCTGGTGCCGGCGCAGGGCGAACCGGTTCTGCTGGTACGGAAAAACCTGGATCGCGCGCGCCGGGAAAGCCGGCTGCCGGTGGTAGAGAAATTTTCCGGGTCCAAGAAACTGCCCGGCGCCGTCCGGGCAAATTTCCGCCAACTGCGGAAGCTCGGAATGGAACTGGATGTTTTGCCGGCGAATCACTATCTGCGCTTTCAGGCTATGTTTCCGGAAGCGGAAATCGTGGATGTTTCTCCCCTGATCCGTCAGATCCGGATGATTAAATCGGAGTACGAAATTGGCAAGCTGCGTGAGGCCGCCGCCATAAGTGACCGCTTCTTCGCGAAGGTGCCGGAGTTGCTGGAACTTGGGATGAGCGAGTGTGCGGTGGCGGGAAGGCTCGAAGGTTACTATCGCAGCCTGGACCACCAGGGCTTCGTGCGGTTGCGCAGCTTCAATCAGGAAGTTTTCTACGGCCACCTGATGTCAGGCGGGAATCTTGCGGCCCCCAGTTACTGCGACAGCGCCACCGGCGGCAGCGGCCTCAATCCCTCGTTTCCGCAGGGTGCGGGGAGAAAGCTCCTTGCTCCCGATGAGCCGATCATGGTGGATTTCGTAGCCGTGCACGACGGATATATGGCCGATCAAACCCGGATATTCGCTTTCGGCCGGCTTTCCCAACGCCTGCTCGAGGCGTTCGCGGTGGCGCTCCGGATCGAGCAGTACCTGAAAGAGAACGCTATTCCCGGCGCGCGGTGCGCGAAGCTGTTTGCGGCCACGCAACAGCTCGCCGCTCAAGCCGGGTTCGCCGATCATTACATGGGATACGACGAGCGAGCGCTGTTCGTCGGTCATGGAGTCGGCATTGAACTGGATGAATGGCCGGTGATTGCTCGCGGCATCGACACCCAATTGGAAGAAGGCATGGTGGTTGCCATAGAGCCGAAATTCCTTTTTCCCGATATCGGCGTGGTGGGATTGGAGAATACCTGGGTGGTTAGATCGGGCGGTCTGGAGGCGCTTACCCAACTCTCCGGCGAGATTACGTATTTGCAAGCGTGATTACTGCCTTCCGGCGGCCACTTCGTCCGCAATCGGCGCCGCCTTGCCGGCCTTGACGGTGAACAAGGTCACCAGCGCTCCAGAAAAAGCCAGCAGCGCCAGTCCGCAGAGCCCGCCCTTGAAACTGTTGGTGAAGTACTTGAACCAACCCACCATGTAGGGCCCCGCCCACCCCCCGAGGTTTCCCACCGAGTTGATAAACGCAATCCCCGCGGCGGCTCCGGCTCCGCTCAGGTAAGCCGATGGG
>Ga0326727_10002352_pt1 | contig 65047 bp, 51 predicted proteins | sample MB2enrmetagenome_FD_207643 | JGI IMG/M metagenome (GOLD analysis project Ga0326727, IMG submission 207643) | Lab enriched peat soil microbial communities from McLean, Ithaca, NY, United States - MB29MY | ecosystem: Environmental > Terrestrial > Soil > Wetlands > Peat | place: USA: New York...
TCGGAGCCGGAAAGTCGGGCCGTGGTTACCCCACTGTCGGCCAAGGCATTAAATGGGATCATGGTCATCGTCATTCCGGCAATGGCTAAGGTAGCTAAAGTCTTTTTGGTTGTGTTCTTATTCATGTAGTTAAAATCTCCCCTCTTTTTCTATTGTGTTTTTTTTCTTTAATTGTTTTAAGGCGGAACCTTATAGTGAGCACTATCGGACAACATCCTATAATTACTTGCAACCCGCCATTTGTCGACAATATTTTTCATAGTTTCCAAAATGTCGACTCGATTTTGAGTATGCCTTAACAATACTGTAAACAATGTAAAAATTCAACATGTAAGATATTCATATACTAGTCGATATGTGGAAATTATATTCAGAATTCACTTTATCTATCCACAGCAGCGCAACGCGACCAAGAAGCCTGAACGCCAGAAAGCCCCATGTTCTTATCAAGCCATGGGGCTTTCTCTCTTTATTCAACAAGAATCAACGGTAAAACCAGCCGACTATAGCATATAAGACCGTGCAAGCAGCGGCAACCACTAGTCCATAGCGCAACTTGAGCTTAGCATAATCCATCACCGGAATCTTCATCACGGTTGCCATGGCCACGGTATTATCACTGAGCGGAGAAGCAAAACCCCCAAAGGTGCCGCTGGCAAACACTGCCCCCGCGATTAAAGGCAAGGCAGCATGCTCCGTTGCAGCAAGAGAAAACCCTAAAGGCAGTAAAATACCCCAAGTCCCAAAGGATGACCCGATAACATAGGAAAGCAGACAGCCAACGACAAAGAAAGCCGGGGCAATAAAGGCTGCCGGTACAAAATGCCCCACGGTCCGTTCTGTATAGCTTACAAAACCTAAATCTGTGGAAATGGCGGAAACCGCCCAGACTAACACCAAGAGAACGTTGACCGCCATCATCTCGTTGCCGCCTTGCAGAAACCCAAAAAGAGTTCTCTGAATCGGCTGCTTCTGAAACGCATACCAGACAAAAGCAACGATTAAGCTGGAAAGCAAAGCTTCCAACATCGCCTGCGCGGCATTAGCTTGGATTAAAGCCCCCAAAAAATTAGCAGAACGCCAGTGCCCATCCCACCAGGTATAAAATAGAGTAAGTCCCAACAGTAGGGCAAGCGGCACTATCAGGTTCAGTGAGTTAGGGGGAACTTGCTGAGCGACCAGTTCCACCGGGTCCGGATAATCATTTTCTTCCTCTTTAGTCTTCCTCTGCCGCTTCTTAGCGGGTAAATGCAGAGCTAACTCCATAGATGTTTCCGCATAGGCCAATTTGGCCGAGCCTAAAGCCCTAATTTCGGCAACCGATTCGGTGGGTTGAGCTATTGACTCCCTTATCTGATCCTTATCGGACTTACGGAAGGTATAGAACAGAGCAAACGCCAACATCGCTAAGGAAAAAAAGTTGAAGGGGATACTCAGTAAGAACAAGTTATAAGGGGCGGCGGCAACCCCTTGATGCCGTCCTACCGTGCCCAAGAGGCCAAGTGTATAGCCAATGAACACGGTACCCAAGGGCATAATAGCGCACAACGGTGTCGAGGTAGCATCAATAACGAAAGCTACTTTACTGACAGGCACATCAAGACGGGAAAATACCTGTTTCATCACCGGACCCACCGTGATAATCCGAAAGTCAGGCGCCATAAAGGTCAGCAAAGCCGAGAACCAGGTTACGGCAAAGGCCTCCCGACCGGTACGAATCCTCTTTTCCATCAGACGGGCAAAGCCGCTGACTCCCCCGGTTATGCGCACCAAGCCGACGAAAGCGCCAAAGCCATACATAAAGACAATGAGCCGCAGGTTATCTGAAACTGCCAATTCCTTCAAAATATATTGCAAAGCAGTATCAATACCCCCAAGAGGCGTAGGATTAATCATATATGCTCCGACCAATAAGCCTACGACTAAACCCGGCAGTACCTGCTTGGTGAGTAGAGCCAGTGGGATCACCACGAAAAAAGGTAACAACGACCAAATAGTGCCCTGCACCAAAATCCCCTCTTTCAACAAGTTCGATAGACTTTCACATTTAAATAATATCCCGCATTAATAGGATTCTATTCAATTCTCCCAGGTAATGAACCGAGTCTTATCCATAAATCACCTGTTTGCGGGGATACTAAGACTGACTAAGAAGTCGGCCTTACTTTTTGAAAGGGGGTTCAGCATGTTGGAATGCCCAAAATGTAAAAGCAAGCAGTATTACTATGCCTATATTAATAATCGCGAAATCGTCTTATGTCGAAAATGTGGATATTGGGAAGATATGTCTTGCGATGAGTGGGAAAAGCTTAGGCTTCCTTAGAAAAGCGCGACATATAATTACCTAAAAGCGCGGATCAAGTAAAAGGGTACCCTCCGATACCTCAAAACTTATACTTTCTGAATATACAAGAAAGGGTGTAAAGAGACCTAAGTCTCTTTACACCCTGAAGATAGTCATACTCGTTCATTTGCTCAAATTCCTATGCTCCAGATACATTCCATAGTTTCTTTGCAAAATATCGGGGATCGGGAGCTCGTAAGGACAACGTGTTATACACTCACCACAACCGGTGCACAGGGCGACACTATCCATAGGCCTTTGAGAAAACTTAATGGAGACCTCTGGCGACATTCTTTTGACAAGAATCGGATAGCCCATAGCCGGGGTGATCATTACACCATTCGGACATGGTTGACAATATTCACAACGGCGGCAAAATTGTGAGCCTAGATCATGCCGATACTTTTCCATCAAGGCGATGTCTTCTTGAGAAACTAGGTTGGGGTGTTCATAAAACGACAGAACCTCGTCAATATAAGCCACTGAATCGAAGCCGGGAATAGGGATAGTCTCAGGATATTGACGCAAAAACTTAAAAGCCAAAGCGGCATTGTCTATTACCCCACCAGCGAAGGGTTTCATAGCCAAAAAGCCCATCTCCTGTTCTTGAGTCAAGCTGAGCATTTCTCCCAGAGCACTGTCTTCAATAAAACTAAACGGAAACATCATCGTCGTAAAAATTCCTGTTTTGATTAGTTTGAGCGCCATCGTATAACTGTGGGAAGTTATCCCGATATGCCGGATTTTTCCTTGTTCCTTGGCTTTAAGAACTGCTTCCATAGCACCGCCGGGAGCAGTAATGCCCTCCCAGTCTCCGTCTTTGCTTACCTGATGGAACTGAAATAAATCAAGATAGTCAGTTTGGAGCGCACGCAAACTATTTTCAATATGTTCAGTAGCGCCGACAGCATCTCTTTTCCCGGTTTTGGTCGCTAAGACAACTTTCTCTCGAAAACCGCGCAAAGCCTTCCCTATTTTCTGTTCACTATCGTGATAGGCATTAGCCGTATCGAAAAAATTGATACCCTTGTCAAAAGCATATCTTAAGACATGAATAGCCTCTTCAGAACCGAGACGGATTATCGGGATGCAACCGAAACCAACTTCAGATATCATTAAGCCGGTTTTCCCTAACTTGCGATATTGCAAAATCACTCACTCCTCAAATAAGGCTAAAAGCTACGAGTATATATACGCACGAGTTTGGGGCCAGGTGTTGTTAACCCCCTTAGTAAACAAGATCTGATGAAGATCAATATTGCCGCAATGGAAAGAAGCTGCACAAGAGTTGAGATAGAGCCGCCACATCCGGATAAAAGTTTCATCCTTCAGCTTCATGATTAACGGGAGAGCTTTCTCAAAATTCTGGGTCCAGTGTTCCAAAGTTCGAGTGTAGTGTTCCCGAAGGCTCTCTAAGTCGAGGAGGTAAAACCTGTTGGCTGCTATTAGCGAAACCAGTTCTTGCACAGCAGGAATATAGCCGCCAGGGAAAATGTACTTGTTGATCCAGCTATTTGTCCCCAAGCCGTCATATCCGGTAATACAATGCAAGAGGGATGCTCCGCCTTCATTTAATAGCGAATTTACAGCAGAGAAATAACCATTAAGCTGTTCCATCCCCACATGCTCCAGCATCCCTACGCTTACCACCCGATCAAAAGTTCTGCCCTTCAATTCTCGGTAGTCGATGAGCTGGACTTCAACCAAATCCTTTAACCCCTCGGTTTCAATTCTATCAACGGTCTTAGCATATTGTTCTGAACTAAGGGTAATCCCCAAAGCTTTAACCTGATATGTCTTAGCCGCCGTAAGAATAAGCTCTCCCCACCCACAGCCAATGTCGAGCAAAGCTTGTCCTTGCTGCAAATTAAGCTTACGCAGGATATGGGCAACTTTGTTCTTTTGAGCCTGATGCAAGCTATCTTCGGGAGACTTAAAATAAGCACAGGAATAGGTCATGGTTTCATCTAACCATAAACTATAAAAATCATTTCCGATGTCATAGTGAAACTGAACATCCGCTTTACTTTTACGGATACTGTTTGAAAAAAATTTGCAAAATTTATCGATCGGGTTGTTTTGCCAAAGAAAACTGTCTTGTTTTTTATAGATGGATTCAATAACTTTTTGGAGACTGCCTGCCACATCAATTTTGTTTAACATATACCCTTCACCAAAGGCTAAAGAGGGATCTGTGATAATCTCGGATTTAGCAATGGGTTCGTTGAAATCAATCCGGAACTGCGGTGCCTCTCCATATTTAATAACTTCTCCATCCCAGAACTTTACTTCACAAGGATCAGCAAACAGGTTTTTCATAAGATTCCGATAAAATGCTTTGTCAATATCCATTTTTACTCCTCCCTTATAACAGACTGCCACAGTCCCTTTCGCGAGATACCCTACTCTAGGTAATGTGGATTAGACTTAAATCAACAAGCAGTGGGAAGATATGAATGACATTTCTTTAACTCTAAATATTAGATAGTTAACCGCAATTTCATAAGAACTCTACATAATCTTACCCTCATTTTACTTTTTTTTCAATAGGTTGTATCATGAAAGTATATAATTAAATTATACATATACTTTTCCAGGCTGTCAATTAACACTTAATCTAAACATCATCGGTATTTCCAAAACGATTGCATTTCTGCTAAAATAGTCCATGGTAAGGATAAAAAGCGAGGTAGTAAAAATTTGGATGAACATTCATTGGATACCATTGAAATTGAATTAGCAATTCTCATTCGCCGTGTCTCATTAATAACAACCTGTAATAAATTCGGCAATCTCGACCGCTCAGCCTATCTCTTATTGCATCAAATAACCTCACATGGATCTGCCGGAGTAAAAGCCCTGGCCGATGAATTCCGTTTAGATATTTCCACCGTAAGCAGACAAGCGGCAGCTCTAGAACAAAAAGGGTATGTCTACCGGATTCCCGATCCAACGGATGGGAGGGCCTACTCCCTTCAGATTACGGATTTGGGCACAAAAGAATATAAGGAGCACAAACGCGCACGCTTGACTAAAATAGCAGACAATCTCAGAAATTGGTCTGATGAAGAATGCGAAATGTTCGGACGATTGTTGAGAAAATACAATAGTTCGATCATTAATATGTAAATATGACGAGTAAGCTTCAAACAATTGCGCTTCTACTCATAATTATACCTTGCTAAAATTCCTTGGGCCTGTACTTTAAGTTCATCGGACAAAACAGCTAGGATCAAGTCGATAATATAGGATAAACGTTCCTGGTTCTTTCCTTCAAAACGCAACGTAAGAATCGGCTCGGTTATCGAAGGGCGGATCAAACCCCAACAATCCGGCAGTTCTACACGTACACCATCCAGACGAGAAAGAGGAAAACCAGAAAGTTCTTGAGCCATATCTTCGATCAGCTCTTGGCAATCACCCGCAAAAGGCAGGCGAATATCCGGTGTAATCCGATAACGGGGGAGATCCTGATCCATTTGGGCAAGTGAAGTATTATACTCTTGGAGCAATTCAAGCAGGACTAAAGAGGAGAAAATTCCGTCATCAAACAGCAGATCCTGCCAGAAGAAATGCCCGCTAAGCTCCCCAGCCAGGAGGGCATTTCTTTCTATGAATTCCTGTCTGACAAACCCGTGTCCTGAGCGGGCCAGGCGCGGAATCCCACCCAAACGAGCTGTTTCCTCTGCTACGATTAGGGAACATTTGGAATCATAGACGATAACACCTTTTTCCCTGGTCAGCAGGTGTCTGGAGAATAAGGCCAAAATGCGGTCATTCTCAATCATCTGCCCCTGATCATCGACAAAGGCCACCCTGTCTCCATCTCCATCATAGGCAATCCCTACTGCCGCTCCCGTCTCCTTCATCTTTTGGGCCAAGACAGTCAAATTCTTGGCTATGGCCGGGTTCGGCAAACGGTTGGGGAAGCTGCCGTCAGGAGTGCAAAATAACTCATTTACCTGATAACCGAGGGCCCGAAAGATCTCCGGTGCAATCAGGGAACAGCTGCCGTTGCCACAATCCAGCACTATTTTGCTGTTTCCCGGTTGAAAGCGACGAAGTATTTTAGCGCGGTAGCGGTTGAGCCAGCTCTCATCTTGATGGTATTTACCGGTCCCTGTCCTATAGTTTCTTTGCTCCATGATATGTTGTATCTGGGCCAGTTCTTCCCGATTGATCGGTCTGTTTTCCACTAAAATCTTAAAACCATTATATTCCGGCGGGTTGTGAGAAGCTGTAACCATAACTCCCAAAGCGCTGCCTGTTTGCTGAACGGCATAATAGAAAGCCGGAGTCGTCAAAATCCCCGTGTCCGTGACCTCACAACCTGCCTTGACCAGCCCTTCGCTCAGCGCGGTTTTCAGGGCGGGAGTGCTTAAACGTACATCCCCCCCCAGCAAAACCGTCTTCTCCCGGAGCAAATTCCCAGCCGCTCGACCCAAATCATAGGCATCTTGTTCTGTCAACTCGCTGCCATAAATGCCCCGGATATCACAGGGTTTAAAAATACTCATCGTTTCCCCTCCAAGGTAAAATTTTGCCGACCTCCGCCGGGGAAAGTTTAATTATGTTTTCGTAATCATTAATCCGCCCTACGTCCCACCAAGGGAAATCGCGCTTGTAGCCATAGATGGGCAACCCTTTTTTAAATATGTAGGGAAATATATCGCCGGGCAGATCCACCTCCTGCTCCTCAGGATTAAACTCTTCAATATAAGGAAAAATGCGCTTATCCAAGACGTAAGCGCCGGTACTGACAGGCTGATCCAGATTGGCCTTTTCTAAAAATTTTATGACCCGGCTATGTTCATCAATTTCAGCCGTGCCTACTTCCAAGCGGTAGCGGCTGGAAAAGGCCACCGTAACCGGCCCACCGTGACCCTGGTGAAAATCGAGTAACTCCCGATAATTCAAATGACAAATGGTATCTCCCGGCACAACGAGTATGGACTCTTCTTCGCCAAGCAACAGATTACGGGCCCGCCAGATTTCTCCCGCTTTGCCGGCAGGTTCGGGACCTTGGCTATATTTTATCCTCACACCCCATCTTTCGCCATCGCCGAAATAATTGATGATTTGCTCAGCCAAATAACTCACCGCAAAGACAAAGTCTCTAATCCCGCAGGCAATTATCGGCAGGATAACCCATTCCAACAAGGGCTTGCCATGCAAGGGGAGCATAGGTTTGGGTACATAATTAGTTATAGGACGCAGGCGAGTACCCTTACCCGCCGCGAGAATAAGCGCTTTCATGGCAACCTCTCCCTGCCGGCCAATTGTTCGACCAAAATAGCGGCCGCCGGCGCACCGCCGTATTTTTCGCCCAACGCTTTGAGCCTTTGTGCATTGTTCCGGAAAGAAGGGTCACTTAGAATCTTTTGGACTGCTTCAGTCAAAGCGGTTGGGGTTAAGCTGCTTTTGTCCAAGACAATACCTGCTCCGTTTTGGGCCAGAACGGCTCCATTATCTTCCTGTTCGGCCATGGAAGGCACCACTACCGCCGGTGTCCCACAAGCAAGGCAAGTCATCAGGGTGGATGACCCACCGTGAAATACCGTCACATCGCTGGCCTTAATTAATTCAGAGCCGGGGACAAAACCGCGGATAAGCACATTCTTTGGCGGGTTATAACCCGCCAACTGCTCCGGTTCAAGGGCTAAGCCTGTAGCAATGACCACACTGATGTCCGGCAAACTGCGGAAAGCATTCAGAACAAGGGCCAGAAAATCCTCACCGATTAACGGGGTTCCACCTCCGATCGTTACATAGATCAGCGGCCTATCTTTGTTCCCGGCGTGACGGACTTTTAATTCTTCTCGTGAAGGTAAGCTTTCCGGGGCCTCCACCAACAGTGGCCCGGTGAAACGCAGTCTATCTTTTATGACTTCAGCCCATTCTCCTTGGAACTCTGCACTCGCTCCACCGTCAAGTTCCGGCATGCCTTCCATAATAAGCAGATTCACGGCCCTCAGGATATTGAGGTTTTGAGCTTGGGTCGGCAATCGCCGGGTAAAGAGCTCAATCGTTTTTCGTCCATGAGGTTGTAATAAGACCATAGCACAGGGAATATTACAAACTCCGGCAGAGGACGGGCCTGTCAAATTACCGCAAAGCAGCACATCCGGCTTTTCTGCCCGAATTATTGCTTGCTCAGCTTCGGCAATCGGCTGCATCATTTCTTTAATGCGAGTCATTATTTCTTCTCTTGCCTTATCATCCGTCCCTAACAAAGCTTTAAATGGAGAATCAAATTCGGGCAATGACGGCATAGCCAGGAAATCAAGCTGCTGACTTTGCAGGATCGGGATTTGTTTTTCCCCGGCAAGAACTTTAACTTCATGTCCGTTACGTTGCAGCTCCTTGGCTACCGCGATTACGCGCATGGTCTGACCCAGTGCCGTTCCTCCCATCTGAACGGTACATAATATTTTCACTGTTTTGTCCTCCTTCGGTTTCATGAATGATCAGCTGATTGCTGGTCAATAAATCATCCAGCAAATTGTGAAGATACTCCTTATAATGAGAGCTAATAACCCCCTTGATTTCCGGTCGAGGCGGAAAAGCATTGGTCTCTTGAGATGCAGCTTTGAGAGAACCCATGGTATTTCCCATGATTACCGAGCTGATGGGGTGATGATAAGATTTGATATAATTATAAATAAAACCCGCCGAGGAGGAGTCACCGCAGCCTGTCGTCTCCAGTATCGGCCCGATGTTGGTGACGACAGGCACCCTAGCCCAGTAAATACTATTTTCCCTGCTCCAGGAAATTAGGGATGATTGATCCCCAAAAGTAATCCAGCAAGCCTCCAGCCCCAAGCCAACGATATCGGTGGCAAATTGCACAAATTCCTCAAATTTTTTCAGAGGATGACCGGCTACCCAAGAAGTTTCATTTTCATTCATCTTGAGAATATCAATTTCTCTCAGCCATTCTTGAGCATTTGACCACGTCTTTCTAAACCTCTCGCCCTTTCCGTTTACTCCGGTGACCAAGCCGTGAACGTCGAGAAAGAGCAGTCCGCGTGATATATTCCGCAACCTTTGCACACATTCCAGGGGAATGTCGCTTTCGTTTAGAGGCATAAGCAGCACAGCTTCGCACCCTGCCAATAAATCCATCTCAGCAAGAGTTAAAGGCAGCATGACATTGATTTGACGACTTAGCCGCTCTTTTTCATTAATATAAGTTAGTTCAATCTCGGTCGTCCCATTGCTGACTTCTCCCAAACCTGATAAATCAATATTAGGGTGGTCTAAGAGAGCAGAAACTGCTTCCCTATCGTCTGCCGCCAGATGAGAGAGACAAATCACTTGATCCGAAGTGCCTTCCAGGAGCTTAGCCATGGCACTGGCGCTATACGCTACGGCTCCATATCTTTCGGATTTCACTCCCGTCGGCAGGATAATATAATCCTTCGAAATTGGGCCAACAATACCAAATTTGATGGATATTCCCCTCCTAACTCATCTTCATCGTGAGAATTCTCTGAAGATAACCTTAATAGCCGCTAGACAACAAGCTTATTATTCGACGGAATACTAGGCCATATGCATTAATTCCAGAATTATATTTGGGTTCAAGTGAACCCGTCCAGCTAAAGCTGAACATCGAGACTTCGGAGGGGGGAGTCTACCCCCTCCGAAGTAGAATAAGGAACACCCACTTAAAGAAGTGGGTATCTCGGAATTGATAAAAAAAGTCCCCTCGCTGGGAGGGGGGAGTAAAGGAGGGAAGAATGAGAAAAACCCTTTATGTAAACCGCTAAGCCAGCGGATTGTTTTCAACTTGTAACTGAATTATATACCTTGTTTGTTATCCTTCCTTGAATTTTCTATGAAGAATTTGTTAAACCATATAATGGTTATTTTACCGAAAGACTCTGCATAATGAAATAAAAACCTCCGTAATCAAGCCGAACCCTGCGTCTGTCCTTTTACCCGGTCCTTCTCTGGCACCTATTGATCGTTTCTTGACTTATATAAAACTCATAAATTAATGAATCTAGTTTCTCGCTGATACTGACAACTCTCGGATCCGTGAGATCTTTATCCGAAGCAATTTTTTGCATTTGTAATCTTAACTCTTCAATTTGGGCATAAATCATCGTTTCACCTAAAAATGTCTTATCCATTGCACTACCCCCACATCTTATAGTATCAGATCGAAATGGGATGTTTTTCTAATTCTATTATAAAATAATTTTGTTACCATTTGATGAATATTGTGTAATAACTATGTTAAATATACTTATAATGGCAAATAGTCTGAAGCATGCTCAATAGGCAGCATACAAAACCAAAACCCTGGGCACGATTTATTCGTTACCCAGGGTTTTAACAGTTTTCAAAGAATCCGCAAAGTATTCTTCATTTAGAATAACAATAACGGCTGGTGAAGAGCCTCTACTTGACAACTTCTTACCCTGAGAATAATATAGTTCACACAGGAACTGTTCAGCTTTGAACTATATTATTCTTGTTTGGGAGGTAATAATTATGGATTACACTGATATTAAAGTTGTGCAAGCCGGAGAAGTGGTTAAATCCTTCATCACAATCAGCAAAACTCTAGCTAAATTTACTTTGCAAAATGCTACCAGCTTAGGGCTAACGCTACCCCAAATGGGGATATTGAATACAATTAGCGCTTCTCCTGAAATAACTCTTAAAGAGATAACGGTCAAGTTACAACTTCCTAAAAGTACTGTCAGTACTACAGTAGACGATCTTGTTAACCTGGGTTTTATCAAGCGAAAAACCAATGACGAAGATCGAAGGGAAATTAAATTAACTTCAACAGCAGCTGGTAAAGAGTTAGCAAGTAAGTCTTCCCAAAACGCTCTGTCCTATAGAGCAATGATCTATGCCCTGGAAAAAATGTCCGAGGAAGACGTTCAGGTTTTAACCAGAATACACGAGGAAGTTTTAAACCACCTGCAAAACTTCGAGTATTAGAAGCCGATACTCATGACCAGAGCCGCCTTGTCTTAGAACATAAGGGGAAGTGTGGTAATCTCAACTTCTCCGGTCAACACACTCATTGTTATACTTCGACTGATTACTCCCCCAAGATGAGCCTCCACAATTTTTAAGTTTAGATCTGAGAGAGTCTCGCGAACCGCTCTAATATTTTTTTGCCCTATTTTAAAACAGTCATCCGCCCTTAATGAGGTGGCACCACCGAATAATCTGATTTGAAGATCCTCACGTCGACTTCTAAATTCTCGACAAATATTGTGGATCAGGATAGGTATGCCTGAAGTAGCATAGTAGCTTGGTCTGCGCTGAACATCCTCCTGATCTATAGTGTCCGGCAGAGCGATATGAATCATCCCTGCCAGATGAATAAACGGATTGTAAACTGTCACGGCTATACAGGAAGCAAGCGCAAAGGTTTTGATGAAGTCCTCCTGCTCATTCGAGATGACATATTCGCCAATACCAATAATTTTGTTCATTTTTTCTCCTTAAGAAGGTTAAATCATAGTTTCAATTCTGTATTTTCTCCACGCTGATCTTCAGTACGCCAAACAAAACCACCTGACTTTGACTAACTTATCTATTTTATCACAAACTGACTTACCAATAAATACAATTATATCCCGTACAAAAAGTTTAAATACTATGTGACCTTTTTCTATTATCATTCGTGTTATAGACGAAAGGAGATTCTTACATGCCCCAACGGCCAAATAGTAATTTTTCACTGAAATACAATTTGTATGGCAATATGGTCTTTAAAATTGCAATGGTCAATCTTGGAAATAAAGCTGATGCAGAAGAAACTATGCAAGAGGCATTTTATAAGCTTTTGTACAAATCGCCGGAATTTAATGATGCTGAGCATGAAAAGGCCTGGCTCATTAAAATTACAGTCAACCTTTGCCGGGATATCCTGCGAAGTATGTGGCACAAACGAGTTGTCAAGATGGAAGATATCGACAAATATTACGACGATCCTACAGACTCCGGTATCATGAAAGAGATTGTTAAATTACCAACAAAATATAAGAGCGTTATTTATCTCTATTATTTTGAAGATTATTCCGTCAAGAAAATTTCAGAAATTCTTAAGACCAAAGAGTCCGCTATAAAAATGCGTTTACTACGTGGACGTCAGCTGCTTAAAATTGAACTGAAAGGAAATGAAAATGAATAGAGATGATCTAAAACGCGTCATTGGCAGACTCGAACCTGATGATGACCTGGAGTATCGATTATCGGCGCAATTAGGGAAGGGTTCTCAGCGGAGAGTATCCTTTAAACCTGTTGCGGCAATAGCGGCAGGGCTGGCAATGATTATTGGGGCAGGAGTTCTTGCTAATTATCAGCTCAACAGCACGACAAATGCGAAATTCGGTCTGAAAAGTCCAAACAACCGCGTTGACAATTTAATCGCACTGCTGCCTAATAACACGGCACCTGTCAAATCTTCTCCAAACAGTCAGGATGTTCGCGCTGACAATTCGAGTACGCTGCCGCCCGATAACGCAGCACCTGCCAAATCCTCTCCAAGCAGTCAAGCTGATCGTCCTGACAACTTAAGTGCGCTGCCGCCCGATAACACTGCACCTGCCAAATCCTCTCCAAACGGTCAAACCGGTCACTCTGACAATTCAAGTGCGTTGCCGCCTGAAAGTAAGTCCGATGGAAAAACAGAAGTAATCGGCCCGAACAGCTACGCTGACGATCCGGCAGAACTGCCGCCTGCCAGCAAAACAAATCCGAAACCCAGAACAATGACCCCAAGCAATCCTGTCGACAGCCTAAAGGCACAAGTGACCGGAGGTATAAATGGCCCAAATGAAGGGATCTATGTTCCAAAGCTCCAACTACCTGTAAATACAACAGCAAAAATGATGGGGCTTATTGTCTATCAAGGCAGGATCTATCTTCAAAGCGCTTTACCGATAGATTCGAAAACTGCTGAACAACTGGTTGGTGAAAAACTGGGCACAACAAAGGGAACGATAACTGAAGGGAGTAAGCAGGATGATTATGCAGTTGAACTGGCTTCAACGGTAGGGATACAGGACGTTTATACGGTTAACGGCTATGATAAGAGCTTCAGAATCATGACCTATGAAAAAATCAACGGCGAAACTTATGCGTATTTCTTTGAGTGCCTGAATGGCATTACAGTGAGAACAGGGCAGGATATTTTCGGCAAGTTCAAGATGGAAAACAATCTGGAATCGGCTAAATATGAAAGCTTTGATAGTTGGAACAACGGTAAGGGAAATTACAAATTACTAACCAAACTTGATGGATTAAATAGTTTTCTGACAACATTAGAAAATTCTCTTCCTCAGGCTCGGGAAGGTCTAGCTAATTTATTGGATGACCAAACTGCAACAGGCCAAAAATTTATCTATATTAAATTAAAAGATGGCAGCGCAGTAACCTTAAGACTTTTTAAGGACGGATATGTTTACTATCATGGCGTCAACATATTCTTCAAAGTAGACGGCCCTGCCTTTAATAACTTCTGGAATAGCTTGGAGTAAAGACTCTGGTCAAATTCACACGGCAAATAAATAGGGCACGGAAAAAGTCCTCTAAGTAATATTAAGGAGGTGATTTTCGACGAGCATCTTGTCTCAGTAAAAGGTTTTTCCCCTTTATGGCCAAGCTATTCTTAGCTCTGTGAAAGTTGAGTGTAACCAAAACAAAAAGAGATTTTCTGCCTATGCAAAATGTATAAAAAAATAATCATGAGGAGGAGCTTATTTTGAAAAGTAATTTAAAAATCTTATTCGTCTTGTTTGCACTGTTATTAGTATTTGCCCAACCGGCATCAGCTTCGGAGGCGCAACAAGCTAATACAATTGAGACTTCGGCAACGAGCGTAGTAAACGTCGATCCTGACGTCGTCCAACTTAATTTAACTATAAGGACCGAAGAGAATAGCGGAGCTTTAGCTCAACAAAATAATGCTATCGCGGCTAACAAGGCAATTGACTTGCTTCTTGGCGAAGGTCTTACTAACGATGAAATTAAAACTACGAACTACTCAACCTATTCTTACACTAAGCCTATTGGCGATAAGGATGCGCAAAATGAAATCACAGTCTATTCAACGAGTAGCGGTCTGGAAGTAACTTTTAAGGAGTTAAATAAAGTCGGAGAAATTCTGGATAAACTAGCTGCTATAAGCGAGGTTAATGTGAATTCAGTTAACTACTCTATTCAAGATCCCAAGCAATACAAGGAACAGGCAATTGCCGCAGCTATCGCCGATGCAAAGCAAAATATTCTTGATAGTGCCGATGCTTTAGGTGTTAAACTCGATAAATTAGATTACCTCAGGATCGATTTCAGTTCAAATTCCGGCGATCAGACTTTCTCTAGAAGTCCTGTTGCCCTATCTGGATCTGCAGTTCCCCAGCCGCAAAATCCTGACAAAATAACGATTTCGGCTACAGCGAATATGTCCTATTCTGTCCAACAATAATCAATCCGAAATAAGCGAAGCTTTCTATACTCACGCTCGCTGCCCCTACCTGCTCGTCAATCGCCGATAGTACCTATACTAAAGCGGGTAATCTTAAGCAGTACAAAACAAACACGCCAAAGACTCGTAGTGCTGACGAGTCTCTGGCGTGTTTTCTGTTATTTCATTACCATTCTTAAGCCATAAACATTTTGAGATCATCTTCCACGTTGGTAATACCGGCAATGCCAAAGTTATCAACTAAAACCTTGACCACATTAGGGGACAAGAACCCGGGAAGTGTCGGTCCTAAATGGATGTTTTTTACGCCAAGATAGAGAAGGGCCAGTAAAACGATCACTGCTTTTTGCTCGTACCAAGCGATGTTGTAAGAAATCGGGAGTTGGTTAATATCCTCTAATCCGAAAACTTCTTTGAGTTTCAGGGCGATGACCGCTAAGGAATAGGAGTCATTACATTGTCCGGCATCAAGGACTCTCGGAATGCCGCCGATGTCCCCCAGGTTGAGTTTATTGTATTTATATTTTGCACACCCTGCCGTGAGAATCACAGTGTCTTTAGGCAGTGCTTCGGCAAAATTAGCGTAATAATCACGACTCTTCATGCGGCCGTCACACCCGGCCATGACGAAGAAGCGCTTAATGGCTCCGGTCTTAACAGCCTCCACGACCTTGTCGGCGAGAGCCATCACTTGATTATGGGCAAAACCTCCGACGATCTCGCCGGTTTCAATTTCAGTCGGCGCCGGGCACTTTTTGGCATGTTCGATAAGTGCCGAGAAATCCTTGGGCTTTCCCGCTTCACGATCAGCGATGTGCTTAACTCCTTCGAAGCCGACAACCCCGGTGGTGTAGACGCGATCTTTGTAGGAGTCTTTTGGCGGTACAAGGCAGTTGGTGGTCAGGAAAACCGGCCCGTTGAAGGAATCAAATTCCTTATCCTGTTTATACCAAGCATTGCCGTAATTCCCTACGAAATTCTCATATTTCTTAAAAGCCGGATAGTAGTGAGCCGGGAGCATTTCGCCATGAGTATAAACATCTACGCCGGACCCTTCGGTTTGGATGAGCAATTCTTCGAGGTCTTTCAGATCGTGGCCGCTGATCAGAATGGCCGGCTTATTTCTCACTCCGATGTTTACTTTAGTTAGTTCCGGATTGCCGTAGGTCGTGGTATTGGCCTTATCCAACAGGGCCATCACCTCAACACCGAATTTTCCGGCTTCTAAGACCAGAGCAACGAGGTCACTGATGGCCAGCGTATCATCAAGGGTGGCAGCCAAAGCTTTCTCAATGAAAGCGAAGATCCCCTCTTCTTTGTACTCCAGAGTATAGGCATGCTCGGCATAGGCGGCGATCCCTTTTAAGCCATAGGTGAGGGTCTGTCTTAAGGAACGGACATCTTCATTTTCCGTGGCTAAGACGCCAACGAGGGCTGCTTTTGCTTCAAACTCCGCGGCAAGTGCCGTCCAAGTTGCCGCATCATTTAAGTTCGCCGGAATCGTGCCGCCCGCTTTCAGAATTTCTTGTTTAAGTCCTTCGCGGAGGGTGAGACCCTCTTGGATTCGTTGCACAAAACGGCTCTGATCAAAATTGGCATTTGTAATTGTACTGAAAAGACTTTCCATGATAAATTTATCAATTTCCGGACGCACTATACCGAGTTCGCGTGCTTGAACCGCATAAATCGCGATCCCTTTTAAAGTATAAATCAGAAGGTCCTGCAATTTGGCAATATTTTCGGTTTTTCCGCATACCCCTTTGACCGTACAGCCGGTCCCTTTGGCCGTTTCCTGACATTGATAACAAAACATTAGCTGACAACTCCTTCACTTTATATTTGGCGTCCTTGGGTTTTCCCTGCGCCTTGGTTTCTTTATCCGATGGGTTAATACTATCACTATAAACGCCGCCCATGTGTGATTCAGGTCACGGTTCCAACATTAATTTCAAAAAATAGACATACAAAAGCCCCGGCGATAATTCGTCGGGGTTCAAGAGTGTTGTAGACAAGCTGAAAAATTCGTAAGACTATAATAATAAACAATGCTCCAACACAAATATTTACGAAGATTCATTTTAAAGCAATTCCGCGCAAGCACTCATAAGAGCTGTCTCGCGCGGAATTAACATTTATTATTGTGCTCCTATTTTCAGGATCACGAGTTTACCTGGAGGATTATTTTATTTTCAAACAAAGCTCTTCTCTTCAACTCGACCATCAGCTCTTCGAACTGCTTTAAATCCAAGGACTGGGCACCGTCGCAAAGGGCCCTGGCCGGATCATTGTGAGCTTCAATCATAAGACCATCCGCCCCTACGGCCATTGCCGCTTTGGCCAGCGGCGCAACCAGGCTGCGTATTCCTGCCGCATGGCTGGGATCAACGATCACCGGAAGGTGAGACTTCTGTTTGAGCAGAGGAATTGAGGATAAATCCAAGGTATTTCTCGTCATCGTCTCGAAGGTACGGATACCTCGCTCACAAAGAATGACCTGCTCATTGCCCTCGGACATGATATACTCTGCACTCATCAACAGTTCTTCAATCGTATTGGCTAGGCCTCGTTTCAGGAGGACAGGCTTTTTACATTTGCCTACTTCCTTAAGCAGGTCAAAATTCTGCATATTCCTGGCCCCGATCTGGATAATATCCACTTCATCCAGCAACGGAATCTGGGTTTGATTCATGACTTCTGTCACAACGGGAAGTCCTGTCGCTTTTTTGGCTGCTAAAAGCATTTCCAGGCCTTTTTCTTGCAATCCCTGAAAAGCATAGGGCGAGGTGCGCGGTTTGAAGACACCGCCGCGCAGAATTGCTGCCCCGCTGCGCTGTACGGATTGAGCAACCTCAAGGAAATGAAGGCATCAATCCGCTCCCTCGTTACACCCGGTTTTAGTACAAATACCATATTGCCTTCACTCCTTTTGTCAACTTAGTAGATTGATCAATCCAGTTCCTTTACCGCGTTTTTCATACTTCTGACATATTCATAAATATATGCACCGGCGTTAGCGCCATGCTTCTCAATAATTTTGACGATGGCGCTCCCAACAATTACACCATCCGCGATTTTGGCGATCTCCCCGGCCTGTTGAGGTGTGTTGATCCCAAAGCCCACGGCGATAGGAATTGAGCCGGCTCTCCTGACCACCTCTATGATCGCTGACAAATCCGTTTTAATCTCACTTCTCATCCCCGTAACGCCCATCGAGGAAACCACGTAAATAAAGCCGGTTGCCTCCTGAGCAATTTGTTTAATGCGCTGTTCCGAGGTGGGCGCAATCAGGGAAATAACGTCAACTCCAAAAGTTGCGGCCACTTCAGCTAATTCGCCTTTTTCCTCATAGGGCAAATCAGGGACGATGATGCCATCCACACCCAATTCAGCACAGCGGGCGAAAAAGCGGTTGTAGCCGTAATTAAAGACAGGATTTAAATAGGTAAGAAAAACCAACGGCACCTGGGTCTTTTGGCGAACCGAGGCCACCATCTCAAAAACCTTGTCCAAGGTTGCCCCTGCAGACAGCGCGCGGATATTCGCCTCTTGAATGACCACTCCCTCGGCTGTGGGATCGGAAAACGGAATGCCGATTTCCACCAGATCAGCGCCGCCCCGAACCATTTCCAGAATAAACTCTTCGCTCTTGGCCATGGAGGGATCTCCGCCCGTGACAAATCCAATAAAAGCCTTGCCGTGTTTAAAGGCCTGTGCAATTTTACTCATCGATATTTACCCCCTTGTAGCGCGCGATAGCGGCAACATCTTTATCACCGCGTCCCGACAGACAGATGATAATGATTTGGTCCTTGCTCATCGTCCCGGCAATTTTCTGCACATGAGCAACGGCATGAGCACTCTCAATAGCGCAGATAATGCCCTCTGTGCGCGCCAAATATTCAAAGGCTTCCACGGATTCGTCATCGCTGACGGGCACATACTCGGCCCTGCCTGTATCGTGAAGATTGGCATGTTCCGGTCCGATCCCCGGATAGTCGAGACCGGCGGAAATTGAATAGACCGGAGCAATCTGCCCGTATTCGTCCTGACAGAAATAGGACTTCATGCCGTGGAATACGCCTAGTTTTCCCTTCGCAATGGTGGCGGCATGTTTTTCGGTATCCACACCGTGTCCGGCCGCCTCGCAGCCAATTAACCTGACGGTTTCATCATCGATGAAGTTATAAAACATCCCGATCGAGTTGCTGCCACCCCCTACGCAGGCCACCACGGCATCGGGGAGTTTGCCCTCGATTTTCAGGATCTGCTCTCTGGCCTCTTGGCTGATCACACTCTGAAAATCGCGGACCATCATCGGAAAAGGATGGGGACCCATCACCGAACCTAACACATAATGGGTGTCATGAACCCGGGCCGTCCATTCCCGAAACGTTTCATTAACCGCATCCTTTAAGGTCATCGTACCGCTGGTGACCGTGTTGACTTTAGCGCCTAACAGCTGCATGCGATAGACATTTAGGGCCTGTCTGTCCGTATCTTCCTTGCCCATAAAAATCTCACATTCCAAACCGAGTAAGGCCGCCGCCGTAGCCGTCGCCACACCGTGCTGACCGGCTCCTGTTTCGGCAATGACGCGGGTTTTGCCCATTTTCTTAGCCATTAGAACCTGTCCCAACACGTTATTGATCTTGTGTGAGCCGGTATGATTGAGGTCCTCACGCTTCAAGTAGATTTTAGCGCCCCCTAAATCCTGGGTCATTTTCTCCGCATAGTAGAGCAGAGACGGTCTGCCCGCGTATTCACTCAACAACTTATTCAGTTCGGCGTTGAACTCTGGGTCATTCTTAAAGTGCTCATAGGATTTTTCCAGGTTGATGATTACATTCATCAAGATCTCCGGAATGTATTGGCCCCCGTGAATGCCGTATCTGCCTTTACTCATTGCGCATTCTCCTGACTATTTCTAAAATTTTTTCTCGGTCTTTCCTGCCGTCCGTTTCCACTCCGCTGCTTAAGTCGACAGCATAAGGACTTGTAGCTAGGATCGCCTGTTCAATATTTTCCGCTTTTAACCCACCGGCCAGGAAAAAAGGTTTCTGCACCTGCCGGACCAGACTCCAATCAAAGCTCTCGCCGGTTCCGCCGATTCCGTTGTCTAACAGCAGAAAGTCGGCAACCGTCTGCTGCACCGCCTCTATATCGCCGTGGGATAAAACGCGGACGGCCTTGATGATCGGCTTGTCAGTCAGTGATTTCAATTCCCGGATATACTTTTCATTCTCAGCCCCGTGAAGTTGGGCCATTTCGATGATGTGCTTGTTTAAGAGCCCGGCCACGTTGGCTAACGATTCATTAACAAAAACGCCAATCGGCGTGATCTCTGACCTGAGCCTCCGACGCATGGCTTCCGCCCATCCTGCACTCACTTGCCGGCGGCTTTTGGCGAAGACAAAGCCGATAAAGTCGGGCTTGGCCTCATTAACGTAGTCAATATCGCAGTCACGGAACAGTCCGCAAATTTTTATCTTCATTGAAATAAGCTACGCTCCCCTCGCAGGATGGCAAGCTGCTCTTGTTTATTAGCGCTGCGCATTAAGCTTTCCCCGATCAGGACAGCATCGGTCTTGTTCGCCTTCAGCCTGGCTACATCCTCGGGAGTTTTAATGCCGCTTTCCGAGATGAATAGGAGCTCATCCGGCACTAAACCGCGCAGCCTTAGGGAAGTGGTGATGTCCACCTCAAAGGTCTTCAAGTTGCGGTTGTTGACCCCGATCACTCGGGCCCCTGCAGCCAGAGCAGACCGGACCTCCTCCTCCGTATGGGCTTCCACCAGGGCGGACAACCCTAAACTATGGGCGATATCCAGATATTCTTTCAAGGTATCCGTCTTCAGCAAAGCACAAATGAGCAGGACAGCCGAAGCGCCAATCAGCTTGGCCTCATAAATTTGATAGCTGTCTATGATAAAATCCTTACGCAAGAGAGGAAGCCCTACGTCTTGGCTGATTTCCGTGAGGAATCGGTCTTGACCCTGAAACCAATAAGGCTCCGTGAGAACTGAAATCGCTGCGGCTCCCGCCGACTCATATTCTTTGGCAATCTGTAAATAAGGAAAATCCTGAGCGATGATTCCTTGCGAGGGCGAAGCCTTTTTGAGCTCGCAGATAAAGGATAAGCCCTCTGCTCTTAAAGCATTTTCAAAAGGGAAACCGGTATTCGGATCGAGAGCCTTGGCCTCTGAAATGACTTGTTCTGCAGGTTTTCGTTGTTTCAGTTCAGCAACCCGCCCGACGGTCCGGTCGGCTATTTTTTCCAGAATCATAACCTTACCTCGTTGGAAAGTCTCACGAATTCTTCAAGTTTATTGAGCGCCGCCCCGCTGTCGATGAGCTCCTTGGCCAGGGGAATGGCGCTCTTGATGGTTGCTGCCTTATCAGCCAGATACAAACACAGTGCCGCATTGAGCACAACAATATCGCGCTTGGCACCCTGCTCGGAACCATTTAAGATGCTGCGGGTGATTTTGGCGTTTTCCTCAGCGTCGCCTCCGACAAGCTCAGCCAACGTGCAATAGTTCAGACCCAACTCCTCCGGATCGAGATAATAGCTGCTTAAGACTCCCTTTTCAATTTCGCAGACCTTCGTCTTAGTCGTGAGCGTCGCCTCGTCCAAGCCATCGCAGCCGTGAACCACCATGCCGCGCTTGACGCCGAGATTGGAAAGCACCTTAGCTAAGGGCTCCACAAGGTTTTCGTCATAGACGCCCATCAGCTGCAGATTGGCCCCGGCGGGGTTGGCAAGCGGCCCCAAGATATTAAAGATTGTGCGGACACCCATTTCCCGTCGCACGGGAGCACAGTGTTTCATCGAGCTGTGATAGGTTTGGGCAAACATAAAACAAAGGTTGATTTCATCCAGGATTTTCTGACTATACTCAGCACTAACGGCGATATTGATGCCCAACTTTTCCAAGACATCCGCCGCACCGCTTTTACTGGACACACTGCGGTTGCCATGCTTTGCCACGGGAACTCCGCCGGCTGCGACGACAAAGGCAGTCGTCGTGGAGATATTAAAGGTTCCTACCTCGTCACCGCCGGTGCCTACAATATCCATCACATCCAGCACAGGATTCAGGTGGATCGCCTTTTCGCGCATCGCCAAAGCACTGCCGGTAATTTCATCGATGGTCTCACCTTTCATCCGCAGCGCCACCAGAAAAGCGCCCATTTGAGCATGCGTTGCGGTTCCGTCCATCATTTCTCTCATGACCGCTTTAGCTGTATCAAAATCCAGGTCCTCTCCTTTAATGATCTTGTAAATTGCTTCAACTATCATGCTCGGTTCCCTCCTAAGAAATTCTCCATGATGGTTCTGCCCTGAGGGGTCAGGATCGACTCCGGATGAAACTGAACTCCATAAACTTCATAATCTCTGTGTTTGACTGCCATAATCTCTCCATCGTCCGTGCGAGCGATTACTTTCAGTTCAGCGGGTAAGGTGTCTTCGATGGCGGCCAGCGAATGATAACGTGCACCTTCGATCGTTTTGGGCAATCCGGCAAACAGCGGACAGTCGCTATCTATGCTTATTATGGACTGCTTGCCGTGCATCAGCTCCCGGGCGTAAGACACGGTGGCCCCAAACCCCTCACAAATGGCCTGATGCCCGAGACAGACCCCAAAGACGGGGACTTTACCTGCGAAATGTCTTGAACTTTCGACACATACTCCGGCATCGCCCGGTCTGCCGGGACCGGGGGAAAGGATAATCGCCTCCGGAGCCAGAGCCTCTATTTCCGGGATACTCAGCTCGTCGTTGCGGATGACCTTAATATCCGGATTGATAGAACCGATAAGTTGATACAGGTTGTAGGAAAAACTGTCGTAATTATCAATTAAGAGAATCATTAGTCGATAACCTCCTCAGACAGCTTCAGGGCATTCATAACCGCTTGGGCTTTGTTGATACATTCCCGATACTCGTTTTCCGACACGCTGTCGGCAACGATGCCGGCACCGGAGCGAACAAAGACCTTGCCGTTTTTCTTAAAAGCAATGCGGATGGCAATGCAGGTATCCAGATTACCGGTAAAATCGATATACCCGATTGCTCCGCCGTAAATCCCCCGCTTATTGTTTTCAAGCTCGTTGATAATCTCACAGGCTCGGATTTTGGGTGCGCCGGAGAGAGTTCCGGCCGGCAACACGGCGTCTACGGCGTCTAAGGCATTTTTATCGTCCCGGATCTCCCCCTGAACCGTAGATCCGATGTGCATCACATGCGAGAAACGCTCAATCGACAAATATTTTTCGACCGTAACCGTTCCAAACCGGCTGATTCTGCCTAAGTCATTCCTGCCCAAGTCCACCAGCATATTGTGTTCAGCCAATTCTTTGGGGTCGGAAAGTAAATCCTTTTCATACTGAAGATCTTCCTCAGTCGTCTTGCCTCTTGGTTTTGTGCCTGCCAGGGGGAACGTGTGAAGAGTACCATCTTGAAGTTTGACCAGGGTTTCAGGGGAAGCACCGGCAATTTCAAGATCATCGCCGGAGATATAAAACATATAAGGCGAGGGGTTTAAGGTTCTCAAAACCCGGTAGGCATTGAGGAGGCTGCCTTCAAAATCCGCTTCAAAACGGTTGGACAACACGACCTGAAAGATATCCCCCTCATGAATATAATGCTTCGCCTTGTTCACCATAGCGCAATACTCAGTCTCCTTAAACAAAGGGCGGAATTCCGAGGTGATTTTTGCAGGCTGTGTCTCTTGATAGGCGCCGTGTTTAATCAGCTTTACCATACTTTCGATTTCCATGACGGCCTTGTTATAACCCGAATCCAGTTCTTCGGTTTTTACATTAGCAATCAGGATGATTATCTGTTTCAGATGATCAAAGGCGATCACCTTGTCAAAAAGCATCAGGTCTACATCCTTAAAACCTTCCTGGTCCTCAGCGTCCAGTTTTAGCGATGGCTCATTATACTTAATATAATCATAGGAGAAATAGCCTACCAGACCGCCGGTGAAGGGCGGCAAGTAATCAAAGCGTGGGCTTTTGTTTTCGTCAAGAATCTGCTGGATATACTCCCGGGGATGCGTAGTATTGATAGTAGTTTTGGTACCCGAATTGAGGTTGAGCACTCCGTTTGTGCAAGTCAGCTCCAGCTTCGGGTCAAAACCCAAAAATGTGTAGCGTCCCCACTTTTCGGCACTCTCCAGGCTTTCCAGCAAAAAACAATGACGGCTGACGTTTTTAAGGATTTTCAAGACCTCCATCGGTGTCCTGACATCAGAGAAAATTTCACAGCTAACCGGAATCATCTTGTAATCCGCTGCAATTTCCTTGGCTTCATTTAAGCTTGGTCTGTACATATTTACCCTCCTTTGGACGCAAAAAACCCGCCCATGACTTAATAGTCAAGGACGGGTTTGAAATCAATCCCGCGGTGCCACCTTGCTTTGCGGAAAATCCGCACGCTTATCAGAATACTAACATATTCCTGGCAACTGACGTATGCCTTCACGTCGCGAAATACTCGGCCAAAGCCTTTGATCGCGCCCTCCGTGGTCCATTTAACAATCTGCGTCCTGCCGGTTCACAGCAACTCCGGCTCTCTGAAAGTGCACGATTTGTTTTTATCTCCACTTCAACGGTTTGGATGGATATTTGATTAATATTATAATACTCAGATTGAGATTATTTGTCAACCCTTATAAATCAGGCACAAACTTCCGAATGGAATAATACCTTGGGTTTATCCGAAACCTTTTCGACTTCTGCAATTAATCTTTCATTGGCAGTTAGAAATATAGATTAACAATGCTACTTCTCTTTTTCAGCACTCTTTGCAAGAAACATAGATGTAATGCGGCTTTCAGGGTCTTCCCTTATTTTTACTAAAACCTGCAAACCCGCTTAAATCAAGGACTTTTAACTAAGGGTGCCAAATGTCAGCCTAAGGCTCTTTTTAACTCGATTAGCTAAGGTAATCGAGAAGAGGTTACTGGATCGAGCGAGAAAATGCCCAGATCATATTTTCGATTTTGATAATTATCTGTTTCGATTACCCCGCCCATACTGGTTACCGCGGCCATATTGATTACCGCCGTAATATCGATTGCCGTCGTAATACTGATTGCCGTTATAATATTGATCACCACTGTTATATTGATCACCGCTGTTATATTGATCACCGCTGTTATATTGATCACCGCTGTTATATTGACTATCAACTGTAATAATTTCACCTGGATATATTTGATCAGGATTTGAGATTTGAGGATTTAGTGCCATCAAATTACTGATCGTGGTCCCATAAGTCATAGCAATACTGTGCAGAGAATCTCCCGGTTGTATTGTATATTGCATAAAACAATCCCTCCTGAATTTCTACCATATATAACCATATATTTATATATGTCAGGACAAATTCTTCTTGTGCCTGTACCCCATGGGTTAGACTTTTACCCTCGACAAAATAAACGCTTCGGCAGAACCGCAAAGCAAGCTTTCATTATCCGCAAGGGCAAAAATTGTGATGCCGAAAGGAAGATTATCTGCAGCATTGTCAGACGGTACGGCAACAGCGCACAAATCCAAGAGATTGCAGTGATTAGTGTACCGACCAAGATCACTATTTTTTCTGATCGGATCCTGCCGCACCTGTTCACGCGTCCAAGTCCCAGCGCATGTAGGCATAATAAGCACAGCGTCTTTAAGCAACTTTCTGGTCTCCGCCTTGATAAACTGCAATTCATGAATCGCAGTATACACCGAAGCAGCATCAAAATGTGTACCGCTGCGCAGGATCTTTTCGGTGACGGGGAGCACACTGCCGGGATGTCCCTCCACAAAACCGCCTAAATCGGCCCATCTTTCGGCGATCCACGGGCCTTCGTACAATATCTTGGCTCCTTTTTCAAGAATTGCGCAATCTAAAGTTTTTGTCCCGGGGCAGATTTTCAAAAGCTTGGCAACGACTTTATTCCAGGCAGCTTGGTATTCCATGGCAAACGGGCCGAAAAAGATCGGTTCTTGCTCCGGCAGATAGACACTTTCCGGTTTCCTGGCGCATGGAACCGGAAACTCTTTTGACCAAGGATCGCTGGGCTCAAATCCTCTCACTGCTTTATCAACCGTAAGGCAATCGTTTAAGGAATGGGAGAAGGTCGTGACACAGTCGATACTTGCGCAAGCGGGAACTACACCACTTAATGGCCAAGCACCACATTTTGGCTTCCAGCCGAAAAGTCCATTCAAAGCCGCCGGTACACGCCCTGAACCCGCCGTATCCGTCCCTAAAGCAAAAACCACCTGGCCTTTAGCAACCGCCACTGCCGAACCGGCGCTTGACCCTCCGCTGATTAATTCTTCCCGAAGCGCGTTGTGTGTCTCGCCGAACGGACTTCTCGTGCCCACCAATCCTGTCGCAAACTGATCCAGATTAGTTTTACCCACCGGTATAGCACCTGCTTCTGTCAACCGCCTGACCACTGCTGCGCTTTCAGCAGGCCTGTAGGCATAGTCCGGACAGCCTGCCGTTGTCATAACACCGACAAGATCGATATTGTCTTTTATGGCAAACGGGATGCCCCAAAGGGGGAAGCTTTCAATATCAAGCGCGGACAACCGCTCTAAATACGGCTTGATCAAGGACATATCGGGATAGACGATCCAGATATTCATACTGGCCGTAGCTTTTGCCATCCGGATGATCTCTAATATGACCTGCTCAGGAGTAAGGCTTTTCTTTAGATATTGCTCTCTCAACCACGTTATGGTAAGCCTTTCAGGCAGATTGATCATTCCCGCCACCCCCTTCCGCTTTAAGACACAACAGGACCTGACCGGAATTAACTACGTCTCCCGGTTTGACGACTACTTTGACCACTTCAGCCTCAAACGGCACGCTCTGCGAAAATTCCATCTTCATGCTTTCCATCACGACGAGTGACTGATCCTTTTTCACCCGTTCTCCTTCACTCACCAGCACCTTCCACACGCTGCCGGGGATCTTGGCGCATAGACTTTCCGTCCCTTCCGGCAGCATGTCTCCGCTATCGTTCAGGGCAACTGCCTGCTCCGAAACAAATTCATCTAGTCCGAGCCGTTTCCAGCGTTCCCTCTCAGAATTAAAAGCAGCCTGTTGATGGGCCTTGAAGGTTGCTGCCTCTTGGCTTATTTGAGCAAGATAGACAAGGTGTTCGCCAAAATCAAACGTCGTCTCCGTGACTTTAACGTTGAATTTCCCTCTCAGAAAATCCTCTCTCAGCCTCAGGAGTTCATCCGGTTCAACGAGATAAAACCTGATCTGATCAAAAAACCTCAACAGCCAAGGTCTGCCCTCTTCAAAGCAAGGGGTTGAACGCAGTCTGTTCCACATCTGGACAGTTCTCCCCACGAGTTGGTAGCCCCCCGGCCCCTCGACTCCGTAAACGCAAAGATAAGCGCCACCTATACCTACGGCATTTTCAGGCGTCCAAGTTCTGGCGGGATTGTATTTAGTGGTCACCAGCTGATGCCTGGGGTCAAGTGGTATGGCAACAGGGGCACCGAGATAGACGTCGCCAAGGCCCAGTACCAGATATGTTGCGTTGAAGACAACTTTATACACGTCTTCGATGGTTGCTAGCCCGTTTATCCTCCGGATAAATTCGATATTGTCCGGGCACCACGGCGCATCCTGTCGTACATTCTGCTGATAACGATGCATAGCCAGCTGTACACCCGGATCATTCCAGGAAAGTGGCAACTCAATGATGCGCGACGGCAGTTTTACCGATTCGAGCGAAGGGAGGTTCTTTTCAATTTCGACTATTTTGCGGCACGCCTGACTGATATCTATTCTTTTACTGTCAATGTGAACCTGGAGAGAACGTATGCCCGGCGTCAGATCAACAACCGGTATCGCTTGCTCGTCCTGTATTGCCTGCATAAGCAAATGGACGCGCAGTCTCAGGCGCAAATCCAGCTCCATATCGCCGTATTCCACAAGCAGGTATTCGTCACCGGCACAGCGCACCCTGACCGACAGCGGAAGATTGCTTTCATCACTGTACAAGACAGGATATTCAGGTGGCAGCAGGCGTTTATTTTGTGGCAGCTTCCAAGCTACCAAGCTCCTGGTGCCCCCGGCTATTTTCACAAGGTCCTCCTCCAGTTTCTGGCGAACCTGTTGAGCCTCTTCGAGGGTCAGCAACTGGAACGACACCTTGTCGCCTGGATGTAGCTGACCGATCTTCCAGAGCTCCGCCGACGCCGTTGTCACGGGGCAGACAAAACCACCCAGGCTCGGCCCATCAGGCCCGAGCAGAATCGGCATATCGCCCGTCATATCCAAGGCACCAACGGCATAGGGCGTGTCATGTATATTGGAGGGATGGAGGCCAGCCTCTCCGCCGTCCCGGCGACTCCACTCCGGAGCAGGACCAACGAGCCGTACACCTGAGCGCGAACTATTGAAATGTACTTCCCACTCAACGGACACAAGACACTTCAGAAAATCCGGCTTTAAAAATTCCGTCGTGCAATGAGGTCCGGGTATAACTCCAATTGTCCATTGGTCAGTGATTTCCGGCCGACTATCGGGAGCAAGCTCCCGATAGTCGGGTTTGGTGCGCTGTTGTTTCAAGGCTAAGACATCCCCTGTGCGCAAAGCGCGGCCATTCAAGCCGCCGAAGCAGCCCAACGTGAAAGTCGAGGCGCTGCCCAGTACACCCGGCACATCTAGGCCCCCTTGAATCAGTAGATAAGTCCGCATACCGCGTTCAGCCTCGCCAAAGGATAGCATCTGTCCGGCATTCGCCCAAATTGGCTGATACAGCGGCACATTTTTGTTATCAAGACGGGCCTTCATGTCGGCGCCTGTCAGACAAAACCAAACTCCGCCTCTGAAGCGGTAGCCGCCTCCTTTAAGTGTCAATTCAATTCCAGGCAGGCCCTCATCGTTTCCAAGCAGCAGGTTGCCCAAGCGGAAAGACCGGGAATCCATAGGGCCGGAAGGCGAAACGCCCACATGCCAGTAGCCTGTGCGCCCGGGATAATCTTGAATTGTGGACTGTATCCCTCCGTCGACTACCTCCAAGGCCGGATATTCGGGCAGATAGCCGTCGAGCATGTTGGTACTGAGATTTCCCTCTGCATAATCACGGCGCTCAAGCAGAGCCCTCAGATACTTGACATTGCTGGTCAGCCCGTAAATATTGGTGTTGTCCAGGGCGTCTTTTAAATTCTGCAACGCATCCCTGCGATCTTTACCGCGAACAATGATTTTGGCGAGCAGGGGATCGTAAAGTGTGCTCACCTCAACGCTGTCCTGAATCCAGGTCTCGACCCTAGCCTTTTCAGGGAAAACCACCTTGTCCACACGACCACTACTCGGAGTAAAATTGTTATGACTGTCTTCGGCATAGATTCTGGCCTGTATGCTGTGGCCCTCCGGCTGACACAGCTTGGCATTCAAGTTGTCAAGCTCCCCGGCTGCTTCCAGCACCATCCATTCGACAAGGTCTATGCCGTATACCTCTTCCGTTACCCCGTGCTCAACCTGTAGCCTAGTGTTAACCTCCAAAAAGTAAAACTGCTGTTCCTGAGTGTCATACAGAAATTCAACAGTACCGGCGCTGCGATAACCGACCAGTTTAGCCAGCCTTACCGCCGCCTCATGCATTTGCAATCTTACATATTGGGGGAGGTTTGGCGACGGGCTTTCTTCCATCATCTTCTGATTGCGACGCTGAACAGAACAGTCCCTTTCACCAATCGCCACAACCTCACCGGAACGGCTGCCAAAGATCTGCACTTCAATATGGCGAGCTCTGATATATTTTTCAAGAAATACGCCATCGTCTTGGAAATTCGTTTTGGCCAGATACTTTACGGACTCAAAAGCCCTGCGCAACGTTTCTTCGTCGGCGCAAATTCTCATACCGATACCTCCGCCGCCGGCCGTACTCTTGAGCATAATCGGATAACCTATGCGCGTGGCTTCGTCCATCGCTTCCTCAAGACTTTGCAGCAGACCGGTTCCCGGCGGGAGCGGAACTCCCGCTTTTTCCGCTATAATACGAGCGGAGTGCTTAAGCCCGAACGATTCCAACTGCTCAGGGGATGGCCCAATAAAGGTGATGCCCCTTTCGGCGCAGGCCCTTGCAAACCCGGCATTTTCACTGAGAAACCCGTATCCCGGATGAATGGCCTGCACCCCTGTTTCGACTGCCTTCTTCAGGATAAGCTCACCATTCAGATAGCTGTCTTTGGCGGGACCTTCCCCAATGAGCAACGCTTCGTCGGCGCTGCTTACATGCAAGCTGTCCTGATCAGCCTTCGTATACACGGCCACCGACTTGATGCCCATCTTTTTAAGCGTACATTCGACTCGGTGGGCAATCGCTCCCCTATTGGCAATCAAAACTTTTGTAAACATCTAAAGCAGCTCCTTATTCGTTCCAAATCAGTAAGCGTATCGGAGTGGGGTTATAAGCATTACAAGGGTTGTTAAGCTGTGGGCAGTTGCTGATAAGCACTGTGACACGGCACTCCGCTCGCATCTCCACATAGTAGCCCGGCGCGGAAAGGCCGTCAGCAAATTTCAACCCTCCCTCGGGCGTCACTGGAACATTCATAAAAAAATTAATATTCGGGGCAAGATCGCGTTTTTCATATCCGTTGTCATATCCCGCCATCTGAAGCATAAAAATGTCGCGGCAATTATGCATATACTGGATATCCCGAGAATACCTCACGCTGTTGCTTTGGGCGGAACAAGCCCCCCCCAAGGTGTCATGCCAACCACAGGTATCCGCCACGATGGTCAGCAGAGGCTTACCCGATTCGGCACGCAGCACGGTCCCAGTGGTGAGGAAAATATTGGCCTGGGCTGTTATCGTCGACGTCGCACTGTAATGATCCTGGGGATTTCCGGCATCGTAAAACATCGTATCCGCAGCCTGGTTACCTTCAAGATCTACGATCCGAAAGATCTGCTTCGACTGAAGCTCATACATCCAGCCATCGCCTGCCGGAATAATCTTGTCATAAATTGCATCCATTTCTTTTCTTGTACTCTCGATTTTATTAAAAATAGCTGGCATCGTTATACCCTCCCGTCAATTAATCGGCTAACACGTAGTAATCCCAAGTATTCTCAAATGCCCTGCGGTTTTCGGGCCGGCAGTTGACGCAATAATCCAACGAATCTGGCGGTATAGCCGGCAGTACCTCAACTTGGATAGGCACGGAAGGATATACTTTCCGCATATCCAACGGATTCGGCGTATTCGATAAAATAATCAGTACGTCCATTTCGGTGCGCAGAGTGACCGTTGCGCCCTGAGCGCAGTGTTCTTCAATAAAATGCATGCCACCTTGGCTATCACACTGCACCTTGGCAAAAAGATTCACCGGCGGGACCATATCCCGAGGCTGAAGACCGTTTCTTTCAAGCTCGATCATAAAATTCTCATATCCGCTGCGCAACCAATCGTTTTTCAGGTGCTGATAATCTGTTTTACCGTATTTTTCATCCGTCTGCTCGCGCCTTGTGACACCGGAGATCGTATCGTGCCATCCCAAGCTATCTTCAACGATGCTCGCCAGAACACGCCCGTTATCGCTCATCAGCACGTTTCCTTTAGTTAGGCGCGAAGTATACTGGGCCTTAAGCGTATCCGGCATGTTGTACCGCTCGGTTAGATCCCTGCGATTATAAAGCAACATTGACAGATTGGCACCGGTTTTTAGGGTAGTGAACCTCAGCAACTTACTTCTGCCTATGACTCCCGACCATTTTTCACCCGGCAGCAACGTCATTCTCCAAATCGTATTCATACTAATTCAGCTCCTTCAGCAAAATTTGACCAATCCAGACAAACAAAAACCGGGCAGGCTGAAATAATCAGTTCTCCCGGGTTTTTATCCCTCCGTGTACGTACCGTTGTTGGTACGCGCCTTCTCTCGGACCTGACCGGAGCGCACAAACCAGCCCCGCGGAACCCTAGAAGATCATTGTCACTGTTTAACTTTCTCCAGAGTCGGCCGATTCCTTCCCATGAAGCAATGCTGTGATCTTGTGCCTGTAGTCGATAAATTCCTTAGTATCTTTAAGTTCCAGCGAGCGCCTATACGATAGAAAAATGGGGATGTTCGCTTTAATTACGCTTGGCTGCCCGCTCATGACATACACCCTGGTTGAAAGGAACACCGCCTCCTCGATATCATGCGTGATGAAGACTACAGTGGGTTTATCCACTTGCCAGATCTGCCTCATCAAAAGCTGCATCTCGGATTTTGTCTGGGAATCCAGAGCCCCAAAAGGCTCATCCATCAACAATACCTTCGGGCTGTTAGCTAAGGCCCGGGCTATTGCTACTCTTTGCTGCATGCCTCCGGACAATTCTTTGGGATAGCTTTTTCGGAAAGGCGTAAGTTTGATGACCTCCAGATAATGGTCGACAATCTCATCCGCCTGCTTTGGGGGCGTTTTTTTTATCTTTAACCCAAAGCGAATGTTTTCTTCCACTGTAAGCCAAGGAAAAAGTGTGTAGGTCTGAAATACCATGCCCCTGTCGGCGCCCGGATCGTCAATCAGCTTGTCATCGAGAATCGCAGTTCCGCCCGTAGCCTCATCCAAACCGGCCAATATGCGCAACAATGTGGACTTACCGCAGCCGGATGGACCGACGATACTGACAAATTCATTGTCCAGTATTTCAATGCTGACGTCATCAATGGCGACGGTTTCCCTGCTTTTATTCACATAGGATTTTCGGAGATTGCTGACCAAAATCTTGCTATTGGCAACCCGCGCCTCTATCACAACATCATTCTTCGCTTGAACCTGCTTTTTTCTGCCGAACATTATTTCCCTCCTTCGGCCCAAGGAAACAGTTTCCGGTTGGCCAAAACAAACAGCCTATCGGTTAAAAGCCCGAGGCAACCTATGATTAAGATACCGCCGAAAATAGCATCTGTTTTCAGATAACGCTGCGCCTTCAGAATGTTATAACCAAGACCACTGTTGGCTGCTACCAGTTCGGCGACTATCAAATAGGTCCAAGCCCAGCCGATCATGATCCGCAGCGTGTCCATTGTCCTAGGTGCGATGGCGGGAATGATGACTTTCATAATAACCGTTGTTCGTTTTGCCCCGAGAGTATATGCGGCGCTGAGCAGGTCCTCCGGTACAGCGCGGACATTATCCGCGACCATCGGAATCAACTGGAAAAGCGTGCCCAGGAAAATCAGGGCTATCTTGGCGCTTTCATCAATACCGAACCAAACCATGATTAAGGGCACGAAGGCCGGTACTGGCATATAGCGAATAAACTCGGTTAAAGGCTGAATTAAGGCTTCTGCAAAATTGAATGTTCCGGCCAATATACCGAGGGGAAGACCGACCACTGCAGCTATGATAAATCCCATAAAGATGCGGTAAGCACTGATGCCGATATCCGGCCAGATCTGCCCGGAAGCAAATATATGAACCAGATAAGCAAGCACTGATTTGGGGGAAGGCAAAAAGATCTGACTTATGGAACCAGCTTCGCTCAACACCGTCCAGAGGATGAGAACCAGCAGAAAAACTCCCAATGCTAACGCGTTGTACAATTTAAGGTCGATTTTAGTGCGAATTCTAAATAGTTTCCTCATAGGACGACATCCTCTCTTACTTCTGCGCCAAGGCTTTGGTATCCGGTGGAGTAAAATCCTTTCTAGTCTTACTTATTTCCTGCATGAAGGATGTATCTAACATATCCTCCGGTTTTGACGGTATTTTATCAATCATCTTGACGCTTTGGAGGAATTTGGCGGTTTCATTTAATGTATAAGGAAGGTATGTGTAGTTATCTTGTTTTTCGGTCATCGCTGAAATATTGTCTTTGATAGAGAACAGCTTTGATCCGGCCATCATTTGTTTCATGACGTCTACCGAGACATCGGCCTGCTTAGCCATATCGGCCACAGCTTTATCCGGGTTCTGGTTGTAAAATTCAAGGGCATCCAAATAGACATTGGTAAGGTTAGTTACATCCTTGCGGTCTGTCTTAATCAAATCATCACTGGCGATAAGCAGATCAGGAATGAGGCCGGGCGTATTGGCTGAACTGTAAAGCAGATGATTATCCTTGCTGCCGAGCGCCAGAGATAGTGATGGCTCCCACACGCAAGCCGCACCAACCTTGCCTGCCAACATCGCCGTACCGCTGTCGTTGACGGTCATGTTTGTATACTTGATATCACTTTCCTTCAGCCCCGCCGATTCTAGAGCCTTGAGCAGGAAGAAATGCTCTATGGTACCATATTCCGTCACGACGTTCTGGCCTTTGAGATCACTAATCGATTTAAACTTTGTATTGGCCACCAAACCATCTGCTCCGTTGGAGTTGTCATTGATCATGACAGCTTTGAATTTGACACCTTGATTGTACGGGGCAATCATATCGCAGGCAGCAATATTGAGCATGTCAAGCTTGCCCGTATTAAATGCCTGAAGACTGTCACTATAGACCGGGAAATAGACTAGATCCACATTTAGGCCGTATTTTTGGAACAGGTTTTCATTCTTGGCGATGTACCATACATACCAGGCGGGATAAGGCGATGTACCAATGGTTATTTTTTTGTTGCTGCTCGGCGCATTGCTGCCGGCCGCTGGAGCCGTTGGGGCCGTGCCGCAACCCCCTAAGGAAATAACCAATGCCAGAATCAATAACAAGGTTGCAATTTTTTTCATGAGGCAATTCATTCCTTTCATTTTCAAACTAAAGCATCTTCGTTTTCTTCTCCGGTTCTTATCCTAATGCTACGCTTGACCGGCAAGACAAATATTTTTCCGTCGCCCTCCTGCTCCGTCTGATTGACTTTTATGACGGTCCCACTCAACCTGCTTTCATCCTCATCGTTCAGATAGATAATGATCATTTTTTTTGTCATTAAACGATGATAACTGCCAACCCCGTTATTATAACTTCCGTCACCCGCCGAAAATTCAACCGGCTTTTTACCTCTGCCAAGGACATTCATTACGCTAAAGGCACTGAAGCCCTCTTGTTCCAGAACCTCCTTAGTCTGACGGTATCTTTCGGGCCTTATGATGATCACTGCTTTTTTCAATTCAATTCCACCTCGCTTTGCACCTAAACTATCACAATTCGGCTTTGCCGCTGCTTATTGTATAGGTCGTACTGACAGGCGTCACAAAGATTTTTCCATCACCGTACGTCCCGTCATTGCCACTTTTAGCACTTTTCATAATCGTAGAAATAACCTTTTCTTCATCTTGATCATCGACAACGAGTATAATCAGTTCTTTGGGTAACTCGCTGTATAAAACCGACTTCACTTTCAGACCTTTTTGTTTTCCTCTGCCCAAAACACTGACGCGTGTTGCTGCCGAATATCCCTGTTCCTGCAAATTGGCCAGCACAAAATCAGCTTTTTCAGGCCGGACAAATGCTTCTATCATAATCATTTTCATTCACCCCTCTAAATACAAAAATAAAAGGTGCCACTTCTTCAGCAGCGCCTTTGCCACACCTAATATGCTGATAAGCATCTTTAAGCTAATTTGATTATAAACATTATAGCAGCTATAATGTCAATAGTTTTTCCTAGTTAATATAGTTCAAAAGATTATCGGTATTTGAATTTCACTGATATATTCGTATTCATAATCCGAATATGCCTTATCGGTAATGATCAGTACAAGCGCATCTCCAGCGATTTTATATCCGTTTTCGTTAATCAGGTTAGTCATCTCCCTAAAATAGCTCTCGATATCCTTATAGGTTCCGACGAAGGCCATCGTGGCATAAACACCTTCGGGCAGCGGTATGGTAGCTATTTCATCCGGAACGCTATGCCCAAATACCATTGTTATCCCTTTGAAATTCGAATAATTTCCTTTTTCGATCTCACTTTTATCAATCACTGAGCCAAAAGGATTAACATAAAGCTCGTCTATACTTTTAATTTCCATACCAAGCTTTTTGATGCCTAATTCATGCTCCACGAAAATGTCACCGTTTCCGAACGTAAAAAATAGCATTTGTCTTTCCGGCATGTGCTGAAATCTACATTTTCCCATGATATCTTTGTCAAGATAGTTGTTCACAGTTTTAAGCATTAACCCTATTTTCGTCCGTTTATTTTTCAACCTTACTATCTCATCATTAATAAAATCTACCCGTTTCTCTAACAAAGCCAGCATCGAATCCAAACCCCTATTTTCAAAATATCTTTTGATCTCTTTAAGCGGCATCCCTGTCCCTTTTAAAAACAGGATCGATTCGAGATGGGCAAACTGCTCGATGCCGTAATACCGGTAACCGGATTCTTCATGGATATAGGATGGCTTAAACACATCAATTTTGTCGTAGTACCTTAACGTCTGAGTTGAGATTCCATGTATCCGCGCCATCTCACCAATCAATATCAGCGGATTCATTTTAGCCCCCTTCGATGCATTACATCAGTCATTTTGCTTTTCACCGCAAACCGCTCTTTAAATCGCTTGCTTTAAATTGTATAATCTTTTTAAAGAAACAGGCATGAACTGTGTGTTCACAAAGTTAAATGAAAAAACATTTGGTAGAAAACTCGGCCAGCGCTAAACTTTACGCAGGAGGGAAATTCCGTATGAACAAGGTAATTCTAAAACCCGAAAAACCCGCTGTTTTGGTCGCAGTATGCGGTTTACATATGCGCGGCTATCCGCTTGAAAAGCAAATGCTAGAATATGAGGCTCATTTTATTTGCGAAGCTTTGACTGCCCCTAAATATCAGTTATTCCAGCTACCAACTACACCCGCCAAACCCGGCCTGTTGAAAGGAACCACAGGGTCAGCTTCCATACAAATCGAAATCTGGGAAATGCCCCTAACAAAGTTCGGCGAATTTGTTTCCCTAATACCGTCCCCACTCGGCATCGGAAAGATTGAGTTACAAGACGGATCGGAAGTTTCAGGCTTTATTTGTGAGGCTTATGCCTGCGAGAGTGCAGAAAACATAACGTCTGCAGGAAGCTGGCGTAATGTTTAAGAATGGGCAACCTATTTTACCTTTCCCTCCCAAACCTTGTCACCGTCCCAATTTTTCACTTAAATTATAAAGTTCTTTAGATTTTTGGGGTAGAGTTTTCTTAATCGCTCTCTGCCTTTCGGCCTTCTATACCTTGTTGGTGATCTTTGTCTTTTTATCGCCAAACAAAATCGCCAGTCTTAATATAGTACCAATCACCATCCTTCCGACTATGTTCTAGTAGATCTTCGCCGGTTAAGCCTGCGGGGTGGTCGATGCACTCGTAGGTTACAGATAGACCAAGTTCCAGGGCAGCTTCGCGCGCATGGTGGCCATCATGGAGAATATAAAGGTCATCAAAACCCACTGCGTAAACCGTAAGGACTAATTCTGAGCAATCGGTTAGCTCTAATTTCTTGGACTCGGTTATTTTGTCGTCGCGGTAGTGTTGGCTGGAAATAATTATCATAATATGTTCCTCTCCTTCAAATCAAATTCTTATTATCTCTTTATTTAGCTCTTCCAATAGTTTATTAACCCCAATATACCATGTTTTGTCCTCGGCGTATTTTGTATTTATCCAAACGATCGGGTCGATTGACGATGGTCTGTCTTTGCTAAGAGTTACGATTAAATTTGCTGCAATTCGGGACGAATCAAGTATGTTGGTATTATAAACTCGCCAACTGCCATAGACATTAAATGGGTTGTTGGCGATCAGCCTGGCATTTCTTGCTTTTTTAGGAACATAAGCTTGCTCCTGACCTGCGATTGCAAATAATACTAATGGATTGAGATCATATTCCTGAGAGGCTTGAATTATCGAAGAAAAATACGGTTCCTCGCCAAGCAAGGACCCCCTTCTTGATAAGTACTGCAGTAAACTATCCTTATCTACTTGCCTATATTGCAACTTATCCATTAGTTGCTCTTGAAGATTATTTTGTTGCTGTGTATTCTCTTGAGTAAGGAAGGTCCCATCATTTCTTTCCAGATAGCCTAGGTCAGCCAATAACCTTTGAGGATTAATTTCGTTAACGCTATTATCCTGCCTTACTACAAATTGGTTGGTATTTAAAGCTGCAAACACCAATAGCGAGGCAACTAGAAAATGATGAGGAATATACTCTATAGTTATCTTTCTTTTTAAATATTCATAAGTTGCCCGAACTCTTTCCAGCAAAAGCCCTCCGAAATAGGAGTCATCTATCACAAGGCTTTGATCAATACCGAAATCATTGCTCAGATTGGGTACGGATTTATCGATTATATATTCTAATTCATAATCAACATACTCATGGTAGGAATTAGCGACCTTGGTTAGTAATAGGTCAATATATTTTTCTTTGACCGGATTGCTGCAATTGATGTTTATCCAATTAACAAGAGCAGCTTTAAAATTCTCCCCAGTATCTTTAACAAAAAGGCAGGCCCGAAATATATCCGACCCGTAAATGTTGTAATTATCCTTTGTTACAGCCCGTTGAAGAACTCCAACTATTACCTGATCTCTGATTCCTTTATTAAAGTCTTGAATGTACTTATCAATGACTTTATTAATTGCATCAGCTAGGATTATAGATCGTTGCTGTGTACTGGCTGTAGGGTGTTTTTTCTGAATATAATTTCTAAATGCTCGTATCTGACCACTTTGTAAAACTGCCAATTGGTCTAGTTCAGCTACAAACTCCATTTAAATCACCCTCAAAAATTGATAGGCCCAGGCGGCTGCACCTGTCCTCAGCTTGAACTCCACCCCACATTCCCTATAGTGAGAATTCACTGGAAGCTTATAGGCTCTTTGACTCTGCAACAAGAACAGTTAATCGTTACCAACGCTTTCCAGGGGCTGCAATAATTGAGGTTCCAGTAATAACCTCACTCGTCTATAGTGCAGCTACTGTCACTGTGCAAGTGGCGCTCACGCTGCCATCACACAACAATCCATACTAACATCATAAATGTTTACATCTCCCATCGCAACTCCAACCACAATAGCTTTACCCCCCAATAGACACTTTCCATAGAGAAATAGGTATAAGGATTTCGGAATGCTCCCATAGTATTTGATAAAGACTACCAAATCAAATTATTATAAAAATCATTGTATTAGCTGGTCTAAAACATTTTCTTTGCGCTAAACAGGTTCACTTGTCACCTTGCAAAGAAAGATAATCCTTTACAACTTCTTCAATAATTCTACCCGCTCCTTTATCCAAAGACCAAAATCCACCCTACAATATTTGTACAGTGGATTTTTGGGGGTTTATGTCACCCTGTGGATGAATTTTAGGATCAGTTTCTAAGCTTCTTCATTCTCTCACCTACTGGGTTCAGGATACACCGCTGCAAGCTGCGCTATCGCCCCTTCTCTTTCAGTAAGTGCAGACTTGCTCTCGGCAATACTCTTTTGCAATTAGTTCAACAGCTTACAGGACTGCACAGCATCAATTTTTGCTTGTGTAAGGGTTTCTCCTGTACCAAGTAACTTAGTAACTAAGTTACTATAATCATCTAACCCGAACTGTTTACCTGAATATTCGTACGTGAACTGGTTCGTAGTGCCTTCAATAATTTGATCAATCATTTGGTTATAGATTTGAGTATTTGAATTGTAATCCGCTGCGTGATAGACTGTACCGGTTTTCGTATTAACGACGTCTCCATTCGTCGTTACGGTGATAGCATTCATTTTGAAGTCCCATTTAACAATATCCTGACCCACTGATATCGTAGGACTTGTATATTTAACATATCCGTCCCTGGTTGCCATGATGTAGTAATCCGAGTTGGGAAATACCATGAAACCGTAAGCTCCTGAGGTATCGCTGACTTGTGGATCGGCATTATTGTTTGGCTTGAAACCATCAATACTTGGAAGTTGAACCACTGTGTCAGGCGTTTTACCCGCTGCTTTATTTCGCTCTGTATCGGCGTAGTACAAGGTTACATTTACTCCGGAGATAATCTTTCCTGTCGCTTCATCGGTAATTATACCATAAGGGTCAATTAATGTGGTCGTTAAAGTCACATTGCCACTGTTGTCAACCGTGATGTTCATGGTACCCATAATGATCTTTTGTCCATTTCCCAAATCGTAACTAATGCTAAAATTATTGTCGGTTCCTTTAGCCAGGTTCGAGACCAGGATTGTTCCATCAGCAGCAACCGGAATAGCTGCACCTGTGCTTGTCGTGATCGTAACTTTAGACGTATCCGTTATTGGGCTTACAGTGCCGTCCGGTTGTTTTAACCCCACTGTCTGGCTTGCATTCATGGTGACGGTATCCGTGCCATTGGCATCTGTAGTTACTGTTGCTGTTATATCAGAAACCTTGGCACCGGTTGTGCCATCGACTACTCCACCTGTGATTGTAGGAGGGGGTGGTGGTGGGGGTGTGAGCGAACCACCTCCGCCAGCCGGATCTTCGGCAAAGTTGGCGGTAACATTGATGTTCCTCGTGACATTGCTGTCAGTTCGGGTGGCGGTAGTGAGATTGTCGCTCCAATTTACGAAGTAGTACCCGCTGTTCGCCACGGCCGTTATCGCTGATCCAGTGGTTCCACTGTTCACTGTCTGCGGCGTGCTGCCGATGATCCTTCCATTAGGTCCCGCATTATAGGTTAGGGTGTAGGTCGTGTCAGTCACTGCCGTCCACTTGGCGTACAATGTTAAATCGCTGGTCACTGTATCACTGTTAAAATTCCAGGCATTGGTACAGCTGCTTTCCTTATACCAGCCACTAAAGACGCTGTTTGCTTTCGTTGGCACATCAGGTGCACTTATTTTTTCATTATAGACTGCTGCCACAACAGCTGCACTGCTTCCGCCTTGCGAGTCGAAGGTTACCGAAACCGGTTCATGAGAGGCTGCCGCATTCACCGACACACTGATGCTGGTGGTTAGGGAAACGTTGTTTGGGTTCACCACAAGGGATGGGAGGGTAACTATCCCGCCTACCGTAAAGGTCTGCCCGGTTGTTGCGTTATTATTATATGAACTGCCATTAACGTCCCAGGTCACGTTCGCCGGTACATTTCCATTATCCGTTGCCATCGTTACAGTAGAAGGCAAGCCCAGTGCCGACATTGTTTTGGCCGTGCCGTTGGCGACCCCGGTGATGGCTGACGGAGTTGTGATGCTGACAAGGGCAGTCGTATACATGAATTGGTCGCTTGAACCTGTCGCGCTGCTCCCGCCAGGCGTGGTTACCGTCACGTCTACCGTGCCGCTCCCCGCCGGGGAAGTCGCTGTGATTGAGCTGTCGCTGCTGACGGTGAACCCGGCTGCCGCTGTGCCGCCGAAGCTGACGCCCGTCGCCCCGATGAAGCCACTGCCGGTGATGGTAACCGGCGTGCCGCCGCTCACAGGCCCGCTGGCCGGACTGATGCCGGTCACCGCCGGGTAGACCGATGCCAGCTGCTGTACCTGCACAGGCGTCAGGGCAGCTGCGTAGATGCGGACATCGGAAATCAGGCCGGGGAAATAGGTGGGATAGGAAGTAGCATTAGTGGTGTATCCGATGAGCATATTGCTGCTGGGTGTCTTCGGATTGCCGAATACCTGACCCGCCTGGTTCCCGTTCAAGTAGACGATCCAGTTCCCTGAGCCGTCCTCAACCGCCGCCACATGCGCCCAGGTATTGGCAGGCAGGGTTGCCGTGGCAGACAGCCAGGCCAGGCCTCCGCAAAGGATCTCCAGTTTGCCGGTGTCGTCCAGAAAGAGGCCGTAGCCGTCTGCGCCAGGATTCCCGTTATGGGCGATCGGTTGATAATTGGAAATGCCGGTTGTTCCGTTCCACTTGACCCAGGCTGAGAGGCTGACGCTATTGGTGAGAACGGTCGGGAGAGGCGAACTGAACCGGCATCCGCCGCCGCTGAAGTCCAGGGAGGCGTTAGCCTGACCGGTGGAAATAGGATGATCGGTGCACCAAACGGGGCCGGTCAGCGCGCCGTGATAGCCGTAACCGGACGAATCGGCCGCTGCGGTCCCCGCGCCCTCGTCTAATTTCCACCAGGCGGCCAGCGCATTGGCTGAATAGAAAAACTGGCCGGCGGCGCTGGTGCCGCCCAAGCCGGTCACAGTTACGTCTGCCGTCCCGTCCGCGTGCACCGGCGAGACGGCCGTGATCGAGGCGTCGCTGTTGACGGTGAATTTCGCGGCCGCCGTGCCGCCAAAGCTGACGCCGGTTGCCCCGGTAAAGCTGCTGCCGGTGATAGTCACCACCGTGCCGCCGGCTGCCGGCCCGACGGACGGGCTGACGCCGGTAATCGAGGGGACCTGGACATAGATAAAACGGTCGGCAGCGACTGCGGCGCTGGTTCCACCCAGTGCGGTGGTTACCGTCACGTCTATTGTACCGGTGGCCTGCGCCGGAGAAGTAGCCGTAATCGAGGTGTCGCTGTTGACGGTGAAGCTCGCGGCCGCCGTGCCTCCGAAGCTGACACCGGTCGCTCCGCTGAAGCCGCTGCCCGCGATAGTCACCACTGTGCCGCCGCCTATCAGCCCGATGGCGGGGCTGACGTCGGTCACCACCGGGAAGGTCGCCGCCAACTGCTGCACCTGCGCCGCAGTCAGGGCGGTGGTGTAAATGCGGACGTTGTCGATAAGGCCTGGGAATTTCCACATGGTACTCTGAACGTTAAAGCATCCGATGTACATATGGCCGTTGGGCGAGGAAGAAGTGGTGTTCAGCTGCCCCACCTGGCTGCCGTTCAGGTAAACGGCCCAGTTCCCCGAGCCATCCTCCACTCCCGCCACGTGCTGCCAAATATTGGGTGTTAGTTTTGTTGCTGTAGCCAACCAGTCACCTCCGCTGATAACTTCCAGATAGCCTTGGTTGGTCAAAGCAAGGCCATACCCGTTTCCTGCTTCGAGGGTGCCGTTATAGGCGATCGGTTGATGTACACTCGCATCGACCCAGGTAGTCCCGTGCCACTTGACCCAGGCCGAGATACTGACGCTGCCGGTGGCAGTGGTGGGAACGGGCGCCGTAAATGAACTGACTCCGTCGCTGAAATCCACGGAGTCGCCGACCCGGTCGATTGAATTCGGGTACTCCCCACTCCAAAACGGATCGCTGCCGACATCTAAGGGATTGGTTGCCGTGCCGTCAAGGCCGTAGCCGGACGAATCGGCCGCCGTCGTCCCCGAGCCCTCGCCGAGCTTCCACCAGCCGGCCAGGTCATTGGTGGAATAGGTGAACTGGCCGGCAGAGGTGGTCCCGCCCGGCGTGGTTACCGTCACGTCCGCCGTCCCGTCCGCGTGCGCCGGGGAAGTAGCCGTAATCGAGGTGTCGCTGTTGACGGTGAAGCTTGCGGCCGCCGTGCCGCCGAAGCTGACCGCGGTCGCCCCGGTGAAGAAGCGGCCGGTAATAGTCACCGTCGTGCCGCCGGATATATGCCCGATGGCGGGGCTGAGGCCGGTTACCTCCGGGGTCTGACCGTATTCGAACTGGTCATTGAGATTGGCGGGGCTGGTCCCACCCTGCGAAGTCACGGTCACATCCGCTGTCCCGGCCGCGTGCGCTGGGGAGGTGGCGGTTATTGAGGCGTCGCTGTTAATGGTGAAGCTCGCGGCTGCCGTGCCGCCGAAGCTGACTCCGGTTGCATAAGTGAAGCTGGAACCGGTGATGTTAACCACCGCGCCCCCGCTTATCAGCCCGCTGGCCGGGCTGACGTAGGTCACCGCCGGCAATGGGACGTAGACGAACTGATCGGTTGGGAAAGCGCTGCTGGTGCCGAACGGGCCGGTGACGGTTACGTGCACCGTCCCGGCCGCCTGAGCCGGCGCTGTGGCAGTGATGGTATTGTCGTTGTTTACTGTAAAGCTGCTCGCCGCCACGCTGCCGAAGCTGACCCCGGTCGCCCCGGTGAAATTATAGCCGGTTAGAGTTACCTGCGTGCCCCCGGCAAAAGATCCCCGCGTCGTGCTGATGCCGGTCACTATCGGAGAGCTTCCAGCCGCCAGGTAATAGGTGACATTGCCGCTGATTATTAGAGCGTTGGGATTCAGATACAGGGTCGGACGCACATTTTCGGATTGCCCGCTAAATGCTGAACACAAAAATCCGGATGTGGTCACATTAATATCATTATAAGAGGTTTGATACTCGGGATTAATGGTCCAGAAAGGAGCGGGGGGAGTGTCGAGAATTCCCGACCCGGGATTGTAATACTCCGAATACTTCATCCATTCGCTGCAGCTCAGGAGACCGACATGGGTTATGGCCGTGGATACATATGCCTGATCGTTGCCGAGATAATCGGTACCCATGATATCGAAAGTGTGATCTATAATCAACGATTTATAATCGGGATAGGAATACCATATGCGCTGGTAAAACCCGGCGCCGCTGAATTGACTGGGGTCGAGGTTGTTCAGATAGTAGCCGATGCTGAATTGGTTGTTAGGATCAAATACATTGTAAAAACTATAGGGGCTTTTTGGATTATATGCGGAGAACGGCTGGGTGCTATAATTATCCTGCATCAGCATGTAACCCGTACTCGGGTCCAATACTATCCAGTTATACCCCACGAAATTCACCACAGCACCCGGAGCCAGAGATGACAACGGTACCGCCGTGTCGGCCCGCGCCGTCCCTGTGAAACCCAGCATGGCGGTTGTCAAAAATGTAATCGTAAGTAACAGCTGCCAAAAGCGCCTGACTATGTTATTCATTCATCATTCCCCCTCAGCGTTAAAACATTTTGGATTTTGTATTTACTTATAATTTTAAGTGTCCATATTTTTCAAGGCAACCTACGTCTATGCCCTAAAAACTGTTGTCTATACCAAAAAGGGATAATCTGGTTATCTCCCAGTCTGCCTCGGACCATTTGGGACATTAAGGCAACAAAAAACGTCTGCTCTTTAACCAATGTTAAAGGACAGACGGCCTGTTTTCTTTCAATTCAGTTCTTTTTACAATTTTACAAATGGAACTGCCTAAGCTTGACCACCGCCAACGATATAGTTCAGAAAAGCGTTGCTGGTGGTGCCGACATAGGTTCTTCCGATGGGAATCACATTCCCGCTGACGGTAATGAAGGACCGAGCGTTCATCTTCGACACCTGCCGGAAATTAATGATATAACTCCTGTGACAGCGGCAAAAGCTTATTTTGGGCAGGATTCCTTCAATACCGGATATCTGCTGGTATATCTCATAGGTCCCTTGCTTCGCTACCAGCTTCACAGACTTTAATTTGCTTTCCAGGTATTCGATATCGTCATAGGGAACTTTTTGAGTCATCCCTCCCGATTTAAAAACAAAATCCCGGTTTTTATACCGCCTTTTTAAATCCAGCGTCAGTGCGGCCGACAGAGCTTGACTGTTGACGGGTTTCAGGAGATATTGCAGCGCCTGGACCTCATAACCTGAAAACACATACTGCTCGTTGACGGTGGTAAAGATGATGGCGGCGGAGTCATTGGTGAGGCGTAGGGCTTTTGCCGTATCTACGCCATTGATTTCCTCCATGAAGATGTCCAGCAGAAACAGGTCGAAAGAGGCGAACTTTTCAGTAATATAGCTTAAAAGCGCCTCGCCGGAAGGAAAGGCAGCAATATAGAAATCAAGGCCACTGTCTTTCAGAATCTCCGCCACCTGCTCTTCGAGCATACGGACACATTCCTCTTCATCATCACATATGGCTACCCGGTAGGCGATACTGCACACCTCCCTTCTCTCCACCGGTATCAACAACGGTTTTTTATGCCTGAACGCCTGTTGCCCGTCATTATTTCTCGTATTATAATTATTTTAGTATATAATGGATATTTGTCAATCGAGGTGAAACCCGTGTCATACAAAAGGCTCTGGCTTATTGTAATCGCCGCCGCTCTCTTTTCTTGGCTTCTTTTATTAAGCTGCAGCCATAGCAAAAGTACGGGCCTGCCGTACAATTCCAACGCGCTGAGCATGAGCAGCGGCTGGACAATTTCAGACGGCGAAAAAAATATATCTGAAAACTCCGATTTTGATAAAACCGGTTGGCTCAAAAAACAGAATAAAGTAATCCTCACCAAATTCCTGTCTGATACATCTCAGCAAAGCATCTGTTTTACCACGATAGGATACACTGTTAAAGCTTTTATTGACGAACGAAGTATTTATTCCTTTGGCTCTTCTCCTGACGGCAACGATGTCTGGGGCGTAAAAACGCATATCATAAAAATACCCGACAGCGGGCAGGACCGAACGCTAAGACTTGAATTCTCAACGAATCATCCGGCATATATTGCGGTTTCCAAATACATCCTGTTAGACGGCGTGCTGGCAATCACCGACTCGCTCTTAAAATCAAGCCTTATTGAAATATGTTTTTCCCTGCTCTATATCTCAATCGGCGTCTTCATCCTGATGTATCTTGTCATTTCCCTGGCTTTCAGGTTCAAAAGATTTGACCTTTCCATACTGATGCTTGCCTTTATCGCGCTTTTTATGGGAAGCAGGATACTGTTGAATATCTCCTTTATTACCCTGCATACAGGACCTGAATTTGTCTTCTGGAGCGAAAATCTGCTGAATTTGGCACTTCCCGTTCCCGCGCTTTTATTCGTTGCGGCGGACAAGGGCTTTAAAAAGAGCCGCTTGCTTGTCGCGATGTCAGCCATCCAAAGCTTATTTCTTCTTGCCTGGCTTATCTATAAAATCCATAATCCGGATACTTTTCTTCTCTACTGGAAAGTACCTTTGTTTATTTTAATCACAGTCGTCTTTATGGCGACCTTTATCATAGAGTTCATGACCGGAACGGGGCGGTCGGTGGTAGCCGCAGCAGTTTTCACCATAATTATTGCCTCAGTTGTCGATGCACAGATCTATTTTTTTCACGGCAATTACTATTCGATGGAATACAATCTGACTATAGCCACCTTTCCCGTCCTTATTCTGTTAATAGGCAAAATAGTTCTCAATTCGGTCCAAAGGGAAGTCCGCACAATCAATGAAATCACAACCCTGCGCGTCGAGGGCGAACTTTTGTTTGAAAACTACAACCGGATCGATCAGTACATAGAAGAAACCAAAAAAATATGGCATGACATTGATAAGCACTACTCCGTGATAGGCAGAATGGTGGCCGAGGACAAATATGACGAGTTGAAAAGTTATCTTAAGTACATGGGCCACGACATGAAGGAAACAAAAAGCTCATATCTTTGCGGTAACCGACTGCTAAACGCCATTCTTACTGATAAAACTTCGGAAGCTGAGAACGCGGGTATTAAAGTCAGTTTTTCCGGAAATCTTCCTGAAAATCTAAATATTCGAGGCAACGACCTGTGCAGCCTTTTTGTCAACATGCTTGACAACGCCATAGAGGCTTGCAATAGAATACCCTGCGGAAATTTAAAAAAGATCGATATTGCCTTGGGCCTAAATAATGATTTTATTTATTTTGTCGTCTCCAATTCATCTGTCGGAACACCTATTGCGGAAGGTGATGAATTTGTCCTATCCAAGGGAGATAAGAGAGAGCACGGCTATGGTATTTCGATCATGCGAGGAATTGCCCGAAAATACGACGGTGCTTTTGATATCATTTCCTCCGAAGGCTCTTTCATGGTCAGAGCGGCATTGAAAAATTCGTTTATTGAATAGAAAATACATTTGATCAACCGGCTTAAATCTCTATTCCAGACCTTTCTTCCGCATTGCTCTCTGGATATCAAAGATGCAGCGAATGACCCGATCCCGGTCTCGTTCCGGTATTTCATGGAATTCGGCCGTAACACAGTACCTTTGGGGGTTGCTGTCCTCAACCTTTTCGGCCCTGCAAACACGAACCAGAGTCTGTAAGTCTTTTTTGGGCAATTCTAACTGAACATTGAGTAATGATCCCTTCTCTAGTTGTTCCTCTGTCAAAAAGCGTATTCCACCGCCACTTATGTCCATCGTTGTCCCTTTATAACTATCACTAAGCGCTTCTTGAGTTACTGGTCGAAACGTTATTGGGTATATTGCCGTAACTCGAACATAATTACGACGTTGAACTTTGGAAATAGAATTAGGCATCTCTAAAACGAACATATGAATCGGATCCGCAATTCGTTGCTTAATCCTGGTCGAAAAGGAATAGGCTGACACTTCGTCCCAAAATAAAAGTTTCAACCTTGTCCCCACGCGCAAAGGGATAAGGTCGCCTTTTATAAAGGGCGCGCCAACCGCTATAAAGCTTTCTTCTATTTCTTCGATACGCGTCCGATAATTGCCTTTATAGTCGCCTTCTGGGACAACAAGTTCAACCGGAAGCAAAGGTATAAGCTTTTGTTTATATTTGTTAAAGGTCATATTGTCACGTCCTTTTAAGAAGAGTGGTAATTTTTATCACCCTAATAAGGTAATTGGACTGGCCAAACCCAAAGCAATTATATAATATACCCTTATTATTTGCTATTGTATTCTCCAAACTAGACCGGTCCACCCAAAGCTGATGGACTTCATAATAATATGGTCAAATTTCTTGTTCTTTACATTTATGAAGACCCTCAGAAATTAAGAGGCTGTCACCTTTTCCAGCGGGCATAAATATCTTTAGTCCAAAATGGTAAACCTGAAACCAAAGAGGGGCAAGCGATGAATGATTCCATTTTTTTGCCCAAATTTAGTTTTATAAATATTATTACTAAAATTTGGATTACGATGGACAAAGGCGGCAGACCTACACAAGCATACTGCCGGATGAAGTATAGACAAGGGGTATACAAAATGTATTTATATTTCAAACCTATTGAACAGTTTATGCTGCGTCTCGTAAACTCAATCATTAAACATAACATTGTTGCTTTAGCAGCCGTCATTGCCTTTTTCGGACTTTCATCCCTGCTGCCATTGGCCCTTCTCCTTATATACGGCGCCTCTCTCTTCGTCTCGAATACGTCTGTACAGAATTTCTTGCTAAATATCTTTCAATCGTATGCCCCTACCCTGCCGGATACCAAACTATACATTGTTGAAAACGTATCCAGGTTAGTCACCTTGAGTTCCAAACAAGTCGGCATTATTAGTATAATCGGCTTGCTTTGGACCACTGTGGGCGGATTCGTCTCTTTTCAACAGATTCTTGATATGATATGGGAGACCCGCCATCACCGATCATTTGTCAGGCAATATTTGGTGGGCTTTAGTATGCTCGGCATCCTATTGTCTTTAACAGTTATTACCTCCTTGACAACTACGGCATCGCTGGAGTTGGTACAAAGAATTTTCACGAATAGCTCCTTGACTTTGTGGCTGATACTTTTTCATGACATCTCTCGTACATCGTTTCCTTTTCTGTTGTTTTTGACCTGCTACTTTTGTTATCGATTCTTACCATCAAATAAGATCAGAAATTTTCATCTCATGCTTGGCGCCTTAGTTTCGACACTCGGAATATACCTCTCTCGTGAAGTATTTGTCTGGTATTCCCTGCACTTGGGGCAGTACGAAATGATCTATGGAAGCCTGACCTTCATAATGCTTTTTACACTCTGGGTTTATATTGTCTGCATAATAGTATTGTTTGGTGCCGAGGTGGCTGTGACATTAAGCTGTGAACGACACAAATGACCGTTACTTCAGTGCATGGAATTGATAAGCTTGGCAAAATAAGCGTTGACATACCCAAGCTCTCTATAAATATCTTCTAAATGTCTCCTCCATTATTGCCATAGTGATCGGCTTGCTAATATAATCATCCATACCTGCCGCAAGACATTTCTCTCGATCACCCTCCATAGCATGGGCTGTCATCGCAATTATTGTGCTATTCTTATTAAATACACTCGCTTTTCGTATTTGGTCCGTCGCTTCATAGCCGTCCATCACAGGCATTTGGCAGTCCATCAAAATTAAATCATATTTTTTGATATTGCATATCTCGACTGCCTGTTTCCCATTTACAGCTAGTTCCACCGAATACCCAAGCCTTTTTAACATAGCCATCTCTAACTTTTGATTAGATAGCATGTCTTCAACGAGTAGAATACCGATATTCCCCTCCTTATGATGTTCATCAAGGATCGAATGTCTTGTAATCAAATTTCCCGTTGTTCCCTGAGCTTCAAGAACATCAAGAACGTCAACACCTGAGATAATATTAATTAATTCTTTTTTTCGTACAGGTTTGGAAAGGTAACCGGAAAATCCAATAGTTTGGGCTAAATTAGCGTCTCCCTTCTGAGCTGCAGAGGTAATCAGAATTAGCTTTATATCTTGTAATTGTTGATCTTTCAACACTTGTTCTCCATATTCAAGGCCACTCATTCCCGGCATCATGTAGTCTACAAGTACAATTTGAGGCAAACTTTCAGGAACCAGCCCTTTTAGAATTTCAAGTCCTTCAACACCATCTTTGGCAACGATAACCTTACATCCTGTCTCACCAAGATATTCGCTGAAGATAACCCGGTTACTCTCATGATCATCGACGATCATTACTATTAGATTGTTCAAGTTAATGGGCTTAGGCCTAGTCTTCTGCTCCTCGTCTTCCAATTGCCCTTTTTCCAACTCCAGGGTTATGACAAATGTACTGCCCTTCTCCAGTTCGCTGACTACTTCAATATTGCCGCCAATAAGCTCTAGGATCTTTTTAGATATCGCAAGGCCAAGACCGGTGCCTTCATACTTCCGGGTTGTTGAAGCGTCCGCTTGCATAAAAACTTGAAATAACTTTCGCTGGGTTTCGGCAGATATGCCGATCCCCGTATCCTGGATTTCAAACTGCAAAAGCACCTTTTCCTTACTTTCTTTTAACATCCTTACTTTAATCGTCACTTCTCCATTAGCTGTAAACTTGACAGCGTTGCCGATTATATTATTTAATACCTGCCTCAGTCTGCCGGGATCTCCTTGAACTCCGATCGGAACTCCAGTCTCGATATATGAGACCATTTCAATACCTTTTGCATGAGCTTTTAGTGAAAATAACGAAACTGTCTCTTCAACAAGTCTGTGAAGATTAAACGGTATAGTTTCAATCAGCAATTTCCCTGCTTCGATTTTTGAATAATCCAATATATCATTAATTAATAAAAGCAGCGCATCGGTAGAAGCCTTAATTTCTGCCAGATAGCTTGCTTGTTCTCTTTCCAGTGGCATTCTGGAGAGTAGCTCTATGTATCCGACAATTCCACTCATCGGTGTTCGAATTTCATGAGACATGTTGGCAAGAAACTGGCTTTTGGCTATATTTGCCATTTCCGCCGCTTCCTTAGCCTGTCTTAATTCCAGTTCTGTCTTTCTTTTCGATTCTTCAATTTCTTTGCGTTGGGTAATATCCGTCAGAGACTTAAGTATACAGGGGATCTCTCCAAATGTTATAGACTCTGCACAATAGATGCATGTATGCACCGAGCCATCCCGCCCATTGATGGACACTTCAAGATTATGGACCCTGCCCGCTGATTCAAAGGCGGCATTAATGGCATTTCTATCTCCATCAGAGTACATATTAAGATCAGTTGATCGTTTTCCGATAACTTCCTCTCGATCATATCCTAGCGTTTCTAAAAACGTGTCGTTGACATCCAGATAACGCCAATCTTCAAGTGTAGTAATGGCCATTAATACAGATGCTGTGTTAAAGGCCTTGGAAAATTTTTCTTCCGACTTGGCAAGCGCGGATATATCCTTCATAACCCCAAAATTCACAGGTTCTCCGTTCCATTCTCCCCCAGTAATCCGTAATTCCACCGATATTTCTTGCCCATATTTCGTGACTACAGGAATCGGGCAATAATCAACTTTCCCGGATAATAAATCCATTACAACATCTTTCATTTCTCCTTGTCTGTTTTCCGGGTGTAGCAACAACACTGATTTCCCTATGAGTTCATCTTCGGAATAGCCCAGTTTCTTACAGGCTGTGCTATTTACGTAGATAATTATAGTCGTCTTAAAATCAACGACGAATAAAAGATCATCAATAGAATTGAAGAACGAAGTAAAGTTATTATAGGCTTGTTTAATCGCTTTTTCCAAAGTCTTTTTGGGAGTCATGTCATTAATAATCGAGTATAAGTACACTTTATCATGAATTCTTATTGGATTAGAAAAAACCTCAACATCTCTAAGTTCTCCCGATGCCAAACGATGCTGAAACTCAAAGTAAGGACACTGTTGAGTTTGGGCTAGGATCATCTTTTGCTGAATTTCCGGTTGTGTTAAGAAATTAATTTCCGAAATGTTCATAGTCTTTAACTGTTCGACGGTATATCCGTAAAACTCACCGGCTGCATTATTCGCATCAATTAGTTTTCCTGTTTCTGCTTCTACAAGAATCATAATTGCCTTACTTTTCTCGAACATATCTTGATAGGTCGTTTTAGCTATCTCCGCTGCTTTCATCGCCTGACGTAAAGATTCTTCGTATTGTTTTATCTCCGTTATATCCTCACTGATCCCTACAGTCCGAATCATTCTCCCATTTTCATCATTTATCGGGAATGTCCTTCTCCAAATCCAACGAATTACTCCATCGGGACTGATAATCCTAAACTGTTCATCGGACAAACCTTTTGCCGTATAGTTTTCTCCACTATACATTTGCAAAAACCTTTTTTTATCCTCAGGGTGTATGGAGTCAATAAACGAATGGGGTTTGTCATACAAACTTTGGCAAGTTTTTCCCCATACTTTCTCGTATGTCGTACTAATATAAACAATTTGTCCATCCTGACGAACCCAAATCACTTCGCCGAGGTTTTCGGCGAGTTCCTTAAATTTCTCTTCACTTTCCTTATTGTTTACTTCCTTCTTCATGATAAAGTAACCGACATTTCCAATTGTAATCATAAGGAAAAATAGATAAAAAGTCATAACCTGAATGATATCCTGGCTTAATAGGTTATAGTTTTGAAAATATATGTAATAGAATCCTCTTAAAACAAAAGCCAAAAAGATGAAAACATTTAAACAGCCAATAAACATTTGTAACGCTGTTCGATTTTCTTTTTTATACAAGAGCAAAAAACCTGTCGCAAAAAACGGGAAGGCAAAGAATGATGATCCTATTCCGATAACTTGACTTGAACTTCGGAACGGTAGCCAAACATTTAATACGGCAATAGTTATCGCACATCCATACGCAATTTTCATTCCTCTGGGGATTAATGTTTTTATATTTGACATAGCTACCGATTCAAGTAATAAACTTATTGAAAGTATTGTATTCCCTACCGATAATGTGGCAACATCTGCCCAAATTCCCCTCATACCTATTAGACACCAGGCAATTGCCTGTGACATCCTCCCTAAAAAATACAATAAATCATATCGCTCATTTCTTATGTTGCGAGTGTCTAAAAAAAACAGATAAGCAGTTATCAGATTTCCAAATATTAAAAGTATTATAAATGTATGAATATCAACATGAAAAATATTCATGTCTATTTTCCTCCCCCTTGTAATCTAATAATTTTTACCACTTTGACCAACTAACTGCTCTATAAGGCTATCTGTAACAGCTCATGTTTGACACCTTTGTTGTAAACCTTCACTTGATTTTACCACTTCTTCTGCAGAAATGAATGTCTTGTTTTTGTCCCTAAATAATTCAACCTTAATACTTTCCTCATCTTTGCTGAATATCCTCTCAAAAACCGAGAATATAATCCAAGCTAAAACAAAAAAGCCAGACCGCCTAAAAACGATCTGACTGTTCATTACATAATCCTCTATGAACTATTAGCCACTTCCCCTTATATGGTTATGTCAATCTTCGCCCATAATCGACGATTAGAGGAAAAAGATATATGATATGATATGGAATTACGATCCATCGTAAAACGGAGGAATTTAATAATGTTAGCGGAGTTTAAAATTATTAATGACCCTTTGCGTCCCAGTATTTGTACTAACCTTTGTTCAATTTGTTACCGAAATAATAAGAACGGTAGCAAGAAAATAGGCTGCTGCTCTTATGAACCGGAATTTTGTCTTTTTGATTTAGTATTTTTATATCTTTATTACTCTGATATATATAAGTTTACTTTGGAAAAAGGCCGGATAATTAACGGCTATAATGGAATTATGCTAGAAATGAAGGCAGGTTTGAACCATTGTCCCTTCGCAAGTGACTTGGGTTGTGTCTTACCCAAAGATGCTCTGACACCTCTATGTCGGTTATTTATATGCCGGGAAGCGGCTATCTTTGGACCCGCAATAATTGAAGAAAAATTTGATGGCTACTTTTTAAGCAAAGAATATGCCTTAAATAATTTCTTAAATAATAAACTGATCTATGACAAGGGTTTTAGTAGGTCAAGACTACACAACTTTATCCTGGAATCTTCTCCAAGCATAAGCACCATGATTGCAGGAATCAATAGAATTAACCCCCTGATAGAGACTTTTACAAAAGAAATAGCTATTGAGGATTTTGGAATAATCCTATAGTATTTAGTAGATACACCTCTTTTACGCCGAACGAATGTTTTGTTTAAGTTTCAATGATCTCACCCGGGAAGTCCTATCCAAGGGTATGTATAGGTGGATAGTCTTTACCGTTTCCAATATAGCAGATTGTACCTAGTCCAAGTTTCCTAGTTCAATAGTTCAGGATGCTGATGCAATTCATGACGTATCTGTTTGATTGATTCCAGGTTTTTCCCTTCCATCTACTTAACTCCTTTTTAGAACCATTTGTCCCATAAGGTCAGGCTGGAAAAAGTACTATACAAAATTCAGATTTCAAAACGCAGCATAGATTAGTGTACTAGTCCTCTACGGTGTGGAGCATACTTCCAAGGGTCGGAGGAATTGTGCTCAAACATTGGGAGATTTCTTGGCTAAACAGGTAAAGAAGAATATAACAATCTTCGCAAATAATTTTGCCTCTGAAGTTAAAAATTTTTCCTTTAATGAGGATCTCTCCACATCGTTGACAATTTACTTTAAATGTCACTTAGTATCATCACTCCCAATTCTTCTTTAACTCACTCATTCAATCCATATTTTGAGACTATCCTTGTTTTCAATGATCCTATCGGCAATCTTTGAGCCAATATCGTGAAAGTAATTTTCGATGCCCCTCCAACTGGAATGATTGCGGTCTCCAAATAGTTTACCACTCTTCATGACACGACAATGTATAGGAATAACATTAATTCGGTTTATATCAAAGTCCACAATTGATCGTTCAAATTCATTTCCCAGGTTAGTGCTACTCCAATACTGAGGCCCATTTTCCGGTCTTAACTCCAAGACGCGCCTAACAAATTCATACGTAATATTACCGAAAGTAATTAGAATTTTTGGTTGACATTCGCGGACAATTTTCCTAAATATCAAGATTTCTTTGGTTCTTTCTTCTGCTCCGCAGTTTCTGCTGTTAGAAACTATGCCGATATCACTTGCTACATTTTTAATGTAAATATTTTCAGTATCAATTCTGGCATGAAGCGTGCGATACACCTTATCCTGAATTTCTTCTAATATGGGGGTCCAAATATAGTGGCGAGCGGCGGCATATTTGGGATTGGCTAAGAGCCAAATAGGAGAAGACATAACTCCTGCTGTATTCTTTATTCCTTCAACTAATAACTGTGAATATTCATCAAGTACTAAACTGGACAAATGAATCCCACCTTTCAAGGCTTGTTATGATATAATTCTATATAGCAAACAACGTGCCAACTTTGAAGCCAGCTCGTTAGGCCTTCCGATTTTTAGCTTTTAATTTACAAAATTAATTATTTTCCAACCTGAAATAACTCCTTAGGGCCTCTAATCACTCGCCTTCTTACTTTGTGGGTGGAAATAAATAACTTGCCATAGCAAAATTTTTAATAAAAATGAGCAAGCTATACCATCATCCTTATTCTCTTGGGAATCAAAATATTGAAGCATTTTTTTACAGATGTATCTATTTTGCAATGATATGTGTCATATAACACAATTATCAGATTTTACAATTATACGGAGGTAGATTTTACTGAAAAATAAGAAGCTTCATTCCTATTCAAAGGGCAACAGTTTGACAAATCAAATTGTGCTAATCATTGCCGCAATCATGCTCGTACCTTTACTTGCCATGATGTATGATATCTTTTTCGCATCTCGAACTAATGAAGTTGTCTTCTTAGACAAAGAGCGCAGACTAGAGGCCTTGGTTAAAAGCACAGATATCGAGTTTTCGAAAAATTTGGAGTCTCAGGGGACAAAACCAGAAGATTTCTCATTAACCATACTTTTTAACGAATTTAATCGGGTCGTGGAACCCCAAGTCCCGGCCAATTCAGGGATTCGATTTGGTCTTTATGTTCCCCGTTCTGAAAAAATCACAGTACTGGGGTTCCTGCATGACTATCGTAACCTCTCGTCAGAAGAAGAAGCTCAGCGAGAGCGAGATATATTTTCCAGTACTAAACCCAGCCTGATCGCCGCTGGGATGGCTAATGAACCACAAGTTCGAATTTCCGGTTCTTGGAATGATCAAGTTGTAGAGTACATTTCCCCTGTTGTACTCCAGGGGAAAGTAGTCGCAGTTATGTGGGCAGGGGAGCGACTTGACCCTTTCTTTTATCAGAGCAATTACTTTCGAACCTTGTTGCGTTATCTCACCCTGGGCATACTGGCCTTAGTTATGATTGGGACCTTGATAATCATCAGAGATATCACCACTGGTGTCGACCGCTTAAAAAAGGGATTACAGCACATGGAACAAGATATTCATCATTTATTGCCGGAAATGTCGGGTGAACTGGGTCAAGTTGCCCAAGCAGTTAACCGAATGGCAGTAGGACTATCTGAAAAAGAACGGTTGGAAGATCAGCTAAGACAATCTGAACACCTTATTGCACTCGGCCGTTTAGCAACGGGTGTGGCTCATGAATTGCGCAACCCTATTGCTATTATCAAAACTTTAGTTGAACTTATGAAGGAAGAATATTCTCAAGTGAGCGGGATTGAGGAGTATACTAGTGCCATAAATGAACAGGTGAAACGTCAGACCGTTGAAATTCAAGAGCTCCTGGACTTTGGACGTCCGACCAAAGTTTCAATTAAGGAATGTTCTGTAAATGATTTAATCAAAGGCGTCCTCTCTTTTTCGAGCGCAATGTTACGCAAGCAAGGTGTAGAAATTATCCTTCAGCTTGATGACAACCTGCCTAAGATCTTAGCTGATACCGAAAAGCTAAAACAGGTATTTGTAAACATTATTGTTAATGCTGCCGAAGCTATGCCGACTGGGGGTAACTTGGAAATAATTACAAAAGAAAAGGGCAATCTGATTACCATCAGTTTCTCCGATACTGGAGAGGGTATCCCGGCAGAGGAAAAGTTAAGAATATTTGATCCCTTTTATACGACCAAAAAAACCGGCACTGGGTTAGGCCTATCGATATCCTATCAAAGTATTCTTTTGCATGACGGAACAATTGACGTTGAAAGTGAGCTTAACAAGGGCTCAACTTTTATCATTAATCTTCCTGTAATAACTCAAATTTGTAACAGAGGTGATCTACTTGACACCAAGAATTTTGATAATTGACGACGAGGAAAAAATGTGCTGGGCCCTCAAAAGAGCATTTAATCATAAAGGTTATCAGGTGGTTACAACCACGAGTGGTTTACAGGGTATCGACTTGACCAAGGAAACCGAACCCTCGCTGGTAATATTGGATTTAAAAATGCCCGATATTGATGGTATCGAGGTCTTAAAAGGGATAAAAAAAATAAACCCCCAAATTCCTGTAATTATGATTACCGCCCACGGTACGATTGAAACCGCCATTGAAGCTATGAAAATTGGGGCTACGGACTATATTATTAAACCTTTTGAGCTGGAAGAAATAAGAGCACTGGTTAAGCAAGCCTTACAACTGTCTAACCCAGAAAATCAGGTTAACTCATTGCCCGAAGATTCAGACAAGAAATATAGGAAATTCGTTGGTCAGAGCGAAGCTATGAAAGAGGTTACCCTCTTGATTCGACAAGTTGCCAAAACCACGGCAACTGTTCTGATCACCGGTGAAAGTGGAACCGGGAAAGAGGTGGCCGGTGTGGAAATCCATAATGCCAGTGACCGAGCTGATGAGCCATTTGTAGCGGTAAACTGTGCCGCCTTACCGGATCAACTGTTGGAAAGTGAACTATTCGGTCATGAAAAAGGTGCTTTTACAGGAGCAACGTGTAAAAAGAAAGGTCGTTTTGAAATCGCCAATAAAGGGACGATTTTTCTGGATGAAATCGGAGAGATGCCAATCAGTATGCAGGCGAAGTTGCTGCGAGTATTACAGGAAAGGTGTTTTGAAAGAGTTGGGGGAACTGAAACAATCCATGTCGATGTGCGGGTCATTGCTACCACTAATATCGATCTTGCCACGGCCATAGCTAACGGAACCTTTAGAGAGGACCTCTATTATCGGCTGAATGTCATGCGCATCATTATGCCGACACTCAGATCGCGGAAAGAAGATATTCCACTTCTGGTTAATTGGTTTCTTGAGAAATTTGATCCATCTCACAGTAAAAAGATTTCTTCAGAGGCTATTAAACTTCTAACTCGTTACAACTGGCCCGGAAATATAAGAGAGCTACAGAACGCGATCGAAAGGGCGCTTATTGTCTGTCAAGGCCCTGAAATTCTGCCGATGCATTTCCCCAAAGACTTATTGTGTAGTGTCGAGGAAACTACATCCCCGGAATTAAGCCCTACGGAGAGTGTTTCCACTTTGGAAGAGCTTGAGAAACGCCTTATCGTCGATGCTTTGAAAAAGCTTGACTATAACCAGACAAAGGTCGCTAAATATCTGGGAATTTCTCGCCCAACACTCCTGTATCGCCTGAAAAAATATGGCATTAAGTAGTGACTTGCTTAACTTATAAGAAAAACCGAGGCTGCGGCCTCTTCAGTATAATAGTTATGTAAACGTCCATGAACCTGCCGGTTCACAGGTTGGGATGAAAATGCAGTCCATTTTGGTAAGAAATCTAGCACAGTTGATATGTGAGCGAAGAGGCCAAGCTCTCGTTTAATCAATGGTCTGTCCCAATACTTTTTCAATAAACACCCTTACCATTTCTGGGTCAAACTGCATCCCTGCACTTTTTCGCAATTCTTCTATTACAAATCCCTCTGGCAAAGCACTTCGATAACTTCTTTCACTAGTCATAGCATCATAGGCATCCGCAATAGTTATGATTCTCGACACAAAGGGAATCTGCTCCGCTGTTAAGCCTCTGGGATATCCTTTCCCATCCCATCTTTCATGGTGGTACAACGTGCAATTAGCCATTTCAGACATATCCTCGACTGTATTAAGTATTCTATAACCTATTTCTGGATGACGCTTGATTTCTTCCCATTCATCCTCTGTAAGTTCACCTGGCTTATTGAGTACATTTTCATCCACAGCAATTTTCCCGATATCATGAAGTAATCCAACGGACTTAAGCTCCTCAACTTCATATTCAGGCAGCCCAAGTACTTCTCCCATGCTTTTGCATAAGGCTGAAACTCTATGCGAGTGTTGTTCTTCCCGTTTGTTCTTTTCATGAAGGGTATTCATTATGGCTTTAATTGTTTTCCCTCTCATGCTTGGACTTTCAAAGAGTTTTTTCTTATACATATGATCTTCGGCCTTTTTAAATATATCTTGCATTTTTTCTTCATCTTTAGTCTTTGTTTCCCAACCAAAGGATACGGATATCTCGACGGAACCTAACCTCTCTTTTAAGACATTACCTTTAATACGTTTGATAATTTGTTCCGTTTCATTGTTACTAATTTTTGGCAATATAATAACAAATTCATCTCCTCCAAGTCTAGCAATAACGTCATCAGATCGGCATCCTTTTTCTATCACTCTTGCTACTTTTTTTATGAGTTCATCCCCAATGGAATGGCCGAAAGAATCATTGACAAGCTTCAGCCCATTCACATCTGCCATAACAATGGTCAGTGGATAATTCCTTGCTACATCTAGTCGTTTTAACTCCTCTTCAAAAAAACGTCTGTTATATAGACCAGTTAATTGGTCATGGTAACTTAAGTATCCCAGTTGCAGCTCCATTTTCTTTCGTTCGCTAACATCTCTCCATAATGAATGAAATACTTTATTCCCGTTAAGTAAGATCGTCGTCATCATAACCTCAACTGGTGCTAATATACCATTACTTTTCTGATACCACCATTCAAATTTGCATTTTCCGTTCTTTAAAGTTGTACTAATAATCTCAAGTACTATCTCTTCAGAGCGTTTCCCGTCAGGTTGAAGTTCCGGTGAAAGCGCCCATGGATTTATTCCAATAATATCCTCCTTAGAAGCATATCCTAATAGTTCGCAAAAAGCTGCATTACAATCAATCAGCTCGTTATCTACAATTATCAATATTGCATCGGCTGAGCTATGAAAAAGTGTTCGAAACGTGTATTCACTTTCCAGGATCTGCTCATATTGAACCCCGAGATCTGCTTTAGAAGCGGTCAATTGCAAAACATATAATCCTAGTTCTTCATTCGCTTTATTTAATTTTTCTTCTTTTAATTGTAACTGCCCAAATAATTCTTGAGTTTTGTCTAAAACCACATTTATTGACTTACGCAAGACTTCTAAAGGTTCATTCTTTTCAGTTGGTAATCTAAAATCTCTATTATTCTCAACGTTAATTTTTTGAATGTCCTTACCTAACGTTAGTAGGGGGTTTATCAAGTATCTTTTTTGTTGCCACAAAAAAATGATAAAAACAGTAAAAGAAGATATCAAAGTAATGAGAAATATCCTCATAAATTGGAGGTCTTTCCTCATATATTCATTCAATGGGATAAAGCTCCCAATTTTCCAATTCGTCTTTTCTATAGCTTGATACGCTATATAGCCATCTATACCATCTAATGATATCTTGGTTATACCTGGTTTATTCTGAGATAAATAGGCCGTTAATTCCTTTGAAATCTCATTGACATTTTTCAGCTTCGAAGTGGGCCCATAGTCATACTTAGGATGTGCAAGAATATTTCCCTGCCCATCTATTAAAAAAGAGTAGCCCTTACTCGTTATTTTTTTATCCTTTACCAAAGATACAATATCTTTTATAGAAACATCTCCAGCGATCACACCTAAAAGTTGGTTGTTTGAATCATAGACTGGTTTAGCGATGGTAATGATTAGTTTATCTTTCGATGCATTAATAAAAACGTCTGTAAAAATAAGTTTACTCTCTTTAACTGCTTGGATATACCATGGACGAGTCCTCAAATCAAATGTTTGCGGCGGAACCCATCCACTTCCGTTGATCATCAGATTATCCTTGGTACCATAATAAACGGAAGAATACGATGAGTTATTAGTCTCTAATCGCTTCAAATAAGCCAAAAGCTCTTCATTGTTCCATTTTTGAAGTGCGATATAATCTGCTGCGTCTGCAATGATTTGTCCTTTACTGAGTAAGTCACTACTAATTTGGCTTCCGATGCTATCTAGTGAAGAAGCTGTGAGCATTTGAGTTTCTTCTGTCAGAATTCCATTGAAATAATTAAATTGAACAAATAACCCTAAAGCTATTACTACAAAGACAATAGCCACAATTACATAAAATTTACGGATCGAATTTCTCATTTCCCCTGGCTTCGAAATACTGAACGCTCTTATCATCCAGCACTTTCACCTTGTCGACTAAACAAAGTGGTAGTATCATAGGATCTCTTATTCCACACCCTGCTCAAGAAACCTAGATGCTATGCGGTATGTGAGATAGGATTTTTCCTACGAGTAACCATAAACCAGGTGTATACACTTCCTTTCTCATCTAAAGTGTAAAACAGAAATAACACCGGCAGTTGAAAAAGTTACAGAAAAAAAGATAGCAAGCTAGGCTATATCAGCTCTAGCCCTTGGTAAATGCATTAAAATAAAAAAACCCAGTTTATAAATTGAATTTATAAACTAGGCCGGTTGCGCTACTTATTCAACATGTATCAAGCGCCCAAATAAAATACATGCTTCACCATTTCCTCGATTACTTATATTATATAAATTTGATTCATTCTTTACGGGCACTGCTATCAGTATAGCACAAGAAATACGCATAAATTGTCGTAATATGGTCTAATATTTGGATATTTAGAGAGTATCTCTAAATGGCCATCATTTTTCTTACCGATTGTCCATTTTTTACTACTGCATAGAATTTTCTTTCTTCGGATCGGTTTATCCACATTGTTTTCCACTTATCCACACGTTATAGCCTTGTTGCCCACAGACTTACCCACAGCTTTAGGGTTATGAAGGCCGCCTGGCTTCAAGTAGGGGGCTTTTAACCTATCCAAATGACGATAATTCACAGTGCCTAATCCGTTTGATCCTTCTAAATATAAGGATGAGTATCAGATCAAGCTTCGTGATTTAAGGTGCATCATGGATTTATCAGGGAACAATTACCACACTGCTCACCTTGTTTCTACCAGTTTCTTTTGACCGGTATAAAGCTTCGTCGGCGGCATTTATCAGGCTGCCGGGCAAAGAATCCTTTGTCGGAATAATAGTGGCTACACCTTGGCTGATCGTTACGCAACTGCCCGTGGATGAATAAGCATGAGGAATTTGTAATGATAAGATATCCTCGCGGAAGCTTTCAGCAATCATCATAGCGTTATCAAGCATTGTCATGGGCAGAATGCAGCCAAATTCTTCACCTCCATAACGTGCAATCAAATCGGTTTTGCGTCTTAAAGTTGAAGAAAGCTTTTGCGCAATCTGTGTAAGACAGACATCGCCGGCCTGATGACCATAATTGTCATTAAAAAGTTTGAAATGGTCAATGTCGATTATTATCAACGAAAGTGGCAATACTTCACGACAGGTAAAATTCCAGGCATTTTCCAGGTGTTCGTTAAAACGGCGACGGTTAGCGATACCGGTCAAACCGTCTTGCAGGGACCGGTTTTCCAGATAATCGCGGGCTTGCTTTAATTCAATGTGGGTTTTCACTCGGGCTTTTACAACAACTGAGCTAAATGGTTTTGTTATATAATCAACGGCTCCGGCTTCAAACCCTTGGATTTCATCCTGTTCAGCGATTTTTCCGGTTATGAATATCACCGGAATTTTTTGGGTGCAGGGATCACTTTTTAACCTTCTGCATACTTCGTATCCATCCATTCCCGGCATCATTACATCAAGCAGTATTAGATCGGGCGGTTCTTCCGATAAGGCAATTTTCAGCACCTTTTCCCCATTATTGGCAACACGAATTCTATATTCGGAGCGCAATAATTCTAAAAGTATTTTAATATTTCCCGGTTCGTCATCGGCAATCAGTAAAGTTTGTCTATCATTTACTTCATTCATATTTATATCAGTCATAGGTTAACTCCTTCAATGAAATGTTTAAACCATCGGCAATCTTCTGCAAAGGAAGTAGGGCAAGATCAAAGTCATAATTACCCATATATGTCTCAATTTCTTCAAGGTCCTTAACAAACATTGAACCGCGAACAATTTCCTTAAGATTTGCCAGGCACTGTTCCGCATCAGGATCACCCTTACGAAGCATTTGATACATTTCGGCAAGGATGGGTTCAACCTGAACGGGATCAACAGGTCTATCTTCAGCCGGCTGTTTCTCTTCTTGGATCTGCCCTAAATTATTAATTGCTTCCAATACCGGCCGCAAGGCCTGTCCAAGGACTATTAACAATTTGTCATAAACCCGGCTGTCCTTATTAGATATCGCTGTCTCGATTTCCTGCGCTGCCAATTGTATTTCATAAGCGGAGATATTTCCCGCAATCCCCTTGATAGTATGGGCAACACGCTCCGCAGCCTGCAGATCGTCTTTTTTTATCAGATCCTTGATTTCCTCCGTGATCGATACGTAGCTTTTGGCAAAGTTAATGAGCAATTGCCGGTATAACCGCTTGTTCCCATTTATCCTCCTCAGGCCGGATTCAATATCCAGTCCGGTCAGGTTAGCAGGCAGCCGATTTTCAGGATCAGGCGTATTGGGCTGTTTAAGCTGTACTGCTTTAGCAGCTGCAGACTCATCCCGTTTGCCGGGTTTTATCCATTGCGCAAGAACGGAAAACAATTGTTTCTGGTCTATCGGCTTGCTTACATAATCATTCATACCGGCTGCCAGGCATTCATCCCTGACTCCCTGCATAGCATGAGCTGTCATGGCAATAATCGGCAAATTTGCATAGTTTTCATCAGCTCTAAGCAGGCGGGTAGCCTCATATCCACCCATCACCGGCATCTGCACATCCATGAGCACAACCTCGTAATTTACTTGGGCTATGGTTTTCACCGCTTCTTCCCCGTTATTAGCTATCTCCACGACCAATCCTGCACTCTCCAGTATTTCCAACGCTACCTGCTGATTGAAAATATTATCTTCGACAAGCAGCACCCGCGCCCCGGCAATTTCATACCCCGTTTTCGGATAAAATTCTTTCTCAGGGTTAGAACGGCCTGCCGCCGAAGTTTCTCGCCCAAACACCTGCATTATAGTATCAAATAGTAAGGACGGGTTGACAGGTTTCATCAAAAAGGCGTTAATTCCCGTATGCTCAGCTTCTTTCATGATCTCTTCGCGACCAAATGCTGTTACCATGATAATTAACGGAATCTTATTTAAATCCTTATCCCCCATGATCATTTTGGCCGCTTCGATACCGTTCATTCCAGGCATGTTCCAATCCATCAGCACCAAATCATACGGTCTGTCCGCAGCCGCCTGTTTTAGTTCATTGATACCCGCCTGACCGGAATCAACCGCGAAAACTTCAAACCCGAAAGGTAATAATTGCTCTAACAGTACCGTCCTAGCCATCTCACTGTCATCAATAACCATCACTTTAAGTCCGGTAATATCGGCTGGGATTACAAGGCGCCGCTCCAAAGCCGCAGGCTGCCGGATAAACTCCGCCGTAAAGGCGAAGGTACTGCCTAAGCCCGGTTCACTCTCGACGAATATTTCGCCATTCATCATCTCCACCAGACGCTGCGATATGGTCAGGCCAAGACCGGTGCCGCCAAACTTCCTGGTTACAGATGTGTCAGCTTGGGAAAAGGCTGTAAACAACTTGCCGATTTGTTCTTGCGTCATACCAATCCCAGTATCTTGGACCGTAAATTTTATTTTGCAGCGTTTTTCGTCTTTGGCCAGCAATCTTGCTTTAACAAGAATATATCCGTTTTCCGTAAATTTGACGGCGTTATTGATGAGATTAATCAGCACTTGCCCCAGCCGCAAGGGGTCTCCGGTAAGAGCGCACGGTACATCATCGGCAATGGTGTGGAGAAGTTCAATACCTTTTTCAG
>Ga0326727_10002356_pt1 | contig 64973 bp, 70 predicted proteins | sample MB2enrmetagenome_FD_207643 | JGI IMG/M metagenome (GOLD analysis project Ga0326727, IMG submission 207643) | Lab enriched peat soil microbial communities from McLean, Ithaca, NY, United States - MB29MY | ecosystem: Environmental > Terrestrial > Soil > Wetlands > Peat | place: USA: New York...
GTAAATATGCTGCTTGAGCTGGGTTGGTAATAATCGCCGATAGCTGGGTTAGCATATGGTCCGGTGGTTGGAGTTCCTGGAGCAAGGTTATTGCCCGCTAACGTTTGGCCGCCAAAGAACATTTGGAACGTGTAGTTTCCAACTGTTGAAGGCGTGTATGTTGTGTATGTGCCTCCAGTAGCGTCTGATGTAAACGGACCTAAAGTTTTGGTGGTTGCATCAGGCAGTGTAACCTTAACCGTCAAACCTGCCCATCTATCTCCAAACTGTCCGCTTGCGGTGGGTGGGGGTTCGCCGAGCCAAAAGTTGACACGGGCTGTTTGTCCTACGCCTATTGGATTTGGTGAAACACTGCAGAAGGAAAATGTCGGAACTTGCAAAGGTGGATAATGTGCATTGGCATTTGGTAAAAGAGTTATTGAAGCCGTCATTGTGAGTATTAAGCAAAAAGCAATCACAATAGCCGAAATTCTGTTTTTAACAAATTTCATTTCTTGGTTTCTCCTTTTTTCCATAAAATCGTTTCAGATGAACTTCTATTTAATATTTTCCAACAATATGCTTTTCTTATTGCTTTTTTTAACTTGCAATGGGTTTTGAGAGAACTTTGGCAAAAAACTCCGGGTACTTTATTTAGGAGCATTAGCTATTAATCGATATCAATTCATGTGTCAGTGGGCGACTCATGCCTTCGGAAACTCAAATCGATGAAATCGATACCAAGATTTTGGACATGTTAACGGCAGATGCTAGAACAGACCTGAAAGACATTGCTAAAGAATGCTCTCTTACACCAAGTGCAATTTTGAAAAGGATAAAAAAACTCAAAACCGCAAAAGTAATTGTGGGTACTAGCCTGGAATTGAAACGAGGAACTCTGGGATACCCAACAGAAGCGTCGATCGGGATAAGCGCGGAAAATTCACGAATAGACGAAGTAGCAAAGAAGATAAGAAGTATGCCAAACGTTTTGGTTTGCGCAAAAAGCATAGGACGATACAATTTGTTTGCTCATGTGGTCGCGAGAGATCTTCCAGAATTGGGCAATGTCGCGCATTGCATAAAAAATGTTTCTGGGATAAGAGCAATCACAACAAACATCCATATTGACAAATCTATTCGGGGCATGGAAGGAGAAGCCGAAGATACTGAAAGAGCTTGCAAAGTTGATGAAACAGATCTAAAGATCATAAACGAGCTGTTGAATGATGTTCAAACGCCATTTGTAAAGATCGCTGAGAATATAGGTATTTCACATGAAAATGTGAGACAACGATACGAAAGATTGAGAAGGGAAGCAATAATAAAAAATTGCTCAATTGTAATTGACCGCTCGAAAACTGGATACCAGGGTACAGCGTTCTTTCTAGTTTCTTGCGCGAAAGATCAATCAAAGGAATCAACAACAATTGCCTTAAAGGAATTACGAGTGTTTGACTACATTATCAAGGTATTTGGGGGAGCTTTTGACATATTTGCGATTGCACCAGTCAAAGACCTTAGGGATTTGGGAGATCTAACGGACAAACTCGAAAAGATTCGCGAAATAGAAAATATTGAAGTTGCGATTCTGAAGTTCACATACTATGCATATGTTCCTAAACCCCTTGCACCGTACAAATGCGACTGCATAGAGCTCTCATAAATTGGAAAGACGTTAGGTATGGAAAATAAGTTTCACGGGTGAAGTTCCCGCTTTGGGCCTCTTGGCATCTTATGAAATTATGCGCAAGCGCTAGAAATATAGGCGGGTTTATCTCTATGGTTGGACGACAATTATGCAATCTAAATTTATGTATGTCGGGATACGGGTTACTGACCTGCAAAAATCATTAGATTTCTACACCAAGCTACTTGGCTTGAAGGTCAATGGTCGAAGCAAGATTGGGCTGACTAAAGGGGAAGTTATCGCTTTGGAAAGTGAGAAAGGCGGTTTCGCCTTGGAACTGAACTACTACGAGCCGGACAGTCCCTACAACACCAAATACGTTGCGGGTGAAGGGTTGGATCACCTTGCCTTTAAGGTTGATGACTTGGACAAAGCTTTGGAAGAGGCCGGCCGAAATGGACACAAGGCGGTCCTGCAAATGAAAGCAGACGGCAATCGATGGGCTTACATAGAAGACCCAGATGGAAACTGGATTGAACTCTTCTGAGTTTCTCTCTCCGCACCAGCACCTGCCTTTGTTCCCGTTGCCAGAACTCAGCTAAGATTTTGGAGAACTTGGTTTCAGCTTAGGCGAAAAGCATAAGCAATTAATCCTTAGCGAGGCAACTTAGAATGAGTCGGACTGATTGGGCATGAAAGTTACTGTAGCAGCTTTAGATAAACATGGCAACAACGTGGCTGAAAAAATTCTTCCAATACTTGAAGAGTTCAATGTTGAAGGACCCTTACGCTTCGGGTTTGTTTCCCCTCGAAAAAGCATTCTTGATAAGAACCTTGATCTTCTTGGAAGGCAAAGTTCTGCCTCTTCAACCGCCGTCGGTTACGCTTCCTCTAAGCCAGCCGCAAAATGCTACGAGTTTTTGCAGTTGGATGATGCAACTCTTGTTTTACAAGGAAAAGTGTATTCACCGCCCTCAAAAGCCGCTATGTTGCAGCAACTTGCCGAGGAACCGCAACATTGTGAAACCATCCTGCAAACGCTCATCGAGCAAGCCGACGGCGACTACGCTTTCTTTATGCTCAGGGACGGCTGGATAGCGGCGGGAAGAGACCCAGTAGGGGTTCAACCGCTCTATTACGGAGAAAACCAAGACATAGCCGCGGTTGGCACAAACCGAAAGGCACTTTGGAAACTGGGCATAGAAAACCCAGCTTCTTTTCCGCCGGGAAACCTTGCCTTCATAAACAGGGGAGGCTTCCAGTTCAAACCAGTCAAAACCCTGAGTTTTCCCGAGCCCAAACCGATAACGTTGGATGATGCAGCCCAAAAGCTTCAGGCGCTCGTCGAGGGATCAATCAGGCGTCGCACTCATGACGTTTCGGAGGTTGCGGTGGCGTTTTCCGGCGGGTTGGACAGCAGCCTTGTCGCTTACTTGGCAAGCAAACTTGGGCTAAAAGTTACTTTGTTGCATGTTAGCATGGAAAATGAGGCGGAAACCGAAGAAGCCATCTCAGCGTCGGAGCAGCTTAATCTGCCGCTTCAGGTGCATCTCTACAAGGATTCTGACGTGGAAAAAACCTTGCCTAAAGTCGTAGAGTTGATTGAGGAAGCGGATCCGATTAAAGCAAGTATTGGTTTGCCGTTTTTCTGGATGGCGGAGCAAGCCTCTGAATCAGGTTTCAGTGTTGTGTTGGCTGGGCAGGGTGCAGATGAGCTGTTTGGGGGCTACCAACGCTATGTCACGGAGTACTGCAAGGAAGGTAGCGAAAAAGTCTTGAAAACGATGTTTCATGACGTGGTTAACATTCATTTGAGCAACCTTGAACGCGACCTCAAAGTCACAGGCTACCACGACGTTGAGCTGCGGATGCCCTTCGCTTCGTTTGATGTCGCCGAGTTTGCGGTTGGCTTGCCGATCGAATGCAAAATCGAGCCTAGATCCGACACGTTGAGGAAGCTGGTTTTGCGCAAGGTAGCATTAAACGCTGGCGTATCCGGCTTGATTGCGGATAAGCCTAAGAAGGCGGTGCAGTACTCCACGGGCATAAATGACGCAGTGAAGAGGATAGCGAAAAAACACGGCGAAACCGTCAACGAATACATAGACGAGCTCTATCAGCAGTCAAGACGCTAAACCCAAAACAGCCCACAAACTACCGGTAAACTTCTTTTCTTTTATTGACTATTATTGCCTGCAATTGACTTTCTCAGAGATTTTAAGAGAATTCTAGAGAAAACTAGATTTCTAGAGAATTTCAAGATCTAACCTGCAACCGATCCAAGCCCCATACCAAAAATCAACCCAAATTGCGAACAGCAACAAAATCTCTTTCTTAGCATGCACTTTCCGCTGGAGCATGCCTCTAAAGGTTACTTTTCGAGTTGGACCTGTGAATTTATCCCTTTTTACTTTAAGATGTCTAAGACTGTCTTAAAGTGTATAATAGTGTATGAAAGTGTATAATACTGTATTTTATTGTCTTATAGCGACTCAACCTGCCAATGATTCAAGCTTCTCCCAAAGAAAGCAACCCAAAACACAAAGAAAAATTTCTGCAGAAAGCCGCAACAAAAAAGTGGTGCCTATTATTTACGTCAAAAATCTAAAAACCATCACAAATTGATTTGATTCATGCGGTTGGGTTCTTGTTGTTATGTAATTCTGAGAGCCGAAGCAGAGTTTCTTTGTAGACTTGAATCGCGTTGAGGTACTCGGCTACGTCGATGTGCTCGTCCAATGTGTGGTCGAGGTGCGAGTCGCCCGGTCCATAGGTGACGATGGGCAGGTTCATGGCTTTGCCCAAAATGTTCATGTCGCCGGTACCTGTCTTATGCAGAAGCGTTGCTGGCTTATTCAGCACTTTGCGCACGGAGGAAGAAAAAACATGCACCAGCGGGGAAGCCTTGTTTACCTCGAAAGGCTCCACGGTATCCAGCACGGTTGCCTTCACCGAGACTTTGGGGTTAGCAGCCTGATACTTCGCAATAATCTTCTCTATCTGCTCAAAGACTTGAGCAGTAGTAAACTGTATTGGCACTCGCACATCAAGATTCATTTCAACGTCAAAGGGAACAACTGAGGTTGCTCTGCCGCCGACAACTTTAACCAAACATGCGGTAACAGCATTGTATGGGCTCGCCGAGGGATCCAGCGATGGATAGGAAGACGCATTTTTGATTTGTTCCCAAAGCTCATACGCTTTCTCTAAGGCGTTATCGTACATCCAAGGAGTAGAAGAGTGACCTGTCTCAGTTTTGCAAACCACTTTGAGCTGAATTTGTCCTTTGTAGCCGATAGTTATGTTTTCGACACCGCTGGGTTCACCAAAGATAGCGTAGTCGGCCTTGATTCCCTGAGTGATAAGGTATTTGACACCGCGGCTGGTGGCTTCCTCCTCGACCACACTTGCAACTAAAATTTTACCCTTAAAAGCTGGTTCCCTCGCAGCAGAAACCGCGGCCATAATCATAGCTGCAAGTGGACCCTTCGCGTCCACGGCACCTCGCGCATAGATTTTGCCTTCTTCAATTCGAAGCGGCAGATGCCCAGCCACCGTATCCATGTGCCCGCACAACAAGATGACGGGTTCACCTTCGCCGACGACGCCTATTACGTTTCCAATTGCGTCTTTGCCCACTTCGAAACCCATCTTCTTCATTTCAACCTCTAAAAAGTTAGCTGCGTCCCCTTCTTTCCCCGAAGGGCTGTAGATACCCAAGAGGTTAGTTAGGAACCGTACTGCTTCCTGCTCGCTCATTCTCCTCGTCTCCTAACACTTCATCCAGCACCGCCAAAGCGCGGTCAATCTGCTCCTTCGAAACAACCAAAGAAGGCAACAGACGAACCACGGTTCTCCCGGCATCCAAAACCAAAACGCCCTTTGCAGCCGCCTTTAAAATCACGTTCAAAACGTCGAAGCGCAACTCCATGCCCAGCATCAAGCCTAAACCGCGAACTTCCTTAACGATTCTATGCTTAGCCTGCAACCGTTCGAGGCCAGCCTTAAAGTATCGACCCATTTCAGAGGCACGCTCAGTCAAGTTTTCCTCGACAAGAGCATCTACCGCCGCGCATCCAGCTGCACAAACAAGTGGACTACCACTAAAGGTGGTTGAGTGCTCGCCGACTTTAAAGGCTGACATGACGTTTTCCCTGGCAACGGTTATGCCGATGGGCAAGCCTCCTGCAAACGGCTTAGCCAAACACATCACGTCGGGTGTGACACCCCAGTTTTGACAACAGAACAGCTTGCCCGTACGCCCAAAGCTAGTTTGCACTTCATCAAGAATCAACAAAACCTTCTTCTCATCACAGATGCGGCGCACGTCTTGCAGGTAACCGTCAGGAGGAACCCGAACGCCACCCTCACCGCGAATGGGCTCCAAAAGAACCGCCGCGGTTTTCTCGCCTATAGCTTCACGGATTTTGTCAGCATTATCTGGGGCGACATGCTTGATTTCCGGAACCAGAGGCATAAAAGGCTCACGGTATTTTTTGTCCCAGGTTGCTGAAAGAGCACCCATGGTTTTGCCGTGAAATGCACCCATCAAAGCGATAATTTCTGGTTTGCCCGTGTATTTGCGTGCAAGTTTAATGGCGCATTCAACTGATTCGGCGCCGCTGTTCGACAGAAACAATTTGTCTAAGCCTTTGGGCATTATGTGGACAAGTTTGTCAACGAATTCGGCACGTCGGTCGTTGTAGTAGGCGCCATGACATGTTATAAGCTGCTCCGCTTGAGCTTGGATTGCTGCCACAACTTTCGGGTGACAGTGCCCCAGCAACGCTACGCCATAGCTAGTTGAACAGTCAACGTATTCTTTGCCGTTAATATCCCAGACAAGCGCGCCTTTGCCCTTCACCAGAACAACTGGTTTCTTGGAGAACACATTTGCCATGAACCTTGTTTCAACATCAATTATTTCTTGCTCATTCACCAGTTATCACCGTGCCAACTTTATGATTCAACGCTGAACTTATAGGTGCATTTCCCGCGCCTGCCGTGACCAGAACCTCTTTAACGCCTTGGTTTAACGCCTCCAACGCGGCGTGCACCTTAGTGCTCATGCCTTGCCCGATGCTTGACAAAACTTCCTTGACCTCGGTTGCGGCAATTTTGGGAACACACTCGCCCTTAAGCATCAAACCCTTCACGTCTGTGAGTAGAATCAAGCGGTCAGCTTTCAAGGCGCCAGCGATTATCGCCGCTGTCCGATCTCCATCCACATTGAGCGGTTCAAAGTCCTGGCTGACCGCGATAGGCGTCACAATCGGCACATAACCCTTCCCAAGCAGAAGATTAAGCAGTTCAATGTTCACCTCGGTTATCTTTCCCGTGTAGCCGCCGTCGATGACTTTTTTGCGTCCCCGCTCGTCAACGGCGATAAGCTTCGTTTTGCGTTCAGCCTTCAAGGTGGCTGCATCCAACCCCGTTATGCCAACTGCTGGGATGCCTTGGCTTTGCAGTGCTAAGACGATTTGTTTGTTGATTTTGCCAGCCATAACCATAGTGTAGATCTCGATGGTTTCTTTATCGGTATAGCGGCTTCTGAATCCTTCAGGTGACACAATGAATTTCTGTTCCTTCCCAAGTTTTAACGCGACTTCGGTGACTTCTACGCCGCCGCCGTGAACCAGCACGACCTTGTTGGTTTTAGCAACTTCTCTTAGGTCAGCGACTAAGTCTTGAGACGCACCCTCTTTGAGTATGCTTCCGCCCATCTTGATAACAAGCAGCATGGCAATCACATCGGATGGAAACCAGTGCTCTTTAAACCGGTAGTCTCATCAATGCCCAACTGTATGTTCATACATTGCACAGCTTGGCCTGAAGCGCCCTTAGTCATGTTATCGATCGCCGAAAAAAGCAAGAGCCGATTGGCATGCTCATCTATCTCGAAGCCGACATCGCAGAAGTTTGTGCCCAAAGTCACTTTGGGGTCAGGCAGCTGGTAAGGACCCTTCTGGTACTTTACTAGACGCACGAAGGGTTCATTCCCGTACATTCCCCTAAGAGCTCTCCAAACGTCTTTGTTCTCCAGCTTCTGTTTGGGAAAAGTGTGAATAGTCGCTAGAATCCCGCGAACCATGTTAACCGCGTGAGGAGTAAACGAGATTTTAACCGGGTCGCTGCTTAAAGCGTTAAGCTCCTGTTCAACCTCAGCAGTATGGCGGTGACCAACTACCTGGTAGGGTCGCACTCCGCCGAAGCGTTCAGGATGATGAGAAGAAAGAGAAGGCTTGCTGCCTCCGCCAGAAGAACCAACCTTGAGGTCAACAACAATTCTGTCTTTCTCAACAAGCCCACCCTTCACTATAGGCGCTAAACCCAAAATGGCGGAGGTTGCCATGCAACCAGGGCAAGCAATTATCTTTGCGCTTTTTATCTCTTCACGGTGTAGTTCAGGCAAACCGTAGGCCGCGTCTTTGAGCATATCAGGGTGAGCATGCTTCCAACCATAGTAAGTCTCATAGTCAACCGGATTTTTGAGGCGGAAGTCAGCACTCATATCAATTACTTTCAAGCCAGCCTCCAAAAGTTTCGGAACAAGATTAACCGAGCCCCCATGCGGGGTCGCCGTGAAAATCAAATCGCAGTTTTTCTGCAACTCAGCCACATCTAGCGGCACAAATTTCAGTTGGGTTAAGCCTCGAAGGTTGGGATGAACATTAAACACGTATTCTCCCGCGCTTTGCCGGGAAGTAACCATAGTCACGTCTGCTTGCGGGTGAAGAAGCAGCAGCCGCAGGAGTTCACCGCCAACGTAACCTGAACCGCCGATTATTCCAATTCTCAACATTTCAAATTCTTCCTCTTTACACTTGTTTAATGGTCAATCAAGCTCTGAGCCGCCTTCAACAGGGGAACCGCAACGTTAAGACCAGTTGCAAGACGCGTGTTCTCCCAGAACTCGGGGCACGAATTTGATTCATGAAACACAAGGGCACTCTTATTTTTTTCTACGCTTTCCTCAATAACATTTTTGACGTTTTCGTAACTCTCACTGTTCGCATAACCCTGGAAAGCTTTTTCAAGCTTTGTAGTCCACATTTGAAAATCGGTTAAGCGCATCTCATCCTGCTTTACCTTCTGAACAGGCAAAAATGCCTGCCCAACCTTATCCAACTGACCCTTAACGTAAGCGTCATCCACAATTTTGTTTTCTTTAACGTTAACCATTGCGTCCAAAGCAAAAATCCATGCTTCGCTGCCTTTGCCAAGTGTCTTGCCGCATTTCACAGACAATTCCTGAACAGTTTTGGGCAGTTTGACGCCGAACACCAAGTTGCCCAAAAAGGTGTTTGTCCTAAAATCTTTGAATCCGGCCCGCGCCATCGCCTTCGGGTAGCAGACAGGTTGTTTGCCCTTTTCTTTTGAAACGATTATCCGTAGATCGTAGAACCATTTTTCAATCAGTTCCTGGCCGACAACGCCGACGGGGTTGATGATTGACGGCTTCGTCTCCTTGATGTTTGCGATGAGCTCTTCAGGGTTTTTCGAGAGCATAATCAGCTTGCCGTGTGTTCCGGCGTCAGCCTTAATTACGATGCCGTCTGAGATGGAGATTTGTTGCTGGAAAAGTTCCGCTATGTCTTTTTCGTTGTGGATCTCTTGGCCGCTTTTGAGTGTGTCGGTTGAGTCGCATGGAACGTAAACTGTTTTGGGAATCGGCAAGCCTTCTTTCCAAAGCTTCAGAAGCGTACGCAGTTTGCTGTAGCAGATAAATTCAACTTGAGAAGTGTTTAAGGTTTTTTTGCCAAGTTGCTCCATTATGTATGAGGCTTGGAGTCGACGGTTTTTGCTTTGCGCACGGTTAAGCACGACAGCGACGTCTTTTACTATTCCAGTGTAGTCCTTGCCTTTTGTTTTGGCTTTGAAGCCATCTTTTGAAATTGAAAAAGCGATTTTTCTGAATGGCAGAAAAGTCAAATCGATATCTAATTGTTGCGCGGTTAGTTTGATGCCGTTTTCGTCGTTTTCGGATCGTTCATATAAAAGAGCAATGCTCATCGCTGCTTCCGCCAAAAAATTCAAAAAACTTTGTTGAATGAAGGCTTAGCAGTGAATACTGCTTATTCTCCCCAGTCTTCCCCTTCAATCGTTAACTCTTGAAGGTCCACGCATCCGCCTTTAACTTGTTTAACTTCAAGTTCAAGCCCGCAACCCGGACAACTGAGGATTTCGCCTTTCTCTGTGTCAACTGGAACATCGAGCTCCGCGTCACAGTCGGGACATCTTGCCTTCACGCCTTGGGAATTTGAATTTACAGGTTTAATCATTTTTTATTCGTCACTTTATTTTCTTATAGGAAATGACTTTTCCAATAATTCAATTCCAAATTTAAACATTGTGACTAATTTGTTACAACTTGAACTGCTAATGTTCCATTTGGTGCACGCACTTAAGCAAGCCTCAAGTCAAGAAGTATTCGGCAAACGTCGAGTGCTTTAACGAAAAACGTACTGTTAACCAAGCGTTTGGAATGGAAACCGTTAAATTTTCCCGAAAACAATATCCCTTCGGTAATCTCAATGGACGAAAAAGACAAGGAAATAGTTAAGCTTCTAAAAGATAACGCACGAGCAGGTTACGGGGAGATAGGCACAAAAATTGGGTTATCAGAAGGCGCCGTGAGGAAAAGAATCAAAACCTTAACAGACGGAGGAATGATACGCAAATTCACTGTCAAGATTAGCCTTGCAGAAGGCGCTCAAGCTATAACTTTGTTGACCGTAAACACTGCTTATCCTACGCAGGATGTGTCAAAGAAAATACAGGCAATCCTAAACGTTGAAACAACCTACGAGGTCAGCGGTGAATACGATATTGTTGCAGTCATCGGCGGTATGAACATGTCTGAAGTTAACGAATGCATCGAGAAAATCCGTATGGTTGAAGGCATAGTCAAAACAAACACAATGATTGTCCTACGCAGTTCGTGACTTAGTTGACGCATGATTCCAGGTAAGCGAGAGCCGGATTTCATTCGCCGGACATGTTGCTGTGTTGAACAAACATGAAGTTGACAACAGAATTAATAATGTTTATTAAGATTTCATATACATTCCTTTTTTGGAGCGAGTAAAAATGAACGATAAGCTGCAAGAAAGCGCTCAATATCTCAAATGCTTCAATAACCTGGAAATCGAGTCTTTCCGCGTTTACGAAGCTTTATCAAAGAAAATCAATCAGCCTGAAAGCAGTTTCGTCTTAGGGTTAGCATATGACAGCCTAAAATGCTCTAAAATCATTCAAGGAATACTTAGCCACATTGACCCCTCAGAAATCGAAGGTGCAGAATGCAAAAAAGAAACAGCGGAATTAGCCAGGGAAATATCAACCTTTACTAAAATCATATCAACGATCAACAATCTAAATCCCATGATCAGCTGCGAAATACTTAGCGAACTAATCAACATGGAAGACCTCCTCAACGAAACCTACACGAATTACCTGCAATCCTCCGTAACCAAATTTGTCGCGGACGAATTTTCTGCGCTGATGCCGCAAAGCTCAAACAACTTCAAAAGAATCTTCGAGTTCTTCGTGGAAGAAAAAGAAGAGCACCGCCGGACACTCATCGAAGTCATCTACAGCCTTGAAACCAAAGCAGCCGAAAAAATCCGACATGTCTCACCCATCGTCAAATATCAAAACCCCGATGCATGGTACCATGAGTCAACAATCCACGCCTTCACAAGAATCCCCATGAGAGCCAAAGCACAACCCTAAAGCAAATCACCTAATTCTCATCTTTCCACTGTCTCAAAGAAAAGCATTGCACAGTCTGACTTTCCAAAACTAATTCTCCCGCTTTCCTAACTGACGAAATTTCAATCTGTCTATAAGGTTCCGGCTGAAATTAACTTTCTAACCCTAACCTCGATCTCGTCTCGGATTTCCGTTGATGCCCGCTGTCAGGGTGAATTTAGCGTTTTGTTGTTTTGACATTTGTTTTTTTTTTCACTTTCACTTACCCCTCTCCTGCCCTGTCCAGCAGTTTCTCAGTTCGCCTTTTAAGGACCACCAAACGATAGGCGAGACTAAAAGGTGATTCACATCAAAAGGAAATCCTCACTCTTGGCCACGCAAGAAGACCTCAAAGTCGACTTGACGCTCCATTATGTCCCTGCTTCGCTCATCAGCGAGTTTGCGCAGAAAATCGTGAGACCCTACTACAACGGCAACTTGAACGTTGCCATACAAGACTTAATAGGCAAAGCCCTGTCAGAACAAGAATTCGTCCACTCACACATAACGCACATCAAAAACCCAGTTAAGCCCGACGGCAACTAACAGCAAAAATGTTCGGGCTCATCTTTTCCGCTGAATTTTTTCGACGCCGTTTGCTTTCCCAACGTAGACGACGTCAGTTAATCCGACGAAAAAGCCTGTTTCCACAACCCCCGGAATCATCTTAACCTTAACATCCAACTCAGCTGGAGCTACAATCTCGCCGAAATAAGAATCTAAAATGGCGTTGCCGTTATCGGTTATTGTTGGGCCAAGCTTTCCTTTGCCTTCACGCAAAACAGGTTCCCCGCCGACAGCGGAGATTTTTCGTTTCACCAGTGAAATGGCAAACGGCAAAACCTCAATGGGCACGCCCTGCTGTTTTTCGCCGAGCAATTTCACCTTTTTTTGTTCATCCGTGATGATAACGTTTAGTTTTGAGGCTGCAGCGACAATTTTTTCCCTTGCTAAAGCTGCACCCATGCCCTTGATTAGCCATAATTCTGGGGTAACCTGGTCCGCGCCGTCGATGGTTACGTCAACTTCAGGATGCTCATCCAAAGTAGTAATGGGAATCCCGCATGCGATAGCCAGCAGGAAAGCTTGATACGAGGTAGGGATACCCATAATGCGAAGTTTTTCATGTTTGGCTCTTTCACCTAAGGCTTCGATGGCAAAGGCGGCTGTGCTTCCGCTACCTAAACCAACAATGAAGCCATCTTCAACATGCTTAACTGCGGCCAACGCTGCAGCCCGTTTTGCCTCCTGTACCGGGTCAAGGTTAACTTTCAATTTCCATCTGCCCCAGCTTATCTAGAACCTTCTCAACTTCACTTCGAATAGATTCAATCCTTTTCTCAGCCTCAGTTTTAGCATCAGGTTTCTCTTCAGGAGGCTTGCGTTTCCGCTTCTGTTTTTCCTCGCCCGCGGCTTCTTCCTCTTCTTCTTCCTCCTCATCCATCTTTTCCATCTTGGAAGCAGGCGCCGGAGTGGGCATTTTTACTGGTATCTCCTTTATCGGTTTGACGTCGATTCGGGCTCTCAGTTCCTCAACCTTAGAGGTTAACTCCGTGAAGCGTTCGCTGAAAAGCTTCATCAAATCCTCCTGCATATCTTCAAGATCGTGCAGTGCAACTATGGATTCATCTTTTGAGATGGACTCTTTAATCGACATCATTCTTGCCGTGTAGGAGCTAGCAAGCTTCTCGCGTTCCTGCTCAGTGATTTTTCCTTCCCCTTGAGCTTCGTAAAGACGGCGGATTGCGTCGCCAAGAATTTCCTTCTCCAATTCCAGCATCCGCAGCTCATCTTTCGCGGTGGAAGCGGTTGATGCTTGAACGCTCTTGGAAATTTTGAAGGGTAAACCTGAATAATCGAGGTTCGGGTCGCTCACTGCCGTTTTGGTTTGCTGCGGTTTTTTCTTTGGCGGACCTTTTGTGCCGAGGCGCCTCATGGCGTATATGACTACAGCGCAGGCGGAGATTATCACTACCGCAACTGCAATGACTATCAAGGGATCGTCATACCAAGCCATGCCAAGCTGTCCTCGGTATCTTGATTATGTACCATTAATATATAAATTATACAAATCCCACCGAGTACGCAACCGCCAAAATCCTAAGAATCTCTTCAACACTCGGCAACTCATCAGGCAACTCAAGTTCGGAAGAAGTAGGACAAGGTGCTTTTTCCTATTATCCTGCTTCTTCTTTCAATAATCCAAGACTTATGAGCTTCTGACGAATCGTTTGTTCCGTATATTGTTCGTCAAAGTTAAAAACCAAAACTCCGATATCCTTTATGCCACAGGTGAACCAGTCTTTTAGTTTTCACTCGCCTTCAACAGGCCAAGGTTTACCTTTCGACATTTCTTAAAGCCCTCCAAGACTTCTGAAGACTTAACAAAATTTTTCCTACCTCTTGCCAAAGCCCAAGCCAAGAAAAGCCGTTGTTTTCACTTCGTCGTGTCCAACGTCTTCAGCATGCTTCCTGACTGGTAACCTTCCAAATCGAACGTTACATACTTGAAACCGAGCTTCTTCAAGCATTCAGATACGCAGTCCAGAACCTCGACGTTACAGAAAGCTACTCGCTCCGTTTTTCCCACCTCTATCCTCGCTAAACCGCTATGGTCCCTTACCCGAACCTGCTTAACCCCTGTTAACGCCTTCACCGCTTGCTCCGCCTTATCAATTCGAGCCAGCTTTTCAGCCGTAATTCTCTCGTTGAAAGGAATCCTAGACGCTAAACAGGCCAAAGCCAGCTTATCATTAACACTAAGACCCATTTCTTTTGCCACCTGCCGAATTTCACCCTTTGCAAACTTGTTAAGTATCCACGGGCTGTACACGTCTTTTGCTTCTTTAACGGCTTGAAACCCTGGTCTATGCTCTTTTAAATCGGAGTAGTTTGTGCCTTCAAAAACAGCTTTGAACCCGAGTTCATGTGCAAAATCGATCAAGTTTTTAAGCAGTTCTTTTTTGCAGTAGTAGCACCGGTTTTCTGGGTTTCGACTAAAATCCTCATTAGATAACTCGTCAGTTTCAATGATGAAAAGCTTGATCCCTATTTCTTTAGCCACTTTTCTGGCGTCCTCTAGCTCTTCAGACGTGTAGGTTGGAGACTTAGCGATGACGGCAACAGCCTTCTCGCCTAGAACCTCGCTGCTAACGGCAGCCAGAGTTGAGCTGTCCACGCCTCCCGAGAAAGCGATGACAACCCCGTCCTTCCCGGTTTCCCTGATAAAACATCGAAGTTGCTCAAGTTTGCCGCTTAATTCTTCCATACAGATTACCTGTTTTGGATGAAGACTTCTCTTGCCTTTGAAACCGCCATCTCAGCAAGCTCTCGGAGTGGTCTTTGGGTTTTTTCCGCCAGCCTTTTTAGGTCATCGTACTCGGGTTTTATTCGAATAATGCGCCCGTCCGCATCTTTGGCGATTTTAACCTTGACAGGCTCCTTTGCGCCGCCGACAACTATTTCGACCGAACGCAGCTCCCGATTCGTAATGTGCCTGTCGCAAAGATAAACTCGGACACCCAGAGTACCTGTCTCCTCGATCAATACTCGAGAAAGGCGGTTGGTGTCTTTTTGTTCGGCGAAAACCTTGATTATTTGCCCCGGCCTGTTTTTTTTAGTGAACATGGGGATAACGCTCACGTCCTTTGCGCCTTCAGCGAGAAGCTTGTCGATGGCGTACCCCACGACCTCTCCTGAAACGTCGTCAACGTTAGTTTCCAAAACTGCAATCTGATCCTGCAGTAAAGCATTCTCTAAAGGTTTACCCACAACTATTCGCAGAACATTTGGAATCTCAGGAAAATCCTTTCCGCCAGCGCCGTAACCAACCTTCAACGGAGCCATCTCAGGATAAAAACGGCTAATTTCCTGTGCTAAATTGACTATTAACGATGCACCCGTAGGCGTAGCCAATTCTGACTCTACAGGTCCTCCCTTGAATGGGAAACTTTTAGACTGAAGAATAGCCAACGTAGCAGGCGAAGGGCTTGAGACTATGCCATGCGAGAATTGGAACAGTCCTCCGCCTACGGATACTGGTGTGGCAAAAATCTTCGCGTCAAAGAAACCAAGGTCTTCCAGGGCAACAGCTGACCCGATAATTTCTGCGGCGGTGTCAACCAACCCAACCTCATGAAGATGCGCGTCGGCTAAGTGATGCCCATGAAGATTAGCTTCAGCCTCGACGAGTGTGCGAATAACATTTGAAGCGAACTGCCTTGCTTTTGCGGAAAGCTCTATTTTCTCCGCTGTTTTTTCCACGATCGCGATTAATTGTTCTCCGTCTTTTGTTGATTTTCCTTCGGCGGTAACGTCAACTTTGGTTGCTCTGAAACCCTTTCGCATTACATGCTCAATGCTCACCGTCACGTTCCTGTACCCGTATTCGGCACTCTCCAAGCATTTTATCGCCGAGGTCACTTTGTCTTTGTTTGCGCCTAGATCCAGTAACGCACCCAGCATCATGTCTCCAGAAACGCCAGCTACCTGGCAGTCAACGATAACTATTTTAGAAAACTCAGTCATTATGTTTCGGCCGCTTGCTCATATTGAAAATAGCAAAAACGATATATTACTTGTGGTTCAATGGCGAGTGATTAACCCATGAGCACTTTGAAGGATATTTTGGAAAAAACTGCTAAAGGCGAGTTAACGGTTGAAGAAGCAGAAAAACTCGTGCGTTTGCAAGCCGTAGCTGAGCTTGAGGGCGTTGCGAAGATCGATTTTAATAGGGAACAGCGGAAGGGCATTCCTGAAGTAATCTTGGCAGAAAATAAAACGATGTCGGAGGTGGTTGACATAACCCTGCGAATGATGCGTGAATGTGGAAGAGTCATAGTCAGCAGGTGCAGCCAACAGCAACTTTTAGCGCTTAAAGATGCGTTGCCTCACGGCGCCGTTTTTGAGGTAAATGAAAAAGCGAGAATAGCCATCGTAAAAACCAAGGGTTTTTTGGTGAAGAGCACTGGGGGAAAAGTTGGGATTTTGACAGCTGGTACTTCTGATATTCCTGTGGCTGAAGAGGCGAAGGTTATTGCGGAGCAGATGGGATGCGAGGTTTACGCTTCCTACGATTTAGGCGTAGCCGGCATCCACAGGTTGCTCACGCCGCTGAAGGATCTGATAACTAAGGATGTTGACGTTATCATTGTCGTGGCAGGTAGGGAAGGCGCCTTATGCTCCGTTGTCGCAGGCATGGTTAATGTTCCTGTGGTTGCCGTTCCAACTTCAAACAGCTACGGTTTCGGCGAAAAAGGAGTAAGCACTCTTATGGCTATGCTACAGTCATGCTCGCTGGGTCTGTCAGTTGTCAACATTGACGCTGGAGTCGCCGCAGGCGCAGCAGCAACGTTAATCGCTAATCGTGTAGCCAAATTTAGAGAAAAATAAACTCTGATTATTTTCAAATTAAACTTTCACGCTTAGGCTTCGGATAGACAGTATAATTTATCTTTAACAAGTTACCACTTTCTTTGTAGGCAACGAGTCGTGTTTGTGAGTTCGGAGAGAAATGGGTGTTCCAGAGAAAGCTAGGCTAGTGGTCTTCGATGTTGAAGGCGTTCTGATTCCGAAAAATCGCTTCTTTTTTGAAGTCGGAAGGCGATTAGGATTTGCTAGTATAGTTAAGCTTCTTTTTTTCGGTTTACTCTATGAAGCAGGCATTCTTAGGCTTAATTCAGTGTTAAAACGCCTTTTCAATGGAGCCAAAGGAGTTAAGGTCGAAGTTTTAATGGAAATTTTCGAAAAAATCTCGTCAACAACTTACCTTAAAGGCATTTTTTCACAGATTAAAACGAGAAACTGCAAGATTGCCTTGATTAGTTCTGGATTGCCAACATTGGTCGTAAAAGAATTAGCCGATGCCTTGGGCGCGGAGTATGCTTACGGGGTTGAAGTTGAAACGGTTGATGGTAAGTTGACTGGGAAAATCTGGGGCGACCCGATTCAACCCGGCGGAAAACTGAAGATTCTTGCGCAGATAATAACCGCTGAGAACCTAAGGTTGAGGGACTGCGTAGTAGTGGCTGACGATAGAAACAACCGGTGCCTTTTTCTGCCTGGAATGCTGAAAATCGGTTTTAACCCTGACTTTATCATTCGGGTTGTTGCAGACAGGGTAGTAAACGGCAAGCTTTCATCAATCATCCCGATAATAGATGGCAAACCTCGTAAGCGTTCGTTCCCATCGACAAACGATTTAGTCCGAGAAGACATCCATGCATCCGGGGTTTTCATGCCGGTGATCGCCAGCTTAATCGGTGTACCCGCAGTCGGCACATTAATTTTCCTTACAGCGGTAGTATATACTATTTCTGAGCTTTGGCGTTTAGAAGGGAAAAACCTGCCTTTTATTTCAGCGGTGACCCGCCATGCCGCATCTCAGTCTGAACTGCGCGGATTTGCGGCGGCACCTCTATATTTTGCCGGGGGCATTTTGTTCACTTTAGTTGTTTTTCCTCATCCTGCAAGCTACGCGGCGATCGCCATGTTCTGCCTAGGCGATAGCACGGCATCACTTTTCGGCGGCTCGGTATCAACCTCTTTGCCGTTTAACAAAGGGAAAACTTGGGAGGGTTCACTGGCAGGATTCTTTTTCGCTTTTCTAGCCGGCATGCTCTTCTTGCCCACTAAGCCTCTTGTGGCTCTTGCCGGCGCAGCAATCGCGATGACCGTGGAGGTTCTCCCATTGCCAATAAACGATAACTTGCTGATTCCGATAATCACAGGGGCAGCGTTAACGCTACTCATCTAACGCAATTACCGCTTTCAAATAGTCCATAACAAAATATTTCTTGCCTCTTTTCGCTACTGTGTGCCCTTCGTGCTCCAGAAGCTGCCGTTGATTCTCTACCCCGCCTGGATACTTCTCGTTTAAGAACCCGCCTGTCTTTAGGGTTCGCCAATAGGGTGTAACATCGGCTACGCCTTGCTGTTTTTGTTCTTCCGCTACGTTAGCCGATATCCAAGCGAAAATTCCTGTTGTCAAGGGGCAACCGATTGTAGCGCCATGTTTCTTGGCCAATGCCGCGCGAATCTCGTTGATGGTCGTGAGCTTTCCCTTCGGCACTTTTTTCATTAACTCGTCAACTTCAATGGGTGCTGGAATAACCAGAGTGCCGGTGCCCCATTTGCCCGCCATCTTGCCCGCGAGCGCTTCTACTTTGGGGTACCCTTTGCTATCGTTCAGTTTTTCTTGCCATGTCGGTTTCTTCTTCGGCGTGTTTTATCCCGCATACTTGTAGCCGAAGTAGTCTAATGAAACTTTCTAAGAATCATCTTTCATGGCTACGCTTAGGTACCAAAAAACCCGTCATTGAGCAACAACTTATTTCTTGTTTTGTGAGCTGACAAGGTCAAGTTTTTGCTGATGGCTGAGCTTCTTTATTTCCCTTTCACGCTTCATCGCTTCCCCGCGGGAACCGAACAGTTCTGTGTATGCAATTTTCTGCGGTTTGTGCGATTTTGTGTATTTTGCGCCGCTACCGTTGAGGTGCAGTTTTGTTCTTGCATCCAGATCTTTAGTGTAGCCCGTGTAGAAGCTACCGTCACTACAGAGCAGAATGTAAACGCAAAACGACGTTTCCTCTATTGCCCCCTAACCTCCGGCGGCATGTAGTCGTAGACGATGCCTCTTTGCATGGCTCTTTTTAGGTAGGCTTCCGGGTCGATTTCCTGGACTTTCGCGTGGTCAACATCGATGATGTAGATTTCATGTATTCGAGCGTTTTTTATTTCTTCAACCGTGACCGGCGGCTTCTGGTAGTATGCATCGCAGAGCTTTTTTATCTGCTGGATTTCCCAGTCTTGGCGGTTCTTTGGCGGCTTTGCAAGTGCACGGGGAAACGGCAGGATGTAGTGAGGTGGAACGCCCAAGGCGAATTTTCCCGCGAAGCTGCTATAGCGGATTATTTTGCTTGCTAAACGTGCAGAAGTGTAAGTTAACGGCGCCAAGGCGTTTTCAGGAGGAATAAACCCTGTTTCAACTTCAACAATCAGGTTCCCTAAACCCTTAGCAGCGTATAGGTCGCAGGTTAGAATCTCGTTTAGGACATGTTCGATCTGCACGTCGTAGCCTTTTTCCACCAGGTACTTGGCGCAGCAAAGCTCCATGACGGAGTGGTTGATCTTTACGATGTTTTCCTTTCGCAGGCTTACGAGGCAGCTCTTGAGAATGTTAAGTTTGTTTTTAACCAACTCATCGGAATCGATCGTTAGCCTTGACAGAAAAACCGTTAAATCTTCTTCGAACTCTTGCCTGCTACTCATTTAAGCTTCCTTTCCAAATTGACCTGCCGTATTTACTTAAACCATTTGGTTACAAAAAGATACAAATTTCAAAAATGCACGAATTGTTGAAACATTCTGTGCACAATTACCCTTATATACAATTTCAACCCATTTATATGGTGTCCAAGTTGAGGAGCAAGCTGAAATCAGCTAAGCTTGGTTCAGTTGTAAACATTAACTTCACCGCTTTGCGCTATCTCGGCGAAAAGAAAACGGGACAAATTTTCCCGTGGTTTAGTTAACAGCTGGCTGAACCTTTCCAGCTGATCATACTTGACTCAACTTGGCAACTTATCTTTGCTAACATGAACCATTTTTGTGATGATTTTCTGTCACATACACTGGATCCCGTCCGTCTTCGTGTATTCACATGAACCAGTTTGCATTAACTCGATGATTGTCTCACTAACTGAACATACCGGCTTAAACTCTGAGAAACGGCAATAGATGGAAAAGCACTGGAAACAACGGAACAACCGGAAAAGAACAATAAAAAAAGCTTTATTTGCAAACGCTTCAAGCCCAAAAAACTAGCCTAAAACCATCCGCAAAAAATTTCTGCACCGAAAAATCCGGTAACTGCGCCAACTAGAACTATAAGGGTTTGCTTTGATTTTTTTGTTATTGACCTTTACTGACAGTTTTTGACTTTTTTTAACTTATTTTAACTTTTATTGACTTATTTTAACTTTAATTGACTTTTTTTGACTCAACCTGAAAGCCGCTCAAGCTCCATTTCAAAAAAGCAATCCAAAACGCAAAGGAAAAATTTCTGGCCAAAGCTACACCTAGTACTGCCTCAAAAAACCAAAGATTTTGCGGACCGATAATTTGTCTACGATTTTGTAGAGGCGAGCACAAGCCTCGTGTTAGGGACGTCTACATCTACGATTTTGCAGTCTTTGAACTCTTTGGCTTCGCCCAAAATGTTTTTTACTGTTACTTTGTCGCCGTCAACCTTCGCGTAGATTACATCTTTAAACTGGGTTTTCCCGTCAAGGATAACGTTGAATTCACACATAAAACTTCACAACAAACAAAAAATGGTTCTCCAGTAATAAGAGCTTTCTGCTGTGTGGCGGCTTTCCGGGGGTTTTCCGATATCAAATTCCTTCGGAAAAGTGTTAATGACGATTAAGGCAAATTTTGTTTTGCACGCCTTTACCAAGTTAAAATTGGGAAGGAAAAGTGTAAACTTCAGGTGCATATTTGAGTAGATACCGTAAACTTTTTATGTTTACTTAGCTGATTCTTTAAGGTACGTGGTATTTAGAGGAATGAAAATGAGGGATCGTCACCTCCATAGCTGGGATCGTCGGGTACTTATTCTTTGATTCACCCAGAAACCCCTCTGAAAAAACCCGCATCAAAATTTGCAGAAATTTCTTTCATAGACGAGAGCATATTTGGTGTAAAGGAGAAGCCATGAAAAATGACTAAAATGTCCGGTGCAAAAGTACTCATAGAATCCCTCGAACAACAAAACGTCGAAGTCATATTCGGCATCTTAGGCGGCGCAATATTGCCGGTCTACGACGTATTATGCGGTAACGAAAAAATCAGGCACATACTCGCTAGGCACGAGCAGGGCGCAGCGCACGCCGCCGAAGGCTATGCTAGAGCCAGTGGAAGAGTGGGAGTATGCATGGCAACGTCAGGACCAGGAGCCACAAACCTGGTGACTGGAATAGCGAACGCATACCTTGATTCTTCCCCGATAATAGCCATAACAGGGCAAGTTCCCTCGACAGGCGTTAACTCTTCTTACATGATTGGCAAAGATGCCTTTCAAGAAGCAGACATCATCGGTATCACAACGCCAATTACTAAGCACAATTATCAGCCAAGAGCAATCGCTGAAATTCAACCAATGGTTAACGCAGCATTCTATATAGCGTCCTCAGGCAGGCAGGGACCTGTCCTAATCGACATGCCTAAAAACATCCAGTCGGACACCGCTGAAGTAGAGATGGGACTTACAGAAAAAATTGAAGCCCGCGGCTACAAACCAGCAATGACTCCAGATTTAACTAAAATCGGCAAAGCAGCTGACCTCCTAGCGGAGGCTGTATACCCAATGATACTGGCTGGCGGCGGAGTCATTTCCGCTAATGCATCCGACGAATTAATGCAAATGTCAGATTTGCTGACCGCACCAGTTGCAACAACCTTCATGGGCAAGGGCGCTTTTCCCGAAGGTCACCCGTTGTCAGTTGGATGCATCGGAATGCATGGGAACCCAGCTGCAAATAGATTGATCGGCGAAGCTGACGTGCTGTTGGCTGTGGGAACAAGATTTTCTGACCGCGCAACAGCTAACTTGGATACTTTCGCTCCTAACGCTAAAAAAATTCACGTAGACATTGATGCGGCGGAACTTGGTAAGAACATTGAAGTTGACGTACCGATCGTTGGAGACGCAAAAATATCATTAAAACTGCTGCACGCTACTACCATGAAAAAGCTTCCAAGCATGAAAATCAGCATGTGGTCAAAGCGTATTAAGGAAACAAAAGAGCAGCTGAGCCCATTACTAAAAGACAGACCCAAAGATCTTGTGCCCAAAGCCTTGCTGGTAGAGCTAAGAAAGCTGTTGCCAGCAGACGCCATCGTTACGACAGAAGTCGGTCAAAACCAGATGTGGTCAGCCTTGTACTTCCAAGCATTAAAACCCAGAACCTTCATCAGTTCAGGAGGACTTGGAACTATGGGCTTTGGCTTTCCAGCAGCCATAGGCGCGAAAGTCGCGTGCCCCGACAGACCCGTCGTAGACATAGCTGGCGACGGCAGTTTTCTCATGACCGAACAGGAACTTGCTTGTTCCGTTGCTGAAAAGATCCCGGTCATAGTCATAGTGCTGAACAATTCTGTGCTGGGTATGGTTGCGCAGTGGCAGAGAATGCTCTACAATCGCCGTTACATGGCAGTTAACTTGGGTAAAACACCTGACTTCGTAAAGCTTGCGGAAGCCTACGGCGCACAGGGCGTAAGAGTAAACTCGATTGAAGATTTCCAGAAAGCAGTTAAGACAGCACTAACCAGTAATGTTACAACGGTAATCGATGTGCCTATAGGCTCAGAACAGGACGTCGTTCCCTTCGTGCCTCCAGGCTGCGGTTTACCACAACAGAGAGGCGACTACTGATGGAAACAGACCAAACCAAAGTGATTTCTGTCCTCGTAGAAAACAAACCAGGTGTTCTTCACGGCGTAGCCAACTTGTTCAGACGCAGAAACTTCAACATTGAAAGCATAACGGTGGGTCAAAGTGAAAACAGCGATACATCGCGAATGACAATCACAGTTAAGGGCGACGAAAAAACACTAGAACAAGTCGTCAAACAATTGGCCAAACTCATCGACGTCCTAAAAGTGGAAGAGTTAGAACCCGGACACTTTGTAATGCGGGAACTAGCTTTGATAAAAGTCAACGTGCCGACCACAAAAGATCGCTCGGACATAATAAACTGCGTAGAAGTCTTCAGGGGACGAATCATCGACGTCTCAACTGACAGCCTAACCGTGGAAATCACCGGGACACCCGACAAACTCGACGCGTTCCTAAAACTCATGCACACCACAGGAGTTATTGAACTTGCAAGAACAGGCATAACCGCATTGGCAAGAGGGGCAAAAACGGTCAGAATAGACGAATAAATCATCTCTTTGAACGGAAACCCTTAACTTCAAGTTTTCTTAAAATGACAAACTTGTCACAGTTATCGGCAGAAAAAAAGCAATTGATAGAAGAAGAGAATGAAAATGAACATAACAGAAAAAATCTTGGCTAAAGCCTCAGGAAAGAAAACCGTGCATCCAGGAGAAATAGTCGATGCAAACGTTGACATGGTGATGGTTCATGACTTAACTGGGCCTTTAGCCGTTGAAGCCTTCAACAAAATAGGCATACAGAAAGTTTGGGACAGCAAAAAAGCAGTGGTTATACTGGACCATCAAGTGCCAGCTGAATCCGTGAAGGCGGCGGAACTGCACAAAACCATGCGTCAATTCGCAAAAGACCAAAAAATACGCATATACGATATTGGTAGAGGCGGAATCTGCCATCAAGTCATGCCAGAGAAGGGACACGTTGTTCCTGGAACAGTTATCGTCGGCGCCGATTCGCACACATGCACTTACGGAGCCTTCGGAGCCTTCGCCACAGGAATAGGCTCAACCGAAGCGGCAGCAGTCTTAGCGACGGGCAAGATTTGGCTGAAAATACCAGAGGCCATAAAAGTAAATGTAACAGGGCAGTTTCCAAAGTATGTTACTCCAAAAGACCTAATCTTGTCCATAATCGGAAAATTAAGCGTTGAGGGCGCCATTTACGAAAGCGCTGAATTCACTGGTCCAACGATAAGGGACATGAGCATAGCGGGAAGGATGACGCTGTGTAACATGGCGGTGGAGATGGGCGCTAAAAACGGCATTATCGAACCTGACGAGAGAACCATGGAGTTCTTAAAAGGAAGAGTCAAAACTCTGCCAAACTTTGAGGAATTGAAAAGCGACAAAGACGCCGTTTATCGGTGCACCGTGAACTTTGATGTTTCAAAGATGGAGCCTCTGATTGCTTGCCCATCATCTGTAGACAACGTGAAGCCAGTTTCAGAAGTAATCAACGTTCCGATAGATCAAGCATTTATCGGGTCATGCACAAACGGCAGAATCGAAGATTTACGTTTAGCTGCTCAAGTCCTTAAAGGCAGACGCATAAAAGACGGTGTCAGGGCACTGGTAATTCCAGCCTCACAAGAAGTCTACAAGCAAGCCTTAGACGAAGGTCTAATGGACACCTTTACAGATGCAGGCGCAATAGTTTGTGGTTCGGCATGCGGACCATGCTTAGGCGGACACATCGGACTGCTAGCAGCAAACGAAGTCTGCGTCAGTACCTCAAACAGGAACTTCATTGGGAGAATGGGCAGCACCCAAGCCAGCGTGTACTTAGCTTCTCCGGCAACTGTAGCTGCTTCTGCGGTAACGGGCAAAATCACTGACCCAAGAAAACTGGAGGCAAAAGCATGAACATGAAAATCAAAGGTCCGGCAATAAAATTGGGAAACAACGTTGACACAGACGTCATTCTACCCGGAAAATACCTCATTCTGGTTGATCCTTACGAGCTAGCAAAACACGCTCTGGAGAGTTTAGACCCCGCCTTTCCCGAAAAAGCCAAAAACGGCGTAGTCGTCGTAGGCGGCAAAAACTTCGGGTGCGGATCCAGCCGAGAACAAGCGCCTTTAGCCTTAAAGTACGCGGGTGTAAAATGCGTGTTAGCTGAATCTTTCGCGCGGATCTTTTTCCGAAACGCCATCAACATCGGCTTACCAGTAATCGAATGCAAAGGCATATCGACGGCGGTTGAGACAGGCGACGAGTTAGCTGTGGATTTTGAAGCTGGAAAGGTAGAAAATGTCTCAAAGGGCAAAAAGTTTCAAGTAGAGAAGCTGCCACCATTTATCTTAGAAATATTAGCTGATGGCGGATTGATTGAGAATTTACGCAGGAGAATGAACAAGAAATGACTGAATACAAGATCTCGCTGATTCCCGGAGACGGAATCGGTCCAGAACTGACGGAAGCAACCCTGAAAGTGTTAGATGCTGCCGAGAAAAAATTCGGCATAAAACTGAAGATGATTGAGGCGGAAGCGGGCGACGACACCTTAGCGAAAAGAGGCGCGGCTCTTCCTGCTGATACCGTTGAAAAAATTAAGGAATCCCACGCCTGTCTCAAAGGTCCCGTCGGCGAAACAGCAGCAGACGTCATAGTCAAACTCAGGTTAATGTTCGATTTGTACGCTAACCTACGTCCGATCAAGTCTTACCCATCAGTTCCAGCGGCTAGACCCGACATTGACATGCTGTGGGTCAGGGAAAACACAGAAGATGTTTACAAAGGCTTAGAATTCACTTTAGACAACGACACAACCCTGTGCCTAAGAGTCATCACCCGAAAAAACTGTCAGCGTATAGCCAAAAAAGCCTTCGAGATGGCGCGTCTGCGCAACGGCAAAAAGAAAGTCACGGCAATCCACAAAGCGAACGTCATGAGGATTACAGACGGGTTATTTGCAAGCATATGTCGTGAAACGGCGAAGCAGTATCCAGACATTGCCTTCAACGAACTATACGTTGACGCGGCGTCGATGCGTTTAATCAAAGAGCCCCAGGTTTTCGATGTGTTCTGCACATGCAACATGTTCGGAGACATCCTCTCAGACGAAGCAGCGCAATTAGTCGGCGGACTGGGCATGGCTCCAGGTGCAAACATAGGCGACAACTTTGCGTTATTCGAACCCATTCATGGTTCAGCGCCCAACAGGACGGGAAAACACACCGCAAACCCGATCTCGATGGTTCTTAGCGCAAAAATGATGCTGGAGTGGTTGGGAGAAAAATACAACGACAAGAAATGCATACAGGCAGGCGCGGCTATTGAAAACGGGGTAGTTTACGCCCTGCGTAATGGTCAAACTGTTCCAGACTGCGGCGGCGACACAACGACTGTGGGAATGGCGGAAGCCATTGCCGCAGCATTAACAGTGAAAACTGGTTGAAAAAATGACCGGTAAAACTTCAAAACGTATTCGTATTTTTGACACAACCCTTAGAGACGGAGAACAAACCCCTGGCGTTTCTTTAACCGCGGAAGACAAAATCGAGATTGCACGCCAACTAAGCAAGCTAGGCGTTGATGTTATCGAAGCAGGTTTTCCAAGCTCTTCGGACGGCGAGAAAAAGGTTGTACGAGACATTGCAAAAGCCGGTTTAGAACCAGAAATCTGTGCTCTCGTACGGGCAACAAAAGGCGATATTGATTCTGCAATCGATTGCGATGTCGACTTAATTCACGTTTTCATTCCCACATCGCCGGTACAAATGAAATACGCTGTAAACCTAACACCTCAACAGGTGCTGTCTTCAACAGTTGAATCTATCGAGTACGTTAAGAAGCATGGTTTCAAATGCGAGTTTTCGCCAATGGATGCAACCCGCTCAGAAATGGCTTTCTTAATGCAAGTTTGCCAAGCAGCTGAGAAAGCGGGAATGGACAGCCTAAACGTTCCTGACACCGTGGGGATAATGATTCCGAAAACGATGATCAAACTCATTGAGGAACTAAAAACTGTTGTTAACGTTCCCATTAGCACGCATTGCCATGACGATTTTGGCTTGGCAGTTGCGAACTCGTTAGCCGCTGTTGAAGCTGGCGCTTCTCAGGTGCATGTTGCGGTCAACGGACTGGGTGAGCGTGCTGGCAACACTTCGCTTGAAGAAGTAGTTATGGCTTTGCACATGATTTACAATTACAGGACAGGCGTAAATACGCGGTTACTGTACAGCACATCCAGATTGGTTTCGTCGTTGACCGGCATAACTGTTCAAGCTAACAAAGCAATTGTGGGAGAAAACGCCTTTGCTCATGAGTCGGGCATTCACACCCGGGGAATAACGGAGAAACCATTAACCTTTGAACCTATAGACCCAGAGTTGGTCGGACGTACAAGAAAGCTTGTCGCTGGGAAACTAGCGGGAACTCGCGGAATAAATGCTGAATTGGAAGAGATAGGAATTCATCCCACTGACGAGCAACTCAGAGAAATTGTTCAACGTATCAAAGAACTAGGTGACAAAGGCAAGATGGTGACGGACGCTGATTTGCTGGCGTTGACTTCAGCGGTTATGGGCGAAGTCATTGGAGAGGAGAAAATCGTTGACTTATGCGACATGGCGGTTGTAACAGGCATCAAAGTTATCCCGACAGCCTCGGTTCGGCTGGTTCTGGGTGGGAAGGAGTACGTTGCGGCTGAGACAGGGGTGGGTCCAGTTGACGCGGTTCTGAAAGCAATTCAAAAGCTAATAAGCAACCAAGAAAGAATCCGTCTAAGAGAATATCGGCTTGAAGCTATCACGGGCGGCTCAAACGCTGTTGCTGAAGTCATTATAAAAGTGGAAGATGAGAAAGGCAACGTCGTCTCCGCACGCGCGGCAAGAGAGGACATCGTAATGGCGAGTGTCGAAGCGATGATAAATGGTATAAACAAGCTTTTGATTAAGCATAAGCAGGGAAACAAATCGTGAAGGTAGCCTTCCAAGGTGAAAGCGGCGCCTACAGCGAAATGGCCGTCTACAAGTTTTTCGGCAACAAAGTGGAGCCAGTTCCTTGTAAAGACTTCCGCGATGTCTTCGAATCTGTCAAGAACGGGACAGTTCCAGCAGGAGTTATCCCAATCGAGAACTCTATCGAAGGAAGCGTCAACCAAAACTACGACTTATTCCTGACCTACAACCTCAAAGTCTGCGGCGAAGTCGCGGTAAAACTTGCCCACGTCCTCATCGCTAACCCACAAACTAAACTTGAAAACATCGAGACTGTTTATTCTCACCCCCAGGCTCTGGCGCAGTGCCGAAATTACCTTGAAAAGCAAAAATGGGAAATCATCCCTATCTACGACACAGCAGGAAGCGTGAAGCTCATAAAAGATAAGGGTCTTCTCAACGCCGCAGCAATCGCCAGCGAAAAAGCCGCAGGCCTCTACGGCATGAAAATTCTCGCCCGAGACATAGCTGATAACACCTCAAACTACACCCGTTTCCTGGTGTTATCGCACGAAGATGCGGCGCCGACGGGAGACGACAAAACATCAATCATCTTCTCAGCTAATCACGCCCCAGGAACCCTATACCACGCCCTCGGAGAGTTCGCGTCAAGAAACATCAACTTAACCAAAATCGAATCCAGACCCACCAAAACAACCGCTTGGCAATACAACTTTTACCTCGATTTCGAGGGACATCGAACCGAAAAACGCTGTGCAGAAGCGCTGGAGGCTCTAGAAAAATACGCTACTTTCGTGAAGATCCTGGGATCCTACCCCAGAGTCATCTAAGGTGCAACTTAATTCTTTGATCAGTTAAATCAAAATCAACAAAATTTCTATATGGATTATGAGAGGCATCGAACCGAAAAACAATGCGAGGAAGCTCTCAGGGCACTATAGAAGCACGCGGTGTTCATCAAAATCTTAGGCTCACATCCCAAAGCCAAATAGTTTTCTTAAAGATTTCTTGCCGTTTTAGACTTAACAGAGCAACTCACTAAATAAAAAGAAGGGTACCTATCAATGAATGCAGAAAAAGAAATCATTGTACGCGAAGCGACCACCAAAGACGCTGAAGGAATAGTCACGGTGTTGATGTTGGCAAAACTAGAAGAGGAACATTGGAGTGGGAAAAGGATTTTTGTGGAAGAAAATCTTCAGAAACGTCCAAGCAAAAAGCAATTCATAGTTTTAGTAGCCGAGGCTTACTCTTCAATCGTCGGATTCGTTGACTGCGCCGTCTTCCCGTCATTTTGGGAAGGCGAGAAGCAGGGCTGGATAATTGATTTTTTTGTGCAACCTGCCTATCAAAATGGAGCAGTGGGTTCAAAACTTCTTGAAGCCTTAATCAAACGAGCCAACACGGAAAATATTGTTGAGCTTCATGTTTCCACTGGATGGAAGAATCAGAAAGCGCGAAAGCTCTACGGCAGGTTTGGCTTCACAGAAGGGCAGTTGTTGCTAGAGCGCGCCAAAAAGTAATAAATCGCTGATTTCACAACAACCCATCAACTGACTATTTTCTGCACTCATCGCTTGACCACGTTATCGTAGAAATTCTCGATAACTCTATGCCCTTCAGAGTGCGATTCGCCTTTCAGCTTTATGCGTTCGGGATGGAATTGAACGCCGTAAAATGGTTTGTTTTTGTATTTGACAGCCTCCACTTCGCAGGAATCGGAATCTGCAAGCAGAACAAAACTCGCTTGGTTGAGGCTAGCTTTTAAGACGTAATCGTAATGGTTCTCTGCGAGCGGCACCGTCTGGTTTTCTTTAAACCCAGCGAATAACCCGTTGGCATCACCCACGCAAACCGCCTCAAAAAGGTCCAAAACAGGCTGAGCAAGCGACCCGACTTTGGCGTTGAAAGCCCAGCAGAGCAGTTGATGACCAAAGCAAATGCCTAAGATGGGCAAATCGCATGTTTTTAGAAGGTCAACAACTCCATCGAAGGGGCGACGGTGTGATGGATCAACTATTCTGGCTCCAGAGCCGCTTATGACAACGGCATCAATTCCAGCTTCAACTCGGTAGCCCTCTTTGAGGTCACTGTATTGAATAACTTGGCATTCACTGAACTTTCTAAGGGCTTCAACTAAAGCTTCGCTTTTCGTTTTCAGGGAACAGTTCACGACCAATGATTTCGTCAACAAATCACTTCACAAAAATAATCTTCTTTCAATCGTTTTAATTGCTAAACGTTGTTTCTTAGCCTTCTTGATTCGCCCTTGTTTCAGAAGCTCATTAACCGCCTCAAACGTCAGAATGTAACCTAAACCAACTGCATTAGCTATTTCACTGGAAAAACTGGGACATGGATTTTCCCTCAAATAGGTCTCAATCCTGAGTTCAATCTTGCCGGCGTGGGCTTTTTGGGAGGTCATTTCGCTTCAGCTTGCGTAAAATAGTAATCGCGAAAGTCGCTTTTTATTCTTCTGTCGCTTCAAGCATTCGGTACATTACTTCGTATGACTCGGCGAAGTCGGGATCAACTTTGAGAAGTTTTGCTTTAAGCCGCTCCATCCTGTCCACGATTGCCTGCGGGTTCTTCGCCTTAAGCAAGTCCAGCCACTCCTGCGCTTTGACAATGCAGAGGTCTTCAATTTTTCCCATCTCAGGCAACTTCATCTGCAGGTTAGCGTACAGGTCAGGAGTTTCCAGCGCGGTTGCTTCCGCCAAGGTAAGGAGCATGCGGTAAGTTGTTCCCGCCACCTGCTTTGTCAGGGAGAAGTCCTTTTGTTCAAGAAGAGTTTCGCACGCAACCAACCCGAGGAAATGGGGCAACCCGAGGACGACGGACATAAGTTGGTCGTGTTTTTGAGGAGTCATTATGAAAACGTGTGCTTCCTCTTTTTCCAGCCACCTCTTGAAGCCGTCGGCGTATTTTTCCTCGGCGGCGTTGGTCGGGGTTAACACGTATGCTTTGTGTTTAACGCCTTTGCTGCCGGGACCGAAAACGGGGTGAGTGCCCAACACCAAACCGTGCTTGAAGTGTTCGTGCATGACTTTGACTGGGTACTCTTTGACCGAGCATATATCCGTCACGACCTGCCCATCATGAATGTGAGGACCTATTTTTTTTACGACTTCTTCGAAGCTGCTGATTGAAACGCAAACCATGATTTCATCGGCTACTTTAACCGCTTCCACGAAGTCAGTAGTGGTTTCAACGCCCAATTCCTTGCCGAGTTTTGACAGGTTCTCCGCTTTTCTGTCCGAGAGGATTATGCTGTCGCCTTTCTCCCTGCAAAACTTTGCGAACCAAACTCCCATTTTTCCCGCGCCGAGAACCGCGGTTTTCATTTAAGCGCCTCGCTGATTTCATCCAACCCTATTTTTATTTCGTTTCGGGGGGCAGTCAAGGAGATGCGGAAGTGTTCTCTGTAGTCGCCAAAAGATGTTCCAGGAGCCACCGCTACGCCTTTGTCAAGCAGGTCTAAGGTGAATTTTTCTGAGTCTAAACCTTTGCGTTTGGGAAACACGTAGAAGGGTGCTTCGGGTTCGGTAAATGAAAGCCCTGCCTTCGCCAAGGTTTGACACGCGATTTTCGCGCGTTCTTCATATTCGTTTTCTATGGTTTTGGTTAGGGTCTTCTGCATTTCGAGCCCTTTCAAAGCCGCTTCCTGTATGAAGACGGGGACGTTGTTTATGGTAATTTGGTTCAGCTTGGTTATGTTGTCTATCAGCGGCTTGTTTGCTATGATGTAGCCGATTCGCCAACCCGTCATAGTGAACATTTTCGAGAAGCCGTTCGACAGAACGTGAGTGAAGTTGCCGTCGGTTTCGTATTCAAGTATACTTTTCGTTTTTATGAAGCTGATCGGACCGTAAACTTCGTCGGAGAGAATCGTCACCTTTTTCTTGTTGGCGATTTCCACTATGCCGTCTAAAGTTTTCGGATCCATGACTTTGCTTGTCGGATTATTGGGGTTGTTGAGTATAATCATCTTTGTGTCTTTGTCAATCATGGCTTCAAGCTTGCCTAAATCTACTTTCCAGCCGTCTTCCATTTCGGTTCTCAGCAGTTTTGTTTGGGCACCTAGGCTTTTCGCCATCAAATCGTAAGCTGTCCAGTAAGGCGTTGGTATGATGATGTTGCCTCCGCCTTTCGTCATCAGGTACAGGGTGGCGAAGACGCCCCATTTTGAACCAGGAGTGACAACCACGTTTTCAGCTTTAACTCCGTGAATCTTCGCGAGTTTCTGCCTCAGCTTTTCCTCGCCATAAGCTGAAGAATACTTTGTCTTCCCTGCTTTCATCGCGGCGTACGCGGCTTCCACTATTTCGGGCGGCGTAGCCAGATCAGGGTCACCTAAGTTTAGACGGATTATTTTCTTTCCTTGGTTTTCAAGTCTTATGGCTTTCTCGTTTATTTCGTAGAGCATTACCGTAAACTTTCCTTTTCAGATTATTTCCTACTCTTGAACTGCACTGCACATATTAACTATTTCGCGGTAAAGTGCCTCAACCTTCGTTGAATCCAAGCCCAATTTGGCAGATTTCTCTATTACTTTCTTGTAAACGTCGTTTTCTCTGGAAACATCTCTTACCTGCAAACCCCGCTTCTTCTTCACTAAGCCTATAGCCATGCATATTTTGACCCTTTCAGTTAACGCTTTCAAAATCAACTCGTCAACCTGGTCAACTTCTTTTCTGTATAGTTCAAGCTCATCCAACAATTTTCTTTGTCTCCAAAACTTTCGGAATTAAACCAGCACGAATCATATGATCAGCTAACGTTACCGCCACCGCGGCTTCTATTGCTGGCACAGCTTTCGGAACCACACATGGATCATGTCGCCCCTTAATGTTTACTGATGCGTCTTCCATAGTGGACAAGTTAACGGTTTTCTGCTTTTTGCCGATGGAAGGCGTGGGTTTAATTGCAACCCTCATCAGGATGGGCATGCCGTTAGATAAGCCGCCCAAGATTCCACCCATATTATCCGTTGAAGTAGAGACTTTCCCGTTTTGCATAACGTAGTCGTCGTTGCTTTCTGAACCCTTTAACTCGGCAACTCCGAACCCCAACCCGAACTCAACCCCTTTAACGGCGGGAACGTTGAACAGCGCCTTAGCCAAATCAGCGTCAAGAGAATCAAACAGTGGCTCGCCAACCCCCGCTGGGACGTTAAGGGCCAGGCATTCCACCACTCCGCCAACGCTTTCACCTTCTGCCCTGGCTTCTACGATGGAGGAAGCCATCCTTTCAGCACATGACAAGTCGGGGCATCGGGTACCCGCGGAATAGCGGTTCTTTTTGATTTCTTCAGCGCTAAATTCTTTTTCGGTTCTAATTTTGCCTATGCTTCTCGTATAGGCCAAAACGTCGACGTCGAATTGGCTCAGCAGTTTTCTGGCTATTGCTCCAGCCATTATCATTGCCACTGTTACTCTGCCACTGAAGCGTCCGCCGCCACGATAATCGTTGAAACCGTCATATCGGATGCGCGCGGGATAGTCTGCGTGCCCTGGTCGCGGCAGATCCTTGATCACCTCATAATCCGAGGAATCGACCTCCGTGTTCTCAACCGACACGGCGATTGGAGCGCCAGTGGTGACCCCGTTGAAAACGCCTGAAAGAATCTTGGGCACGTCTTTTTCGATTCTTGCCGAAACGATCTTAGGGTCCGCAGGGATGCGTCTGTCCAACTCGGTTTGAATGTCGGCTTCAGATAAGGGTAACCCGGCTGGGCAACCGTCTACTACGACGCCTACGACTTTGCCGTGGCTTTCGCCGAAGGTGGTAACTGCAAATTCTTTACCTATCGAATTTCCCGCCAACGATTTCCGCTCCTAACTGCTTCAGATGAAGGAAGAACTGCGGATAAGACTTTCTGACGCACTGGGCGTTTTGAATAATAGTTTGCCCTTCCGCACGAAGAGCTACAACCGCGCAAGCCATCGCTATTCGGTGGTCATTATGAGAGTCAATCAAGGCGCCGTGCAAGGCAGAGGCGCCCTTCACCGTTAGGCTACTCGAGTCCGCTTCTATTTGCGCGCCCATCTTTGCGAATTCACTGTTGAGGGATTGCAGTCTATCTGACTCTTTGAGCCTGAGTCTTTGTGCCGCAGTTATCTTTGAGGTACCTTTGGCGAAACATGCAAGAGCCGCGCAAACTGGGACAAGGTCAGGAATGTTTTTTGCATCAATAGTCATTGGCTCAAGCGGGCTACCGACGCCGTCTATTTCGACGCTGCGGTCACATACTTTGCCAGCTACACCCATCTGCTTGAGGATTCCCAGAATTGCTTTGTCCCCTTGGATGCTTTCGTAATCAAGATCGTCTATCTGCACTTTCGAGTTGGTGACGGCTGCGGCTGCAAGAAGAAACGCTGCGGAAGAGAAGTCCCCTGGCACTCGGCTGTCAACTGGTTTGAAGGTTTGGTTGGCTGGGATGACGATGCGTTCGAAATTGCCGTAAACGTCTATTCTAACACCGTGTTTCGAAAGTACGTCCCACGTCATTTTGGCGTAGTCAACGGACTCCAGCGGCGTTTTGAGGACGATTTCGGTATCGACCTTAGCCATCGGACATGCAAACATTAACCCTGAAAGAAACTGGGAACTAACATCGCCGCGAATAGAGGTTTGGCCTCCGAGGATTCCTCCGCCCTCGACGACAACAGCTTCCTTATCCACCAACTTTTCTAAGTGAACTTTTGCGCCCAGATCGTCTAAGCTTTTAATCAGAGGTTGGATAGGTCTGCGATCAAGAGAGCCGCGGAAAAGAAGGGTGGAGGCGTCATCGGCCAAGGCAACTACGGGGATCATGAAGCGTAATGTGGCTCCAGATTCTCCGCAGTCGATGGGTAATTTCGCACTTTGAATCGGGGCGGCACCTTTAGTTACCCAGCAGTTTTCTTCAAAACTTGTTTCTGCACCCAACGCCGTTATTGCACGCAGGGTTGCTTCTGTGTCGTCGGAAAGAAGCGGGTTCGAAACTTTGCCTGTGCCGTTCGAAAGAGCCGCTGCGATGAGCATTCGTTGAGTGTAAGATTTTGATGGGGGTGCGCATACTTCGCCGCTTAGATTTTCAGACTTTTTAACGATTACATCCACCATTGCTAAATCACCTTTGCTTTTTCCTGGTTGAAGCTGGTTTGCAAGACTTCCCCGCCGAATTTTTGAAATACAGCCCTCACAGAATCAACCTTGTCTTTAGGAGTAACTGCCGTGACCGCGGGTCCCTTACCGCAAAGCCCAGCCGCCGACGCTCCAGCATCCAACGCGTCAAGCGCAATCGATGAGTCGTATCCCCATACGGAGGAGTAAATTAAACCATTAAGCGTCAAAGCCTCCCAGATCTTTCCCCCCAAAGCCTCTTCGTAGGCAACTTGAACCAGCGGCTTTACCGTCTTTAGCCTTTCAACATTCGAGTTACCTGAATAGGCTTTTTGTGCGGGAACATGAAAAAGCACCACTAAATCTTCGGTCAGTGGTAGTCGTGCAACAATTTTCCGTTCCAAATTATCAGTGACTACTATGCCGCCGAAATATGAGGCGCATGCATCGTCAAAAGCGCCTGTAACCGTGACTTTCGCGGCGAAAGCGGCGTCTACACCCAAATTGATGATTCTAAAATCATCTTCCATTGCGCCCAGCGCCGCCGTAGTGGCCAACGCTACGGCGTTTGCCGCGGCACTGCTACTTTTGAGCCCTTTGGCGATGGGGATGTTTGACCAAGTTTTAACTTTGGCGCCGAATCTTTTTTCCGCGTTGAATTGTTGAAGAACACGGACGACAGTTTTCTCCATCAAATCGGTACTTTCTTTTGGGTCAGAAGCTATCTCCGCCTTGACAATCCCAGGCTCATCAGTCAATTTTACCTGTGCCTTCGTGTAGAGGTCAACTCCGAAAGCAGCGCCTTTCCCGAACGCCATCGCGTTAACAATCGTTGCTGCGCCATGCGCTACAGCTGTAGCTTGCCCCGTCAACTTTTCTGCTCCTTTCGCAAGTGATTAAGCGCTGTCTCCCTCATAACTTCAACTGGCGCCTTTTGGCCGGTCCATATTTCAAATGATGCAACCCCCTGATAAATCAGCATTTCAACGCCGCTGACCACTTTTGCGCCTGCGTTCTTCGCGTTTTTCGCCAGTTTAGTTTCAATCGGGTTGTACACAATATCCATCACCGCTAAGTCAGGCTTGAGCCATTTGGGATCCACCAAGGAGTCGTTTGCATTTGGTTCCATCCCGACTGAAGTGGCGTTAATCAGAAGGTCAGCATCAACGAGAGCTCCTCTAACTGTCAACGGTGAAAGTGCGTAGGCGAAAACCTTGCTATTGAACTTTTGATATAAAAGGTCTGCTAACTCGGCGGCTGGCTGAATCGACCGATTCAAAATTGAAAGCTCACTCGCCTGCTCCGCCAACGCGAAACCTATTGCTCTTGCAGCACCGCCTGCCCCAAGCAACATTATCTTTTTGCCTTCAAGTTCAACGCCGTTTTCTTTAAGGGCCGCCATCGCGCCGACGCCGTCGGTGTTGAAGCCGAAGAGTTTGCCATCTTCGTTCTTGACCGTGTTAACTGCCTTCAGAGACTTCGCGGTTTGGTCAACTTCGTCAAGGAAGCTGAGAACCGCGGTTTTGTGTGGCATGGTAACGTTTAAGCCTTGAATGCCCAGTGCCCGCACGCCATCCATGGCTTTCCCGATATCTGTGGATTTAACGTTAAATGCTAAGAAGGCGCAGTCAATTTTGGAAGATACAAACGCCGCGTTTTGCATCACTGGACTTAGGCTGTGTTCTATGGGGTCGCCGATTACCCCGAAAACTTTCGTTTTTCCCGTTAGGGCCATGTTACCGCGCCTCTAAAAGGTTGTATGCAGCCTTCATTTCACCAATCGACATTTGCCCCTTCGCTGTTTCAGCACCCTGCTCAAGCGAAGCAAAAGTGAAAAAGGCTCCGAACATCGGTGAAAGAAGCCTTGAAACCTTGCCTGCTTCTCCCATGCAGAAACAGACAAGTTTAGCTTTTTCTGAATGGGAAGCCACAAAATTGAGCACTGCCAAATTGTCTTCGATTTTCCTAGCTGTAACAACGATTTTGCACACACTGGCGCCACTTAAGATTTCCTGCTCCAAAACCTTGTCCATTGCGGAATGGCTTAACGCGCCCTCGTATTCGTGGTGGGAAACGATGGGTTTTGCGCCCAACTGCTTGAGTTTGTCGATTGTTTCTTGGCGGTTTGAGCTTGACAAATCGACGTCGACGTATTCGAAACCATTTTCGGCGGCGTTCAGGAGACTTTGCTGCCTTTCGGCTTCCGTCCCAGAGAAAAAACCGTGTTCGCCGGTCAGCTTGTGCGTTGCGACTAAGGGAATTTTTGAGCTGTTGATAATCTCTTTCAGGTTTGTGGAAGATTCAAGACGGTCGAGCCTGACTTCGATTAAGTCTGCTTTGGCCACTTCCGAAATTTTGATGAGTCTTTGCGCTTCGGCGCCGTTTTTTGGAAAAATCGAAACGCAGATTCTCATGGTCATCTTTCAATCACCGTTTCTTCAGGCACGGAAACACCAAAGTGTCTGCCGCCTTTCTCGGATAAATGCACCAAAACTTGGTCGTTTACTTTCAGCTCCGTAACGGGTTTGGAGGCTTCCGGCGTGACTAGACGGATAGTTTCCGCGTTTTGCAGTATTGTTTTGATTTTTGTGTCGTAGGCCTGCGCCTCTATTAGAATGAGGGGTCTGAACTCGATTTTTGAGCGCCCTACATTGGTTACTCTCACTTTTCCGTCCCTGTTGACGATTAAAACTTCGTCGCCTGCTTTCAGTTCGGAGAGGTACCGGGTGCCCTGCAACGGCACCAAAGTATAGTGCGATGCGGGTCCAGCGTTCACTCGGAAAGGTCGGGATTGCAGATACGGGTTCTCGTTCACTTCAGCTTCCACCAGAAAGAACCCTGCGGATTGGCAACCGACAAGCATTCCTTCGCCTGGAACCATCAAATCAACAGTGTCCACGCAGACCCTGGCGCCTGTGCCTATGGGTTGGATAGATAAAACCTTCGCTACAGTTAAAGCCACCTTTGGCATTTGCCCCTTCACGAGCTTCACCGTTTTGGCAAGCTCAGCTGGGTTTGAGGTTCTAAGCAAGACACCGTCTGTTCCCAGTTCCAAGGCTTCAAGAACTATTTTGGCGTCTTGTGCCGAGGCAACCTCGGCGATAATTTTGCTTTTGCCACCGTGCGCTTTCGCAATCAAGTTCTCCAGCGGGATAACTCGCCAATCATTGGTAGCAACGATTATGTAATCAACCCCTAGCTCAGCTGCTTTAGCAGCGTGGTTCTCGTCTTCCTTACCTTTTATGTTGACTTTGACAGCGGTTTTTCTGCCTTCATTTTTGGCTTGCAAAATCTCTTTTTCATCTAGCTCGGCGAGGAAGGCTATATCAAGTTTGCCTTGACGAGTGCTCGCTTGAGTCTCTTCGAGGACTACATCTGCGTTTTCATGCGCGGTGGTGAGCAAGTTTTCTTTTTCTTGCGGCGAAGCCGTTTGCTCGATTTCTACCCAGAGTTCCTTCAAGCTTTTTCACCGAGAATTTTAAGCGCTTCCTGCACACTGGCACCGCCGTGAACGATTACTGAAAGCGCTCTAACAATTAAGGTTGGGTTTTCATGTTGGAAGACGTTGCGTCCGATGGAGAGGCCGGATGCTCCAGCTGAAATGGCGTCGTGGGTGGTTTGTAGAACCTCTTCGGAAGTCTTGCATTTCGGTCCCCCAGCAATCACCACTGGAACGGGGCAACTTTCAACTACGGTTTTGAACGTTTCTATGTTTCCAGTATAGTTCGCTTTTATGATATCTGCGCCAAGTTCGGCACCGATTCGTGCAGCATGAGCAACCACGTCCGCTGCGTGTTCGTTCTGTATTTTGGGTCCCCGAGGGTACATCATTGCAAGCAACGGCATGCCGTAAACTTCACATTCGTCTGCTACGCAGCCAAGGTTGAAGAGCATTTTATCCTCGTCTTGTGCGCCGACGTTAACATGCACCGAGACGGCGTCTGCCCCCAGACGGATGGCTTCTTGGACGCTACAGACTTGAACTTTGCCGTTTACGTTGGGGCTAAGGTTTGACATGCCAGACAGCATCACGATTAGCCCTGCATTTCCAATGTCCATGTGCTTGGCGATGCCTTTGTGGACAAGCACCGCATCAACTCCGCCTTGGATAAGCAGGTTGATGGTTTGCTGAATGTTGGTTAATCCTTGGATAGGTCCGATTGTTACGCCGTGGTCCATGGGGACGATTACCGTGTGATTGTCTTGCTGCATGATTCTTTTTAGTCTTCGAGTTTTTCCTAGATTCATGTTTCCACCCTATTTAGCGCTCCTTAAAGAGTTTTTAATCAGTTTGAGGGCTTTTTCCCGTTCATTCCAATCCATAAACAGCAGGATGCTTGATGTTATAGTCAGTATGCCTGAAATGTTAACCCCGCTGAGCCGCAAGTCTTCGCTGATTTTTCCGATGATACCGTGGGTTTCTTCTAAGCCGACGCCGCTTGTCTTAATGAAGACGAGGTCTTTTTTGACTGCCATCGCAATTGTTTCCTTGTTGCTTTTTACTATGTTGTGGACGTCGTTGAATAGCCCGTCCAGGTTCTTCTCTTGAGAAACGTAGATGATGACGGAGTTGGTGTTCATTGACATGCCTAGTAGCAGCGAGTGCCTTTTTGTTTTCTCTATTATTTCCTGTATGATTTGCGGGTTGGCTGATATACCGTTTCCTATCACGGTGATTTCAGCGACTGGGAAGGGATGGGCGATTTCAGCGTCAAGCTCACTTGCTAATCCGCCTGTGACTAAAGTTCCCTCCTCCGACAGGTCGCCGTTGGCGTGGTTGATGACGCGGACGTTGATTTCTTTGGGTTTGTATTTTAATGCTTTGCTGTGGATGAATTTGGCTCCTGAATCAGCGAGCCCTACCAGCGTGTTAACGTCGACTTCTTTGAGGCGCTCAACGTTGGATAGGATTTTTGGGTCAGCTGACATTATGCCGTCAGCGTCGGTTACCAAGACGATTTCGTCGACTCCAAGAGCTTCAGCCAAGACAAACGCGGTTGTATCGCTTCCGCCTCTTCCCAGAGTCGTGATTTTGCCGTCTTTAGTCTTTCCAAGGAAACCCGCGACCACGGGAATGACGCCTTTTTCCATGACTGGGAGCACGCATTGGCGAATGTTCTTTTCGCAATCCGTGAGAATAGGGTTGGCGTTTTGGAAAGCTGAGTCGGTTATTATTGGCCAGTTGCTGTCGATTGGGTCAAAGTAGCAGGACTCCGCGCCGTTGGTTCTTAGTGCTGTTGAGAAGATTCTGATGCTAGTTCGCTCACCCATGGAGAGGATGTCATCGAGATCTTTTTTCTCCAGTTTCCCGTTGGAAGCGTTCTTCGCCGTCGTCATGAGAACATCGGTTGTTTTACCCATAGCGGACACTACAACGGCGATACGTGTGCCCCTCTTGGCTTCGTTAACCACGGCAACCACTGCTTTTAGGAGTCGCTCGTGATCCGCCAGGCTAGAACCGCCGAATTTAACAACAATTGTTTTACAACCTTTTTTCTGCATTTGATACACCCATGTTTTGCCCAGAACCCTTGCCTAAAAATTTTTTGAGTTCTGGGCTTAAGGAAAATAACGGTAATAAAAGTAGTCGAAGCTCTGGAACCATGATGCAACAGTTTCTTTTTTGCATGCGAGATTGGACATTGAAGCTTCGAACCTTGAAGAATGAGTCATTAACCACAAAATATAAGCGTTTCGGATTCAGACGCAAGGCTAAGTCTTTCGCCGCACGTTTCTTGTGCTGGTTTGACGTGGCATCCTCTTGGAAAGCATGAGCAAAACAGCGCCCATTGCCACCAAAAGGGCGCTAAGACCATAGAAGATTGCTAATCGGTCACTTTTGACATAGCCTAAATGGAAAAGAGCGAATGTCAAGATTATGAAGAATATGCCGAAGGCAACAAGTCCTAGTCCCTGCCAAAGTGTGCTATTTTTATACATCGACAAACCTCATCTAAGCATCTATTGTCTTTTTTGAAGTTATATGTTAGTCTTCTACTTTAGCCTTGCACCGATCCAGGCCTTGATTTTAAAGCTTTATCAAATGGAAACCATCCAAATGGGGATTGCATGAAGGCATCATAGGTTAGTCTTATCAGCTTGTCTGTGCATAAAACAACTGGAAGCTAACTTTATGAAAGCCCAAATTGACTGGCAAAAAATCCTCAATGAATGCAAAAACAACGTGCTCATTAACATTAAACCATGCACAGCGACCATCAGGCAGCCTCAGCCTAACCTGGGGACAGGCGCAGGCGGAGACGTCATGAAACCAATGGATCTGGCTGCTGAAAAAGCAATTGTTGACACCTTGATTAAGCACGGCGTTTCTTTTACGCTTGTCAGCGAAGAGTCAGGGGTAAGAAAGTTTGGTTCATTTTGTGACGATTGTTTTGTTACGGTTGATCCAGTTGATGGAAGCACCAATTTCATGCGGGGTTTGCCCTTTTACGCGTGCTCGGTTGCGGTTTCAGATAAGCCGTGGATTGCGGATGTTTGCGCAGGAATGATTGCCGACCTCTATCATGACGTAACGTATACGGCTTTTTTGGACAAAGGCGCGTTCCGGGACGGAAAGAGAATCGAGCCGTCAAAAACCGCTGAGTTGGATGATGCCTTGATAGGGTTGGATTTGAACACTTACAAAGTCAAAGAGGTCGCACCAAAGGTAACCGCGCTCATCGGAAAAACAAAGCATATCCGCCATTTCGGCGCCAACGCTCTGGAACTCTGTTACGTTGCTGATGGCCTAACAGATGCGTTTGTTGATTTGCGCGGCAAACTGCGCACAACCGATGTTGCCGCAGCTTTCCTCGTCATAAAAGAGGCAGGCGGAACAGTAACAACGACAGATAATCAAGAAGTAAACGTTGCATTAGACCCCAAACAAACGCTGAGTTTCGTAGCTTCTGGCAACACTCGAATCCACGAAAGAATCTTGAGCCTGGTCAAACCATCATGTTAAGTTTGCTTTGGCCCAACCCCGCGGCAATGGTGAAAACCGAAAAAACAAAAACTCTCCTCATCGCTGACCCTCACATCGGATGGGAAATAGAGCTTCAGCAAAAAGGTATCCATGTTCCAAGCCAGACGCCCAAAATTCTGAACAAGCTGACTGCAATTATTAGCAAATACAGGCCTCAGCAGCTGGTAATCGTCGGCGACGTGAAGTACACGGTTGTTTCAAGCGAACTCGGCGAGTGGCATGACATACCCGACTTCTTCACTAAACTGCAAAGCTACATCAGCGACATAGCAATCATCCGCGGGAACCACGACGCAAACATCGAGCCTCTTCTCCCAGAAAACATCAAACTTCTACCCGCCACAGGCATCGCAATAGGCGACGTAGGCGTTTTCCACGGTCACAAGTGGCCATCTCCCGCGTTACTAGGCTGCAAAACATTGGTGATGGGGCACCTGCATCCCGTCGTCGTCTTCCATGACCCAGCAGGCTTCAAAATTACAAGGCAAGCATGGATGAGGGCAGCCTGTAACACCGAAGCATTAGCGAGAATTCTTCTGCAAAAGCACAAGGTGAAAATCGATGGATCGGTTGCAGAAACACTTAGAAAGAATTATAACGTCAAGCTCAATGCGAAGGAAATTTTCATAATGCCGAGCTTCAACGATTTCTTAGGCGGCAGACCCGTAAACGAAACCCGCCCCCGGAAAGAAGTCGGCAGCGAAGCATTGATTGGACCTGTATTGCGTTCCGAAGCCGTCAACGTAGACAACTCTGAGCTTTACCTGCTAGACGGAACATATCTTGGGACCTTAAACCAGCTCAGGAACCTTTGAGAGACACCAAAAACAGAAAGCGCTTACACGTTTTTTAGCAAAAACGTAAATATTGATTCGTCACAAAAGACTTGCAACAAAAATGACGAAACAAATCGAGAATCTTGCAGTTTCTGAGCATTTGAATAGTTTGGTGGGGTTTTTGTGGAATAGATTACGGCAAATGCAAGGCTTTTATTGCCACCAAGAATCATGATGCTGAACTAAAGAGAGTTGCCTCTGTAGAATGGTTAAGGTATTTTGGCTTTGAGTTGAAACCTGAGGATATGAAATGTGTTGGCTGTGTGGTCGTTAATGGACCACATGTTGGTTACTGCGTCAATTTTGAGATAAGAAAATGTGGTGTAGAAAAAAAAGGTTCATGGAGGCGCTTACTTCCCAGTACGGATGCGACAAACTGAAAAGTGTTCTTGATCGTTGGCCCAAAGCAAAAGACAGGTTGGGCCAGATGAGAAATCAAACCATAAAGAAATAGCAGATGTGAGTTCGAAAAGCAAAAAAGAGCAGCAGATTTTGCATCAAAGATTTGCCCTGTGGTTAGGGGTTGCTGGTTAACTCTTATATTTGGGGCATGTTATAAGCATAATATAGTTTGAGGGAGGAAAAAATAAAAAGTGAAACTTGTAACTGTGTTGTTGCCAGAGGCGTATCTGGAAGGTCTAGATGAGCTTGTCCGAGCGAACATGTACCCGAGCAGAAGCAGCGTGATAAGGTCAGCAGTGCGGGACCTGCTTAAGAAGGAGCTTTGGGAGAATAAACGTGGAAGATAAACCCGCTTATACCCTTTTTATTGAATCCAAAAGCCAGCTAGCTGCCTTAGCCGGGTCAGCTGCCATTGTGATTTCTCTTCCGATGATAAGGTAGTTGGCACCTGCTTTAAGCGCGGTCTCCGCCGAGCCACCTTGAGCGCCCACGCCTGGGGAATAAATAGCAACTTTTTCGCCAACAACCTGCTTCACTTCAGTTATTTTCTGTGGGTAAGTTGCGCCGACCACTAATCCGTCAGCACCATATTTTAGGGCTTTTTTAGCAAAGGAAAGGTACTGAAGGGTTTTCTCGCCTGTTTCCGGGTCGATTATGGTTTGCCCATATCCTTCAGAAGCGCCTCGGTGGCTCATGTAGCAGAGAAATATTATGCCTCGGTTGAGCCGCTGGGAAACTTCAAAGAGCGGCTTTAAGCCTTCTTCCCAACCAATAAATGGGTTGGCAATCAACGCGTCAAATCCAGCCGCAAAGTAATATTGTGCTATGGTATAGTTGGTGGTTCCTATATCGTTGACCTTCGCGTCCATAATTGCAAGCAGCCCTTGTCCACGGATTTGCTCCACAAGCTGCTGTATCCCGTCGAAGGTTCCAAGTGGAAGGACAAGATGGTGATTTATCTTAACCGCGCATATGTAAGGGTGAACTACATTGAGGATGCTTTGTGCTTTTGCTAGGATTTTGCTTCGGTTCTCTGGAGCTTCATACGGAAAGTCTAATGCTAATACGATTCGTGAACTCTTGCTTTTGGCTGCTTCTTGCATTTTCGTTTTAAACGACAACACATCTGCCTCGCTGTATCTTGTTTGAGAGCTTGGCTATTTCATTTTTTCGCCTAACCGCCCAATTCTTTGCGTAACTAAATCTAAATCAACCGAGTTGCACCCGTCATTAAAGGCGCTCATCGCGCGCAGCCTCAGCCTATTTGGACATTCTATTGGGCCCCTGGGGGTAGGCTTTACAAGCAGACACAAACTGAGGGTTCCACCTTAACAAGGTTTCAAGTATTTCGGTTCGGGAATTAAAGCCCTCTGCGTTCCAAAACGAGGAACCGCAACGAACATAGGAACTGAGACAGCGCAACAACATCCATTTTCCCATTTAACGAGTCAACAAGAGCTTCTCTGCGTGGGCAAGGAAGGAAAAAACCGCTTTCAAGTAAGCGGAAAGCTGACCGCTATGAAGATAAAGCAGAGAAAACAAGTTTGAAAAGCGGTCTAAACGTTCCAAACTGTTGAGTTTGTAAGCCTGTAAATAACTTCTAACTCTAGCTGTGGATTGTTGTATTCTTGTATTTCGCTAAAGTCAGTAAGCATTCCTGTTTGTCTGTCAAAGTAAATTTGATCATATAAGTAACGCTCTGTGTTTTGTGTTGGGTCTTGTGTGTAGGTCTGGGTAGTGCTTACCCAATAGTAGAGACTTTCTCTGGTGCCGCTGGCATATGTTTGGGTGAGCGTTGCATTAACAGGAACCTTATCGCTCATCTGAGGGTAAATCGGGTCATTTACTTTAAGGTTGGAAGGGTAAAGAAAAGAAAACCCGCTTTCATCGCGCATCGTTCCGTTGGATAAGTCGATTGTTTGTTGCTCGGGGATGTCAGTTCCGTTTACGAACACCCAATCTGTTTGAAGCGTAACTGAATCGTGTTGGATACTTGTCACAGTCACATTGTAGTACTTTGTTTCATTGAGTTGATAGAAACCTGGATAATCTATATTTGATACTGCGCCTGAGCAACTGCCAGTTATGTTATAGGTGAACGTGTCACCAACTTGAACGCCTACGGTTGCCAATGGAGTTGAATGCTTTTGATTAGAGTAAACTACAGCTACAACAACCCCAACCACAATCAGAGCCAATAGCAAGACAGCGAAAATTACCTTTTTGTTTACACCCTTCTTTTTGAAAGCCATGAAACATGAGTATTCCAGTCATGTATTTAGTTTTTTCCTAAAAAGCTTTCAACAAGCTAAATCGGCTTTTTTCGCAGAAAAGATAGAATCAAACTTGTTGAAGGTATTTGAGGTAAATTTAAGAGAAGGGATATTTATTTAGAGAGTCGGTGGAAAGATTGTACTGTCATAACTGTGGTGCTCAACTTCCAGATGATGCAGCGTTCTGCACTAAATGTGGGACCAGCACAGGATTAAATGCGGCTAAGCCAACTTCGACCTCAGCTGAACCCATCATAGCCCCTTCGGGTGTACAATCCTTGAAATGTCCAAGCTGCGGAGCACCGATCGCACCAAAGTTTGGTGAAATGGTTATAACCTGCGCGTACTGCGGCACCGCAGTCACTCTGGGAAGCCAAGGGTGGACCAACATACAGAAACAGACAATGCTCGGTTTGAAGGTTGCCACTGTTGACCAACTGAACGCAATAATCACGCCCATGATGGATAAAGGTCTTCTTCACAGGCACCTTCATGAAGACTCCACGCAAGAGGAAATGAGCCTAACCTACGTGCCTTACTGGATTGTAAGTATTTCTGCCCGAACCAGCGTAGTCGCCACAAATGAGACCGCGCAAGTTGCACAGACAGCCACAACCGCCGCGTTGATGGGGGTAATATTCGGCGGCATGGGTGGAGGTTTTGGAGGCGGTGGAGGAGGAAGACGAGGAGGTTTCGGTGGGAGGCGCGCTTTTGAAGCAGAGTCTGGATTAAGCAACACGTTTGCAGGGATTCTTGGGTTGAAGCGTGTTAGGATAATGGCTTTTGGGATGGGTATGGGAATGGGTTCCGGCGGCGGAAACAAAAATGCCCAGCAGTTGGATGAAAACTACAACTTCCCAGTGATTGCACTAAAGGCTCTATCGGATTATCAGCCGAGCAACTACCAATTTAACCTTGAAGACAGAGAACTGTTTGATATTTCTAAGTTGCCGAAAGACGTTAAAATTTTAAACGGCGACATCAGCGAAGACGTAGCCAAATCACAGGCAAAGACACTTGTTGACCAGCTTCAATCACAAAAAGCACATGCAAAATACCACATGATCCAATCTATACACACTGACTCAGACGTTGGCGATGTAGAGTTGCTTCACGTGCCCGTGTGGTTCTCAAAGTTTGACCACAAAGGGAACAAAATCGTACTGGTCATTGACGCCAACTCGGGCAGAGTAATCAACAGCCTCGGCCTAAGTTAATCGCTCTATTATTTTTCAAGACGACTAAATCGTCAAGCATTAGTTGCACCTATTCCGCTAAACAATTTGAGCAATAAGCTTGAGCGGTGCATATCTGAGAAACCAATAAACCAAAAATGCAAAAAAGCGATCAACTCGAATCACAATTTAACGTAGAAAGCCAGAAAATAAAAAACTAATTTGTCAAAAAATTAAAAATAAAGAAGTTTAATCGGTTTTTTCTTCGGCTACTGGCTCGGCAGCGTCAGCAGCTTCAGCTTTCGCCGCTTCTTTCGCCACTTGCTCCACCGGCAAACCTTTAGCTGCACGTTTCGCGACGATACCCAGCTTTGTTAGTGGCGTGTATGCTCCTCCCGCGTATGTGTAGTTGCATTTGCCGCATTTCCAGACGCCGACGCTTTCACGGTGCACTCGTACGAAGCCGCAGTTTGGGCATTTGTGAGGTTTTTTGAGTTCAGTAATGACTTTTACGTAGCGTTTTCTAACTGTGGCACCGTACCGTGGTCCTAAACCTCTTTGTGAACCGACCTTCTTCGTTTTAGGCACTTTTTTCACCAATCAAGCTTCTTGCGTAATTCGACTGCTTTCTCCTGAGCAATCTTTGATGCCTCTAAAATCTGTTGCGGTGTAAAATAGCCTGAGCCGCCCTTCTGGACAGCGCAAATGTTGCCTTCGCTGTTGGTTGCGATTGTTATTCGGGAATCCATAACTCTTTCTTCTTCAAGCCACGGATCAACGATCAATACGTTGTTTATCTTGCCCATGGTAACGGTTATGGGGTGGCTTTTCATTGGCAACGGAGTATAGCCCTGCTTCATCTTCAATTCGCCGTCTTTAATCTCATAGTTCGGCATCTTCGTATTCAACAAGGCAGCAACAGCAGCCAAAGCGGCGCAGTCAATCAGGTTCCCGTCATGGTTCAGCACGTAAACGTCAACGAAGACAACAAAAACTTTCTTGCCTGGCTCGATGCATAGTTTTTCAGTGTCGATTGCGTGTGATTCGCGGATTCCTCTGTCAACGACTCTTGCTAGTTCAATCGAGTTTTCGTCAGGTGGTCCAGGCTCAAAGTTTGGTGAAGCTAAAGGAACAAGTTCAGCGTTAACTGTCATTACTCCTTCATTTGGTGTATCTGGGAACGGCTCGCCAGTTTCAACTTTTACGCCCGCTAGAACCTCAGATTTGCCGAGGAAACATCTTGCCGATCCCTCAGCACGCTCGATCAAGCCTTGCTCGATTTTAATTTCCCTATAGTCGTGTAAGCCTCGTTCGTCTAAACGTTTTCCTTTTTCGAGAAGCCCTTCTATTTGCTTCAGTCTGACTTTAGTTATAAGTGATGACATTATTCTTCACCCGTCTCCTTAACAACCATATACTTTGTTTTTAATGCTTCCTTCTGCATTTCATAGATTTTCTTGCATCCGTCGATTGCCATGTTTATGGCTTTTTCAAATTCGTCCGGAGCGAGGATGCCGTCCATCTGAAGCAGCGTAATCGCGTTTAGGGCTGGCATGTAAGCTACTGGAACATCGGCGGCGCCAAGCTTGTCTTCAGCATCATAAAGGTCCAAGACCACTGTGTCATCAATTTTTCCTGCAGCGCAGCCTACTACTAAGTCGCGCATTGGCACGCCTGCGTCGGCGATGGCTAAGGCTGCGGCGGTGATGCTTGCACAACGGGTTCCTCCGTCAGCCTGCAAAACCTCAACGAACACATCCACACCTGTCCGCGGATAAAGCTCTAAAAACAGAGCGGGCTCCAAAGATTCTTTTATGACTTTTGAGAGTTCAACTTCTCTTCTTGAAGGCGCGGGTGATTTGCGTTCCTGCACTGAAAAGGGAGCCATGTGATAGCGGCACCGCAGAACCATGCGGTCTGGCTGAGCCAAGTGTTTAGGATGCATTTCTCTTGGGCCATACGCGGCGGCTAAAATCTTGTTTTTGCCGTGTTCGATGTAGGCTGATCCGTCAGCGTTTGATAATACTCCTACTTGGAGCTTTAATGGTCGAAGCTCATCTGCTTTTCTACCATCCGATCTGATGCCTTTTTTATCAATCAGTTTTTCGGGTTTTTCATTCATTCTTGTTTTCCTCCACTTTTTCTTCAACTTTACCTTTACGTTCTTTAAGCAACTGTGTTATACGATCTGTGAGGCCGCTTGTGTGGGACTCTTGCTCAATTTTTTTAATGACCTCAATCGCTAGTTCTTCTTCCTCGAGGGTTTTTCCGGTGACTAAGATGACACCGTTTAGTCCCAGAATGATTTGGCAACCCGTTTCCTGTTTTATCATGGAAATCATTGAGCCTTTTCGTCCGATTACCCGAGGAATTTTTGTCGGTGTCACATGAAGAATTTGACCTCGAGTGATCTTTCCCAACCCTGGTTCCCCAACGGTGAGTTGTGGGTCATGGGCTCGATCGTATGAGGCGATTTTTGCAACGATCAAGTCGCCTGCGTTAAGGACTGTGGATAGCTCGTCGTTTTGAGGCTTAAAAGGCCTGCTTAAAACGTCTGAAGCACGTAGGAGAGCTGTGTAAGGTGCTTTAATATCGATTGTCCAGCCGTTAAATCCAACTTCGAGGACTGCACCGATCACGATGTCTCCCATCTTGGGCACATAAAACGCCCTTAGTGCGACCACGTTTACTTTCTTGTTATCGGTATCCACAAGCCCTATTCTTGAGGCGTAGATCTTGTTTTGCTCCACGTATGTGTTTTCGCCAGGTAAATATTCGCCTTCAGCAAGCAGGTCTCCCGGCGTCACAAGCTGTTTTTTTTCAAAGAATATTGGCATAAAATCTTCACCATCCATTTATTTTTTCTATGAGATTATTTTTGCTTCTCCACTTCCTTTGGTTACGTCGCCAAGTTTAGTTAGCAACGAGGCGTAGGATCCAGCAGGCAACTCTAATTCGCCGTACCATGAGCCGTCTCCACGCCATTCTTCCCGTTTTATGGTACCTAACGTTTTTACGGACCCGTAAGCCCTTGCCGAGTACTCTGCGGGCACCTTCACTGCAACTATGACTTGCTCAATTTTTAGAGGCAAAATCGGACGTAGCAGTTTAACAATGTCTTTTGATTGTTCCTCAACAGGCTTGTATGGGTCAATCGGGTAACGAATCTGCTCCATCGCGTTCTCGATGCGCATTGGAGGATGCGGCAGATTAGTTTTTGGGTCAACTGCTTGTCTCGCAATGAAGTCAATGATTTGTCTTCTTTTGTCTTCAACCATTTTGCGTCTCTGTTCAGTTGTAAGTTGCAGTGTTCCCTTCTTCAGTATGATATCGGCGATTTTTAATGCGTCGACCGTTCCAAAGGATTTACGCATTGATTCCTCTGAAACTTTGGTTCCTTTGTTTGCGTCAGAAAATATCATTTCAGCGGCTAAGGCTTCGGTTATTCCCGAGATTTTTCCGTTGCGGTATTCGAGTGCTTTTTGGGGTTTAACTAAGATTTCAAAATGCTCGTTTTCTTTTGTTAGGCGTGCAACGGTGAACTTTTCGCTCATCAGGTTGTCACTTGCTTGAACCCTGCTCTTTGATGTAGCCGTCTACTTTGTCGTCTGCTAGCATTTCCATCTTTTTGGTTGATAAGGGTATAACCGCGATTTTGATCCTCGGTGGCAGCTGTCGTGCTTCTAAGGCTTTGACTAGGCATTTTACTGCTAGATTGATTCCTGCTTCAAGTGTTAGGTCTTCTTTGTATTCTTCTTTGAGGACTGACAGGACTGTTTCTCTTCCTGCGCCTAGTGCTGTGGCTTTGTATCCTCGGTAGGTTCCGCTTGGGTGTGTGCCGAAGACGCGTGTGCCTGTTTTGTCGACGCCGCCGAAGATTATGGATACTCCGAAGGGTCTTACTCCTGCGTGTTGAGTGTACATCTGTTGGATGTCGCAGATGCGTTTTGTTACGACTTCTATGTCTATGGGTTCGTCGTAGGTTAGTTTGTTACTTTGAGCGTAAATCCGCGCTTGATCGATGAGTATTCTGGCGTCTGAACTTAAACCGACTATTGCCGCGCCGATGTGGTCATCTACCCTGAAGATTTTCCAGCTGTAACCTGCTTCTTCAAGGACTTCGATGTTTTCTTCTGACCCTAAAACCAATCCTTCTTGGCATTGGATGCCTAAGATGGTGGCTCCGCGGTTTACTAGTTCCATTGCGTATTCGACTTGGAAGAGCCGTCCGTCAGGCGAGAAAACGGTTATTGCACGGTCATATGCTCCTGGTGCTGCAAACACTGACATAATTTAACCTCACTTTACACTATACACTTTTTCAACATCTCATATAATAACCACACTAAAAACCTTTCCTAGCCAAAAACCATTCTAACAATCCGCGGATCGGCTTGATTTTTCTTTTTTAACCTCCTCGAAAGGGGATTTCTTTTTTCAATGCGTCTTTTTGATGTCAGATTGAGCGATTTTTGCGGTGGGTTTTTGTTACAGACATTTGACCCTCTCGTTCCATTTCGGCGATTGATGAATTTGTTTTTGGGATGTTTTTGTCATGATAAGTAAGATCTGCTTGGAAGATCTGGCAATTTTTTTCTTTGTGTTTTGGGTTGCTTTTTTGGAATGGGGCTTGATTTGTTTGCAGGTTGAGTCAAAAAAAGTCTAAACAAGTCTAAAAAAGTCAAAATAAGTCTAAAAAAGTCAAAATAAGTCTAAAAAAGTCCAAGAACGCCAACAGCAGAGAAAAGAAGTGTGAGCCAGTGACTGGTCTGCTGCTTTGAAGGGCCAAATTTTTTCTTTGTGTTTTTAGTTCCTTTTTGGTTTGGGGATTGGATTGGTCTCAGGTTGAGTCTTAAAATCTCCATAATTCTCTAGAAATCTCTGGTTTTCTCTAGAATTCTTCAAAAATCGCTGAAAAAGTCAATTGCAGTCAATAATAATCAACAAAAGCAAAAGAAGCTCCGCTCTTTTTTAGCATTTGGGGGCAAATACAGGAACCCTGCGTGAAACTAGACAACTATATTAACGCGGAAACTTAATTTAACTAAAATATTACAAATTTAGGGAAGAAAAATGAAAACTCACATTACCCTTGTGAACCCGCCGTATCCGGGCCAATCTTTCCCGCATCCTCCCTTTCCCCCTCTGGGTTTAGGCTATGTCGCCGCCGTTTTAGAACAAAACAAATTCAACATCGACGTTGTCGACTGTTTAACTTACAATTTAAATTATGACGGATTCAAAGAAGAAATCAGCAAACGCAAACCCGACATAGTCGGAGTCACTTGCAACACCCTGACCTACAAGTCAGCACTGCAAATACTCAAAGTCGCCAAAGAAGCCCTCCCGAACTGCATAACCATCATCGGAGGACACCACGTAACCTTTGAGGATGAACAAGCCTTCAAAGACCTTCCAACGCTGAGCGCCGTCATCAGGAATGAAGGCGAGTACACAATGCTAGAACTTGCCCAACGAGTCGAGGCAGGCAAGGATTGGCACGACATCATCGGCACCACCGTCAGAAAAGCCGACGGAACGGTTGTGAGGAACCCAAAGAGAGCTCACATAGAGAACCTTGATGAACTTCCCTTCCCAGCTCGCCACTTATGGCCACTGGAAGCCACTTCAAAATACGGCAAAATAATGTTTGACATCATTGCAAGCCGTGGCTGCTCGTATTGGTGCGACTTCTGCATAGAAGTCCGAATGCATGGACAGAAGTTCCGCAAACGAAGCGTCCAAAACGTCTGCGACGAACTTGAAGAATGCAAGAAAACTTTCGGCGCAACATGGTTCAGCTTTGTCGACGCAGCCTTTACAGTGGACCAAAAATTCACCGAGGACCTATGCGACGAAATCATCAAGCGAAACCTTAACATCAATTGGGTTGCTGGAACCCGCGTTGACATGGTCACCAAAGAACTCCTGCAAAAGATGGCCCAGGCAGGCTGCAAATCTATGTGGTACGGCGTCGAATCCGGCGCACAAAACGTCCTCAACGAAATGCGAAAAGGCATCACATTGGAGCAAACCAAAAAGGCGTTTCAGTGGACTGTTGAGGCAGGGATGAAACCCGATCCCAACGTTGTCCTCGGCTTCCCAGGTGAAACCAAAGACTCCGCATGGGCAACCATAAAGCTATGCCAACAAATAGCTCCCACATATATGGCTTCCTACACAATAGCCACGCCATACCCGGGCACACCCCTCTATTACATGGTTAAAGAGAAGGGTTGGCTAAAAGACACAAACTTCGACCACTACGACACCGCCACACCAACCTTCGAAACCCCAACAATGACCATCCAAGAACTCCGCAAGCTCCGCGCCAAAGCGTGGTCAAGCTTCTACGAACGACCAAGCTACATTCAAGCAATGTTCAAGAAAAGCTTCATCTACGGGTTGGCAGCCATGAAAGCAGCCGCTACATTCAGACTCATCGACCTCCGAATGGCACTGCAACCTAACAAGGTACCGCCGAAACCACCGTCAAAAAGCCATTTCTAAAAGCTCAACCAAAATTCTCTCTTCTTTATTTCAATTCTAAGAGAAAAATCGCTTCGTGATAGTCAGCTTTTTTCTTAAATGATCAAGTTTATTGCCTTTAAGATATCACGGTAGGCTTTGAGCGGGGTTTCTTTGTCATGCACGTTTTTGATCAACATTCTCCCGCCATCAAAGAGGCTCACATCCAGCTTCATATAGTCAAACATCAGAACCATTGGAGATTTCACGCGGATTTTGCAACTCTTCTTGATTTTGTCACATGCATCGTTCATGTTGAATTTTAGGGGTTGCGCTGGAGTAATATCCGCGGTTGATCCACCGCAGAGCCAAACAACGTTGAGGTTGCCGACGACTTCCTTTTCAACCATCCTGTTCAACTCCAACTTAGATATTTTAGGCGTAGGTTTACTTAATCAACATTGCCATAAAACGGCTCAAAACCGGGAACTTCTCGGGAGACCCTGGCTATTGTTTGGGTTTGAGCGTAGCTTCTTCGACGTCCATGTAGAGGAAGTTTCCTTCGCGGAACGGGGAACCACCGAAATCAACGACTTTACTTTTCTTCGTAAACTTAGTTATCTCAACCTGTTGCTTAAACAGCGGAGCATCAAGCGATGTAGAGTGGTACTCTCCGGGTTCACCTGAAACATCTATTCCTTTGCCTGCGGGACCAACAAGAGGTTGCATATCTTCGATGCATTTGCGGTCAATCGGTCTGCCCAGCCACTCTTCAGAAAAGTATCTTTGGTCGATACAGCTCAGGATTGCTCTTACACCTGTTGTTTGCTCCATTTCCATGATGCGTTTGCGGTGACGATTGCCCGGGATGAGGTTGAGTGGGCGGTCCCAGAGAGGCATGATAAGCTCGTAACCCAGCTTTCTGCAGGCGTCCTTCCAGACGCGACGGTGATGCACATTGTCGATGTCGCCTGTCACGATGGCTGTTGCGCCTTCTTCCTTATGCAGCCGCTCCAAGGTTCCCATGATATCGTCGTAGCGGTTATCCGTGATTTTTACGAACTGGTGAGGCATGCCTAAGGCTTTTGCCTGTTGCTCGATGACTTTGAAGCTGTGGAAAACGTAGGGTTCCATGTAAATGTAAGTAACAAGACAAGCTACTTCATGCCCCTCCTCGACCACTTTGTGCAAAGCGGTGCAGCAGTCTTTTCCGCCGCTCCAGTGAACAACAACCTTCATTTCAAACACCTTAGGGTAATTTTTGACCTGATGGATTATGGATAAACATCCCGTGACCTAATAAGCGTTTACGGAAACCTGTTCAGAGGTCCTTAATTCTGATTTCAGCTGGACCCCAAAAGATAGTGAATCACGATCACTTCATCGGCAGATAACCCTTACAAAACCAATGAAAAACTGAGTTTCAACGCCGCTTCTGACGTCATAAAGCTTAGACGCAAGCAGGAAGATTCAGAAGAACTACACAAACATCCTTCCCGGTAGATAGCTACATAGCTTCGTTTTCTTTACGAAATATTGTCTAACTTTCAACTACCTGTTTTACTGCTTGCACGAGTTTTTGGTTGTCTTTGGCTGAGCGCACGGTGATTCTGAAGTATTTGTCGTCTAACCCCATAAAGGTGCAGCAGTCTCGGATAAGCATGCGTTGCTTAATCAGCGCTTCTTTGAGTTTTGTGGACGTGATTTTGCCGTTTTGGATTTTCACAAGCAAAAAGTTCGTTACTGAAGGGTAAACGTGTAAGCCTTCGATTTCGCCGAGGCCTTTGGCAAGCTGCTCTCTTTCCTTGGCAATTGTTTTCTTTGTGTTTTCGATGAATCCTACATCGCTGAAGGCTGCAAGAGTGGCGCAGCTTGCGAGGCTGTTTATACTCCACGGTAGCCTGACGTTCTCCAGTTTCCCAACCATATTTGGCGAGGCTAACCCGTAGCCTAGGCGTATGCCTGCCATTCCGTAGAACTTCGTGACCGACCTAATCACAAACAAGTTGTCGTATTCTTTCACCATGCCCGCCAAAGTGGTTTCTTCTCCTTTGTCGGCAAATTCGATGTAGTTTTCGTCGACGCTGAAGATTACGTCTTTTCTGTGGCAGAAGTCAACCAGCTCCAGAACTTCCTCTTTACCGTACAGTCTTCCAGAGGGGCTATGCGGATTGCAGATGGAGAGGATTTTTGTTTCAGGCGTTATCGCTCGCTTTATTTTTTCGTTATCCATGGCGAATCCGTCTGGCAACTGCAGAAAGGTGACTTCGCTTCCTACCCGCAGCGCCGCCTTTTCGTACTCGCTGAAGGATGGAATCGGAATCAGAGCCTTGAATCCTCGCGGCAGAATCTCAGTGATGGCGTAGATGAGCTCAATTGAGCCGTCCCCTAAAACCACGTTTTCTTCATCGACGCCGTGCCCGACGTACTGGGCAATTGCCGCCTTGAACTCCACGGGGTTCGGGTCAGGATAAAACTTTATCAGTTTCGCCTGCTCTCTGACGGCTTCGACGGCCTTAGGTGAGGGCCCCAAAAAGTTGATGGGCCCGCTGAACTCCAGCACTTCTTCAAGCGGCACATTGTATTTTCGGCTGAAGCCCCAGATATCTCCGCCGTGACTGACGAACCTGCGTTCCCTACATTGGCCCTGCAACTTTCCCTTCCTCCATCAACCTTGCGATTTCCTTTTCAAATTGAACATGAGCCTTAAAGTGAGCATTATACAAGTTAACAACCTTGTACAGCCAGTAAATCCCACCCACGCCGAGCGTAACAATTGTTATTAAAACATATGTTTTTATCGGTATCGTCTGCGGCATAAAAACCCGCTCTGGAAAAGCAGAAGCAAGAAAAGCATCTTGGTTCCGCTCATGCACCACTAAATCCCTGGAAAGCAAGTAAGTGATGATGAAAGCGGGAATAATCAGGATTATGCTTGCAGCCCAAGCCTTCGCATTTCTTTCAGGGAAAACCGCACTTGCAGCAGGCACCTGCCGCCCCTTGCCTTTAAGGTAATCAGCAACCTGTTTTTCTAGGTCGGCCTCGCGGTTGAAATGCCTGTTCCTACCCTCAACCAGACGGCAGAACATCGGGAAAAAAGCCACTCCGAAAGTTATGATTGCCGACAAAAACCACATGGAAAACCAAACTTTCCTGTCACCGTCAATTTTGTTCTGCAATGCGGTTTCCATTTTGAGTTACTTTCCGTTTGGCTGCCTACAAGGTTGGAGCACCCAAACTTTATAAGGTCTTCCATTGGCATCTAAGAATAAACTGGGCGATGGGAAATGCTGCTTTCCATAATAATTCCCGTGTACAACGAGGAATTAACGATAGGCAATATAATCGACCGCGTAAAAGCAGCAGCCCAAAGAACAGCTTTAAAAACCGAAGTAATCGTGGTGGATGACCACTCATACGACAAGTCGCTTCAGCAAGCCGCCAAGCACGGCGTCAAACTCTACTCCCTAAAGCGACATTCGGGAAAAGGTTACGCTTTGCGTGCGGGGTTTGCCAAGGCTAAAGGCGACGTAATCGTCACAATGGACTCAGACGGCTCGCATCGTCCCGAAGAGCTCCTCGAGGTTTTGGCGCCGGTTCTGCACGGTCAGGCGGACTTGGTCATCGGCTCAAGATACATGAACCATAAACAGGTGGCTGCAAGGCGTCTAAACGCTTTCGGTGTGCGACTATTCAACCAATTCATTCAACTGCTAACGGGCGTCGCCATAACAGATTCCCAGTCAGGGTACCGCGCTATGAAGCGACAAGTGCTTCAAAGCCAAAAGCTAAAGTCAGGCGAATACGAAATAGAATCAGAAATGCTCGTGAAAACAGCCAAGAAAAAATTCAGAATCGCCGAAGTACCCATTAGTTTTGAGCAACGAACCTACGGCAGGTCAGGCGTGGACCCGTTGTTTGACGGCTTCAAAATCATGCTCTCTATAGTTTCAGCTTACATGAAGGGTTAGGCAGATTGGCTGACGACGCTTCTCCCAAAGTTTCGATCATCGTGGCAACCTACAACAACGAACAAACAATAGAGGAATGCCTCAAATCCATCCTAGCGCTCGATTACCCTTCGGGCTCAGTGGAAGTCATAGTGATGGATGGCGACTCAAAGGACGCCACAGTAAAAAAAGCGCAGAAGTACCCCGTCAAACTCGTTTCAATCCGGTTAAACGCACCTGCTGCTTACAACTACGCAATGAAAAACTTTGCCGCTCACCAGATTTTAGGCTTCATCGACTCCGACGCCAAAGTCGAACCACAATGGCTGCGAAAACTTGTTCCCCGGCTCGTTGAGCCCCAGGTTGCAGGCGCCAGCGGCAGCATTGAAACCTGGAACGTTGAAAACCTGTGGGCAAGAAGCATCGGTTACGAACTTAAAAACCGCTACAGACGCATAGGCAAATACACCAGCCGCATCGCCACCATGAACCTGCTACTGAAAAAAGCGGTTATTGAGGAGGCGGGTGGGTGGGATGAGAGCTTGCCGAGCCAGTACGACACGGATTTGGGGTTCCGTTTAAGCGCTCTGGGCTACAGGATTGCGTATGAGCCCAGTGCAGTTTGTTTCCACTATAACAGACCAACGCTTAAGGCTTATTATAGGCAACAGTTGCAGTACGGGAAGAACACTTTGAAACTTTACTTCAAGCATGGCGGCTTGGCGAAGGGTGATGAGATCACGGATTTCGGGATGAACATACAACCTTTGCTGATATTGGCGGCCATAGTGTTTTTCCTTGTTGGAATAATTCCCTCGGCCAGGCTTCTTTGGCTAGGCTCAGGTTTGATCCTGGCGTTCATGATATCTTATTTTAATTACTGTGCCACCAGAATCGTCTTCAAGTTCCATGGCACAAACGCTTTTCGGTTAGTTGTTTTGTATTTTGTGCGGGCGTGGGCTTGGTTCGTCGGCGCGACATCGACCACCCTCCGGTACCTAACAAGGAGACGCAGCTGATGCCTCCCAAGGTCTGTTTCATCTCGCCCGAGTATTGGCCCCTCACTGGAGGCACGGGCTCCTACGTCTACTACCTCTCCAACGAACTCCTCAAAAACGGCTATAAAATCTACGTCGTCACAGGAGGCAACCAAGCTCAGGACATCCAAGTCGGCCCCCAACTAAACGTCTCCTTCCTCAAAATCCCAAAAACCCCTATAGTCAAATCGTTCATGCTTGCTGCCGCAAGCTACCGAAAACTACAAAACGTCCGGGAAACCGCCGGCGTCGACGTCACTCATCCGCAGCTCCCGTTGACACCCAATTTTGCTGTGCCGCCTAAATTTGGCAAAACCCTCGTCTGCACCGTGCATTCGACGTGGAAAGGAGAGACGGAAGCTATCCGAGTTGAACCTTACAGTCGCCTAAACGCCAACGAAAAATTTCTTGAGAACTTCAACTGGTTTTTGAGGTTTTTTGAAGAAGGCATGCTTCACAGGGCACGTAGAATCATCGCAGTGAGCCACTTCACGAAATGGGAGCTTACAAACTACTATAAGATTCCACCGGGCAAAATCAAAGTTATACACAACGGTGTGGACACCCGCAAGTTTCAGCCCGCCGTGGACAAACGCAAAATCAAGCAGGAACTCGGGTTCAACCCCGACGACTTAGCCATCGTGTCCGTGGGCAGGCTATACGCGCGCAAGGGCTTGTTCACGCTTATCGAAAGCATGCCCGCCGTCACTAAACGGTTCAAAAACGTCAAGTTCATTGTTTCAGGCAAGGGACAAAGTGACGAAATGCGCAAACTCATTGCCCACGCGGAAAAACTCGGTGTCAAAGACAACATCGTCTTCACAGGCTACTACCCAGACAAGAAACTGCCCCTTCTCTACCAAGCAGCTGACGTCTTCGCCTTCTCAACATTCTACGAGCACCACCCCTTCGCCGTCCTAGAAGCGCTTTCAACAGGGTTGCCTGTGGTGACAACATGGGTCGGAGGTATTCCTGAAACGATTGAGAACGGCAAAAACGGGTTTCTGGTTGAGCCATTCAACACAAAGCAGTTCTCCGATAAGATCATTTATTTGTTAGAGCATCCAGAGGAGGCAGCTGAGATGGGGCGGCTTGCTAGAAAAACAATTCTTGAACAGTACGACTGGCGCATTGTCGTTAAAGACGCCATGAAAGTCTACGAAGAAGCCCTAAGCTAAGCGATTTGAACTGGCTCTTGCCGATAAGCCATCGTGACCTTCTGAAACAGCTTAACCACGTCGAGCGAGCAGAAAAGCAGCTTTGTCAAGTACTCATGCTGGTAAATCATCATTTGGGCTTTCACAGGCAAGTCAATTCGCGGTGGCTCAAATTTGTGTTCCACCGAAGCAATCGGCAAGCCCTCAACGCCGATGTCGTCTTCACCCATGCCAGTTTTGTTGGCTATGTAGCCCAGATAAGTTTCTTTCCAGTTCAGCTTCATTACTTTGGCGGCGGCTATGTCCACAGCTAACGCATCGTTACTTGTCAGCATTAGCCCCATTTTAACGGGTTTGCCTTTGGTTGGACCATTGCCTTCAATGCCGACTCTTGCGTCCATAATTGTTAGTTGTGGCTTAAACAGGGTGTACAGTCGATAGAACACTTCCGGCAAGTACGGGTGCAGATAGATTCGTTTGTTGCTGGGTACGCAACCGAATAGGTTTTTGACTGCGCCGCTGAAAGCCATAAACTCATGCGTTTTCATCAAGGGCAAATCGACGACGACGTCAGCCTCGAGGACGGTTTTGGGTAGAAAAAGCCGCTTCACTGGAGTGTTGCCCTCAAATTTTACTTCAACGACTTTGTCTTCGGAGAGGTTGATAACGCTTCCGCCTGCAGCTTTCACAGCAGCTTCGGCGCCTGTTTTATCGAAGGCTGTCCAGCAGGGATAATTGAATCCGTTGGATTCGCCTACAATGACCTCGCTGTTGCCGTCGCGGAGCAAGCCGACGAGCTGCCGTATCAATTCCGGGCTAGTCACGACGCCAGGAAGGTATTCTGGGTGGCTTAAGTTGGGTTTGATGAAGATTTTGCCTTTACCCTTTAACCCTGATTCAGCGACGGCTTCCTTAACGATTTGGCTAATGTCCTCTTTTACACGGAAAATCTTAACGGTTTTCTGTGGATCAGGCACTATTAGCACCTTCCGCCTGCTTTCCCATTATGCAGCCTGGGTCAGAATTGAACATGTCGCCGTTATGGTACGCTGCTGAACGTGCCCTGCATCCGCCGCAGATGTACTTGTAGTTGCATTTTCCGCAGGCTCCTTTGAGGTTGCCTCTGTTTCGGAGGGCTTTGAAGAGGGGTGCGTTTAGCCAGACGTCTTGGAACTTTTCTGTTTTGAGGTTGCCAACGTTCACAGGCAAGAATACGCATGGATGCACTTCTCCTTGAGGCGAGAGGGAACAGTAGAGTCTGCCTGCTCCGCAGCCACCGATAAAATCCGCGAGCGGTACCGCTTTCTTGGTGACTTTGACGGTTTGCATGTGCGCCATGGACATGGTTACTTCGCCTGTGCCTTCTGGTCCCTGACATTGCAAGCCAATGCGGGCTAACTGCGGCGCCGTTGTGAGGATGGTTGTCTTGCAACCCTTGGACATTCTTGCCAGCAGATATCGCATCAGTTTTTCGCGTTGCTCAGGTGAAAGGTCATCTTGGTAGTGTTCTTTGCCTCTTCCTGTGGGAATGAAGTTGAAGTAAGTGAAGCGTTCAGCGCCCACTTCCTCCGCCAAATCGATTATGGCGGGAAACTCTTCAAAGTTGTTTTTCGTCGCCGTCGAAGCAATGCACACGCACAAGTCGGCTTCCACGCAGTTCTTCAGTCCAGCCACTGCGCGATCAAAGGTGCCTGGCACACCGCGGAATTCATCATGTGTCCTTGCCGATGCTCCGTCGATGCTGATGTCGAGGTAGTTGATTTTGGCTTGCTTGAGTTTCGCCACGTTTTCCTTCGTCAGTAATGTGCCATTGGTCGCCACCGACACGTAGAGCCCGCGATCAGCCGCGTGCCGTGCAACCTCAAAGAAGTCTTTTCGCGTCAGGGGTTCGCCGCCTGAAAAAGCCAGTGCGGTTACCCCTGCGTCTGCGAGCTGTTCAACCACCGCCTTAGCCTGCACCGTTGTGAGTTCTTCCTCCTTGACGGCGCCGCTGTTTGAGTAGCAGTGCTTGCAATTGAGGTTGCATTTGTGAGTGAAATCCCAAACCACTAAGAAGGGCGCGTAAAGGGACATTGGTTTTTTTATGCCCATGTAAGTGAAGCTTTTTGCTAAATCCATCACTGCACGCCGTGCGTAGGGGTCGCTGAGGAGTTTCTCCACTTTTTCCCGCTTAAAGTTCAAGCTTCGCCTCAGGAACTCAACCCAAAACCCAATAATCTGACTGTACAGCACGCTGCATTTTTCGCATTTAACGTCGGTTTTGCCAGCATAATCGTCTAAGGCTGCTTCAAGAACAGTTCTACCGCACACGGGACATTTCTGAAGCGACAACCGCAGCATCCGCTTAGTCATAGGCAACGTTATCACTGCATTCCAGAAGCTATCATGGCTAAGCAGACTCATCCGAGGCAGGTCTCCCGAAACAGCAACAGGTTTAGAGTAGGTTGGGTGGGGATGTTAAATATTTCCCTAAACATTAAAACTTGTTTCTCATAATTTTTTCTGCTATTTCTAAATCCTTTAGCGTGTTAATATTTAGTAATACTTCGAGTTCTTGGGTGATCAAAGCGTTCGTTTCTATTTTTCCTTCTGTTTGGCTTTTTGCGCCGTTGATGACGTTGACTCCTGACACGGCGTACCATTCTCCCCTGTACTCGTCGGTTGAGTCGACGGAGAGCCCAAGCTTTTCGCGGGCTTGGATGGGCACGAAAACCGCGTAGAAATCAGTGCCGCATTCTTCGAATTTGCTGACGATTTTGTCGAGGAACTTACCTGTGACGGCTGGAGAATCCGCTGGAATCGTCAATACTGGACCCATCAGGTGGGCTTCGCGCGTTGCCTGCTTCAAATCGTTATGGTAGCCTTTGGCGTCGGTCCGCAAAACTTTCCAGCCCATGCTTAGGCAGTGTTTCTCCGTTTCTATGGTGTTAGGGCTCGTCACCACATGAAACTCAGAAACCCGCTCTGCGCTCACGACCGCCTCAGCAACCCAGTCAAGTAGCGGCTTTCCCAGAAAAGGCAGGAGCGGCTTCTCTACTGGTAACCCCATGCGTGTGCCTTTACCGCCAGCCATAATCAACGCGGGAACCTTCATATTAGAATCAACACGCCTGCAAACAAAATAAGCGTAACTGCCCGAGCCACCTCATTTGTTGCGCCGATGACGTCGCCTGAAACCCCTCCGAAAATTTTTTCCGCAACTTTCGCCATCGCCAACGCCACGGGGATGCTGACCAAAACCATCGCAACCGCTGCTAAGCCCAAGACGGGTTTGCCGGTGAGCGCAAATAAGGGAAATACAATCAGGAAAGAGATAATGTAAGCGATTATGTTGAGTTTGGTTTTTGCTTTCTGCAGGAAAATCGAACCTAACCCCTTATGTGTAGGCTTCCCAATCCAGACAATGGTCACCATGGATAGTTTGGCTGAAAGCTCGGCAGCGACGATGGCTCCGAAAACATAAACCCAGTTGCCCTGAAAAAAGCTAATCATAAACAACCCTGCAAACGCGGCGAACTCCACAACCAACGCAAGCAACGCTCCCCAGTAAGTCACGGTCCACGCGTGCGCAACCATCTTACGGTCATGCAAGCTTCGCAGTCCGAAAGCATTACCTAAGTCGACTAAGCCATCGAAGTGTTGGAGCCCCGTGATAACAAGCAGGAAAGCTATGGTCATCGCGGAAACCGCAAGCTTCGAAAGCAAGTTAACTGGCAAGACTATGATGGGGTTGACAAATCCGAGCAGGAAGCGTACGATGATGTTTGAGGCAAAAAAGTAGCCGCCTGCAAGTGCGCCGATTAAGCCGCCGATGATGGGGAAAAGATACACGTGCTCTGCCGTGGTGAAGATGAAGTCTTCTTTTCCGCCCGCAGGGATAATGGTTAAGAAAGACAGCAAATCCCTAAAAGTTTTTATAGCTTTCGCAGGCGACATATACCCTACACTAATTGAATGGGAATATAGACTTTGTCGTGGTATGTATGGGGGAACTTAAGGGGAAGAAAATAGTTGTAACAGGTGGAGCGGGGTTCATCGGGTTCCACCTATGCAAGCGTCTTTCAGGGTTAACTTCTGACTTGACGATTTACGATGACTTGTCAAGCGGCAAAATGGAAAACATCAAAGACGTTGGCAAAGCAAAACTTGTGAAAGGCGACATCCTCGACCTCAAAAAGCTGCTTTCCGTGGAAAAAGCCGATTTAATCTATCATTTAGCCGCCCAAGTCGTTGTCCCTTACTCCATGGAAAATCCTCTCATAGATTTTGAAACCAACGCTAAAGGAACGCTTTGTGTGCTGGAAAAAGCCCGTAAAGACGACGCTAAACTGGTTTTTGCATCTAGCGCCGCAGTTTACGGGAACCCAACTGTGTTCCCGACTCCAGAGACTTATGGTTTCCATCCCTTCTCATGCTACGGGTTATCCAAAGTTGTCGGTGAAGAATACTGTGAAATGTACCGAGACCAGTACGGGTTGGACGTTACCATCATGAGGTTTGCCAACGTCTACGGGTTAAGGTGCCACGGGGTCATCCACGACTTTCTGGACAAAATTGCCAAGAATCCGAACAAGCTCGAGATAATCGGCACGGGCTTGCAGTCACGCGATTTTGTGCATGTTTCAGATGTGGTTGATGCACTGGTAACAGTGGGCTCGGAAGAGTTCACAAACGGCAGAACCTACAATTTAGGTTATGGGACGACCATAAAAATAATTGACCTCGCCAAACTCATGCTTCAAATACTTAACCTTCAGGACAAAACAGTCGTAACAACCACAGGCGTCTCTTGGCAGGGTGACGTTACCACTATTTGGTTCGATAACAGCAAGGCTAAGAAGGAGTTAAATTGGAATCCAAAGGTAAGCCTTGAAGACAGCATCAAAGAAGTCATCGCTGACAGGAAACTTTAATGGCTGCGCCAGCCCCAGCCAGAGGACTAATCGCTCTTCTGCGTCTTCCCTATTGGCTGATGACTGGCGGCTTATCCCTCCTTACAGCTTTCGCCATAACAAAAAACCCCACAGACCTAAGCGCACAGACGGTGTTGCTGATTTTCTTTTCAATGGCTTTCATAACTTCAGCTGGCTTCGCAATAAACGACTACTTTGACAGGGAAAGCGACGCTGTGATAAAGCCTAAACGCCCAATTCCTTCGGGCGCTCTGTCTCTAAAGCAGGTCGTGGCGGTTTCAAGCGTGCTTTTCGCCGCAGGCTTAGTCATGGCTTTCTTCATCAACTGGCTCAGCTTCACTATTATCATCGCTGACTCGACTTTGCTATTGGTTTACTCGATGCTTGTGAAGCGTAAGTCAGGATTTGCAGCAAACGTTTTGGTTGGGATCCTAACTGGCACCGCCTTTCTCTACGGGGAAGCAACGATCTCCAGCCCCCCAATCATCAGCATCATCTCTCTCAGCCTCTACCCGATAGCTTTGGGCACAATTGGCGGCAACGTTCTGCGCGACGTGCTGAGCCTTGACGGCGATTCAAAAACTGGGTATCCGACGCTTCCGCAGAAAATTGGCATAGCAAACGCGGCGAAGGTGGCAGCGGGTTTTTTCTTGTTAACTGGTTTGTTTGCGCCTCTTCCCTTCCTGGTGGGCAACTTCAATGTTTACTATCTGCTGCCTATCCTTGTTTGGAGCGTTCTTCTAATATACTCTTCAGTTCGCCTCGTGGCGGCATCTTCAAATATCTTGAGCGTGCGGAAGTATGAGCGGGTTGTAACCATGTCGATGATTCTGCTCCCTTTAGCGTTGATTCTTCAAGCGTTATCACACATGATTGGAGGGCTGTAGATGAGCGAAACAAAAAGCATCTGCCCAGAATGCCAAAAGAAAATTGACGCCCAACTAAGTCAA
>Ga0326727_10002357_pt1 | contig 64948 bp, 54 predicted proteins | sample MB2enrmetagenome_FD_207643 | JGI IMG/M metagenome (GOLD analysis project Ga0326727, IMG submission 207643) | Lab enriched peat soil microbial communities from McLean, Ithaca, NY, United States - MB29MY | ecosystem: Environmental > Terrestrial > Soil > Wetlands > Peat | place: USA: New York...
AGGCACCATTGGCTTACCGGTCATAGCTCGCCGAAACCACACAGCCCGTGATCTTACACTGATGCGCCAATCACACCACAGTTTCATCCTGCATCAGCCCCCAAAGGGGGTCCCTGCTTCAGCCTTTCCGGTAAATCGGTCCTGATTACGGGGGCTTCGAGCGGATTCGGCGCGGCTGCGGCGCGGGCTTTTGGCGCGCAACGCTGCGCCTTGCTGTTGGGGGCGCGCCGCCTGGAGCGGCTCGAAGCTGTCGCGGCCGAGGCGCGCCAGGCCGGCGCGGGCGCGGCCCACGTTCACGCGCTGGATGTGGCCCAGACCGCCAGTGTCGAGGAATTTGTGAAATGGGCGCGCACGAAAACCCACACCGTTGATGTCCTCATCAACAACGCCGGCGGGGCGCACGGACTGGACCCGGTGGCGGCGGGGCGGGACGAAGATTGGGAAGCGACCCTCCAAACCAACGTGCTCGGCATCCTGCGCATGGTGCGGGCGGTGCTGCCGCTGATGCCGAAGGACGCGGGCAGCACGATTCTGAACATCGGCTCGGTGGCGGGCCATTCCGCCTACGAAGGCGGCGCCGTCTATTGCGCGGCCAAGGCCGGCGAGCTCAAAATCACCGAAACCTTGCGCCTGGAATTAAACGGCACGGGCATCCGCGTCGGCACGGTGGATCCCGGCATGGCCCTGACCGAGTTTTCGACCGTTCGTTTCAAAGGGGACATGGCGCAGGCCGGCAAGGTTTATGAAGGCGTGCGCCCGCTGCTGGCCGGGGACGTTGCCGAAACCCTGGTTTGGATCGCCAGCCGGCCGCCCCATGTGAACATTGACGAGATCATCATCAAATCCATCGACCAGGCGGCCACCTTCAAGGTCTTTCGGCGCAAGGCAGGGTGAAACCAGGCAAGGGTCGGAAGCTCTCTCACTTCCTCGGCGCCGCTCGCGCCATGGAAACAAATTCCCTTGCCAGCCATGTCAACTCCTCCCAGTTCTCTTCGCGCAGGATTTTGGGTGACACCAGGCTGGTTCCCACGCCCAGGGCCACGCAACCGGCCGCAAAAAACTCCGGGCCAGTCTGCAGATTCACCCCGCCCGTGGGAACGATCTTCAGGTGCGGCATTGGCCCCAGGATGGCTTTGATGTAAGCGGCCCGCTCGGCCGGGAAGATCTTGATCAAATCCGCGCCCGCGTCGTGGGCCCATTGCGCCTCCGTCGGCGTGTACGCGCCCAGAATGACCGCCCGCTCCGCCGCATGCGCCGCCTTGACGATCTCCGGCCGCGTGACGGGCGTTACGACAAAGCTCGCGCCCGCTTCCGTTGCCGCCCGGCAAATCTTCGCCGTCATCACCGTGCCGACGCCGATGATGGCCCGCTGGGCGAACCGCTGGCTGGCTTCCCGGATCAAGGCCAGGGCATTGGGGGTGGTCATGGTGATCTCCAGGCACGTCATCCCCCCGGCGAGCAGCGCTTCACAGGCGGGCATCACCTGCTGCGTATGCTCCGCTCGAATCACCGGAATGACGCCGGGATCGAGCAAGCGGGAAACGATCTCAGCGCGAGACATCATTGACGCAAGATAATTTCCCATTCTGTGGCGGCAAGGCTATTCTGCGCCTATGATCGGCAACGGGCGTAAATCACTTTTTGGCAGGGTTTTGGCAAAAGGTGTCGATTTGAATCCCCTCGCCCCGCGCAAGCGGGGAGAGGGACAGGGAGAGGGGTTCCCAAGAAGCGCCTCCTCTCCCCACCCTCTCCTCCGGCCCTTCATGAGCCAGCCGTGTTGGCCTGCTGATTTTTCACTTTTTTTGTTGCCTTTCCACGTGCCAGCCGCCATATTGTGTAGCAACGTTACGTGAAGCTACTACATATTGGGTTTCGCGTGAAAGGGTATATTGAATGGCGGGGATGGATTTGAAACAGGAATTTCGGGATCTTCTTCGGCTTTCCGGTTGGTCACAAGCGGAAGCGGCGCGGCAATTGGCCATGACCCCCAGCGCGCTCAGCCAAATCGTGCGCGAGAACTCCCCCGTCCGCCCCAGCCTCGTCACTCTGCGTCTGTTTGGACTGCTCTTGTGGTCCAAACGACCGGGAGCGGTCCGGCGCCGGGCGCGCCGCCATCAGGAAGAAAGCCGCCCCGAGAAATGGGAGCAGGATTTCATCCGGGCCTTGCGGCGGATACCCCCCGCGACCCGCAGGCCAATCCTCAGTGTGCTTCACGCCTTGATTGAGGCGGCAAGGAGCAAAGACCCCGGCGGCAGGGCGCCGCGGCGCCCCGGGAAACGAGGGGGGACAAAATTGGGACGCCCTGGAGAACCTGTTCACTAGCATGGAGACGCTGTGGCGCAACAGGCGATCATGGGCAAATTGGAAAGGGACTTATGTCAAAGAAAGAGCAATTCCTGGCGTTTGTGCTGGTCGGGGCCCTGGCCCAGGAATGTGGCGCGAAAAACGGTGATGCCTCGCTCATCATGCACATCGCCAGCCAGATTCCGGAAGAGAGGATCCCCGAAAACGCCATGAACGCGGCCAAGGTCTTCCTGGCCTTCTGCAATGGAGTTTGCAAGAAACCACACAACTGGATGCTGGCCCGCGGCTGACACGCGCCGCCACTGCCTGTCCGGCCGCCGGATTTAACCTCGCACCGGGTGCAGTCTCAGGCCCGGTATGAGGCTCAAATCAGTTTTTGTGCAACTTCTGTTTCTCCCCCTCCTCCACACACTTGTGGAGGAAAGGGTCGGGGAGAGAATTCCCCGAAAGCATTCGCGCATTGAACCCATGAACCCGTGCGCCTCGTTCCATCTCCCTCTCCTCCACATCCTTGTGGAGGAGAGGGTTGGGGAGAGGAGGCTCTCTTTCGATGGGAGGTTCATGGAGAGGAGGCACTTCTTGGGAACTCCTCCCCCTGTCTCTCCCCCCGCTTGCCCGGGCGAGGGGATTCAGATCGACACCTTTTTGCCAAAACTCTGCCAAAAACTGATTTGCGCCCAGCCCGCTTTGAGGCGTTCGCGCTTGCCTCGCGCCTGAACAGGCGCGAACATTGGTTGTCTTGCTATATGGTGAGCTTTTTAGCGTGGAAACCCCTCCGCCGCCGCCCCCCGCGAGCGGGCCGGCGGAGCCGGTTGGCCCGGACCGGGTGCGGCCCGGCTCTGGCATTGTTTCTTTTGTTGACAGCGTGGCCCGCCTGGGCCGCGCCAGGGTTTGAGGTTTCGCTGGACCGCAACCCCATCAGCCTGGGAGAGTCGGCCGTCCTCTCCATGACCTTCGAAGATTGTTCCCCGCCCGCCATGCCAAACCTGGCGCCGATTCCCAACCTGCAATTTGGCGGCCAGTCCTCCCAACAATCCTATTCCCTCATCGGGGCCAGCATGACCCGCAAAACGACTTATTCTCTCGAACTGCATCCCACCAAACCCGGCAGCTTCACCATCCCCTCCATCGAGGTCACGGTCGATGGCGTCCTCTTGAAAAGCCGTCCCATCACGCTGAAGGTCCTCAGGGGAAATGTCCCGCAGCCCGGCGAAGGGCCGGCCACGGCTTTGGTCAGGCTTCTGCCCTCCACCAATGTCATTTTTCTGGGCCAGGCCTTGCCGGTGGAGATCCAGTGCTTTTGCCGGGATAATGTGGCCAACATCCAATTGCCCCAACTCAGCAGCGACGATTTTATCGTCAGCGATCTCGCCAACCCGCGCCAACAGGCCACCCGCGCCCGGGTGGGCAACACCTTGTACAACTTTTTCGACTTCCGCCTCTCCGCCACCGCCATCAAGACCGGCCTATTCACCCTTGGACCGGCCACGTGGAGCCTGACGGTTTATTCCGGCCAGCGCAATTTCTTCGGCTGGTCGGAATCCCGCCAGGCCAACTTTACCAGTGAGGCGCCTGAAATTCGCGTTCTGCCCGTGCCGACCAACGGCGCTCCGCCCGGTTTCAACGGCGCCCTGGGCGACTTCACCCTCGCGCAATACGACGCCGGCCCCACCTCGGTGGCCGTGGGGGACCCCATCACTCTCAAAATCCGCATTGCCGGCACCGGCTCTTTTGACACCGTGACCCTCCCGGCCAACAACGACGCGGGGTGGCGCGAATTCAGGACCTATCCGCCGGCGAGCAAGCTGGAATCTTCAGACCCGTTGCGAATGGAAGGCTCGAAGTACTTTGAGCAGGTCATCACGCCGCAGAATGCGGAGGTGAAAGAAGTGCCACCCTTTAATTTCAGTTTCTTTGACCCGGCCGCGAACAGTTTCCGCGCGCTGACCCATCCGGCCATTCCCCTGGTGGTTCATGCCGCCGCCGCGACACCGCAACCGACCGTCGTCTCGGCCGGCGGGCCGCCGTCCGATGCGCAGGAACAGTCCGAGGAAATCGTGCATATCAAGCCGATGCCGGGAAAGGTGCGGGCCGCCGGGCCGCCGCTGATCCTGCGCCCGGGGTTCCTGGCCTGGCAGGCGCTGGCCCCTTTGGCCTGGCTGGGCGCGCTGGCGCGCCGCAAACACCGCGAGAAGCTGGCCAACAACCCGCGCCTGCGCCGCCAACGCCAGGTGGCGGGCCTGGTGCGGCAGGGGATGGCGGACCTGGCGCGATCGGCCGCCGCCAATGACGCGGAAAAGTTCTACGGCACAGTCCTGCGCCTGTTGCAGGAACAACTGGGGGAACGGCTGGACCTCCCCGCGCCGGCCATTACAGAGGCGGTTCTGGAAGATTTGAAAGGGTTGCGGCCCGAAACCCCGGAGCTGTTGCGGGAATTGTTCCATGCCTGCAACCAGTATCGCTACACGCCGGAACATACCTCCCAAGAGATGGCCTCCTTGATCCCGAAAGTCAAATCGGCCGTGCGCCATCTGCAAGCCATGCCCGCCGCGCCTGCCAGGGCCGGTTTGGCCCAGCGTGCCGGCATTCTCCTGCTGCTTCTAGGGGCGGTGTCTCTGCGGGCCGACTCCGCGGCTTTCACCCAAGCCAACAGGCTTTACGAACAAGCCAAATACAACCCGGCCGCCAATGCCTATGAAAAGATTCTGCGGAGCGGAGCGGTGTCTCCAGCCCTTTATTTCAACCTGGGCAACGCCTGGCTCAAAGCCGGCCAGCTCGGACGCGCCATTTGCGCCTATCGCCAGGCCGAAACCCTGGCCCCTCGCGATCCTGACATCCGGGCCAATCTCCTCATCGCCCGCAACCAGGCCGCCGACAACAACCCCGCCCTGCCCGGCAGCCGCTGGACGCGCTGGATCGGGCGGCTGACGTTGAACGAATGGACTTTGGCGGCGTCGGGCCTCGCGGCCCTGTTTTTTCTGCTCCTGGCTGCGCGGGAGATATGGCCTTCTTTGAAAAAATCCGGCACTGGCCTTATGGGCCTGCTGGGTTTTGCCTGCCTGAGTCTGGCCTGCTGTTTGGGTCTGGCGGTGGACCAGCGGCTCATCGAAAAATCCGCGGTCGTCATCGCATCGGAAGCGGTGGTGCGCCGCGGCCCGCTGCCGGAAGCCCCCACCGCCTTCACCGCCCATGACGGCGCCGAATTGCTCGTTTTGGACAGTGACGGAGACTGGCTGCAAGTCAGCGACGCCGCCAAACACACCGGCTGGCTGGCCCGCAAAGACATGGCCATCCTGCCATAAACGCCAGCCACTCCCCCTCAAAAGGGTCAGTCCTCGGAATCAAGGAATTCAATGCACTTTTTGCGAAAGTGCGAAAGGGTCAGTCCTCGGAATCAAGGAATTATGGCCCTGACCGCTGGAAGCGGGGCGGCAAGACGACGGTGATAAGTTCAAGCTCAATATGCCCCGACCGTTGCGCATCGAGTATCCGGGAGCCGCCTATCATGTGATGGCGCGGGGCAATCAGGGACGGGCCCTATTCGTGACAAGGGTCAGTCCTCGGAATCAAGGAATTATGGGCTTGACGGCTGGAAGCGGGGCGGTAAGGTGACGGAGATAAGTTCAAGCTCAATATGCCCCGACCGTTGCGCATCGAGTATCCGGGAGCCGCCTATCATGTGATGGCGCGGGGCAACCAGGGACGGGCCATCTTCGAGGATGACCAGGATCGGCAGCGTTTTCTGGAGACGTTGGGCGAGGCTTGCGAAAAGACCGGCTGGAGGGTTCACGCCTATGTCCTGATGGGCAACCACTATCATTTGCTGGTCGAGACGCCGGAGGCCAACCTGGTCGCTGGCATGAAATGGCTGCAGGGCACCTACACGCAACGTTACAACCGACGGCATGAAGTGTTTGGGCACTTGTTTCAAGGGCGATACAAGGCGGTGCTGGTGGAAGCGGCCCGGGCGGGGTGCTGGGAAGTGGTGAGCACCTACATTCATTTGAATCCGGCGCGGGCGGGTTTGATTAAAGCCGGTAAAGAACGGCTGAGGCGGTATCGTTGGAGCAGTTACCCGTGGTATGTGGCCGCTGCTGGAAAAGGCCCGGAATGGTTGGAGCGGGAGCGGGTGATGGGAAGTTTGGGGCTGGCTCCCGCAGACCGACGGGGCTATGAGGCCTGCCTTGAGCGGCGCGTCCTGGAAATTGGAATGGAAGCGGGTCGCGGGGGGCTGGAAGAACAGTGGCAGCAGATGCGGCGGGGCTGGTATGTGGGAGGAGAAGGATTTTTTGGGGAATTGCGAGAGCGGCTGGAGAAAGCCGTGCGGGGGCGTCGCCGGGAATCGCACAGCGGGGCGGCGCGGCGGGCGCACGACGAACTGGCGGCGGAGAAGATGTTGCAAACCGGGTTGAAGGCCCTGGGTTTAAGGATGGAGGCATTGGAGCGGATGAGGAAGGGAGCGCCGGAGAAGCTGGCGCTGGCCGGGTGGATCCGGGGGCGGACGACGGCCTCGCTGCGATGGGTCAGCCAGCGGTTAAGGATGGGGCACAGCGGCAACGCCAGCCAGGGAGCGCGAAAACTCAACCGCGCTGGCGCGCAGAAACTCAAACAACTGAAATCGGTGCTGGAACGAATCCGCGGGCACGAACAATGAACAATGCAAAATACTCGATTCCGAGGACTGACCCTATGACGAACGGAGGAAGCTCTAGTTTCGGGGCTGTTGAAGCCCGGTTTGATGACGTTAGTCTCCACAAAGTGCAATGAAAGCCAGGTGTTTGGGCTATCTCTTGGTTGTTTTGGTGCTTGGCCTCATAGGTTTGGCCTTGCACGCACTATATGAGAGAGGACAACTCGGCGGGAAGCCTGCGTTGCAAAGTTGCCTTTTTGTGGCCATCTGGCGGGACGAACCTGTGAACGTCCAGGCGGCTCTGCGGCGCGGAGCAAACCCGAATGAACCTTCTGTGCAATTGACTCGACCGACGCCCTTAATCGACGCTAGCCGCCTTGGTCATTTTGAAATCGTAAAGGTTCTTCTCGCGAATGGGGCGGATCCAAACAAAACGGACAAAACAGGGCATGCCGCTCTTTATTACACGTTGTCAAGTGAAGACTTGGGTGGGCCAAAAGATCATGTGTCGGATCGCATTGTCAGCATGCTTTTGGAACACGGGGCAAATCCATCCGCGAATGATGTCGGGAAAGCTCTTTCTTATTTGCCGCCAAATGACCTACGTCGCATTGCGTTCCAAGCGGCCATAAAAGAGGTCGGAAAAGCCGTTGAGAAAGGAGAAGACACCACGACAGGTGGACAATCCGCGCGATGATGGCGCAATACGACTACGGCCCCTTCAGGGAACTCATCCCAGCCACCGGGCCAATGGCGAAGGTGAACCCGCGCACGGGTCACCCATTAAAGGTTTCCTGTCAAGACATAGATTTCCCCCAGGCCGATAATTCGTGCAGGGGTCACTCCTCTTTATGCCGTTTTTGTCCTTCTCAACAGATTCGAGACGTCGCGCCAACTGCCCATTCGCAGCCGCTACGCTATCCAAGCCAGAGTTATCGTCGTCTCCGCCCGCAGACGCCTGGCCAACCCGACTCTGCCTTTGTCCCCTTTGCGCCGTCGTGACAATTCCTCCTCATCCCACCCCAGCCGCTTGAGTTCCCGCCCCACCACGCGCCCGGCTCGCTCTGCGCTGCTCTCGGCAGGGTCGCTCCCGTAATGGCTGCTTCCGACCCGCCGCGCCGCCGTCTCCCGCCGGGAACCCATGCCCCAAATCCAGCCCCCATCGCCATAAGCCATTCCACCAGAATGATTTGCCGAAATCCAGCCCGGATGACCCAGCCTCCCTGAAAAATGTTTTAAAAATCTCTTGACGATATGACATGTTAGTTATATATTATTGCTAGTGAATACGTGGCGTGGAATTGTGGGCGGTGACAGCGGATGGCCTCCGCGCCGCGATAACCGGGGCCGTTGCCGTCCCTTCATCCGTGACATCGGTGCCATCCGTGGTCTGGCTGTGCTGCTCAACACAACGCCGCATCAAGGCCGCGCCACACCCGTCCCACGCCGCTCTAAACAAAAAAATTGCCGAACGAACCCAATTTTCCCTGCCCCCAAAACGCTTCTCGTTCTTTGCCTCGGGAAGGTCGAGCGCCCGCGAGACCCAATTCTCCCTGCCCCCAAAACGCTTCTCGTTCCCAGCCTTGTGGGAGCCGACATCAGGAGGCTCTCAATTACGAGATGCCAAAAACCGGTCATACCACCGTACCAACGGTCAAAGTGATTTAACATGAGCAGAATAAAACGCAAGTACCAGCACATAAACAGGTTCCATACGACACGCCCCCACCTGCCAGTCAAAGTGGTCAAAGTGATTACTAGTGGTTTGTCCCTCTCGTTTGGGCGGGCACACCTCACGCGCCCGACCTGATGAAAATAGCTTTGGGCAAACCAGCCCGCCGGGTTTATGTTCGAATGGTATGGCGAGGCGCATTGCTGAAGTGACAGGATGGGCCGTCTTGCTGGCTCTGGGCTTGGGCGCGGCGCAGTGCCGGGGCCAGGCCAGGCCGGACGTGGCGCCCCCGGCCGCCTGGGTCGTCCCCATTCCGTTCGATCCGCGAGCCAGGCTGGAACCGGCGAATCCCTCCGAGGACATGCGCTTTATTCTGCAAGACCGCCAGATCAACGCGGAGAACAACGAGACTTTTTACCATGAGGTGCGCCAGATATTGACCCCCGCCGGGGTGAACAATGGGTGTCTCATATCCGTTGACTACGACCCCGGCTATCAGTTGCTGACTTTTCATTGGGCGCGGGTCTGGCGCGACGCCGCAGCCCAGGATCGGTTGAACGCGAATGACATCGAAGTGGGCCAGCGCGCGCCGGATGCCGACGAACTTCTCTTCAGTTCCAAAAGATCGGCCATCCTTGTGCTGGCGGACGTCCGCGTGGGGGACTTTGTGGATTTCGCCTACAGCCTGCAAGGAGACAATCCTGTTTTTGCGGGCCGCTTTTGCGACACGGTGCAACTGCAGTCCGGCCATTCGATTCAGCGGCTGGTCACGCGGCTGCTCTGGCCGTCGGCCCGCCGACTCTACGTCCAGAATCATGGCACGGACCTCAAATACTCGGCGGTTCGCAAAGGCAGCCTGGTCGAATTCACCTGGGCCCTTGCCAGGTCGCCGGCCTTGCGGGAAGAACCCTCCGTGCCCGCCTGGTACCAGCCCTGTCCCTGGGTGCAACTGAGCGAGTTCCAGAAGTGGTCGGAAGTCGCTCAACTGGCTTTGGATCTATTCACCAACACGGAGCCTTTTTCACCGGAACTGACGCGGCAGATCAACGAATGGAAGGCCCTGCCGGGCGCGGAGGAGCGCGCCTTGGCGGCGTTGCGATTCGTGCAGGATGAGGTCCGCTCTTCCGGCCCCGAAAGCGGCGGTTCCAGCTACAAACCCGCCGCTCCGTCCGTTGTTTTCGAACGGCGTTCCGGCGACGCCAGGGACAAGACGCTTTTTCTGGTGACCGCGCTGCGCGGCCTGGGGATCGAGGCCTGGCCCACCATTGTCAACACCAAATTTCGGCAAACCGTGGCGGCGCTCCATCCCTCGGCCGCGGTTTTTGACCATGCCATTGTGCTGGCCAGCCTGGGCGGACGCGGTTACTGGCTGGACGCCACCGCCCGCTACCAGCGCGGTCCGCTGGCAGTCCGGTCCTGGCCCAATTACGGCTATGGCCTGGTGGTAGGCCCGCGCACCACGGAACTGACTCCCATTGCGCCCAGTCCCGTCCTGCCCAGGACGACCGTGACGGAGCACCTCCGACTCGGCGTCTCCTCCGTCCTCGTCGGGCCAACCAACCCGGACAGCCAGTTGAAAGATCAGAGCGTGGGGTTCGCGGTTGGGACCGGTTATGGAATGAAGGGCGGGGAAAGCGAGTTGAAGGTGGTGACCGTCGCCGAAGGGCCGGACGCGGAGCGCCTGCGCGAGAGGTTCGCCACCACATCGCGCGACGCCATCGGGGAGGAAGACCTCCACGCCCTGGCCAAATTCTATCCCGCAATTTACGAAACCGCCCCGCTGGTTTACACCGACGACGAACAGCAGAACCAGGTTGAAGTGGACCAGTTCTACAGCATCCCGAACATCTGGAAGCAATCGCCGGACCAGATTGTTTCCAAGTGCTCGATTTATCCGGTGAATGTCGAAGCCGCCATGCAACCGCCCGCCAACACTCCGCGCGCCATGCCATGGAGCGTCCCCTGCCCGGTCCATCAAATCTGCCGCGTCCTGGTCATCAGGCCCATGCTGGGCCTGGCTGTGCCGGACGATCAAACCATCCAGAACCCGGCGTTTTACTTTCACCGCATGGTCACCGTCACCCGTGACCAGCCTCTTGTTACTTTGGAATACGAATATCGCTCTCTGGCCGACGCGGTTTGGCCGGAGGCCTTTCCAACTTATATGCGGCAATTGGACGCGGCGGCCGGGTTGATGGAGTACAGCATCACCTCGTATTAGCCGGCGGTGCCTCGCGCCCTCTTGACTGGCGCTTTGCCAGGCCCCACAATACGCTTCCATTTATGTTTAAGACAACAGCATCCAAATTCTCGGGCTTGGTCCTGCTGGCGGCCGGCGTCGTCTGTTTTGGCCTGGTTCTCCGCAGCAGCCCCGATGATCTCGTTCCCCTCCAGTTGAAACTGCCCGCGCCCGCCTTCGTCGGCACTCCTTCGGACACCCCGGCGGCGCCGGACGTTGAAAAGCCCACCGGCAAGCCGCGCCCGCCGTTGATGGTGCCTCCGGGCCTGAGCAACATCGCTTTGGGCAAACCCGTCACCAGCAGCGCCACCAACACCCTCCCCGAAAAGCTGGCCAAAATCACCGATGGCGACAAGGAGGCTGGCGAATCCAGCATTGTCCTGCTCCGCAAAGGCGTGCAGTGGGTGCAGATTGATTTGGGCAGCCCGCAGGAAATCTATGCCATTGTCCTCTGGCACGCCCACGACACGCCCAAAGTGTGCCACGGCGTCGTGGTGCAGCTCGCCGACAACGCCGAATCCACCCAAAACGTCCGCACCCTGTTTAACAACGACCGGGAGAATGGGGACGGCTTGGGAGCCGGCACCGACCGCGAGTACTTTGAAACTTACGAGGGCAAACTGATCGCCGCTCACGGCGCAAAAGCCCGCTATGTCAGGCTTTATTCGCGGGGCAGCACTGAAAGCCGGATGAACGAATATACCGAGGTGGAAGTTTGGGGCCGGCCAGCCAGGTAGCCGCGGGCGCTTTTCCCGGCTCCAAGGCAGGCGCCTGGCACAGGCTCAGTCATCGTAGCCATGTGGTTTGGCGGTCCAGGACGCGGCAAAAACCACGACCCCCAGCCCTGCCATGAGGAGCAGACCCTCGAAGACCGCATCCCAGCCGAAGTGTTGCGCCAGCCAGCCCAGCCCCCAGCCTGAAAGAACGGTGCTGGCGTAGCCGAAGATGCTGGTCAGGCCCACCGCCGTGGCTGCGGCGCGTTTGGTGGCATGGTTGGCGGCGGCCACGGCCACCAGGCATTGAGGGCCGTAAATGAAGAAGCCGGTGGCACAAAGCAGCAGCGTGCTGCTCCATTCGCTTTGCCCGGCCCCGTGCCAGAATAGAAATACAGAAGCCCCCGCCAAAACCATGTAAATCAATCCCACCCTCATGGCGCGCCCACCAAAAAACCGGTCGGCCACCCATCCTGCGGCCAGCGCGCCCACCCCTCCCACCAACTCAAACCCCGCCACCATGTATCCGGCGTGGACAATGCGAATATGTTTGGTTTCGGTCAGCATGGTCGGCCCCCAGTTGAAGACGGCGTAACGAATTGTATAGACGAAAAAATTGGCCAGGGAGGCCAGCCAGACATACTTGTTGCGAAACACCCGCCGAAGAACGAACGAGTTGAATTGCGCGCGGCTCTGGGGGCCGGACGCGCCCTGCGTCCCCTCCACTTCCGGCAACCCAACCGAGGGCGGGGTGTCGGGAAGAGAGCGCCACAAATACCAGGCCCCAATCAGGGCAAGGCCGGCCGGAACAAAAAAACACGAGCGCCAGCCCCATCGCGCCACCAGGTAACCGCATAAAATCAGAATCAGCCCGCCGCCGATTTGATGGGAGGTGTTCCAGATGGACATTTTACCGGCCAGTTCCTTCGGCGAAAACCAATGGGTCGTCAGCCGCGCGCACGGCGGGTAACCCATGCCCTGAAACCAGCCGTTGAGCATCCACAAAAGGCCCAGCGCCAGCACGGTGGTGTTCAGCCCGAACAAGATGTTCAGCAGGGCGGACCCGGCCAGGCCAGTCACCATCATGGCGCGGGCGTTGGCGCGGTCGCCGAGGAACCCGTTGGCAAACTTGGACACCCCGTAAACCAGCCCGTGCAAGGTCAGCAACAGCCCAAGGTTCTGCTTGTTGATGCCGAGGCTCGCGTTCATGTCCGGCATGGCCATGGGCAGGTTCTGCCGCACGAAATAGAAAAGCGCGTAACCGACGATGGTCGAAAAAAGCACGCGCCGCCGCCAAAAGCGGAGTTGGCCGCGCATGGCCGCCGGGTCGCTGATCGTGACAGGCCTCGGCGGATCCGGCATGAACAAGGTGGTTAATGGGTTGCCAGCGATGGCACAAATTAGAAATCGCACCCGCCAGGGTCAACCGGAAACGCCGCAAGCCCATGAGCCGGCTTTCGGCGGATGCAGACTCTGAGTGACATGACGATCTGGAGGAACATCCCGTCACTCCCGGCGTCCTGCGGCTCCGCGTCCGGCAGAGGGCGTGTTTAACAGGGGCACGGTTTAAGCCTCACTGTTGCCAGCCCCCGTCACTTAAAGTACAAGGGCGCGAATTGTTTCCTCGTTTCGAATATCATTTATAATCTATTGGCCTATTTGCAAAACGCATGTAGGTTATAAGTTGCCCTCAGATGTATGGCGATTCCTGAGATCATGATGCAGTTTGGAGCAGCCGTCAGAAAGCTGCGCTACGGTTTGGATATTTCGCAGGCAGCGTTGGCGCAACGCGCCGGCCTGCATCAAACCTATATCGCGGGGATAGAAAGCGGCGGGCGCAACGTCACCCTCAAGAGCATTGAAAAGCTGGCGGGCGCATTGCAGGTTCCCAGCGCCGCTCTTCTTTCAGCCGCCGACGGTCCATCCGGGCCGCCCGCCAACGCTTATGTCGATATCCTGCTGGTTGAAGACAATTCCGACGACGTGGAATTGGCGCTGCACGCCTTCCGCCAGTCCAGAATCGCCAATCCCGTGCAGGTGGTTCGCGATGGCGGGGACGCCTTGGATTTTCTCTTCGCCACGGGCCGATTCGCCGGCCGCAAGACGGAGAACCGCCCTCAATTGGTGCTGCTGGATTTGAACCTGCCCAAGGTCAGCGGCATCGAGGTGCTCCTCCGCATCAAGTCGGACGGGCGCACGCGCTCCATTCCGGTGGTGGTGGTGACCGATTCGCAGGACCCGCAGATCCTGGCCGAGTGCCGGCGGCTGGGCGCCGAAAGCCATATCGTCAAACCCATTGATTTCCAGAGCCTGGGGCAGGCCACGCTGCTCCTGGATCTGAATTGGGCCCTGCTGTGGCCGCCGGAAGCCGCGGTGCGCGGCGCCAACCACAGTCATGCACATGGACTGTGATTTTTGAAAAGCCGGCTGCCGTGGGCGCCCCGTCAATCGGGAGTTTTGTCCGTAAATTAAATTTGACTCGATTGCCATCCGATGTATGAGGGTCACACAACAATTAAGCGCTTCGCTCCGGGAGATTCGCGACTTGAAAGCCGCGCTGGACGAGCACGCCATCGTGGCCATCACCGACCCCCAAGGCCGCATCACTTACGTCAACGACAAATTTTGCGCCGTCTCCAAATACTCCCGCCCGGAGCTCCTGGGCCAGGACCATCGCATCATCAAGTCCGGCCATCACCCCAAGGAGTTCATGCGCGGTTTATGGACCACCATCGCGCTCGGCCAGGTCTGGAAGGGTGATATCAAAAACAAGGCCAAGGACGGGACCTTCTACTGGGTCGATACCACCATCGTGCCCTTCCTCAACGACCAAGGCAAACCGCGCCAATATGTCGCCATTCGCGCCGTCATCACCGAGCGCAAGGAGGCGGAGGAGAAAATCCGCCAGTTGAATGCCGAGCTGGAACAACGCGTCGCCGAGCGCACCGCCGAGTTGGAGGCCTTTTCCTATTCCGTTTCCCATGACCTGCGCGCCCCGGTCCGCGCCATCAGCAGCTTCACCTGCATGCTCCAGGAGGAGTTCGCCGGGCGCCTGCCGCCGGCCGCCCTCCAGCACCTGGACCGCATCCGCGCCAATGCCGTGAAGATGGGCCAATTGATTGACGGCCTGTTGACGTTGTCGCGCCTGGGCCACCAGACGCTCAGCAAACGGAAAGTTGCGCCCGCGGCCATGGTCAGCCGTCTCCTTGAGGAACTGCAGGCCGAGTCCGCCTCCCGCCGCGCGCAAGTCTCCGTTTCCGACCTGCCGGAGTGCGAGGCCGACCCGACTTTATTGCAGCAGGTTTTTGCCAACCTGATTTCCAACGCCCTCAAGTATTCCCGACAACGCGACCCGGCCGTCATCGAGATCGGCGCCCGCCGTGAGAACGGCCGGTGCGTCTATTTCGTGAAGGACAATGGCGCAGGCTTCGAAATGGAGCACGCGCACAAGCTTTTTGGCGTCTTCCAACGGCTCCATTCGGCGGAGCAATTCGAAGGCGCGGGCGTCGGCCTGGCCATCGTCCAGCGCGTTATTCACCGGCACGGCGGGCGCGTCTGGGCGGAGGGGGCGCCGGATCAAGGCGCGACTTTTTATTTTACACTCGAGAACCGGAACGGAGAACAACATGTCTGAAGGAACGGCAGCAATGTTGCTGATCGAGGACAGACCGGGCCACGCGGCCTTCTTCATCCACAGCCTTGGGAAGGCCGCGCTGCCGGCGGGCAGGACCGTCAGCCGGGACGGCGCGGAGTCCCTGGATTTTATCTACGGGGCCGCATGACCATCAGCCCTGAAGTCCAAAAACAAATGTTCGAGCCGTTCTTCACCACCAAGGATGTCGGGGAAGGCCCCGGCCTGGGCTTGGCCACCTGCTACGGCATCATTAAGCAAAGCGGCGGCCATATCAATGTCTAACTTGTTGTTCACGGATGTTGTCATGCCGCACATGAGCGGCAAGGAATTGTCGGATCGATTCCGGCTTTTATATCCGCGAACGAAGCTTCTTTTCACCACGGCCTATGCCGAGAACGCCATTGTGCATCAAGGCGTGCTGGCCCCGGCACGGCCCTGTTGCAAAAACCCTTCACACCCAGCGCCCTGGCCTTCAAACTCCGCCAAGTGCTCGACCAAGCCGACGAATGAGCCGCGACCTGGCTCCGCCTCCCGGCCCCGCTTGTTTGGTTTTTCCCGAATTGGGGCCGGCGACCTCATGTAAAGCATTGCCAAACGCGCGCGGATGAGCTTTAACTGGCGCGTGTTGTATCAACAGACATTGCGGCAATCGGCCACTTTCTCCGGCGTCGGGCTCCATAGCGGCAATGACGTCCGCATGACGTTTCTGCCCGCCCCCCCCAATGCCGGCATTCGCTTCCGCCGCATCGACCTGGAGGGGAAACCCGAAATCGAGGCGCACATCGATAACGTCTCCACCACCAACCGCTCCACTTCCCTTTCCAAGGGCAACGCCAAAATCCACACCGTGGAACACGTCCTGGCCGCCTTTGCCGGGCGCGGCGTCGATAATGCCATCGTCGAGCTGGATTCCAATGAGCCGCCCATCGCCGACGGCAGCGCGCGGGAATACGTCAAAATGATCCAGGAAGCCGGCGTCGTCGCCCAGGACGAGCCGCGGGAGGTCTTTTACATCCAGACACCCCTTTCGTTCCAGAGCGGGGAGACCACCCTTTCGGTTTTCCCGCATGAAAGCCTGAAAATCACCTGCACCAGCGCGGATGCCAAGGGGCGCTTCACCCAGTTTTACAGTGTGACGGTCACGCCCGAAACCTGGGAGCGCGACCTGGCGCATGCCCGGACGTTCTGTTTCTTTGAGGAAATCGAGTACCTCATCAAGAACGGCCTCATCAAGGGCGGCAGCCTGGAAAATGCCGTCGTGATCCGCGACGACGCCATCCTGACGAATGAACCGTTGCGGTATGCCAATGAATTTGTGCGGCACAAAATCCTGGACATGATCGGGGACCTCTCGCTGGCCGGCCGTCCCATCGCAGGCCACGTCATCGCCGTCAAACCGGGCCACAGCGCCAATTGCGAGCTGGCCCGCCAAATCAGCCTGCAAATGCGCAAGCCGCTGGAGGCGGCGCAGAGTTTTACTCCCCCGCCCCAGCCCGCTCCCGGCCCGGAAGGCGAGTCGTTCGCCGTGCGCGACGGCGAGGAGTTGGACACAGCGCGGCTGATGAAGATTCTGCCGCATCGTTATCCCTTTTTGATGGTGGACCGGATCACCAAGATCGACGGCAACAAAATTGTCGGCCTCAAGAATGTCACGGCCAACGAGCCTTACTTCCAGGGGCACTTCCCCGGCCACCCCATCATGCCCGCAGTCCTGCAGTTGGAAGCCATCGCCCAGGTGGCCGGCATCATGATGCTGCGGCAGGCCGAGAATTTCGGCAAACTCGCCTACTTCATGTCCGCGGAGAGGGTGCGATTGCGCAAACCGGTGCGGCCCGGCGACACCTTGGTCATCTCCGTCGAGTTCATCAAGTCGCGCGGCAAGATCGGCAAGGCCAAAGGCCTCTGCACCGTCGATGGCCAGACCGTCAGCGAGGCGGAGGTGACCTTTATGTTATTTGACAGATAATGACCCGCTCCATCCACCCCACCGCCGTCATCCATCCCGAGGCGCGCCTTGGCGAGGACTGCGTCATCGGGCCCTATTGCGTCATCGGCGCCCAGGTGACGCTGGGCGCCCGCTGCCGCCTCCATTCCCACGTCGTGCTGGACGGCCACACCACCCTCGGCGAGGAAAACGAAATCTTTCCCTTCGCCAGCATTGGCCTTAAGACACAGGACCTGAAATGGAAGGGCGGCACGACCCGCACCCTCATCGGCAGCCACAACACTTTCCGGGAAAGCGTCACCATCAACAGCGCCACCGAGGACGGCGGCGTCACCACCGTCGGCTCGGACAACCATATTATGGCTTACAGTCACGTGGGGCACGATGTCACACTGGGCAATCACATCATCATGTCCAACGTGGCAACGCTGGGCGGGCACATCGTGGTGGAAGATCATGCCAATATCGGCGGCTTGGCGGCGGTGCATCCCTTCTGCCGCATTGGCAGCATGGCCATCATCGGCGGCTGCTCCAAGGTGACCCAGGACATCCCGCCCTACATGATGGCCGATGGCGATCCGGCCGAGGTGCGCACGACCAACAAAGTGGGCCTGGAGCGCAACGGCGTCTCCAAGGAAGCGCAAGCCGCGCTCAAGCAAGCCTACAAAATCCTCTTCCGCTCCAAACTATCCACCCCCAACGCCCTGGCCCGCATCGAAGCCGGGCTGCCCCCCCTGCCCGAGCTGCGCCATCTGGTGGAATTCATCCGCCAAAGCGAGCGCGGCATCAGCAAATGAACGGCGGGTTCGGCGGCCCGGCGGTCAGGTGGCGCAATTGAACACTTCCGGGTCTTCCCGTTTCAGGAGCGATTTGATGGCGAGAATGGCTTGGGCGTGTATCTGGCAAATGCGCGATTCGGTCACGCCGAAGGCTTCGGCAATTTCGCGCAGGCGCAAATCTTCAAAGTAATAGAGGCCCAGCACCTTGCGCTGCATTTCCGGCAATTGTTCCAGGCGCTTCTCGATCAATTGCGCCAGCTCGTTGGTGGCAGCCTGTTCCTCCGGGCTGGCCTGCGAATCGTCGGAAATGATTTCATGCGAACCGCCGCCGTGCTCGCTCTTGGCGCCATGCAAGGCATCGAGGCAGATGTAGGTGGCGGGCCGGATTTCCTCCAGCATATCCTCATAATCGCGCAGCGAAACGCCCAGCGCCTTGGCCATCTGTACGTCGCTGGGCAGGGTGCCGGTGCGCCGGGTCAGTTCTTCCATCGTTTGCTCGATCTTCTTGGCCTTCTCATGCACCGAGCGAGGCACCCAGTCCAGGCGGCGCAATTCATCGAAGACAGCCCCGCGGATGCGCACGCGGGCGTAGGTTTCAAAAGAGGTGCCGTTGTTCGGCTTGAAGCGGCGCATGGCGTTGAGCAGGCCAACCAGCCCCGCGCTGTAAAGATCGTCGGCGTTGACGTGGGAAGGCAACGTCATGGCCAGGCGTCCCACCACGGTCTTGACCAGCGGGATATATTCCTCCACCAGGCTGTTCTCCAGGCGCCCGCCGCGGCCGGAACGGGAATAGCGGCGCCAAAGTTTGCGCTGGTTGGCGCGGCGTTGTTCCGCTGTCAGGGGAACCGGGGGTTCCTCGCAAAGTGTCTCGGTCATGACTCGTTCCGGCTGAAACTGAAACCAATCCCGCTTACGCGTCTCAAGATTCCGCTAATAGGCAGCAATGATTTCATGTCGTTTTTTCGTCCTGAACCGTGCTCAGCAGGAGTGTTGCCATCCTTGGGCGGGAGACGGTATTATCGATGGAAGTGCATCATGTCCAATGGCTTCCGAAGACCAATATTTTCTACGGCGAATGCCGAAGCCCGGCGGTGGGGAAGTTTTTGCCCGGTATCTGGAGGGAAACGGGAGAAGTTTGTCCCGAATTATTCCACCGGCCTGGAAGCTCGTGCCCCTGGCGGAAGAACGCTCCAGGCGGCAGGCAAAAAAAACCGGGCTTCGTGGTCAGAGGGTGACCAAAAAGCCCGGGGAATTTTCGAATTTAGTACACCTGTAGGATTAGGGGACTTCCGGCTGCTGCTGTACTACACATACAGCCGAAATTATCACGGGCAATCAAAGAACAATTCCAAACCAGATTTGCCCTAAAAAATCATTACTCAGCTAATCCACCTATAAAAGAACACAAACCACCTCCAATGTCAATAGACTATTTGCAGAAAATTTTGTTCAACAAAAATTGGCAAAAAAGGGGCAAATTCACCCTTCCCCAACTTTTTTTCAGATTCCTGTTTACACCGCTTCCCCGATTGTTCATAGTGCCTTGCGCAAGACGCAGTCCATGAAAAAAATTGAAGCCATCATCAAACCGTTCAAACTCGAAGAAGTCAAAGAGGCGCTGGCCGGTGTGGGCGCGCAGGGCTTGACCGTATCCGAGGTGAAGGGTTTTGGCCGGCAAAAGGGCCACACGGAAATCTACCGGGGCAGCGAGTACACGGTGGATTTCCTCCCAAAAATCAAGGTCGAGGTCGTCCTGCCCGATCCCCTGATCCAGCAAGCCGTCGAGGCCATCGTGCGCGCCGCTCGCACGGGCAAGATCGGCGACGGGAAAGTCTTTGTCAGCAACATCGAGAGCGCCATTCGCATTCGCACGGAGGAATCGGGCGATGATGCCATTTGAAGTCTGCGCCCGCAGTTTGACGGGTTTTTTTGCGGCGATGACAGCCGGCGGAACGATCAGCAGCCTCGCTGCGGGCGGGGGCGTTTTGCCGGCTGAATGTTCATGGAAGCCCTGATTTTACAGGGTTTTTTCGGTTGTGAATAAGTCGTGAACAAGAGTTAATATGTTGTTCTTTCCAGGCTGGTGATCTTCGTCTAAAACACTCGCTACCAGCTTGAGCACAGCAGCCGGTTTCAGGCACGGCACGTGACAGTGAATGATTTACAATATGTTTCAGTCCCAAGTCATTGATATTCAAGTGTTTAGCGTTGAATTTACAGGGGTTCCCAGTTCCTATGGCACTCGATTGTTTTTCCGGCGCGGAATATGTCTGGTGGGCGGTCGCCTCGCCATGGCCGGAGAGGGTTCGGACTGCGGAACGGTGCCGGTGAATAAATCTTGATTATCAGGGCTTTGGCGCAAAATCAAAATGCAAGCATCCGCCGATAAGATCTGGGGGGGCGCACAGAAATTGCTGCGCACCATGTTGAATACGGACATTTATAACCTGTGGTTCCAGCCGATAAAAGCCTTGGCCCTGGAGGAGGAAACGCTGGTCCTGGAGGTGGCCAACGATTTCTGCGAAGTCTGGCTCAAGGACAATTATTTGGGATTGATCAGCGACGTCCTGGCGCAGGCCACCGGCCAGCAACTCAAGGTCCAATTCCGCGCCGGCGCCGGCGGCGGCACCTTGGGCGCGCCCGCCGCCGCCGAGGCCAAGCCCAAGGCCAAATCCGCCCCCGACCCGCTCGAACGCAACAATTCCGTCCGCAGCGAAATCGCGCTCAATCCGAAAAACACGTTTGAATCCTTTGTCGTGGGTGAAAACAACAACCACGCCCATGCCGCCGCCATGGCCGTGTCGCAGGCGCCCGGCAAATCCTACAATCCGCTCTTCCTTTACGGCGGGGTGGGCTTGGGCAAGACCCATTTGCTCCATGCCATCGGCCAGCACGTCGTCGGCAGCAAAAAGGGCCTGCGCGTCACTTATCTTTCCGCCGAAAAATTCACCAACGAATACATCGAAGCCATTCAAAACAACCAGTTGGTCCGCTTCCGCCGCAAACACCGCCAGGCCGATGTCCTGCTCATCGATGACGTGCAATTCCTGGCCGGCAAGGAGCGCATCCAGGAGGAGTTCTTCCACACCTTCAACGCCCTCCACGAAAGCCACAAACAAATCGTCTTGACGTGCGACCGGCCCGCCGTCGAAATCCAGAACCTCGAGCAGCGGCTCGTCTCCCGGTTCGAGTGGGGGCTGGTCACGGAGATGCAGCCGCCCGATGTCGAGACGCGCCTGGCCATACTGCGCAAGAAGCAGAAGGCCCTCGGGGTCGAGCTCTCGGAGGAGATTGCCACTTTCCTGGCCAACCGCATTCGCACCAATGTCCGCCGCCTGGAAGGCGCGCTCATTCGCGTCGTCTCCTACTCCTCGCTCACCGGCAAGAAGCTGACACTGACCGTGGTGGAAGGCCTGCTGCGCGAAGTGCTGCACGAGGAAGGCCGCTTCGCCATCAGCATCGACTCCATCCAAAAGAGAGTGGCCGAGCACTACGACATCCGCCTGGCCGACATGACCAGCAAACGCCGTCCGGAAAACATCGCCTTCCCGCGACAAGTCGCCATGTTCCTCTCCCGCCAAATGACGGAAAGCTCCCTCAACACCATCGGCGAAGCCTTTGGCGGCCGCGATCACGGCACCGTCCTGCACGCTTGCCGCCTCGTCAAGGACCGGATGGAAGTCGATGCCAACGTCCGCCAAGCCGTCCATTATTTGGAGAAGCAATTGCTGCGATAGCCCCCGGGGCGGTCCACAATGTCCCTGATCCAAGTCCACGGTCTGACCAAAACCTTTCGGACTTACAAAAAGGAACCGGGTTTTGCCGGCGCCGTGCGCGGCCTTTTCCATCGACGCTACGAACAAACCGTGGCCGTCGATCAAGTCAGCTTCGCCATTGAGGAAGGCGAACTGGTCGGCTTCCTCGGCCCCAATGGCGCCGGCAAGACCACCACCCTCAAGATGCTCTCCGGCCTGCTCCACCCCACCGCCGGCTCCGCCCGCGTCCTCGGCTATGTCCCCTGGCAGCGCGACGACGGTTACCGCCGCCAGTTCGCACTTCTGCTCGGCCAAAAAAACCAGCTATGGTGGGACCTGCCGGCCCGCGAGTCCCTCGAACTCAACAGCAAAATCTACGGCATCCCCGCCCCCGCCTTCGAGCGCACCGTGGCCGAATTGACCGAACTGCTCGCCGTCGGCGACAAGCTCAACGTCATGGTCCGCGAGCTTTCCCTGGGGGAACGCATGAAAATGGAGCTGATCGCCTCCCTGCTCCATCAGCCCAAAGTCCTGTTCCTGGACGAACCGACCATCGGCCTGGACGTTGTCTCCCAAAAAATCGTGCGCGAATTCCTGCGCGACTACAACGCCGCCAAGAAAACCACCATCCTCCTCACCAGCCATTACATGACCGACATCGAGGAACTCTGCCGCCGCGTCATCATCATCGACCACGGTAAAATCTTCTTCGACGGCCTCCTCAGCGAGATCATTGATCGCTTTGCCGATTTCAAAATCGTCACCATGAGCTGGCTGAGCGGCACCCGCTTTCCCCCGGTGGATTTGCGCCAGTTCGGCGAAGTTCTCCAGCAATCGTCAAACCGCATTCAGCTCAAAATCAAGCGCGACCAGGTCATCGCCGCCTGCAAGCGCCTTCTCGACGAACTGCCGGTCAACGACATCGACATCCAGGAAGTCCCCATCGAAGAAGTCATCCGCCAGATTTTCGACCGCTAGAGGCAGGAACCCCCGCCCTCTTTGATCCCTGTTGCCCGCAACTTGTGGTCGCCTCCTCCTTCGGGGCTCAGAGCTTGGGCACGCTCCGTCGAATGTCTTCCAGCACGGCTCGTGTGCCGTGGCGGTCGCACCAGCGTTCGATGTATGCCCAGTCCAGGCGCTCCTGCTGCACTCCGATCACCGCACGGACATCCTCCCGATCCTTCGACCGCGCCCAGCGCAGTTTCCAGATGATGACATCCTCGGCCCTCGGGAAGAAAAACTCGTGCCCCTGCACAAGAACCTCTTGCCGCCGCCGAAATCTCTCCTGGTCGTGCGGATCGGGGGAAAGACGAAACATCTCGATCTTAAAAATCGTCCCCTTGATGGACAACTCCTGCCGTTGAGTCCCGGTTTCGGTCTCAAACGTCTGCTGTTGCTCGGCTTCGAAATCCGCTCCCAGCGAGCCAACAAATGCGTCGGTCAACGGCCCGGCGGTCTCGACGACAATATCGACGTCGCGAGTGGCCCGTGGAACTCCGTAATAATTAGACGAAAAACTGCCGACCAACATGAACGGAATCCCTGCTCCGTTCAAAGCGTCCACGACTCGCGCCACCGCCTCATCGAGTGTCATGCCGTTTCCTCAAGTTTCCGTTGATACTCAACCCTTTGGCGCAGGATCTCCCGGCACATTTCCTCAGACGCGCCGGGGAACTGATGCCGAATGCCCGCCAACGTGATCCGGCACGCCGATTCAAACAACCGCGGACCCGCGAAGATTTTCTCCTCGGGCGGCAGTCGGCGCGCCTGGATCCATTCCTGGCGCTCCAGCTTGGCGCTCAAATCCAATTCATCGTCGGCACCCATGCCGCCCACTGAATCACAAACACGCTCCCGGCGCAATCCCGCAAAAAACACACCCCTTCCCCTCATCCTTATCTTCTCCGTCTCCGTGCTCATTCCGAAAGGCCGCATCACCGCAGCCGCAACAGGGCGCTTGCAATCCGCCGCAAAGGCGGCCATCATGCTGCGTGACGATAAATAGCAGAAGCCAGGATTAGATGAGCAGCTTGCCGCCAGATTCCGAGTTCGACCTGGAAAAGCTCTTCTTGCCGGCCTGGGCGCAAGGACCGCCCTCCGTCAACAAGTACGCCAGCTTCACCGGCGAAGACCGCACTCCCCGTGAGCGGGGCGAGCGCCGGCCCGGCCGGCGTCCGCCGCGCCGCGACGCTGAGCGGCCCGGCCCGCCGCCAAAAGGCGCGCGTTCCTTCGACCGGCCCGAACGGCGCGGCGGCCCCCGCGAACGGCGCGAACCCGCGCCGCGCAAGGAAGAGCCGCTCCCGCTGCCGCAATTGACCGTCTATATTTTGCCGGATGAGAAGGGCGTGGACTCGATGGCCCGGCAAATCCGCATGTCGGGCCGGGCCTACCCGCTTTTTGACATTGCCCAGTTGATTTTGCAGAAGCCCGAGCGGCAGCAGATGCGCTTTGAGGTGATCAAGAAGCCGGACGGCGCGCCCGCGCAGCCTCTGTTCCTGTGCGCGTTGGACGACACCCTTTGGCTCTCGGAGGACGAGGCGGTCCGTCATCTGTTGACCCGCCATTTCAACACCTTTTATCAGGCGGAACGGACCGCCACCGAACCGCCGCGCGGCACCTATACGTTTGTCGGCCAATGCGGCCTGAGCGGCACGATTCTTGGGCCGCCCAACCATCACGATTACCAGAACCAGTTGCGCAAGCTCCACGCCGAGCGTTTTTCCCGCATGCCCTTCGAGGCCTTCAAGGCCAGGGTCAAAATCGTGCGCGACGAGGCCGTCGTCAAAAAGTGGATCGAGGACCAAAGTTTCAAAACGGAGTACAACTGTCTGAACATGCCCGAAGCCCTCAAACTGCCGAATCGCGAGGAAGTCGAGAAGCATTTCCGCCAGGTCCACCTGCCCAACATCGTCAAACCAGTGGAATCCCACACCCTCGGCGGCCCGGCCGCCCGGCAATTGCGCTCCCCGGATTTGCAGCGCCTGGTGCGCGCCGCCTGGGAGGAACAGCGCCGTTTCCCTCTGAAAGTCGCCATGACGTTGAGCCAGCAATTCTCCGGTCGCGGCCTGCAATTCTTCAAAGTCAACCGCGCCGTCACGCATGTCTGCGTGGCGCGACCCCATTACCTCGATTTGGAAGCAACGCCCGTCTCGGAAGGCGTCAAGCGCATTGTCGAATACATCAACACGCATCCCAAATGCACGCGCCGCTCGCTCTTCGAAGCGCTGGCGCCCGCCCCCGCCCCTGCTCCCGCGCCCGCTCCCGTGGCGGCGGCTCCCGCAAACCCGGAGGCCCAGCCGCCCCAAGGCGCCCAACCCGCCGCCGCCGAAGCCATTCCTCCACCGCCGCCGGCTGAAGCTTCCCCGGAACAAGCGGCGCTGGCCGGTGATCTGCATTGGCTCATCCTCGAAGGGCACGTCATCGAATTCGCCAACGGCATCCTGGACACCGCCAAAAAGCCGCTGCCCAAACCGGCCAAGCCCCCCAAACCGGCCAAAGCCGCCACCGCCCCTGGCGCTCCCGGCACTCCCGGCGAGACTCCCGCTCCCGCCGCCGAAGCCGTCGCCCTGGCTGAAGAACCTCCACCGTCCATTGCCGCCGACACTGCCGCGCCCCTTGCCACGACCGAGCCGCCGCCCGCCCCTGCTGCCGAGGCCGAAGAAGCCCTCGCGCCAGCGACCGAGGCCGACCAGCCCGTCCCCACCCCCACCGACGGCCTGTAGCTCGCGCCGCAGGCGCATCTGGTTTGGGCGTTGGACCCGCCGGGCAAAGCGTCACAATCCAGCCGGCAGAGTCCGTCAAGCGTCGGCCCGTTGATCATCAAAGCAACCTGTCCGAACTGTTTGACAGCCGGTATTGAACCGGCTTGGTTTTCTTGACCTTCTCAACCTCTCCCGCTTTCACCAGTCGAGCGAGCCACTCTTTTGCTTGAGGTTTGGTCACATGGAGCAGACTGACGATTTCCTTTTCGGTTCGAGAGGCTGTGCCAAGCTCTCTTCGCAATATCTCCCGCGCGGTGTTGAAACGATGTTCCACAGCGGACGATTCTGCTCCCTCCCTGCCACCAAGAGCCTGAGCAGGCGCGGCAGGTTCCACTGAACCGGCGTAAGCCGCCGCTTGCTCCCGGAGCGCGAATGACAACGGCTCTTGTTTTGGTTCCATCGCTGCGGATTCCAAAGCCGCAGCGAGCACCCGGGCCAGTTCCGCGCCGCTCCGCGGATTTGGCCAGGGCAATCCGCCGTGCTGGATCAGCGCGGCATTGCCCCGTCCCGCGTTGGTTCCATCCCGTACAAACACCGGAACAAAACGGAACTTTTCAAGTTGTTCCATGGCGCCCGACCACGTGCCGCCCTTTCCAAAATCAGAAGTCACGACCAACGCCGCATCCGCCACGGCATAGATGACCTTGTTGCGTTGCATGGCATTGCCGACATTGAATCCCGCCGCCGGATCGTAAGGCGACACCAACACCAACCGGTGGTCCATCAACGGCTCACGGTTCTCGTGCGCCACCGCGGCGCGCTCAAGACTGTCGCTCATGACGGCCACTGCCTGGCCGCCCGCTTGCAGCGTCCCATTGATCGCGGCGCGGTCTATTCCCTTCGCTCCACCCGAAATCAAAGTCCGGCGCGCCTCCGCGGCCAGCTTCCCAACGCTGTCGGTGTAAGCGACCAGCTCCTCGTCCACGTGCCGCGAGCCAACCACCGCCAACCCGCCTTCTTCCAACAACGCCAAATCCCCACAACCATACAGCAGCGGCGGAGCCTCCTCCTTCAACCGGGCCTTCAGGCGTTTGGGATAAGACGGGTCCGCCCGGCTGATGACCCAAACGCTTCGCGCGCTCCACCGCTCGACGGCTTGGCTTAACAAAAACCCGCGTCCCAGCAAAGCGGCCAACCTTTCACCGCCGAATTCCCGCGCACAAAAGCTCATCAATTGGCCCGCGTCCGTGCCGGCCAAATCAGCGGGCTGCTTTTGCTTCTCACGCAGGAGCCGCGCCAGCCGATTATATTCGCCAAGGCTCAACAGCTTCACCGAAGCATCGCCACGCCCTGCCACCAGCGGCGCGGTCAGCAACAGGATGGCCTGTGTATTGGGTGTCAGTGGCGGCGTCATGCGTCAGAGCGCGCGGTCGAGGCCAGGGCCAGTGGATACACCGGCCCGCTGCCGTTTGTCAGCAAAAGGTAAGCCGCGACCGTCATCGTCCATCTCGAATCTACCATATCATCCACCAGCAACACCGCGCCAGTCGGAACCGTGCCGTGAATCCGCAATGAACCATCCACGTTCCGGGCCTGTTGGCTGCTGTTCTCCATCTCCTTTTGCGCCGGACGGTCATCGGTCTTCTCCAGCACCGAAACCAAGGGCAGCCCCAACGCCGCGGCGAGCCGGCGGGCGAAATCCGGCACCAGATCCGGGTGCCGGCGCGATGGAACGCAGGCAACCCACACCGGCGCCGGTTGTGGCGCCCATCTCCGCACCATGCTGACACAAGCTTCAACCAGTTGATCGGCATATCGTCCATCCTGCAACTTTCCCCGGCGCACCAAGCAGCCCCAGCCCGCGTCGCCCCACAGGCAGAGCACTTTCCCAAGCTGAGGCTGGTGTTCAGGCGCAATTCTTCCGGCGACAGCCATGTGTGGCAATCCGCCGGTCGGCCATTGAAGGCGCGGCTCCAGCGGCAGATCCGTTCGGCGCAAGAACTCCACCGCTTCCTGCTCCAGCCCCGCATCAAATGTAGCGGGCAACGGAGCGATACCCGGAGGCTGATGAGTCCCCGGATCGCCATCCAGCGCGCGGATGAGAAACTCCATGTGCCCCGAGGTCAGCGCCACATATTCCTGCATCTGGCGCTGTTCAACCCGGCGCAATTGGGTCAGCCGCTCCGCCCGCTCCCAGAAGGCGTCCGACAGAGGGGCCGCCGTCAGCACCCATTTGCCGTCTTGCTTGACCACTGGCGCCGGCGATTCCAGCGACACGAGTTGCAGCGCCTTCTCGATGCGCCCCCGCCGGATGTTCACCCGGCTCAGAAACTGACCGACAGAAAGTCCGGCAGCCGCACCCCGAAGCTCCTGCAACACCGATTCGACTTCCTCCCGCGATGGAAAGGCGCTCTTGATGAAAAAGTCGTTGATGTCTGATTCCTCAGTCCCGCTCAACAAGACGCCGCGCGCCTCTGGAATCTGCCGCCCGGCGCGTCCCACCTGCTGGTAATAGGCAACCACCGACCCGGGCGTCTGGTAATGAATGACGAAGGCCAGGTCCGGTTTATCAAACCCCATCCCCAACGCTATCGTCGCCACCAATGCTTTGACGCGGTTCTCCAGCAACGCATTTTCCAACTCCACGCGCCCTTCCCCCGTTTCTCCGCTGTAGGACTCGGCCTGAAGGCCGCGCGATTGCAGCCAACGCGCCACTTGCTCGGCGTCGCGCACTGTCAAGGTATAAACAATTCCGCTCCCCTGAATCCGGGGCAGATGCGTGGCCAGCCAAGCCATGCGCGCCGACTGGCTCGGCAGCCGCATCGTCTGAAGAAGCAGCGAAGGACGTCCGAGTTCTCCACGCGACACCGTCAGGTTCGGGCCGAGGACGTTCTGCAAATCCGCCATCACGCGGTTGTTCGCCGTCGCCGTAGTGGCCAGCACCCGCAGGTTCGCCGGCAGGCTGCGCATCATCCGCTCAATGAATCGATAATGCGGGCGAAAATCATGGCCCCAATCAGAAATGCAATGTGCTTCGTCCACCACCAGCAAGGCAATGCGCCCCGCCACCGGCGCCAGCACCTCCCCGCGGAAATGTTCGTTGGCCAGGCGTTCGGGCGCGATCAGCAGAATGTCCACTTCGTCGCGCGCCAGCGCCGCCTCCACCCCGCGCCATTCCTCCTTGTTTTCGGAATGGATCGTTTTGGCGCGAACGCCCATCCGCTCCGCCGCCGCAATCTGGTTCCGCATCAAGGCCAGCAGCGGTGAAATCAAAATGGCCGGTCCCATCCCCTGCTCACGCAGCAGTTTGCCGGCGATGAAATAGACGAGGCTTTTTCCCCAGCCGGTGCGTTGTACCACCAGCAAACGTCCCTGCCCCTCCACGATGCGCCGGATGGCACTCTCCTGCCCGGCATGGAAAACCGCCCCCGGCTTCTGCGTGCCGAGCCGAAGCAATTCAAGCGCGCGTGTCCCGAGGTAAGCCATGTGGTCTAATCCCCGCGCCGAGTGTCCGCCGCAGCCCAAAGTGGTCCCTCGAACTCGAGAGTTGCGTTTGAATTCACAGCCTTGCTCTGGTTGTTCGCCATAGACACTTCTGTAGCGGGAATCAGGGGTCAAGGAAAGCATAATGGCAAACCAGAGATCGAAGGCCGGACGCGGAAGACGATGCCTTTCTGTGCCCGCGACTCGTTGGGATTGCGCCCCTGACTGGGCATCCGGACATTCCGCCAACCGCGAACGCCCCGGCCTAGCCCTCCGAAACAAGCTTGCATAAGCGGGCGGGCGGGGCGATTTTACTCTCCGATTATGCCTTTTACCAAATTCGGGCTGTCCCCGCAGATTCTGCAAGGGGTTGCGGCCATGGGTTACGTGGAGCCGACTCCGATTCAGTTGCGCGGCATCCCGCTCATCATGGCTGGCGCGGATGTCATTGGCAGCGCCCAGACCGGCACGGGCAAGACGGCGGCCTTCGCCCTGCCCATCCTCTCCCGCCTTGGCCAGCACGAACCCAAAACCCGCTGCCTGGTGCTTGAACCCACCCGCGAACTGGCCGCGCAAGTCGAAACCGCCATCCACGATTTCGCCCGCTTCACCAATCTCCGCACGGCCGTCCTTTACGGCGGCGTCGGCTACGGCAAACAACTCGACGACCTCGCGCGCGGCGTGGACATCATCGTCGCCACGCCCGGCCGCCTCCTGGACCACCTGGAACGGCGCACCTGCCAACTGGATGCCATCCGCTTCCTCGTCCTCGACGAGGCGGACCGGATGCTGGACATGGGCTTCCTGCCGGACGTCCGCCGCATTGTCCTCAAATGTCCCCGCGACCGCCACACTTCCATCTTCTCCGCCACCATCCCCATCGAAATCGCCTCGCTCATTCAATGGGCCATGAGGAATCCGCAGATGGTGGAAATCGGCTTGCGCCGCAGCCCTGCCGAAACCGTTTCCCATGTCATTTACCCCGTGGCCGAATCGCAGAAGACCGACTTGCTTCTGGAACTGCTCAAACGCACCAATTACGATTCGGTCATCGTCTTCTGCCGAACCAAGCATGGCGCCGATCGCATCGCCCATCGTCTCAAGCGCAGTTCCCATGCCGTCGCCCCCCTGCACTCCAACCGGACGCAAAAGGAACGCGAGGAAGCCCTCAAGGGGTTCCGCAACGGCCGCTATGAGGTATTGGTCGCCACCGACATCGCCTCGCGCGGGCTGGACATTGCCGATGTCAGCCATGTCATCAACTACGACGTGCCGCAGCACCCCGAGGACTACATCCATCGCATCGGCCGCACCGGCCGCGCCGAACACACCGGCGACGCCATGACCCTGATGGTGGCGGCGGACGCCGTCCACGTCTATGCCATCGAGCGGTTCATCAGCCAGAAGATACCGCGCGTCAAGTTGGACCATTTCGACTACCAGTACACCGCGCTGTTCGAAGAGGGCAAGTCGGGCGCCAAACCCTCCTTTCCCGGCAAGGTGCGCGGGGCCCGGGTGCGCGGCGGCTATTTTTTTGGGCCGGCGCGCCGGCGGTAGCGGGGCCTACAGGATGTTGGCGGCCAGTTCCGCCAGCTCGGAGCGCTCCCCTTTTTGCAGCTCGATGTGCGCCGCAATGGCCTGGTCGCGGAATTTGCTGACGACGTGGTTGAAGCCGTTGGAGGACGAATCGACATACGGATTGTCGATTTGATACGGGTCTCCTGTAAAGACGATTTTCGTGCCGGGGCCGACCCGCGTAATAATCGTTTTGACTTCAAGCGGCGTCAGGTTCTGCGCCTCGTCGATCACCATGAACTGGTGCGCGATGCTCCGGCCCCGGATGTAGCTCAACGCCTCCACCATGATCGTCCCCGACCGCATCAGGTCGGTGCTGCGCCGGTGATCGGAGCCCATGTTCAGATCGCTCAACAGCTCCAGCGCGTCGTGGATCGGCTGCATCCACGGCGCCAGCTTTTCCTCCAGCGAGCCGGGCAGAAAACCGATTTCGCGGCCCACCGACACGGTCGGGCGCGCCACCACCAGGCGGCGGAATTCCCGGTCCTGCACGGTGCGCTTGAGTCCGGCCGCCATGGCCAGCAAGGTCTTGCCCGTGCCCGCCTTGCCCATCAGCGTGACCAGCTTGACCCGGTCGTCCAGCAAGGCGTCGAAGGCAAAGTGCTGTTCCCGGTTGCGCGGCTTGATGCCCCACACCCCCTCCCGGCAATCCAGGATGGGCACCAGCTTGGCGCCGCTGGCATCGACTTTGCTCAACGCGGTGCGTTTCGGGTTGGTGTCCTCGGTCAGCGTGCAGTACTCGCTCGGAAAGAACTTGCCGGCGCCGTTAAGCTCCAATTCCCCTTCCGCGCGGAACCGCGCCATTTTCTCGGCGGAAACCGTCAGCTCGACCATCCCCGTGTAAAGGTCGGTCAGCAGGACGCGGTCGCTCTCGTAATCCTCCGCCGCCAGGCCCAGGCTGTCGGCCTTGATGCGCAGGTTGATGTCCTTGGTGACCAAAATGGCCGGCGTTTTCGGCTCGCGCTTCTGAATGTTCAACGCGTGGCCGAGGATGCGGCTGTCGATGCTGTCATCGCCCAACGAATGGGCCGCCTCCCCGTTTTTGTCGTGGAAGATGATGCGCAACGAGCCCCCATTTTCGAGCTTGACCCCTTTATTCAAATGCCCCTTGGTCCGCAAGGCGTCCAGGGAGCGGGAGACGGCGCGGGCGTTTTGGCCCAACTCGGTCGATTCCTTTTTGAACCGGTCTATTTCCTCCAGCACTTCAATGGGAATGAGGACGGTGTTGCCCTTGAAGGCCAGCAAGGAACCGGGGTCGTGCAGCAGGACATTGGTGTCAAGGATGTAGTTTTTCACTGGGAAGATTGGCCTTTTTTAAATTGGACATGCGCGCGTGCCATTCATTCAAATTACTGTGCACCGCCGGAAACTGGTAATGGCCGGAGTAGAGAAAGTTGGCCAGCATCCCCCACAGGTCGAAATCAATAAAATGCGGGCGGCCTTGCAGCAAATAAGGCCGCTCCGCCAGCATGCCTTCGAAAGGCACCAGCGTCTCGGTCAATTGCTGCAGCAACTGCGGTTGCCGGACCCGCCATTGCTCCAGGCAACCCCGTCCGAACTTCCTCTCCTTGAAACGCAGAAACCCCAGGCGCGCCGGTTTGGGCACGAATTCCTCCCAATAAATATCGTTCAGCTTGAAACAGGCGTCCTCCACGCTGTCCTCGATCATCCGCCACAGAATACGGTCCACACCGCGGAAGGAGGTTGGGAAGAGGCCCAACTCGTATTTCCCGTCGATGTATTTGGCAATGATCTGGGAATAATGGTCCGTCTCGAAAACCACCGTGCGGCCATCCCGAACGATCGGCACCTCGTAATAACGTTGCCGGGTCAGCCGCCAGACCAGGGATCGGTCCGTCGGCGGAATATTGACGACTTTAAACGAAACTCCCGCGTATTCCAGGATGCGCCGCTGGACCAGGCAGAAGGGACTCCACGGAATTTGAATCAGTTCAATCATGGTTTGGGTCCTTTATTGGCGGGCTTTGGCCCGTCGGAAGAGATGGTGGCATATGATTCATTGCACACGCGAACACCGTAAGTGTGTCCACCCGCGAAGGCAAGGCGAATCCCCGCGAACTTTTTTTGTAATCGCCAACCCATTGAGTATAAATCAGTTGCACCTAAATCGACGCTGCCTTGGCCTCTTTCGGCAAAAAAACTTTCGCTTAAGGGCTTGACAAAATCGCCAGTTTGTATATTGTATCCATACAAGATACAAATATGCCGCCAACCTCTCAAATCCCAACCCTGAAGATTGACCTCGGCAGTCCCACCCCTGTCTATCGTCAGATTCTCGATAGCCTCCGCGCTCTGCTGGTCGGCGGCGCCTTTGCCCCGGGCGAGCGCCTGCCGACAGTGCGGGAGATGGCCATCGATTTTGGAGTCAACCATAACACCGTGGCCGAGGCTTACCGGCTGCTGGCTGAGGAAGGGTGGCTGGAATTGAAGCGGCATCATGGGGCGACGGTCATTTTGCGTCCGGCGCAGCGGGCCGGCCCGGCCCGGCAGGAGGACTTCGCGCAGCGGCTGCGAGAACTGGCGGCGCGGGCCATCGCCGATGGCGTGGACAAGGAAGAAATCGCCAGGATGCTGAGCGCCCTGGCCGAAAACCTGAAACCATCAAGATAGGAGAACTTATGAACTGGATGACTCTGCAAACCGTGATCGCATCGGTATCGTTGCCGCTCATGGCTCTGCTGCCCGGCGTCTTCGTGCTGACGGCGCGGCTGACCCGGCCTGACATTTTCTTTTCCTTCACAGTCGAGCCAACGTTGCGCCAGTCGGCCGCCGGTTTGGCCATCTTGCGCCAATTCAACCGCACGGTGATTCTTTCCGCCCTGGCCGGCCTGGCGCTGACCTTGTCAGGAGCGGTGGTTCGTTTCACGCCGGCGCTGGGGCTGGCCCTCATCGTGGGCGGGATGGCGGTGGAGTCGGCGGGCATGATCGCGGCCTACGCGACAGCGCGTCAGCAAGTCAAACCCCACCAAGTCGAGCCGTCCCGGGTGCGGGAATTGGCTCTCCAGCCGCGCCCTACCCGGCCCGTTGGCGGTTGGCTGGGTCAGGTGGGACCATTTCTGATCCTGGCATTGGCGGCGGTTTGTCTCTGGTGGCAATGGGACGCCATTCCAGCGCGCTTCCCTGTTCATTGGAATTGGTACGGCCGGCCCGATGGCTGGGCCGTCAAGAGCGCGCGCTCGGTGTTTGGCTCCGTCCTGCTGGGCGCTTCCGTCTGTCTGCTGCTGGGCCTGATGATGAATGGCATGGCGCGCGGCGTGCGCCGCATCCACAGCCGAGGCCTGGAGGGAGAACAGGAATCCCGTTTCCTCAGAAGGATGCTGTTGCTGGTGCTCTGGCTGGAATACTTCATGGCAGCGGCGTTTGGCTTCTCCCCAATCCTGCCGCCGCGGCTCACGGCCGTTCTGATGATGACGGCCCTGCCGATTGCCGTAGCGAGCCTGGTGGTGGCGTTGACTTGCGGCCAAGGCGGCTGGCGTCTGAAGGGGCAAGCCCCGGCAGCCATGCCGGCCGGACAAGCCCCCGCCGGGGACCGCACGCCGGACGTGTGCTGGAAATGGGGGTTGTTCTACTACAACCCCGCCGATCCGGCCCTGTGGGTCGAGAAGCGCTTTGGCATCGGCTGGACGGTGAATTTCGGCAACCCGCGCGCGTGGTTTGTCATGGGCGGAATCCTGCTTTTCGCGGTGGCGGTGTCCGTGGCCTCCGTCCTGTTGATGAAGTGAGGCCTTGAGGCCGAATCTCAACTCCGCCTCGGAATTCTCACCTGCCTCGGCGCGGGGAACGGGAGCGGCAAGGTCAAACCGGGCCTTTACAGAAACGCCGCGGCGCATTAGTCTCAGGGACATGTCTGCGCACCATGAAACAGGGGAGTTCGTTGACAGCGATTTTCAATCCGCCCAACAGAGCGGTTACGCCGCCGCCATCAGCGCCGCCTCCGCCAAAACCAACCGCCCGCCCACCCGCGAGGAGATCGAGGCGCTGGTCGGAGAGAAACAACTCAAGCTGGCCGAACTCAAGCGCGCCCAGGAGGAATTGGAGCGCGAACGGGTCGGCCTGGAGGACTTGCGGCGCCGCCAGATGGAGTTTCAAACCGGCCGCGAAGAAATGCTGCACCATTTGACGCGCGGCATCGGGCTGTTGGAGGAGGCGGAATTGACGGCGCGGCGCGATGCGGAGCAGATGGCCCGCGTCCTGGCCGAATTCCGCGAGGCCGTGACCAAGGTCCAGGGCATCCAGGAGCAGTTGTGGACCCAGGAAAACTTCAGCGTGGAATTGACCCGTGCCGCCACCATCATCGAAAACGCGCGCTTGGAATGGAACGCGGCGCGTCTGAAATTGCCGATTCTGTCCGGCGTCAGCGCCGACCCGGCTGAACCGGCGCAGGCCAGGGCGGAGGCATCGCTGCTGGCCGCCAAGGACCTGCCCCAGCTTTGCAAAATCGGCCTGGCGTTGACCTGGCCGCTGGTGTTGCTGGGCTTCGCCATTTTCCTGATTCTGCTGCTCAGGCGCTAAGCGACTGGCATGGGACTGTTCAAAAAAAATCCGGATCCCATCACTGACCGCTCGCGGGAATTGCAAGCCAAAATCGCCGCGCTCGAATCGAAAATCAAAAAGCTCACCGAGGAACTTCAACCCGCCCCCGTCGCCCGCCCGGCGGAACAGCCGGAAGCGGCGGCGTCCCGGAACGACGAGCCGATTTTTGAGCCGGTGGACCAAAAACAGTTGAAAGCAGCCGCGGAACTCCCCGCCACCGCCCAGCATTTCAACGAACTGGGTGTGCGCAAATACGACCTGTTAAGCTTGTTGGAACGCATCCGGAAGCAATTCCAAAGCACACCCGCGGCCAATCCCAAGCTGGTCAGTTACCTCGCCGCCGGCAGCATTCAGGGGCTGCGGCCTTTGCGCTACGAAAAGCGCGTGGCGCGCAACCGTTTCCTGGCCCTCGCCATCATTCTTCTGCTGGCGTTCCTGGGGATTTTCCTTGCCCTCGAACACCGCCATTGATCCCTGAACTCACCGGCCAACACCTTATGAAAAACACGCCCTCCATCGCCACGCTGAAAATCAAAACCGGGGAAGGCGATTTTGTGGCGCGCTATTCGGCCGCCGGCATGGCCCGGCTGGAATTTCCCGCCGCAAATGCCAAGGCCCCGCCGGCGCCGGGCGCCGCCTCTCCGGTCAAAGCCTGGCATGAGCTGGCCACCCGCGCCGTGCGCCAGGCGCTGCAAGGACGGCCCATGGCCGCGCTCCCGCCCCTGGACCTCTCTGGCGGCACAGTGTTCCAAAAAAGGGTTTGGGCGGCGTTGCGGGCCATTCCCGCGGGAAAGACCGAAACTTACGCCCGCCTGGCCGCCTCGCTGAAAAGCCCGAAGGCGGCCCGCGCCGTGGGCGCCGCCTGTGGCGCCAATCCGCTGCCGCTATTGATTCCCTGCCATCGTGTGGTCGCGGCTCATGGCGGCTTGGGCGGGTTCTCCGCCGGACTGCATTGGAAGCGAAAACTCCTGCGACGGGAAGCGGCGGAAAGGCCGGCCGTCAGCGCCCCGCGGCGCGGGCAAAATTGACCGCGTCCTTGATGCGTTTGTTATCGGCGCGGATGCGCGCCGCCAGCGTCTTGCTGATGGAAAAGAGGATGGGGACGGACAATTCCGGCGCTTCGCGGCACAGCCTCTCAAACGCCTCGGCGGAGATTTTCAACAGCACGCTGTCCTTGTTGGAAAGAACGTCGGCGGAGCGCGGCCCCTGGTCAAAGAGCGCAATCTCGCCAAAGCATTCGCCGGCGCCGAGCGTGGCCAAAATGGTTTCCTTTCCGCCAATCATCATTCGCACCCGCAACTCGCCCTCCAAAATCAGATACATGCCGTCGTCCAGCTCACCCTGCTTGACGATTTGCGCCCATTGCCGCACGGTTTGCGTCTCCATGAAATTGGCAAACCGCACCAGTTGTTCGTCGCTCAGGTCGGCCAGCGCCTTGATGCGGCGCATCATCCCCGGCGTAATGAGCGATTTGTCGGACGGAACTTCCGCGGCGGTCGCGCCTCCCTTTTTGCGGAAAAAGAGCTGAAGCTCGGGAAGGGTGGACGCCTTGCGCCAGCGATCATTATGGTTGTCATAGACCCACGTTCCCGCCACGACCCGCTCGTCCTTGACCCAGTCAATCAAAGCGGGCAGTTCCACGGGGCCATAGACCACGTTGTCCGCCGCCCAAATGCTGTACATAATGGACTGTTCTGATTGCACAACTAATTAATCGACTATTCTATATAGCAGCGCGGCGGCAGGAAACAAGCGTAAAAAGCGCCATCGGCAACCGCTCCCATTTTAACGGTTTTTTTATGCCGTGACCCGCAGATTTAATTATGTCTTCGGCCCGCGTTGCAGCGATGCTCCAATCGTGCAACTGCACATGGCCATATGAAGCCGAATCCAATTGCCCTGCTGATCGACGCGGATCGTCCCATGCGCCGGTTGGTGCGCATCCTCATGGAAGCGCACCATTACCGGGTTCACGAGGCCGAGACCGGCCAAGCCGGCATGAAGGCCGCCGCCGAGCGGTCCCCCGATGTGATTGTGCTCGAGCTGGCCTTGCCCGACGTCGATGGACTGGTGGCGCTGCAACGCCTGCGGGAATGGAGCGACGCCCCCGTCCTCGTCCTTTCCAGCCGAAGCGCGGAAACGGACAAGGTTTCCGCGCTGGACAGCGGCGCCAACGATTATGTCACCAAGCCTTTCGGTTCCGACGAACTGCTCGCCCGCTTGCGCGTGCTGCTGCGCCCGCATCGCGCCGAGCCGGACGGCCCGGTTTTGGTCAACGGCGGCCTCCGCGTGGATTTGGGCGCCCGTTCCGTGACGTTGCGCGGCCGCAAAATCGATTTGACTCCGACGGAGCGCGTCCTCTTTTACACCCTCGCGCGCCACGCAGGAAAACTGGTCACCCGGCAACACCTCTTGCGGTGCGTCTGGGGGAACAGTTCTGAGAGCAAATTCCACGATTTGCATGTTTATATCGCCAGCCTCCGCCGCAAGCTGCGGGATTCCTCCGGGGACATCCTCATCCAGACCGACGAGAGCCTGGGCTACCGGCTCCTGGTTCCGTCCGCCGATAATATCGTTGACCTGCCCGCCGCCGAACCCATGCCGCCCGCGGCCGCCCGCCTTCCGCTCTGCGTCTGAACGCGGCCGTTAACACGTTTTTAACACATTTGCCGGTTTCTTGAGTCTCATTTAAACCTGTTTGGCCAGCTTTGCTCATCCTGAACATTCGCGTCCCCCAGGCTTTCCAGGCACTGCGGCTGGGCCACCGCTGTAAGCTCTTGCCGCTCAATCAGTTCTGAGCTTCCGAAGAATCCGGCATGGCCCCTGCTCACTGTCAACATCAGAAAATTTGGCATTGAGCGAACTATTACCTATGAAATTAATCGAAATCATTCAAATCGTTTTGTTCTTCGGCCTGGGCATCGCCCTGACCCCCATCGTCGGGCGGTTCATGTACAAAGTCTATAAGGGCGAAAGGACCTTCCTTCACCCCATTTTCGCTCCGGTCGAAAAGCTCATCTATCGGCTGACCGGGGTGGACCCCGACTCGGAGATGAGCTGGCTGCAGTACTTCTGGGCGGTGCTGGCCTTCGCCTTTGTCGGGTTCGCATCCGACATGGCCATTTTCATGACCCAGAAATGGCTGCCGCTCAATCCGCAGCATTTGGACAACTGCTCCTGGCATTTGGCCTTCATGCAGGCCTGGAGTTTCACCTGCAACGCCGACTGGCAATCTTACGCCGGTGAAACCACCATGAGCTACTTCTCCCAAGTCTTCGCCATCATGGTGCATCAATTCCTCAGCGGCGCTTCCGGCCTGGCCGTCCTCGTTGCCGTGGCCCGCGCCCTCAAGCGCGCCTCGGTCAAAACGGTGGGCAATTACTGGGCCGACATGACGCGCGGCTTGCTTTACTTCATCATCCCGATCTCGGCTGTTTGGGCGATCCCGCTCGCCTGGCAGGGCGTGCCTCAGACCTGGAAGCCTTACTGGAACGCCAACGTCTTGGAGCCTTACACCACGCAAATCCAGAAAACTGACGACAAGGGCAACAACGTTACAACCAACATCCAATTGGTGCTCTCCATGCCCAAGCTGGATGCCAAGGGCGTGCCCCTGACCAACAACGGCGTGGCGGTCATGGTGGACACGCCGCAATTTGACGCCAAAGGCGCCCCCATCATGACCAACGTCCCGGTCATGGTCGATGCCCGGGTCGCGACTCAGCCCATCCCCGTGGGGCCGGTCGCTGCATTGGAATCCATCAAGCAACTCTTCACCAACGGCGGCGGCTGGTATAATGTCAATAGCGCTCATCCGTTCGAGAACCCCACGCCGCTGACCGATTTCCTGGAAATGCTCGCCATCATCGTCGTGCCCATGGCGCAGGTGTACATGTTCGGCCTCTTTATCGGCAACAAGAGGCACGCCTGGTGCTTGTTCAACGTCATGCTCGCTCTTTACGTTCTTTCCTTTGCCATCGCCTGGTATTGCGAGTCGCGGCCCAACCCCGTCGTGGCCGGCGCGTTGCCCAACATGGAGGGCAAGGAACAACGCATCGGCGTCATGAACAGCGTTCTTTGGGGCGTCTCCTGTACGGCCATCGACAACGGCTCGGTCAATTCGATGCATGACAGTTGGATGCCGCTGGCCGGCATGATGCCCATGTGGAACATCCTCATCGGTGAAATGCTCTTCGGCGGCATCGGCTGCGGCCTCTATTGCATGTTGTTCCACGTCCTCATCACCGTCTTCATCGCCGGCTTGATGATTGGACGCACGCCGGAATATTTGGGAAAGAAACTGGACGCTTGGTGCGCCACCTGGGCCGTCATCGGCGTGCTCATCCCCAATGCCGCCTGCCTCATCCCGACCGCCCTGGGCGTCGCTTTGCCCGTGGGTGTCTCCAGCATGAATAACGGCGGCCCGCATGGCTTGAGCGAAGTCCTCTACTGCTTCGGCGAGGCCGCCAATAACAACGGCAGCGCCTTCGCCGGGTTGAACGCCAACACGCCTTTCTACAACATTGGCGCGGGCGTGGTCATTTGGATCGGGCGTTTCGTGCCGATCATTGCCGCCCTGGCCATTGTGGGCCGTCTCGCCAACAAGAAGACCGTCGAGCCATCCGCCGGCACCCTGCCCACGCATGGATGGACCTTCGGGCTGACCCTGACCGGCGTCATTATCGTCATTGCGGCCCTGACCTTCTTCCCGGCCTTATGTTTGGGGCCGATTGTCGAACACGGACTCATGCTGGCCGGGCGCACATTCTAACCACCATCGAGAATCATCTATGAGCACTAAAGTTGAATTCAAATACTCCGCTCTCTTCCGCCAAGCCGTCATTGACGCCTTCAAAAAGCTGAACCCGCGCGACGAAATCAAGAACCTCGTCATGTTCGTGGTCTGGTTGGGCTCGATTTGGACCACCATCATCATCCTCTTCGTCCCCGGCCAGTGCAATCTTTTCAACATCCAGATTTGCTTCTGGCTCTGGTTCACCTGCCTCTTCGCCAACTTCGCCGAGGCCATGGCCGAAGGCCGCGGCAAGGCCCATGCCGACGCCTTGCGCGCCCTCCGCACCAAAACCATGGCCCGCAAATGGGCCGATGGCCGCGAATCCTCCGTCGCCGCCACAGATTTGAAGGTCGGCGACCGCTACATTTGCGAAGCCGGCGACTTTGTCCCGGCCGACGGCGAAGTCGTCGAAGGCATTGCCACGGTCGATGAATCCGCCATCACCGGCGAATCCGCTCCGGTCGTGCGCGAAAGCGGCGGCGACCGCAGCGCCGTCACCGGCGGCACCAGGGTCATCAGTGATCGCATTGTCGTGCGCGTGACCGCCGAACCGGGCAATTCATTCCTCGATCGCATGATCGCGATGATTGAGGGCGCTCACCGCCAAATGACCCCGAACGAAATCGCCCTCAACGTTGTCCTGGTCAGCTTGACGGCGCTTTTCATCGTGGTGGTCTTCGTCCTGCCGCCTTACGCCCATTACAATGAGAATGCCGCCGGCCAGAAAGGCGTCGTCCTGACCTCCATCCCCGTGCTCCTGTCGTTGATTGTGTGTTTGATACCAACCACCATTGGCGGGCTGCTCAGCGCCATCGGCATCGCCGGCATTGACCGCCTCATGCGGCGCAACGTCCTGGCCACCAGCGGGCGCGCCGTCGAGGCCGCGGGCGACGTGGACGTGCTCCTGCTCGATAAAACCGGCACCATCACCCTCGGCAACCGCCAGGCGACAGAGTTCATCCCCGCCTCTGGCGTGAAAATTGAAGATTTGGCCGATGCCGCCCAACTGGCCTCACTGGCCGACGAGACGCCCGAGGGCCGCTCCATAGCGACTCTGGCCAAGGATAAGTACGGCTTGCGCGGGCGTGAAGTGGCCGACACCTACGCCACCTTTATCCCCTTCACCGCCCAAACCCGCATGAGCGGCGTTGATCTCTACGATGAGCGGCACGGCAAGCCTGCCGGAGGCGGCTCCGCCCAATCCAGCGCTGCTGCGCTCAAGGCCCTCTCCTCCGGCAACGTCTCCGTCGCCGCGCGCGCCTCCGCGGTCGTTGATTCCCAGCCCCTCCGCACCATTCGCAAAGGCGCCGCCGACGCCGTCTCCCAATTCGTGCTCGAATTGGGCGGCAAGGTGGACGCCGCCATGATGAAGGTCGTCGAGGAAATCGCCAATTCCGGCGGAACGCCGTTGCTCGTCGCCGACGGCCCGCGCCTTCTTGGCGCCATCCGCCTCAAAGACATTGTCAAAGGCGGCATCAAGGAGCGCTTCGCCCAACTCCGCAAAATGGGCATCAAGACCATCATGGTGACCGGCGATAATCCCCGCACCGCCGCCGCCATTGCCGCCGAAGCGGGCGTGGACGACTTCATCGCCCAAGCCAAGCCCGAAGACAAGCTGGCCCGCATCCGCAAGGAGCAGGAAGGCGGCAAGCTCATCGCCATGATCGGCGATGGCACCAATGACGCCCCCGCCCTGGCCCAGGCCGACGTCGGCGTGGCCATGAACACCGGCACGCAGGCCGCCCGCGAAGCCGGCAACATGGTGGACTTGGACAGCAACCCCACCAAGCTCATCGAGGTGGTGGAAATCGGCAAACAACTGCTCATGACCCGCGGCGCGCTCACAACCTTCAGCATTGCCAACGACATCTCAAAATACTTCGCCATCCTGCCGGCCATGTTTGGAGTGCTTTACGCCCTCACCCCCGGCGGGCGCGGCCCTTTGGACAAGCTGAATATCATGTACCTGCACTCGCCGCAGAGCGCCATTCTCAGCGCCGTCATCTTCAACGCCCTCATCATCGTGGCCTTGATTCCCCTGGCCTTGAAAGGAGTCAAATATAAGCCATTGGGCGCCGCGATCATCCTGCGCAACAACATGCTCATCTACGGTGTCGGCGGCATCATCGTGCCGTTCATTTTCATCAAGCTCATCGACCTGGTTCTGGTCGCCATCCGCCTCGCCCCCTGAGTCCATTTGAAATCTGAAACCTGAAAACGAAATCCAAGTTATGAAAGCAATCCTTCAATCCATCCTGCACACAATCCTGTGGAGCGTCATCGCCGGCATCATTTATCCCCTGGTCATTACCGGCATCGCCCAAGTCGCCTTTCATGGCCAGGCGGAAGGCAGTCTCATCGAACGCGACGGCAAAATCATCGGCTCGGCTTTGCTCGCCCAACAGTTTACCGGCTCGAATTATTTCTGGCCCCGTCCCTCGGCCTGCACCTACGGCACGGGCGGCACCGGCATCAACGCCTCCAGCGGCAGCAATCTCGGCCCGACCAGCGGCGCTCTCCAGACCAATGTCGTCAATAACACCGCCGCCTTCATCAGCGGCAACAATCTGCCCACCAACATCCCCGTCCCCGCCGACATGATCTACGCCTCCGCCAGCGGCTTGGACCCGCACATCAGTCCCGAAGCCGCCCGCCTCCAGGCCGCGCGCGTGGCGGCAGCGCGTGGCTTGAGCGCGGACAAGGTCAAGGGCCTCGTGGAGCAATTCGTCGAACCGCCGCAATGGGGGTTCCTCGGCCAGGACCGCGTCAACGTCCTCCTTCTCAACGTCGCCCTGGACAAGCTCGCGGCCGAGTCGGCCAAAAAGGCGCAAGCGCCCGTGTCCCTTTCCCACACTTGATTCTTCGCCTCTCGGCGCCATGAAATCGCATCCTCGCGCTCTCATCATCGACGAGGAGCACGCCAGCCAAGTGCTTTTGCGCCGCCTGCTGGAAAGTCATGATTTTCTTGTCAGCCTGGCCTGCGACGGCGTCACGGGCATCGGTCAGGCCGCCTCCGCGCGCCTCGATTGCATCATCTTGGAACCGGACTTGCCCGACATGGACGGCCTCACGGCGCTGCGGAGGCTTCGCCAGTGCTGCCAGGCCCCCATCCTCGTTCTTTCGCGGCGCAACGCTGAAGACGAGATCGTTGCCGCCTTGGATGCAGGCGCTGATGACTACATGGTTAAGCCCTTCGGGCCTCTGGAGTTGCTTGCCCGCCTCCGGGTCCTGCTGCGCGGCCTGCCCCCCGCTCCCCACGACCCGCTTTTGGTCAAGGGAGGCTGGAGCGTCGATTTCACCGAACACGTCGTCACCTTCAAGGACCGCCGGATCACCTTTACCGCCATCGAAGAGGCGCTTTTCTATACTTTACTCCAAAACGAAGGCCGCATGGTCACCTGCGCCAGCCTCCTCGATTCCATCTGGGGCAGGCAACGCAAAAAGGAACTCCGCAGCCTCCGCGTCTATATCGCCAAAATCCGTGAAAAGCTCCAATCCTGCGACGATTGCATCGCCATTCACACACAGTACAGCAGCGGCTACAAGCTCGTCTTCAACCCTGCCAGCCGCGCCGGTTGCCGGCCCCCGGAATGCCAGGATTCCGTTGAGCAGCTTCTGCCCACGCCCGGCCCGGGCGGTTGACGGCTGATAACCCCGCCATGAGCGGCGCCGCCTTTGCCATCCGCCTCCCGCTGCAGCGACCCTGACGGCCGTCATCGAAATTCTCCAATAAAAAACCCCTTCCGATTTCACGGAAGGGGTGTGGATGATTGTAATTAGACTAGAACTTATAGATCACGTTGGCCGCGACCAACACTTCGTTGTTCTTGGTGGGAACGCCAGCGACTTCGCCGCCGAACGCAGGCCCGCCGCCGCCGGCATTGTGGTCCCAGCGGACTTCCAGCCGGCTGATGACATTGGCCCACAGGTCATATTCAAACGTCCCAGTTACGGCGATGACTTTGTCCAACGGAATGGAACCGTAATGGTGGTAGTACGCAAGGCTGCTGATAGTGGCGTTATTAACAACTTCCAAGCCTTGCAAGCCACTGCCGTTGGCATATTCAATACGACCATTGAGGCTCGCCTTGTCGTTGAACTTGTAGGACAGGTAGCCAGCGATGGAATCGAAGTTGCCTACGTCGTATCCAGCCACATCCGCGTCACTGATGTTGTCCCAAGCCGCCCCCAAGCTCAGCCCGGTGAGAGGCGTGTTGACGGTTGCGCCAACGTAGGCCTCAGTCATGTCGCCGCCATGGAGGTGCAAGGTTGTGGCTCCTGGCACAGGATTACCATAAGAGCCTGGGCCGTAATCAATACCTCCGTACAGTGCGGAGCCTTTCAGGAAGCCCCAGCTATCGGGAGCGGTGAGAGTCAGCAGACTGATGACGCCCCTGCGGCTCTCAGCCTCGGTGTTGACACCAACGGGACTGGTAGTGACCTGATCCACCACGCCAACCTGCAGACCCATCCAGTCGGCGAATTTATAGGATGCCAACAAACCGGTGTGTTCTGTGGGTTCCATTGAGTAGCCATAGGAACGAGTCCAGTTTGGATCGTTCATGGCATCGCTGGTCTCATATCCCAGGATATTGTCAAAGCGGCCCAGTTTGAGTTCGAGGCCGTTTCCAATCGGAATGCCCAAATCGACATAAGCCTGACGAAGTGGGGCGGCTCCGCCGTCAATGGCGGTCGCATCCGGGCCGTAGCTCAGTTCTGCCACGTAGCCGGCCGACCATTTTCCCTGTTCCATTGGCCTGGAGAGCTTGATGTCAACCGCATCAAGATTGAAGCCATTCTGCTTTCCTGAGTTAAAGGCATAGGGCGCGACGTTCGCCGTCCCCGTGCCGGGATTCCATACTGCCGAGGTATCGACATAACCACTGATCGTGGTGGCCGACAGCGACGTCAGCAATGGAGTCTGCTGCTGCGCCGCAGTCTGTGCAAGAACTGCGGGCGCAAGGCTGACCAGCCCAAGGGCGGCCAGACCTAATGTCCATTTATTCACTTTCATGTTCCTCCTGCTTTTTAGGTTATTCCTTTTGTGCGTTTACGTGCGTTTCCATCGGGTGATTCCATCACCCTCACACCACAAACGGTGCATTCACATTGACGCGCACAATATGAGAACATCGGCATTTTGACAACAAGTTTTTTGATTTATTTTCAAGTCAAGCGGTCTTTTTTCACGTAAGTAGCTTATGCAAAGGAACTTAGAAAAGCAAATTTTTTCTTTGCGGACAGCCTTTCCGGCGGGTTTTTTTGGCGCTTTTTTGACGCAGGAACGCGGAAGAATCCACTATACAAAGTATGGATGGCCGCGCCCTTACACAGCCGGTTGCGGTAAAAGAGGCAAATCGCCTTGATTTGCCACTTGCCTCGAAAAACGCGCTTCTTCCGTCGGGATGGCCGCCCTAAAGAACTGCGGGAACGCCTTCCTGAAGAATCTTCAACTGATGGTTCAGCCCGTTGCTGGCGGCCAGTTGCTTGAGCCAGCGCAAGGGTTCGTCCACGTCTTCAAAGGATAATTTAAAGGTGCCATAATGCATCGGCACCAGCCATTTCGAGCCAAGATCGACGAAGGCTTTGACCGCCTCGTCCGGTCCCATGTGGACCCTGCGAAAGGAATCCGGGTAGTAAGCGCCGATGGGCAGCATGGCGATTTCGGGCGGGCTGACCCGGCCAATCTCCTTGAAACCTGAGAAATAAGCGCTGTCCCCGGCGTGGTAGAGGCGCCGGCCCTGGTATTCAATCAAGAATCCGCCGTAGCCCCGGTGGCTGTCCCGCAGCACCCGCGCTCCCCAATGCTGGGAGGGAGTCAGGGTGACCTTCCAACCCCCATGCGAAAAGCTTTCCCACCATTGCAATTCGATAATACGCTCAAAACCCAGGTTGGCGGCCAGGTCGCCCATGCCCCAAGGCATGATGCCGATCTTCGGGGAGCGCAGCCGGCGCAAGGTCGGGCGATGGAAATGGTCGAAGTGCGCGTGCGTCAACAAGATGACATCAATCGGCGGCAGGTCCTTGAGCTTCAATCCGGCGCGCCGGATGCGCTTTATCAAAAACAGCCAGTTGGCAAAGTTCGGATCGATCAACAGGTTCAAGTCGGTGAATTGGGCCAGGAACGAGGCGTGGCCGATCCAGGTCAAGGCGATCTGGCCCGGACTCAGCTTCGGAAACCTGGGCCGGACATGTTCGCCCGTGCGCCGTGTCAAGAGCGCCTTCCAAATGAGTTCGTAAAAAAAAGTGCGCGGGTTGAAGTGCTTGCTGGGGGTCAAGTCCTTCAGCGACCTTGGGAGGGGTTGACGGCGGCGGACCCGTTTTCCCTTGGAAAAAGCGAACCGAACTCTGTCCATACCGTATTCTTACAGCCAAACCCTGAAAATTCAATGATGAAGGGGTTCGGCCCCGCGACCACGAGGTAAAACCATCTGCGGATCTGAGCTTGACCCCATGATCCGTGCGCCACAACATGCCGCTGTTCAGCCATGCCAAGGAAACTGCGCAACGGTCGGCCATCTGACATGCCGGCGCTTATTGGAACACTTGCAACATGCCGGACATCACCTTTAACCCTTGGAGGAGCGACACATGAAAACAAAAACGCCAACCGCACTGCGCCTAACCGGAACTCTGTGCCTTGGCATAGGCCTGGCTGGTTGCATCGTCATCGCCTCGCCCGGCCAAAACCGTGATTCGAATCGGCGCGAGACGCCGCTGACGCCGTTGCCAGCCACGTTGAAGCTTCCCTGCATCTGCCGCAACCCGGAGGCCGACGACTACAGACACTTCAGCAACCACGGTGCGCCGTTGGCCAGCCTCCCGGGGTTTCATCCGGAGAATTCGTTTTCAGTGGATTTGCGTTCGGCTGATGCTTCGCGCCTGGATTTGCGCAATTCGGCAGCGGACTTGGAACATGCCAATTTTGACAGTCAGACAATCTGGCCGCCCAAAGATCGCCTGCCGCCCGGCTTCGACGCGGCGCGCGTCCTTGAGCTGGGCAAAAACCCCGGTTTGGGCGTCCGAAGGTTGCACGCCCAAGGGATCACGGGCTGCGGAATCGGCATTGGCATTGTGGACCAGACGCTGCTGACCCGCCATTCGGAGTTCGCGGCGCGCATCAAATGGTATGAGGAAATAGACGTCAAGAGCTGGTGGCCATCCCAAATGCACGGCCCGGCGGTGGCCTCCATCGCCGTGGGCAAGACCGTGGGTGTGGCCCCTGAGGCCGATCTTTTCTATATCGCCGTCAACACCAAAATGTCATCACTGCTGCACAACTATGCTCTGGGCGTGCGCCGATTGTTGGAGATCAACCAACGCCTCCCCAAGGAGCGCAGAATCCGGGCCATTTCATTGTCGGTCGGCTACGGACCGGGCACACCCGGATACGACGAGTTCATTGGAGCGGTCAAAGAGGCCGAAGCGGAAGGCATTTTTGTGGCCTGGTGCCGCGAAACTGCGCGATTTCCCATTGAGGGCCTGGGCGTTCCGTCCTCTGCCGATCGCGACGACTTTAGCGCCTACACCGTCGCCCAGTCCTACCAAGTGCATCCGAATGAAGGATCACTGAAGGTTCCCATGGACTCGCGCACCACCGCCAGTCCCACCAGCGTGAATGACTACGCCCACTACGGCCCTGGTGGCACAAGCTGGACGGTGCCTTACGCGGCCGGCGCCTACGCCCTCACCGCCCAAGCCGATCCCAACATCACGCCGGAACAATTCTGGTCGCTGGCCGTCAAGACCGGGCGCCGCATCCAGATGAAATTCCATGGCCAGGACGTCTCCGTCGGACCGGTCCTCGACATGGAGGCTTTGATCAAAGCGTTGGCCCCATAAGGTCCGATTAAATGAAACCAGCCGGTTACGCCGGTTCAAATAGAATTTAATGGCAGGAGCCGTTTAGGGCACGATCACCACGCGATAAAACCGTTGGGGATCGGCCGCGCTGGCGTCGGTGACGGTGGCCAGGGAATTGGTCGCGGCCAGCGGCGGGCCCAGGTTGATCCAATTGGTTTGCAAAAGATTGGTCACGTATTGCACCTGATAGGAAACCCCCGCCGTCGTGTTCATGGAGAATTGCATGGCGCCATTGGCTTGTGCCGCCGGTCGCAACACCGGCGCGGCCACGGGCACAACGCTCACATCGTCCAAACCGAAGTAGGCCGGGTCGTTGCGAAAACCCATTTGCAGGGGCGTGCTTGCCGCGGAAGCGGTGGCCAGGATTTGCAGGTTTGTCCAGCTCAGGGCGCCCAGATTGGTTTCATTCAACAAGGTGACGCCGTTCCACCAAACACTGAATTGGTTGGGCGTCCCCCCCTGGGGATTATCGAGCCAGAGTGAGACCAGATAAGCCTGCCCGACGACCGTGGGCAAGTTTTGCGAAAGATAGCCCGCCGAGCCGGAAGGGCCAAGCTGCGCCCCATAAGCGCCGGAATGAACATAAGGGCTGACGTTGGTCACCCAAGTGTAGGCGGTATTGCCGGACTGGGTCCAACCCGTGAAATCTCCCGTTTCAAAGCCGCCGTTTTGAACCAGTTCGGAGCAGACCGTCAAGCCAAACTGACGGCTGAAAGAAAAGCCGGAGGCGATGTCCTTGAAGTTAATCGTGGCCGTATAGGCGCCGATGGCCAGACTGTCGGCGGCGGCATCCAGACTGACCGTGACGGTCGCGGCAGGGGCGTTGGGCGGCAAGGCGCCGCCGGCGGGCACAACGCTGAGCCAGGGGCAGGCGTTGGACAGCGACCAGGAGAGCGTCACCGCGCTGCCATTGGTCAGCGAAAAGACTTGCGAATTGACGCTGAAGGGCCCGCCGGCCATGCCAAATGAATTGAAACCGGCGTCGGGCGAAATGCCGAGAGGATCCGGCAACGGAGCCAGTTCTTTAATCAAGGCGCCGCCGGCTGGAGTTCCCCATCCGCTGCATAAGTCGTAGCCCGGCGCGGCATAAAACGCATTGGGACTGTTGCTGCTGGTGTTGTTGCCCGTCGTGATGTCGTGGAAACAGCAAGTATAGTTGGACGACGTGCCGACGGCGTAGAGGACCGGGTTGACAAAGCCAACCGGTGGCTGGCCGTAAATGGCAGCCTGCTGGTTGGCCAGCGCCATAAAAGCCGCCCATAACGGCGTGGCGCAACTGGTGCCGCCAAACGACCCGGAACTGCCTTTGCCGTAGTCCACATAAACATTGTCCGCCGTCAGCGCCACATCGGGGATGTTGCGCATGTTGGTGGACCCCCCGTTGGAGGACATGCCGACGCCCTGCTGCCAGTCCGGCATCGCGTAGTAGCTGCTCACGCCCCCGCTGCTGCCGGTTCCGTTGCCCCAATTCCACACCGTCTCCGAAACCCAGGACCCGCCCGCGCCGCTGGTCGTCAGGGTGGTGCCTCCAACGCTGGTGACATACGGGCTGTCCGCCGGCGCCGTGTCATCGGAAGGATTATCCACCGCCCCGCCGGGGTAGGCGTCGCTGTCGCCCGACGCGCAGAAAAAGGACTGCCCTTGCAAGGCTATTTCCTGGAAAATTTGATCCGTAGTGGAGCTGGGGCCGCCGCTCCAGGTCCAACTGCAAGACAGTTGTTTGGCCGCATTATCCGAGGCCATGCGATTGAGGACGTCATTGGGGATGCCGGTCGGCCCCGCCTCATAGACGATGACGTTGGACAAACCCGGCGCCATGGCAATGGCCAACTCAATGTCCAACGAGACTTCGGGGTTGCCGCTGTTGGCGCCCGTCGTGGGCGTGCCGTTGTAACCGTCAAGCAAAACCGTTTGCAACGGGACCGCCGCCAAACCGGCCTGCTTCTCGTAAGTGGAAATGTCGCTGGCATAAAAGCCGTCGAATTCCACCAACCCCACCGCCTGGCCCGCGCCGGTCAGGGAAATCTTCGGAACATAAGCCGCCCGGAAATCGCCGCCCATGTATGTGCCGCCCGAACCCGATCCCGTGCCGGCTTGGGCATTGGCCAACCGGTTCAGCAGCGGGCTTTTGCAAATCAACGGATGCGGCTGCCGGTAATCGCTTAGACCGCTGACGTCCATGATCGGAATTTCATCCGGCACAGATGGCTCAACGTCCGGAGCGTAAAAATCACCTTCGCCTGTCGGCCGGGGATACTTTCGCAGATGCAGGCCAAAGGCCTTCCCCACCGCCGATGCCGTCCCCGAAACATCCAGCAGCATCCGGTTGGGATGAGTGCCCGCCACCGTCAGGTGATTGCGGCGCGCAAAAGCGATGACCGCCTGGTACTGGTCCTCGCTGGGTCCGAATTGCGCCGCGAACTGGTCCGGCGTCAGGTAGCGATGGAACAGGGGGCTGCCCGGATCATAGACAGCGCGCGTCAGTTTTTCCAGCTTCTGGACATCGCGTAAAGGCAGTCCGATGGCCAGATGGAGCGGCGTTTCCGCCGGCAACTCACCCGTCGGCGCCAGGTATTTGACGATCTTCGGCACATGGTCGGGAGCCAATGGCCTCTCAGCCGCAGCCGAGGGCACGAAAATCCCCAAAATGGAGATAACGCTCAGCCATTGCAAACTTCTGGTTGTACTCATTAATCACGTATCCTGATCGAGTTTAAGCTTAAAGCGTGCCCAGGCTTATGATGGGGCCGGAACTTTCTTGTTTTTCTTCGGAAGCTGGCGGATGTTCCCTGCGTTGGAATGCTCGCGGCCGATGCGGGTTTCCAGGATGAAATCATTTCTTAAACGTTCGGTGATTACAGGGTTGGCCGTCATTTTGGCGGCCAACATTGTTCCCGGAATCCACTACACTCCCAAGGGCCTGATCCTGGCGACGCTCTTGCTGGGCATCCTCAACGCGATTGTCCGGCCCATCCTGGTCCTGCTCTCCCTGCCGCTCCTCATCGTCACCCTGGGCCTGTTCTTTCTGTTCATCAACGCCCTCCTGCTCTACTGGGTCGGCCATCTCCTGCAACCCAGTTTCACGGTGGATTCCTTTGTCGCGGCGTTTTGGGGTTCGCTGGTGGTCAGCCTCGTTTCCCTGGTCCTCAATTCCCTGACCAAAAGCGGGGACGCCTGGTTTGAGTTTCACCGGGGCAGGCGTCCTCCCCCGCCGCCGAAGGATGACGGGGGGCCGATCATCGACGTTTGAAGGTGGTGGGCGCTATCCGGGAAACGCGCCAGCGTCAGGGGGTGATGATCCTATAGTAGAGCGCCGGGTATTGAGAGGCATTGGTGTCAGTAAAGACGAAGGGATTGGCCGCTGGCAGAACGGATTCCATTTGCACCCATGAATTGGGATCTGCCAAATTCGTCGTTGCTTGGATAACAACCGTTTGGAGAACAGATCCGCCTTCTGTCACGCTGAATTGGAAGCCGCCGCCGGGGAGGGCGACGGCGCCCAGTCGTGCCGCGGCGGGCACGGGATTTGTGACAGCCATCAGGTAATAAAGCGGGGATGACCCGTGTCCCTGCGCGTCAAACGCCTGGACCGACCACCAGGCACTGGAACCGGGTGCCAAGCCCGTCACGGTGCCTGTGGTGATGTTGGTGGGAATTCCGACCGCTTTCGGCGCCAACGTATAGGAAGGGTAGGCTGGAGTGTATTGCGAAATGGAGTAGCTGGTAATGGTCGAGTAGATTGGATTCTGCGCCGGGCCGGGCGAAGGATCCCACGCCAGCGTCAGGGTGGTGGAAGTCAGGGCGGTCAGGCGCACGTTAGCGGGCGGTTGCGGACCGGTGGTCGTTGCCGCAAGCGTGTACGAATAACCCGTGGTGTGACCGTTGGCAGTAGCAGTCACGGCGAACATGTAGGATGTTTCCACCCCAAGCCCGCCGATGGTCAGAGAGTTGTTGGAACTGCTGGCATACAGTGCATAGTACCGGTGCGTTCCGCCTCTTCCTCCTCCGGTAACCGTCACGCGTTATATATTGTAGATCACGGGGCCAACCAAGGGATCTTCCGGGTCCCAAGTCAGCGTCACCGAGTTATCAGTCGCAGCAGACAACACCAGGTTGGTCGGCACGGTGGGCGGCGGAGGAGGAACGGTGATGGTGAAGGACCAATTGGTAAAGCCGGCATAATTACTGGCTTGCAGGGTCATCGGAATGGCGCCTATTTGATCGGCCCCTTGCGGCGTCCATGTGACGGCGCCTGTGTAAAGACCGACCACCATATTGCTCGTGCCGCTTACAAGTAGATAGACCGGCTGCGGATTGCCGGTCGCCGCGATGGACGAACTGTATTGAGAGCCGTAGGTGCCGTTGGTCGCAGGAACCTGCGTCAAGGCCGGCGGCCGGTCCGGTGTTCCCAATTGCTGGCTCCGCCACACGTCGCTCACGTCGTTGGTGTTGATGTCCCTGCCTCCCATCACGATGAGGCGGCCTTGGCTGTCCACACCGATGGCGGTTGCGCCCAAAGCTTCGGGCAGGGGCGTTGAAACGACCCAGGAATTTGCGGCGGGGCTGTAAACCTGAACCAAAGTGGTCGTGGCACCCCCGGCCACCCCGCCGACGACATAGATTTTCCCGTCCGGTCCAATGGCCGCCACGCTGCCGGCCGTGGCGACCGGCATCGAAGACATCGCCGTCCATCGGTTGGCCTGGACGGAGTAACAGAGCACCGTGGCGGTGGCCGCGCCGGTTGCAACGTCGGTGCATCCGCCGAAAACATAAATCTGGTTGGTGCCGTCAAAAACCGCGGGAAAATCGTAAAGCGCCGCTGGAAGACTGGCGATCGGGGACCAAGTATCCGAGTCCTGATTGTAAGTTTCCGCGGATGACAGCGGCTGACCGTTGGCGTCCAGACCGCCAATGGCGTAGGCCCTGCCGCCGGCATCAGGCGCATAACCGAACCCGGATCGGGCCACGCTCATGGAAGCCAGCGTCGGTGGAGTGTCGCCGGAAGGACTATAGCCGACCACCGAGTTCTGGGAGATGGTGCCGTCGGTGCCGCCGTAAACGATGATCAGGTCGCCTGCCGCCACGGCCCCCGCCGCGATACGGGCGCCGCTCAGGGCCGGCAGAATATTCCAGTACTGGTTCGTCGCCACCAGGTTCTGGGGAAATGGTTCCGGCGTCGAGAACGATTCGCCGCCAATCAGGACGTTTCCAACATTGCCGTCGGTCACCGTCGCCGCGCTGCTCAGGGGGTAATCCAGCGGCGGTCCTGGAAACCAAGTCAGTGGAGATGCGTGAATTTTGACAGCGGCAATGAAACAGCCCGCCACACCAATCAAAAAAGTTTTATATCCCATAACATAGTTATTAGCTTCTCTAATGTGCTTGACCTGTTACTCTGATAATATCGTTGGCACAGAACTCCCCCCTTGTCAAAGCAGCATCCAGCCCCGCGCCGCCCCCGCCCCAAAATCCTTTTTTTGCCTGTTGACTTTGCAGGCCCTTCTGGTAGGTTCTCCGCTCCCTGTGAAGGGCGTTTGATGAAAACATATCTGCCGAAGAACAAGTTGGACCAACGCAAATGGCACGTGGTGGACGCCGATGGCGCCGTCCTGGGCCGGCTGGCGGTCCAGATCGCCAATATTTTGCGCGGGAAGGACAAGCCCGTTTATACACCCCATCTCGACGCGGGCGATTTTGTCGTCGTCATCAATGCGGAGAAGGTCCGGCTCACCGGCAAGAAGGAATTGGACAAGGAGTTCATGACCTATTCCGGCTGGAAAGGCGGCGAAAAATACACTTCCGTCGCCCAGGTCCGCGCCCATCATCCCGAAAAATTGATCGCCCACGCCGTGCGCGGCATGGTGCCGAAAAACCGATTGGGCCGGGTCCTGATGACCAAGTTGAAGGTCTATAAAGGCAGCCAGCATCCTCATGCCGCCCAGCAACCCGCGGCGTTGACGCCCGCCAAATAAGCCGCTAACCTTCAATCCGCTTTTATCATGGCAGACATCAAAGAATACCTTGGAACCGGACGCCGCAAGACCGCGGTGGCGCGGGTCCGCCTGGCGGCCGGCTCCGGAAAGATATTTGTCAACGGACGGCCGTTTGAAAATTACTTCGGCACGGACAGCCTCCGCACCCTGGCCACGCAGGCGCTGACCGCGACCGAATCGGCCGCCAAATTCGACGTGCGCATCAATGTCGAGGGGGGCGGCCCGGCGGGACAGGCTGGGGCCATCCGGCACGGCATTGCCCGCGCTTTGTTGGCCGTCGATGTGGCGTTGCGCCCGGTGCTCAAGGCCGCCGGCTACCTGACGCGCGACCCGCGCATGAGGGAGCGCGAGAAATACGGCCAGCCCGGCGCCCGCAAACGCTTCCAGTACAGCAAACGTTAAGCGGCAGGGGGAAACGCGCGGGGGCAAAGGATGGAGTTTATCAGCGCCGGCCCGTTTTGCGCCGGCCCGCCCGCGGTTTGCATTGCATTGAGTAACGTGACTTCTCCGATCAAAACAGCCATCGTCGGCGCCTCCGGTTATTCCGGCGAGGAACTGGTCCGCCTGCTCCTGGGGCATCCTCGGGTGGAACTGGCGGCCGTGACCTCGCGCCAATACGCCGGGCAGAGCCTGGCCCATGTCTTTCCCAGATACGCCGGCGACCCGCGCTGCCGGCAGTTGTGCTTCAGCGAGCCGAAGGCGGACTTGCTGAAGAAAGCCGCACAGGTCGTTTTCCTGGCATTGCCCCACGGCGTGGCGGCGGAGTTTGCCGGGCCGTTGCTGAAGATGGGTTGCAAGGTGATTGATCTGAGCGCGGATTTCCGCCTGAAAAGCCCGGCCCTTTACCGGGAATTCTACGGGCGCGAGCATCCCGCGCCGGCTTTGCTGGAACAGGCCGTTTACGGCTTGCCGGAATGGTATCGGGCCGACATCAAGAAGGCCTCCCTCATCGCCTCACCGGGCTGCTATCCGACGAGCATCCTGCTTCCGGTCCTGCCGTTGCTCAAGGCCGGTTTGGTCCAGAGCAGCGGCCTGATCGCCGATTCGCTCAGCGGGGTCACCGGGGCGGGGCGAAAAGTCGAATTGGATTTTCTCTTCGCCGAATGCAACGAGAGCGCGCGGCCTTACGCCATCCCCAAACACCGGCACCTGTCGGAAATCGAGGAGCAATTGAGCCTGGCGGCGGGCCAGGCGGTTGTGCTGCAGTTTTCACCGCATTTGATCCCGGTCAATCGCGGCATTCTGACCACCCTTTATCTCTCGCCCGCCAAACCTCTTGCCGGCGACCAAATCGCGCAGTGTTACCAAAAGGCTTACGGACAGGAACCGTTTGTCCGGCTTCTGGAAGGCGAGGCGTTGCCCGACACCAAGAACGTGACGGGAACCAACAGGATCGAAATCGCCTGGCGTCTGGATGTGCGGACGGGGCGGCTGATTGTCATGAGCGCGATTGACAACATCACCAAGGGCGCTAGCGGCCAGGCCGTCCAGAGCATGAACATCCTCTGCGGCTTTCCTGAAACGGCCGGCTTGATCTAAGGCCCGTCCCGCCGGCCGCCCGCCCCAGCCCTCATGGACATTGCCGCCAATCTCAACAGCGTCCGGCAAAGAATGGTCGCCGCCTGCGCCCGGGCCGGACGTGATCCCGCCTCGGTGGCGCTGCTCGCCGTGAGCAAGGGACAACCGGCCGGGGTGGTGTGCGCCGCGGCGGATTTGGGTGTCTCTCTTTTCGGCGAGAACCGGGTGCAGGAAGCCAAGCTCAAGATCAGCCAATGCCCCAGCCGGCTGGAATGGCATCTGATCGGCCATTTGCAATCGAACAAATGCCGTGACGCCGTGCATTTATTTGCCATGATTCAGAGCGTCGATAGCCTGGCCCTGGCGCGGGAGATCAACAAATGGGCGGAAAAATCGGCCAAAACGATGCCCGTCCTCCTGGAAGTCAACGTGGCCGGCGAATCCAGCAAGTTCGGCTATTCGCCCGAAAAAGTGCTGGCAGAATTAAGGGACATCAACGCCTTGCCGAGAATTGAGGTGCATGGGCTGATGACGGTGGCGCCGTGGACGCAGGAGGCGGAAAAGGTGCGGCCGGTGTTTCGCCGGCTGGCCGGGTTGAAGGAGCAGTGCCAGCAAATTTTGGGCGCTCCCCTGCCCCATCTGAGCATGGGGATGAGCGGCGATTTTGAAGTGGCTGTGGAGGAAGGAGCGACTATGATACGACTCGGCAGCGCCGTCCTGGGGCCGCGCCCGACTGCCCCCGCCAGGACGAGCGACGCATAGTATGGAGTTGACCGCCGAAACATTTGAACCGGAGATCGCGGAGGCGCTTAAGGCCTTCGAGAGGTTTATCGTCTGCATCGACAAGACGCCGGAGGAATGCCGCGAGACGCTGATGTCGTTGATGGACAAAGCCATCAAGGCCTATGTCAGCCGCGGGCCTCATCTGCGCCACGGCATCGCCCTGGACAAACAGGTGACGATCATCCTCAGCCAGACCGAGCATGAACGGCCCCTCTGCGGCATCTATTTCAACCTCCATTCCCCTTACAAAAAGAGGCCCGCAGCCAAGGCAAAAAAGGACTAGCGCGAATGCCCCGCATGGGCGAGGTTGGGCATCATGTGCCCCATGAGACCCGTGCCTTTGGCGAGGCGATGCGCTGTTCCCTGGTTGGCGGTTTTGGCCGCGACGCTGCCGGTCGCCCAAGCCGCCAATTTCTACCACGGCGTCGCCCCGGCCAGCCTGCCGTGGCCCGGCGGCATCGTCCCCTACGTTTTCACCACCAACGTCTCCGCCGCCGAACAGGGGGTCTATCTCGATGGCATGAGGGAATGGGCGCTGTCGGCCAACATCCAGTTTGTCCCCTGGACCACCCAAACCAATCACGTGATCCTTGACCTGGATTACCTGCAAGGCACCAACACCTATGTGGCCACCGTGCCGGCGGTGATGACCATCGACAACCTGTCCCGCGCCCAAATCTGCCATGAGACAGGCCACCTCCTGGGGTTTCAGCACGAGCACGTCCGGACCGACCGGAATAGTTACATCATCGTCAACTTCACGAACATCGACACGGGGCAAACCACCAACAGCAGCGGCGAGGGGTCCGGCAGCGTGACCAACCTCTATGTCATTGACAGCAACTCCATCGCCAACGGGGCCTACGATTTCGAGTCCGTCATGCACTACGGGCGCACCCTCTTCTCCATCAATCCCGCCACGCTGGATGTCCTCGACCCGCAGCCCGCTTACGTCTATGAGTATTACAATCGCATCGGCAATTTTGCCCTGAGCGTGGGAGACCGGGCCGGGGCCGCCTATCTTTACGGTCCGCCGGCCACCCCGCTGACCAACATTGTCACCACCACGGCGGACGGGGGGCTGGGCAGCCTGCGGGCGGCCATTTACTACGCAAACGATCGTCCCGGCGCCACCGTTCGCTTTAACATTCCCACCAATGACCCCGGCTACAGCAACGGGGTTTACACCATCTACCCCAGCGGCCAATTGCCTCCGCTGGTGTCGGCAGGGACCGTGATCGACGCCACCACCCAGCCCGGTTATGCGGGCAGCCCTGTGGTGGCCCTGGACGGCTCGCATCTCATTCCCCAAACCGAGTTTGACATCGGCGGCATTTATATCTATGCGGGCAATTGCGTGTTGCGCGGGCTGGCCTTGGATAACTTCACCAATTCGGGCATCAACCTTCTTTATAACTACGCGGCCGGCAACTCGGTGCAGGCTTGCTATGTCGGTCTTGCCCCCAACGGCTCCACGCCCGCGCCCAACGACTACGAAGGCATCAACATCGGCGCGGGCGCGCGGGCCAATGTCATCGGCGGTTCCAATGCCGCCCAGCGCAACGTCATCAGCGGCAATGCCGGCTACGGCATCACCATCACCGGCACCAACAGCAACGCCAACGTCGTCAGCGGCAACTACATCGGGCTGGACGCCACCGGGTCCTTCTCCGTCGCCAATACCTACAACGGCCTCGGCATTTGGGGCGGCTCCAGCAGCAACATCGTTGGCGGGTCCAACGCCGGGACGGGCAATGTCATTTCCGGCAACATTGAATACGGACTTCTGATCAGCGACACCAACACCACCGGCACGCTTGTGCAGGGCAATTATATCGGCGTCAATGCCGGCGGGACCGGCATCGTTTCCAACACCTGGAGCGGCGTGGCCGTGTTTGGAGGGTCCTATGGCGATTGGATCATCAGCAACGTCGTGTCCGGCAACGGCTCCTACGGCCTGTTCATTGGTGGCCCAGGCACCTCCAACATTGTCGTGCAAGGCAACCTCATCGGCACGGGCGCGGCGGGAACAACCGCGTTGCCCAATGCCTATATGGGGATCGGTGTCTGGAGCAACGCCACCGACATCCTCATCGGCGGCGCCACCGCCGCCGCCCGCAACGTCATTTCCGGCAATGGCAACAACGGCATCGGCATGGGCGGCGCCGGCGGCGGCAATGTCATCGAAGGCAATTACGTCGGGGTCACCAGCAATGGCTTGAGCGTCCTGCCCAATAACGGCATTGGAGTGTATGTGGAATCCAGCACGCAGACTAACACCATTGAGGGGAACGTCATTTCCGGCAACACCTCGCACGGTGTCTATTTATATCAATCGAGCAATAATGTGGTTGAGGGCAACGACATCGGAGTGGGCGGCAACGGCCTGGCGGCGCTGCCCAACGGCGGCAACGGCGTCTATCTTTACTTGAGCCAGAGCAACTTGATCGGGGGCGTTGCGGCCGGGGCGGGCAACGTCATTTCGGCCAATTTGGGCGATGGCATTCAATTATGGGGCACCGGCACAAGTTACAATACGGTGCAGGGCAACCTGGTCGGCACGACCAGGACAGGCTCCGGCAGGCTGGGCAACAGTTCCAGCGCCCTGTCTCTGATCTCCGGGCCGGCTTGGAACACCATCGGCGGCACGACCGCCGCCGCGCGCAACATTTTCTCCGGCAGTTCCAATTATGACGGCGTCTATCTCACGGCCGCCTCCAACAACGTCATCGAGGGAAACTACATCGGGACCGATGCCAGCGGCCTGGTCGCTTGCGCCAACGCCGAATATGGGTTGACGCTGTTCGGCGCCTCTCAAAGCAACCAAATCACCGGCAACGTCATCGCTGCCAGCGGCAATTATGGCGTCTTCCTTTCCGACCCCGGCACGGCGGACAACGTGCTGCAAGGGAATGACATCGGCGTCGGCGCGGACGGCGTGACGGCGTTGGGCAACGGATGGCAGGGCCTGATCCTGCAAAGTGGCGCCTCCAGTAACATCATCGGCCTGGCCCTGAACGGCTCCGGCGCCGGCAACATCATCGCCAACAACCCCTATGACGGCGTGATTCTTTACAGCACGAACACCCTGGGCAATTGCATCCGCGGCAATTCCATCTACAGCAACGGCGACCCGGCCATCGACCTCATCCCCGTCAGCCCCGGGCAAGGCCCCAACGATCTGGAGAACTACCCGGTGCTGACGACGGTGGCCGTTTACAGTAACAGCATGGTGGTGGCCGGGAGCTTGAGCAACGCGGCCAACCGGACTATTCTTGTTGACATCTATTACAACCCCGCCCAGGACCCCACCGGCTACGGCCAGGGCCGCTGGTATGCCGGCACGGCCACCGCCCAGACCGGCGCGGCGGGCGCCGGCACGTTCTCCCTGCCCCTGGCCGCCAGGCTGGCCGGACAATATTTTTCCGCCACCGCCACCGACGCTTCCAACGGCAACACCAGCCAGTTCAGCCCGGATGTCCAAGCCACCAACACCGCAGGGTCTGCCCCGGGAATTTTCACCGGCCTCCATTTCTCCAGCGCCAACGGCTTCAGCTTCGATATCACACTGGCGACCAACCAAAATTACACCATCCAGTTCTCGACCAATCTGGCGGTCTCACCGGTCTGGATGGATTTGACGGATTTCTTCGCCACCAACCCGTCCGTGCAGATACTCGATCGGGCGGCGACCAACTCGCCGCAACGGTTCTATCGCGCCATCACACCCTGAACGCCGCGGCGCATGTTACGAATGCCGGCTCAAATACCGGAAAGAAGCTTGGGACTGGCTCGAAAAGGCGTTTGAACCCGGAGATCAGAAGCAGCTTAAACTCATGGCTCTGGAAGACCCTGATTTGGAAACGTTTTGGCTGGAAATTGGGGAGATTTGAAACATTAATTGACCGGTCTTTGCGATGGCCCCCATTCACGAACTGTTGAACCGCATCCGCTGGGACCCCGAATTTGGCCATGGGCACTTCGAGTTGGGCTACTTTGACCGCATAGAGGGCCGGGTCATCGTCGTCCCGTTTCGAGAACTGGATTTCCCCGAAGACGACCCGCAAGCGTTCCGGCTCACAGACACAGAGGGCAAGATTCATCGCGTGCCCTTTCACCGCGTTCGGGAAGTGTATAAAGACGGCCAGCGCATTTGGCATCGGCCGCAGAACGCACAATGAAATCTGAATCCTTCCTCCACGCATGAAAATACAATTCCTGACCAACTCGCTCAGCAGGGCAACTCTGACGACTCTCACGGCCCTAACCTGCCTGGGTATTGCGACAGCGGCGGCTCCAATCATTCCCCAAATCGTGGTGTATCCCACACCGGCCGACGAGAAACCGTCCGAAGATTACGCCGTCAAGGTCAACGGCCTGCCCATTTTTATTTATACGATCCCCACTTTGCACGGCGGCTCAGCTTCGTTCGGTAGTTTCGATTTCTCCGGACAAATCACTGCGACGATCACCTCGACCAGACCCGTAACCTCCGTGAAAGTTCTCCCCGCTTCGTACGGCATCACGCCGGTGGTCTCGAATGCGAAAATCGCTTTCAAACTTGCCACGCCTGCCAATTTGACCATCGAATTCAATGGCAGCATTGACCGCGCTCTCCACCTGTTTGCCAATCCGCCGGAAAAGGACGCTCCCAAGCAGGATGACCCGAATGTTTTGTACTTCGGTCCCGGCGTTCATGACTTGGGCCCTACGCAGCTCAAGAGCAATCAGACCTTGTATCTTGCTGGTGGCGCCATCATCAGGCCGAGGATTCCCCCGGACGAAAGGCCCACCGTGGACAAGGACTGGTCGGGTTGCAAATGTTACCGGAACCTCATCGAAGCCAACGGCGTCAGCCATGTGACGATCTGCGGGCGGGGTATCCTTGACCTAAGCCAACTACCGTGGCACGCACGTACCGCCGTCGTCCTAAGCCACTGCGATGACGCGCTGGTCGAGGGAATCACCCTGCTCGATGCGCCCTGCTGGGGCGTCGCCATGTTCGGCTCCCGCCATGTGGCCGTGCGCAACGTGAAGGAGATCTGCCGGCGCGAGAACAGCGACGGCATTGACATCTGCAACAGCCAGGATGTGCTGGTTTCCGATTGTTTCCTGCGCAACAACGATGACGAGGTCTGCGTCAAGACCACCTCGCCGGCGCCTGCACCGGACTCGCAAAACATTGCCGTCAGGAACTGTGTGGTCTGGAACGAACGGGCGCGTGGTTTGGGCATCACCAGCGAGACGCGCCGAAACATTGCCCATGTTCTTTTCCAAAACTGTGACATCATCCACGACCTTTCCAACGGCGGTGATTGCGCGGCACTCGCCATCCTTGTCTCGGACTCGGGCACCATGAGCGATATTCGCTTCGAAGATATCCGGGTTGAGCAGGTCAACCACAAGCTGGTGAACTGCTGGATTGGCGCTGATATGTGGGGTCATGATCAGGCACGCGGCCGAATCAACGGCACTCGGTTCAAGAACATCACAGTGACCGGCGGAAACTTCCCGGCATCAACATTCACCGGCTGCGATGCCACCCACCTTGTCGAAAACGTGACATTCGAGAATCTGCGCATCAACGGCAAACTGATCACGGACTTGGCCGGTGGCAAAATCTCCAGCAACCTTTTCACTCGAAACCTCCAGATCATCTCGGACAACAAACCGCAGCCCATCACCCAATAAACCGCAGCGGCGGGACCACTGCTCAGAACGGTTCAAGAAAGCGATGGCCATGGACGAGCAGACCGTTAAACGAACGGCCATTGATGATCCTGATCTTCAGCCTTTTTGGGACAGCATGGGTGGTTCATATTGGAAGAAGGAGGAATAATCCAGCCGGCAACGCCCGGCACGACTGCTTGCTTCGTTGGGATCCGCGAGATATTATTTTACGGTATGGCAGATGCATATCCTGACCCAGCGACCGGCCTGAAAAAGCAACCTCTTCGATGGAAATTCAAATCTAGTCAGACGCGGTGGCTGTTTTATTTGCTCATACTATTAGGCATTGCCGCCTGGAAGTATGCTCCGCGCCCTTGGCACCCTTCCATCACCCTCGAAACAGCGCATCACATTATTTATTCCAGCGCGTCGCAGCAGCAGACAGAAGACACTGCCCATGCGATGAACCTTCTTAGCGAGGGATAAAAACCGACCCTCGCCTCAGTCGGATGGTAAGCCCATAACGAGAGTTTAATTCCCACCACTTGAAATCTCAAGGCATTCGCTTATGAAATCCAAGAGGCAAACCGACGTATCCGTCTGAGCGTGCACACTCTGTTTGATCAAATCTCTTTGGCGTACTCGGCGATGGTGCGGTGGCTGGAGAATCTGCCGGACGCGGCGATGTTCAGGATCAACCTTGCGTGTCCACGCCTGTTGGTCGGCGTATAATTCCCCCAGCCGTTGATGGGCCCCTGTAACGAAACAATTCATCGTACCATGCCTGCCACAGAGCCCACCCCTGTCAACTAGTTTAGAGTTTTCCTTTGCATCCCTCCTGAATCGGCGCTCATTTGCCCCGGTTCTGAACCATTTGCTGTGAATGCGAGAAAAGCACTGATTGGCGCATTATTTCCTTGAGTCCGGGCGGCAATTGGGGAATCGTTCATTATTGCGACAAACCCAATCACTGTTCCTTATGAAGACGCCACATCTATACGTGTTGTTAATATTAGCCGGTTTGGCCGCGCCTTCCAGCCAGGCCGGATCATTCCTCGGCACCAATTCCCCCGGACAAGGAACCAATTTCACTTTCACCATTCCTTCCGGGGTGACCAATCTCTCCCTCGTCGTGTCCAACGACGCCACCGCTTATTCCTGGCTCTTCCTGCAAAGCAACGGCGTGCCGACGACCAACAATTATGAATTCACCTCCCGCCTGGTCGGTCTGACCAATCAGATCAACCTGGAGGCTCCGGAGTTCGCCACCGGCGAGTACGGCCTGCTCGTTTATACGCCTTCAAACTCCACCGCCCAAGCCTTCAACGTGCTCCTGACCTCCAATCTCTCCAATCTGCGCACCGCCAGTTATCCCGTCTCCAAGCCGTTGGTCTTTTCGACAACCGGCTCCCTGACCAATAGCGGCGCCGGAGCCTGGCAGTACTTCCAGGTGGATGTGCCATCGAACCTGCTCACCGGCTGGCGCGTCGTGCTCAGTTCCACCAACGCCACCCCTCCCGGCCTTTACATCAATCAGGGGCAATTGCCCACCACAGGCTCCTACGTGATGGAGAGCACGGGGCAATCCGTTGAGACAATCACTTTCAACAGCACTCAGGCCACTGCGGGGACTTACTTCATTGGCGTCTATCTGCCTTCCGGCGCGGCCAGTTCGGCAAATTACGTTTTGGGCGCGGAACTGGCCTCTCTCACCACCCTGACTTGGGATCCGGGAACAACTCAGGCCGGCACACAAGTTTACAGCAACCGAAGCACCACCGGTGGCGACTACTTTTTCGCCATCACCACCGAAACCACTGCCAACGGTGTTTGGCGCAACGCCCTCAATGTCCAAAGCGGCCAGGCCAGCCTTTATCTCCTCGAGGGATCGCTGCCCTCGACCACCTCGTATGACTATGCCTCGACGCTGGCCGGTTCCAACGGTTTTGTGCTGGCAACAGGCTATCAATTCTCTCCCGGCCAGAACTGGTACCTCCTCGTTCATGCCACGCCGGATGCGCAGTGGAACCTCGTGACCGGCCAGGCCTACGTCCAGCAACTGCCGCCCTTGGCGGCCTCCGGCAGCGGCACGAATGCGATCATGGGGGCCGAGGGCATGGCTTTCTTCCAAACGACCATCACCTCCAACACCCTTGCATGGCAGCTTGGCCTCAATGGATTAAACAACCCAGTGCTGGTCAAGTCCACGTTGGCACCGGTTCCTTACAACACGGCCACTTACGACTTGATCCAGGACGGCCAGATGCTGGTCGTGCCCAGCTATTTGAACATTGGCAGCCAGTATTTCATCGGGGTCGTGGGCAGTCCGGGACTGAACTTCACCCTGGATTCGTGCCAGCAGCCCGTCACCACCATCCCCTTTAACTACACCAACACTTTTAGTGTCACCAATTACGGCTACGCCACTTTCCTGGTCCAAGTGCCCGTCCAGCAGATTGCCTGGCAGATCAATGTCACACCCATCACTAATGATGCTTACGTCGCCGTCAATCTCGACGCCGTCCCGAATGAATTCGTCAATCTCGCCTTCTCCGAGGCGCCGGACGACCTGGAAGACAGCATCACCCTGGTGCCTTCGACGCTGGCCAACGGCAGTTTCTATGTGACCGTTTATGGCACACCGCCCTACACCTGCACCCTGTTCAACGGCAACCCGGTCATCACCACGGTGGACTATTTATTCTCCATCACCAACGACGCGCCGAAGCGCGTGGGCTGGCGCTTCTACCAGGTCCTGAACACTAATAACGAGCAAGTTGATTCGCTGGGCTGGGAACTGGATTTGGCCAACGCGCCGGCGGGAGCGGAAATTGCCATCCGCCGCAACGCGGTGCCGGGTGCTTGGGAATATCGCAATGATCCGTATGATTACTACGGCTACAGCACCCTTGGTTATTCTGACCTTTCCAGCACGCTCGGTTACCTCCAGCAGCCCAATCATCCGGCCGATGTCTGGTATATTGGCGTCTATTCCCCGGCCGCCGCGTTGAGCAGTTTTGTCCTGACCGGCAGCGACCTGACCGGGGCGCCGGTTGGCTTTGACACTGCCACAAACGTGGCCAACATCACCAACCAGCCGGCGGACAAGTGGGACTACTTCGTTGTCACTGTCCCGACCAACGCCTTGGGCTGGGATTTGCGCCTGACCAACGTGACCGGCGGGTCTCCCCAAATGTACGTTTGCCTGGACCAGTTGCCGTCATCAAGTCCTGCCGGGGGGGTTAATTCGTACTGGGATTCCTGGCCCAGCGGCTATCAGTGGAACGTGAGCGGCGACTGGACGGGGTATCCCTATGATCCGAACGGGCAGAACGAAACCGG
>Ga0326727_10002358_pt1 | contig 64940 bp, 47 predicted proteins | sample MB2enrmetagenome_FD_207643 | JGI IMG/M metagenome (GOLD analysis project Ga0326727, IMG submission 207643) | Lab enriched peat soil microbial communities from McLean, Ithaca, NY, United States - MB29MY | ecosystem: Environmental > Terrestrial > Soil > Wetlands > Peat | place: USA: New York...
TGGCGTGGACCTGGAAGTAGTCGCTCTCCGGAAAGCGGCGCGGCAAAAGCCCCTGCTGGATGTTGCGGGCCAGGAACATCTCGTGCTGGATGCGCTCCTGATCCTGGGCAATCCGCAGCAGGCGAGCGTTCTCGATGACCGTGGCGCCTTCCACCGCGAGCGTTTGAAGCACCTGCCGGTCGAGCCCCGTGACGGCGGTGGGGTGCGAGCGCGTATCGAGGTAAAGAACGCCGAGTAGTTCCGGCGCCATGATCTGCATGGTCTCGCCCCGAGCCTCGGAAACCGGAAGTTTCTGTAAAGGCACGGCGACGATGCCGCGCACTTCGGCACGGACGATCCTGGTTTCCTGGGCGGTGCGGCCGGTCATCTGGTCTTCCAGGATTACCTCTTCCTGGCCCGAGGCCGCGACTCGCTCCACCACCGTATGCGAGTAGTCGCTGACGTCGCGTCCCAGGTGAACGCCACCGGCGCCGAGCGCCAGTCTCAGGTGAAGCTTCTTATCCTCTTCGAGGAGGAACAGCAATCCGCGTTCCGCGTTGGTCAACTGCAAGGCGGAGTCCACCAGCACCATAAGGACTTCCTCGAGCGCAGGAGCCCGATGCATCATCTGGGCCATGCGGAGGAGTAATCCGAGGTGTTGGAGTTGGGGAGCCGGCCCGGCGGTGGCCTTCTCCAGCTTTTCCAGCAGTTCGGGCAGCACCGCCTGGTCTTCCGCGTACGAAAGCATGTAGGAGTCCGCCACGCCCAAGTTGATGCGGTCGCCGGATTTCAGCAGGCAGGAGGTGATGATTTCATTGTTTACCGCCGTGCCGTGGCGGCTCCCCAAATCCTCGATCACGTATCCTTTCTCCGTCTGAACAATTCGAGCGTGACGGCGCGAGATTCTGCTGTCCAGCAACACCAGGTCGCTGTCGCTCTGCCTGCCCAAGGTGAAGGGTGAGCGGACGATTTCAACTTCGCGCTGGTTCCCGAACGCGTCACGAACGATTAGACGTGGAAGAGTATTGGCCATAGATTCCGCCTGTTTGAAAAGAGAGTAAATGATTATAACACCGACCAGAATGGGTTTGACAAAAGCTATAGCAAATTCTGATAATCGAAAGCTCTGGCAGGCTGCGGAAAAAGTCGCTCGGGCTGTCATCCTGAGCCCGTTCGCTTCGCTCAGGGTAAACTTCGCGAAGGATCTGCATTTGCTTGGTACCAAGGAGATACTGCAGATGCTTCGCTCCGCTCAGCATGACAGATAACCTTTTCCCGCACTAGGGCGACAAAGGCCTCCACTATGCTCAACTCGCGGCAGATCTTCAAAGTCATACTGGCTTGCAGCCTCGCAGCGGCCTCGGTGTTTTCAGCCCAGCGCCCGCCGGCCGATGCTGAGAAGACGGCGGAGAGGGTTCTCCAGCAGGCCATCCTCATTGACACTCACGCGGACACGCCCCAGATGATGTTGGATGACGGCTACGATCTTGCTCAGGTCAACAGCCCTTACATGGTCAGTATCCCGAAGATGCGGCAGGGGCATCAAGGCGCGGAGTTCTTTTCCATCTGGGTGGATGTCACCTGGTCGAAGCAAGACCTGATTCACCGCGCCCTCGACCTGATTGACGTTGTGAACGAGCAGGTGGCGCGTCATTCCGACGTGCTGGGAATGGCCACGACCGCGGATGAAATCGTGCGCCTTCATCTGCAAGGCAAATTCGCCATCTTGATGGGAGTGGAGGGCGGCCACATCATCGAGGACGATCTGCACGTCCTGGATATTTACTCCCGCTTGGGCGTGCGTTACATGACGCTCACCCACACCGCCAATACCAGCTGGGCTGATTCCTCCGGCGACCAGCCCAAGTGGAATGGGCTGACGGAATTCGGGAAGCAGGTCGTGGAGCGCATGAACCGCCTGGGAATGATGGTGGACATCTCGCACGTGTCCGACAAGACCTTTTACGATGCGCTGGCCGTCAGCAAAGCGCCGGTCATCGCCTCGCACTCCTCCTGCCGCGCCATTTGCAACGTTCCCCGCAATATGACTGATGATATGATTCGCGCTCTGGCCAAAAACGGCGGCGTAATGGACATCAATTTCTATTCGGGCTTCCTGAGCCAGGCCTACGCCGATGCTTACAAGAAAGTCGAAAAGCAGTTGGATGCGCAACTTACGGCGGCGCGAGGGCGCTACGCGAGCCAGGGCAAGCGGCTGCCCTATCTCGAAGAGGAGAAGATCCAGCAATCCTTTTTGAAGGATCTGCCGGCGCCGAGTTACACAGCGATCGCCGATCACATTGACCACGCGGTGCAGGTGGGTGGGGTCGACCACGTCGGCCTGGGCTCGGATTTCGATGGCATTGATTCGGCCCCCACAGGAATGGAGGATGTCTCGAAGCTTCCTGACTTGGTGCGCGAACTGGCCCGGCGCGGATATAGCGAGCAGGACTTGAAGAAGATTCTGGGAGGCAACCTCCTGCGGGTCATGCGACAGGTCGAGCGCGTGAGCCACGAAATGCGCGCGCGGAACTAGAATAAAGAGACGTAGGGGTGGCCCTTGCGGCCGCCCGTGGCAACCACAAGGGTTGCGCCTACAACGCAGCACAAAATACCGCGTCGTTCCCGCGAAAACGGGAATCCACTTTGCAAGGCGCCGAAATACTATGGATTCCCGCTTTCGCGGGAATGACCGCAAACTTGGGGAGATCGAAAATGAAAAACCTGTTAGTCATATTTTTCGCATTGTTACTTGCCATGGGAATTGCCTGTCCTCAGGCTTGGGCGCAGGGGACTGCCCCACAGCACCCCGCGCCGCGCCTCTCTCTGATGGTTCCCTCCGCAATGAAGGAACAAGCTCCTGCCACGTTCCGAGCGAAGTTCACCACCACGAAGGGAGACTTCGTCGTGGAAGTCACGCGCGACTGGGCGCCCCTGGGCGCCGACCGCTTTTACAATTTGGTGAAGAACCATTTCTTCGATGGCGCAGCTTTCTTCCGCGTGCTGCCGGGCTTCGTTGCGCAGTTTGGACTCAATGCCAGACCTGAAGTCTCTCGCGTCTGGGCCAACGCCAACATCAAGGACGATCCTGTAAAACAGAGCAACCTGACAGGCTACCTGACCTTCGCGACCGCCGGCCGCAACACCCGCACCACCCAACTCTTCATTAACCTCGCCGATAACCGGAACCTGGACGCCATGGGCTTCGCGCCGTTCGGCAAGGTTGTGGAAGGCATGGATGTGATCCAGCAGTTCTATAGTGGTTATGGCGAGGGCGCGCCGGGAGGCAACGGTCCCGACCAGGGCAGGATTACCAACGAAGGGAAACCCTATCTCGACAAGAATTTCCCCCTGCTGGATAGCGTCAAGGTGGCGTTGATCGTTCAATGATCAGCGGACGAGTGTCGTAACAGGGTGCGGAAGAACCCGTTCCCTGGTCATTCCGAGCGGAGCCGCGGACCGGACGGTCGCTTTTTCTGGAACTAGTGACAATTTGGCGGTGTCAACTATCGACGGGGACGAAAGAAAGGGGCCGGCCGCAGGGTGGACTGGCCGGTGCTCCGCAAACCGCTCTGGAGGAACTGGCGATGAGAATACATCCTGGCATCAGAATTGACCGAATTCCCGTAGAGGGTTGGTTGGGCCTGCTTTGGGGTTCTGTGATCATGATCCGGACCCTGATCGAGGTTCCCGACGCCCGCTGGTTCTTCCCGGCTAGCCTCGCGGGGGGCGCTTTGGTGGCCATCGTTTTGCGTCACCGGAGAACTGGTGATTAGAGGCAAGGTGGGCAAATTGACCGCAACAGACGCTTATTGGCGGCTTTTTCAAATCCTTCGCCACCGCTCGCCAGGGCATCCATTTTCATTTGGCCTGGTCCAAATCTGCCCAGTTGTTTCCTCTCGACGCATCCTGGGCCAATTCTGACGCGCTGGCGGGGCATCGTAGGGGCCTTGGGCGCTCGCTGAGTGGTCACGGAGCGTGCTGTCAATGCCGGCTCGTCTACACAGGGACAAATGTGCCTTCCCGGCCGGCCATGGTTCTACTTGTCACTCGTCACTGCCACCGGAGGTCCCATCCAGAATGCCACCATCGCCCCCACAACTCCGGCTCGGTCTCCGTACGCACGAAGAGCTTGAAGATGGGGTTCGATCCAACGTAGAACTCTTTGGTCAACAGCGGGTAGGCGATTGCCCCCGCGGCCAGACAGGTTATGACGTGCGCCGCGGCGACTTTGCCGGCGAAGGTGAGGAAACGGCGTGGGCTCATGATGGACCGCCGGGGCAAGACAGTGCGACCGGTGGGCTAATAAATAAAAAGCAAAACTCCGATCACGATGCAGACGACGCCGGCGAAGCCCACGAGCAGTCGGCCGATTTCTGCCGCAGTGCTGCCGTGTTCGTCGGCAACCCGGCCGATGAATCTTGCCAGAAAAAAGCTACCGATACCGCAGAGGAACCAGCCCCACCATGGCAGCAGATTGAAATAGCTCATAGTGAAGAGAATTATACCCCGTTTTGGCGGTGGAGGATGTGATTCCGAAGTGTCCGAAAACACGCTGCCGGCGCCGCTTGCAGGAAAGCCCAGGGCGCCATTGTTACAGTTGACATTGCGATGCGTCTGTGTTGGACTGCACCTTATAGCCCACTACGGTGGTAACTTTCAGCAATGTCGGTGTAAACGATGAGCACACAAGCCGGAAAGACTCACAGCATTCGACGCCGAGACGCACGTGTCATGGGCCCGAGTCCTGCGGAGCGTATGAGCGCGGGAAAAGGGATGCGGCGACGAGTTCCACGGAGTTCCCATGGCGTGTGGGCCGCTGCTGCCAACCGCCCCAATCCCATCGAGACGCTACGGGAGTCTGACCGCGGGCGCCTCCCCGAACTACTGCCGATCCGGTACGGCCGGATGCGGCAATCTCCTTTCGCATTTTTCCGAGGTTCGGCGGCGGTGATGGCGTGGGACCTGTCAAAGACTCCTGCCACCGGAATTCGCGTGCAGGCGTGCGGTGATTGCCACGCATCGAATTTCGGCGGCTTTGCCAGTCCTGAGCGCCGATTACTGTTTGACATTAACGATTTCGACGAAACCCTTCGGGCCCCCTGGGAATGGGACATCAAGCGACTGGCGGCGAGTATCGTCCTGGCATCGCGTGAACTCGGCTTGGGCGCGGGGAGTTGCGAAGACGCCGTGCTGACGATGGCGCAGTCGTATCGCGAGCACATGCGCGAGTACGCACAGATGCGCCTGTTGGAAGTCTGGTATTCGCACATGGACGCCGAAGTGTTCGTCGAAGAAGCCCGGACGACGGCGGCGAGAAAACGCTGGGAACACGTGGAGGAGAAAGCGCGGGTGCAGACCGCGGAGCACATTTTCCCGCGCATTGCGAAACTCATCAACGGGCGCCCGCGCATCGTGGATCATCCGCCACTCGTCTTCCATCCACGTCAGAGCGACGTTATACGCAAACGCGTGATCAAGATGTTCCATCAGTATCGCGAAACGCTACCGGCGGAGCGGCGGGTGATTCTGGATCGCTATCGCATTCTCGACGTTGCACGCAAGGTGGTGGGAGTGGGCAGCGTAGGAACCCGCTGTGCCGTGGCTTTGCTGATGGCGGGCGAGCACGACCCCCTGCTGCTGCAATTCAAGGAAGCGCTCCCCTCGGTGCTCGAGCCGTACGCGGGCAAGAGCCGTTATTCCAATCACGGTGAGCGGGTAGTGACCGGGCAACGCATGCTGCAGTCGGCCAGCGACGTATTTCTCGGGTGGACACGCGATGCGGAAGGCCGCAGCTATTATTTCCGCCAACTCCGCGACATGAAAATGAAAATTGACCTGGAAAACATGACCAAATGTGATTGGCTCGAATACGTCGAGATCTGCGGATGGACACTGGCGCGGGCACACGCGCGGACCGGGGACGCCGCCCTGGTGGGCGGATATCTCGGCAAGAATGACCTATTCGATTCTTCCCTTGCGAAGTTCGCCACCGCCTATGCCGACCAGGCCGATCGCGATCACGCCAGCCTGTTGAAAGCCATTCGGGCTGGGCAGTTGAAAGCCCAGGCCACCGCTGCAACATAAGCACAAGTCGCCCCTGAGAATCCCCCGGCCTCGCTAAGGCGCCGTTGTTTGATTATGGGCATTTCCCCCGGAGCGAAAGGACAGCGGCCGATGAGGCAGCGATTTCCACACTCGAGTATTCTGGCAGCATTGATCATCTGCAGTTTTTGGGGATCGACGTCGAGTGCTCAGGATAAGGCGCCCGGCACTTCTATTTCCCATGAGGAACGGATGGCATGGTTTCGCCACGACAAGTTCGGGATGTTCATCCACTGGGGTCCGTATTCCCTTCTGGCCGGGGAGTGGAAAGGACAGCGCATACCCATCGGCACGGAAGCGGAATGGATCATGGAGCGGTTCAACATCCCGGTCCAGCAATATCGCGAAATGGCGCGGCGCATGAATCCCGTCAACTTCAACGCCGACCAGTGGGTGGGCTTAGCCAAGTCAGCGGGGATGAAATACCTGGTGGTCACGGCTAAACATCATGATGGCTTTGCCATGTACCACTCCCAGGTGAGCGAGTACAACATTGTGGACTGGACCACCTTCAAGCGAGACCCGCTCGAGGAACTCTCCCAAGCATGCCAGAGAGCCGGGATCCGTTTTTGTGTCTATTACTCGCACCGCGAAGATTGGGACCACCCGGACGGCTACGGCAATAACTGGGACTACGATCGATCCAAGAAGAACTTCGCTCGTTACCTGGAGCAAAAGTCCAAGCCCCAGCTTCGTGAACTGCTGACCAACTACGGCCCCTTGGGGCTGGTATGGTTCGATCGCGGCCTTTACACCCCGCAGCAGGCTGAGGACTTCGTGAACCTGGTCCGAACCTTACAGCCGCATTGCCTGGTGAACGGGCGGGTGGGCAATTACGCCCAGGACTTAATGGGTGATTATCAGGAGATGGGCGACAACGGCATGCCGGTGGGAGGACTGCAGGAGGACTGGGAAACACCTCAAACTTTGAATACGACTTGGGGATTCAGCAAACTCGACCAACAATGGAAGACGCCCGCCAACGTCATCCAGCGGCTCGTCGAGATCGTGAGCAAGGGCGGCAACTATCTGCTCAACATCGGACCCATGGCGGATGGAACCATACCGCCCCCGAGTGTAGCCGTCCTGGAGAAAGTGGGCGCGTGGATGCAGAAGAACGGGGAAAGCATTTACGGGACAAGCGCCTGCCCCCTCGAAGACTTCCCGTGGGGGCGGTGTACGGTTAAGGGGCAGAAGATCTACCTGCACGTCTTCAGTTGGCCCGCGGATGCTACTCTTCGAATATCCGGTTTACATAACGAGGTTGCGGCCGCCTATCCCCTTGTGGACCCGTCCCTCAGGCTTTCCGTAGGCCGTGAAAATGGCGCCATAACCGTAGGTCTGCCGGCCCGGAGCTTGGATGAGAACGACACCGTGGTCGTGATGGAGATTTCGGGCCAGCCGGTGGCAGACCCGCCTCTTATTGTTCAGGATAGCGATTCACCGTTCGAACTGGATTATCTGCAGGCCGTGACCGCAGGAAAGGCGGTGAAGCGGTTCAACCGTGATGGAGGATTCCATATCTCCAAATGGACCGGCCCGGCGGATTCGATCACCTGGCACGTGCTGGTAAGCCTGCCGGGGAGCTACAGGGTCAGCATCCGTTATGCCGCGAGAGAGGAGTGGGCGCGGAATACGTATCTGGTAACAGTGGGCTCGCAATCCCTGACTGCCGCTGTCGAGGCGACAGGTGATGGGTTCGAGTATAAGAAGTTCAACCTCGGTGAGGTGACGGTCCCCAAAGCGGGGGTATATACCGTCAACGTGCGGCCCGCCACAGTTTCTGACCACGACTTGATGTATTTCCAGTCCCTCATTTTGCAGCCGGAGTGACCTCCGAGGTGAACAAGAAGCTCATTTGGTCAAAATCGAAGGGTTCCACGCCGCGCGTCGAAGGGTGGCGACGCAGATCCACCCTTCCCAAGATCGAACTCACCGCGGAAGCTGTTTGAAAACCTCCCGGAACGCATTGAATTCCCTCAGGCTGCCAGGCGAACGCCGAGCGACCAAATGCCGCCAAGGAAACCGCGCCATCCTTCCGCGGCCCAACCCCTGCGGGGAGCAACCGTGTCCGGGCAAATGGGGAGGCCGGCAGAATCCGGAACTTCTCCCGGCGGACTCGCGTATGGAGTTGTAAGCGGTCGCGTTCGCGGGAGGTGGTTTCATGAAATCTACGGGCAATCACTTCAAACAGGTTCTACGCAGGCTGCGGCGTACCCCGATGTTCACTCTGATCACGCTGGCCACAATCGCTGTGGGCGTAGGAGCCAACACCGCGGTTTTCAGCGTTCTCGAGAGCGTTCTGCTGAAGCCTCTGCCCTATCCTCACCCCGGAGATCTGGCCGGGGTGTGGCTTACTGCCCCCGGGCTCAAATTCAAAGACGTGCCCCTCGGTCCCGCCTACTACTTTATCTTTCGCGAGCAAAACCGGACCTTTCAGACTTTCGGCGCGTACACAGGCGATTCCTCGACCGTCACCGGTAAAGGTGATCCGGAGAAGGTGGACTCGCTGCTGGTCACGTATGGCGTGCTTCCCGCTTTGGGCGTGCCCCCGGCGCTGGGGCGGTCGTTCAATGAATCGGACGAGTTGATGGGCAGTCCCGAGACAGTGCTGTTGTCGTACGGATACTGGCAACGGAAGTTCGGAGGCGACCGCTCGATGTTGGGCCGTAGCATCAGGGTGGACGGGAAGGCCTCCGAGGTGATTGGCGTGATGCCGGAGGGCTTCCGTTTTTTGGACCGCGGAGAGCCCGCCCTGTTCATGCCGCTTAAGATCGACCGCAGCAAGGCGTTCCTGGGCAATTTCAGCTATCCGGCGGTGGCCAGATTAAGACCCGGTGCAACCCTTGAGCAGGCCAATGCCGATGTGGCGCGCATGCTCCCGATCGTCAACAGCAGCTTTCCGCCTCCGCCAGGCTTCAGCCCCAAAGTGCTTGAGGAAGCGCGAATCGGGCCGAACGTGCGGCCCTTGAAGCATGATGTTGTCGGGGATGCGGATAAGCTTCTGTGGGTCCTGATGGGAAGCATTGGGCTGGTGCTGCTCATCGCGTGCGCCAACGTGGCCAACCTTCTCCTGGTGAGGGCCGAAGGGCGCCAGCAGGAGCTGGCCATCCGCGCCGCTCTGGGCGCCACTCGGGGACGCATCGCGTCCGAGTTACTGTTCGAGAGTTTCACTCTCAGCCTGGCTGGAAGCGTGCTCGGGCTGGGTCTTGCTTACGGCGCATTGCGGGTGCTCATCGCAATGGCGCCGGCCGGCCTGCCGCGTCTGGCGGAGATCGGCATCGATACGCGGGTGCTGTTGTTCACTCTGGGTGTGGCAGTGGTTGCGAGCCTCTTGTTTGGTTCTGTTCCGGTGTTCAAATACGCGGGTGTTGGCCTGGGAACGGGCCTGCGGGAGGGCGGACGGACGCTGAGCGAGAGCCGCGAGCGGCATCGCGCCCGCAGTACGCTGGTGGTGGTGCAGGTGGCCTTGGCGCTGGTTTTGCTGATTTCGTCGGGCCTCATGATTCGCACTTTTCGCGCTTTGACTCACGTTCAGCCCGGATTCCATCACCCTAACGAAGTCCAAACGTTCTGGCTTTCCATCCCCGAAGCGGAAGTCAAGGTTCCGGAGCAAGTAGTTCGCATGCAGGAGGAGATTGCCAGGAAGCTCGCGGCGATTCCCGGCGTTACATCCGTGGGTCTCGGCACCGGCATTCCGATGGATGGGGATGACAGTTACAATCCGGTTTACGCGGAGGGCCGCACTTACTCTGAAGACAAGCTGGCGCCGTTGAGGCACTTCCGGTACGTATCCCCCGGCTACTTCTCGACCATCGGTGTTCCGTTCATCGCCGGCCACGATCTCACCTGGGCGGACATCTACAACATGAGGCCGGTGGTCCTGGTTTCCGAGAACATGGCGCGTGATTACTGGGGCAGCCCGGCAAACGCGCTGGGCAAGCGCATCCGCACAGGCCCCAAAGATGACTGGTTTGAGATCGTGGGTGTGGTGGGGGACGTCCGCGACGATGGCTTGAATCAGGACGCGCCGACCTCCGTACACTGGCCTATTCTGATGAAGCGCTTCTTTGGTCAATCGCCCATGCTGCGGCGCGACCTGGCTTTCGCCATCCGCAGCCCGCGCGTCGGGTCGGAGAGCTTCGCAAAAGAACTACGGCAAGCAGTGTGGTCAGTGAATCCTAACCTTCCGCTGGCGGATATCCGGACGCTTGAATACTTCTATGAGAAGTCGATGGCGCGGACCTCGTTCACGCTGGTGATGTTGGGGGTCGCGGGAGCGATGGCGCTGATGCTCGGCATCGTGGGCCTCTATGGAGTGATCGCTTATTCAGTTTCGCAGCGGACGCGGGAGATCGGCATTCGCACGGCGCTGGGCGCGCAGCAGCAACAGCTTACCGCCATGTTCGTAAGCCACGGATTGTTGCTGACGGGCGTGGGCGTCGCGTGCGGACTGGGCGCAGCCTTCGGCTTGATGCGCCTGATGTCGTCGTTCCTGTTCAAGGTGAGCGCGGTTGACCCGATCACCTACGCCGGAGCGGCGCTCGGACTTATCGCCACGGCGGTGCTCGCGAGCTACTTGCCATCCCGGCGCGCGGCAGCAGTGGACCCCGTAGAAGCTCTGCGCGCGGAGTGAATTCCCGGTCCTTAGCCCGCCCGCTGACATTCCTTTGCGGGCTGCTGATCCTTTTTCGTAGCTCGGCGATCGGGGAACGAATGGGGTCCGAGCCTGCGCCCGGCTGCGCAAGTCGCGAGCATTCACTGGAGGCGCTTGAGCTCCACGTCCTTGCCCTCGAGATGCAGGACCATTACTTGGGCGGGGCTTTCGCCGGCGGGCTTAAAGGTACACTCGTCGCTGGAACTGGCCGAGTAAAAGTCGTTGGGGCTCTCCGCCAGAAGCTCTTGTTTGGGTTCCTCGTTCTCCTGGACGAACAAGCGGCCATTCTCAACCGTCACCGAAAGAACCACGTCCGGCGGCAGCGCGTATCGGCCCACAACCCTGTTCAGTTGGGCTAGTGTGAGCGTAACCTTCTTGTGCTCCTTCAGCTTGGGCAGTGGGGGAAGCAAGTCATAAGGCGTGTAGTTCTCCCAATCGAAGGGGAACAAGGTTGGGCCCAGGATAGCATCCATCAGCGGCTTGAAGATTCCTTCCCCGTTGGAGCTGTTGGTCATGATCAGAATGCCGCTGCCGTTCCGGAAAAAGAGCGCCAGATGCCTCCATCCCTCGTCATGACCTTCTTTGAAGCATGCCTTCCCGTAGGGAGAGGAGTAAAGGCCCCAGCCTAAGCCGTAGCGGAGGCGGATCCCGTCGTTGGCGCTCGTTGTCTCACTTGCCAGCGACGGAAACTGATGCGCCGAGTGGATGCTGATTTGCGCGTTCTGCATCTTCCCGAACGTTCGGGTGTTCAGTATCTTTCCACGCATCAGGGCACTCAGGAAGAGGGCATAATCCCGAAGCGTCGTCTGCATCGATCCCGCGGCAACCGGGCTGGAGCGCTTCTCCGGCCCCAGCGAGCGCCCGTACTCGTCATACCCATTAGCAAAATCGCTCTCGAACCGCGGTTCCCACACCATGCTGGTGCGGGTCATGCCCACCGGCCGGAAGAGCTGCTCCTCCATCAACACCTCGAGTGATTTCGCGGTCACCGTTTCAGCGGCTAATTGCGCAAGGTCGATTCCCTCTCCCGAGTACGCATACCGCGTGCCGGGTTCGAAGTGAATCTTGAGCTTCCGGTCGTCCTCAAAGGCGCGCCAGTTGGGAAAACCGCTCGTGTGGCTCAGCAGGATGCGCAGGGTGAGTTTTTTATACCGATCGTCTCCTGTCAGGTCCGCATATCCCGGGTACTCGGGAAGCGGTTTCGGGAGGTATTGATAGATCGGCTTATCGAGGTCGAGCACTCCTGCTTGCACTAAGCGCAGAACCACGGTCGCAAACGCCGCTTTGCTCAGGGACGCCGACGTCATCACGGAGTCTGGCGTCAGTGGCAAATCCTTTTCGGAATCGCGCAGCCCATAGGCTTTGAGGTACGCGATTTTGCCCCCGTAGAAGATGGCAATCCCACATCCGGTTACATGCGCTGCCCGCGTCAACTGTGTGGCCGTAGCGTCGATCCGGGAAGGGGCAATCCGGCTGCCGCCGGGCTGCTTCACGGAAGGCTGCTGTGCGAGAGCGATAGAGGTCCCAAGCAGCGTTGTCAATGTCAGGGATAAAACCGGCTGGCGCATTCTCCCCCCTTGGGCAGACTCGTTCCAATTCGCCCCCCTCTGAAATCGTGCAGGGGTAGGGCTTGCCCTACCCCCGTCTGGACAGCAAAAATGCGGGGACGGCAAGCCGTCCCCCTACCAGCTATTTACGAGTTCGCCCGAGGATTGGTTCCGGTCAGCTCACGCTGGTCCCTGGAGCGGCTCCGAACGGATTATAATGCTTCCCGATAAAGTTCATGTAGGGCGGGTGTGGCACGCGGCAATCAGCCCCACCACCCCTGCCCTGCGCGGATTCTGAGGACTTCTCATGTCATGTTCAAAGCCGCGCCGCTCGTGCGTCAAACTCGTTTTTACGCTTTCGTGGTTGTTACAGTCTGTGTTGATCTGCTCAACTGCAACCGTGGCCCAGACTGCCGGTCCCAGGTTCAAGGTCATCGCCATTGCAGAGGCGGGCGGAATTCACAAGCCCTTTGTGGATGCCGCGAAACTGTGGTTGGGCAAGCTGGCGGCCGCAGAGAACTTCTCCGTGGATTACATCCAGGACACGGAGCGAATTGACGACCGGTTTTTGTCGCAATACCAGGCGTTCATCCAACTGAACTATCCCCCTTACGGCTGGACTCCCAGGGCCGAGGCAGCGTTCATCAAGTATATTGACGCGGGCGGCGGATGGATCGGATTCCATCATGCCACCTTGCTTGGTGAATTTGACGGATTTCCGATGTGGCCTTGGTTTTCGCAATTCATGGGCGGAATTCGCTTCACCGACTACATCGCCAAGTTCGCCACGGCGAAGGTTTATGTCGAGGATCCTCGACATCCGGTCATGAACGGCGTGCCCGAATCGTTTATCGTGGAAAATGAGGAATGGTACACCTACGATAAGTCGCCACGCCCCAACGTGCACGTGCTGGCCCGCGTGGACGAATCCACCTACACGCCGGATACGCACATCAAGATGGGTGATCACCCCGTCGTTTGGACCAACCTCCACCACCGGAGCCGGAACATTTACATCTTCATGGGGCACCATCCGGAGCTATTCCAGAACTCTGCTTTCACCACGATTTTCCGCAATGCCATCTTTTGGGCGGCCCGCCAATGAAAAGCTACTCTCTCGTTTTCTTCATAATGTTCGTGGCCTTGTCGCGTGGCGTTGCAGCCTCAGCACAGCCACCGCACTTTCGCGCGCTGGCTTTTTATTCGACGACGGAAGAACCGGACCACGTGCAGTTCGCCGAGGGCGCCTGGATGGGTTTTCATGCCGCGGGTTACAATGACTAAGGATACGGGCTGGCCGTGCTTCGTTGATTTTCTGGGTGGCGCCGGCAAATCAATAGAGGGAGATTCCTCGCCTGCCCAAAATCCAGGCTCACATCGTCGAAAGCACGTCATTTATCGCGTTCATGCCCCTGCCCCCAGAGGTGCTTAAGACGAGAAGCCCACTGCGCATCCCACTCGGTGCTTTCTTCCCAGGAATCTCGCCGCACCCAGATTTTGCGAAGCTTTTGCCAATAATGATCCCTGGTTTCGGAAGCCGCCTTCGGACCGGCCGCCTGCAGATACCTCTTGCCCGCATCAAACTCGCTGGGAGGCTCGATGGGCAGTTCGCTGCCGAAGGGGTATTTTCCCTGCAAATCTGCTACTGCTACCTGCCAATAGGCTCGGGCGACCTCTTGTTCCCGGACGCGTCGTGCGGAGCCCCAGTTTGCGCTATCGTCAATGAACTCGGCGGGCGGCTGTGCCGGAAGTTGCATCACCGGAGTTGGCCAAAGATAGACGGCCAAGACCGGAACCGAAACTGCCAAAAAGATGCATGTTCCCATCGCGAGTCTCGGCACAAGTCTTCGCGGCCTACGGGGATTCTCGCGCCGATCGGGAAGGAAGGGCGCGGCGGGGGGACGCCTGGACACGAGGTGCTCAAATTCTCTTCGAGAGGTCTCGTATTCATTCTTCAACTGCGTGTGCTCCGCTTGGAGGCTGGCTGTAACGCTCACTGCAAACTGACTGAGCGACTCGACCTTCGCCAGGACGACGCTGCTCAACTGCCGCTGGCTCTCCTCCACCCACTTCTCTTGCTTCGCTGCCAGACCCGCCGTGGCGTTCGCTACGGCTTGATTGAGGCGCTCCAGATTCGCCTCGAATATGCTGGCCGATTGGCGCCGGCTCTCCTCCTCCCACTTCTCTTGCTGGGCGGCCAGACCCGCTGTGGCGCTGGCTACGGCTAGATTGAGGCGCTCCAGACTCGCCTCGAACATGTTGGCTGACTGGCGCTGGCTCTCCTCCGCCCGCTTCTCTTGCTCGGCGGCCAGAGCGGCCGTGACGCTGGTTACGGCTTGATTGAGGCGCTCCAGACTCGGCTCGAACATGCTGGCCGACTGGCGCTGCCTCTCCTCTGCCCACTTCTCTTGCCCGGCGGCCAGAGCGGCCGTGGCGCTGGCTACGGCTTGATTGAAGCGCTCCAGACTCGCCTGGAACATGCCGGCCGACTGGCGCCGGCTCTCCTCCTCCGCCTGCCGCGTCAGATTCGCTTCTTCCCTCAGCTTCTCAATAGCAGCCTCAGCATGGTTTTGAAAGCGATCTGACCACCGCCCTCCCAACTCCTGGGCAAGTTTCTCCAGATCCTCCGCCTGCTTCTCGATCTTCCCCTGCACGGCCTGGAGACTGCTCTCGATCCGCCCCTCGAAGCCCTCCACTAGGGCTTTGATGCGTCCCTCCACTGCCTCCAGCGCAACGGACACTCCCGCCAAGCGTTGCTCCGCCTCTCCGGCTCGAGCTGCGGAACTGCTTTCACTCTTATCCTCCGCCGCTTCAAGTTGCGCCACCGCCTCTCCGGCAGCTTTCTTTATGGACTCCATCTCCGCGGCCGTTGCCTCGTGCATCTCTTGCGCGTGCTCCCGCAAAGCTGTCGCCATTTGCATGCTAAACTCCTCCTGCCTGGCTTCCCAAAGTGAGGCCGCCTTTGCCTCCGCCAGGCAGGCCAGTCGCTGCGTGCTCTCCTCGAGCCCTTGCCCCGAATTCTTGATTTCTTCTCTCACCCCTGCCATTGCTGCCTCGGCTTCCGTTCTGAACTGCCGCCACCATTGCTCCGCCAGTTCCTGGCTGACTCCTTCCAGATCCTCCGCTTGCGTCGTCGCAGCCTGGACGACAGCCTCCGGCGGCGAAGCTTCGCCCCGGCGCGCAATTTCGGGCGGCGAAAGCGCCGGCTCGCTGCATCTGTCGGGGGGAACCAGTTGCGGCGATCGAAGGTCAAGTTTGTAAGGTTCTCGTTGCCGCAGCACTTTGATGAGGGTCCCCGCAAGCAAAAGCATCGAGCCCATGACTGCCCAGCCCAGCCAAGCTGTCTTCTTCTTCTGCACTTGCGCGCGTGCGGGATTGTCGGTCAACACTTCCGGCAACTGTGCGCTCGAGCCGGTGTCCTTAAGGTCCACGTAGACGTAGAAGACCTGGGTTTGGCCGTTCTCAGCCTGCACCACCAGCGAGACGCCGCCCGGCGCCTTGCCGTCGATTCGGATCTGGTTGGGATTCTGCAGCGCGGCATCGATAATGCCAGGGCTGGACACTGAGAAGCCCTTGATCGGCGACGGCGAGCTGACCTCGAGCGGCTGGCCGACCAGCACGTGCAAGAGCTCCGTCTCGCCCGGCGCCGCCTGCGCTTGGGACTCTTGCCCCGACGGCGGCTGGCTCGGCACCGGCACCACTTCCGGCGGTGGCTGCGGCTGCTCTGCCTGCCACGCCTGCGCGGGCGCGCCTCTCAGCATGAGCATCAAACCCATGCCCGCGAGTAATCCGTTCCACCCTTTGCAGGTCTTCACTCTTCTCACGTGCGACCGCCTAGGGATTAATATCGGCCCTGCAACGCTCTGGCTTTCGTGCGTGTCCCCGAATCTTATGGCGGCGCCGCCGACCCCCGTTGGCAGGGGAGTGAGGTAAAGGCTGCCACAACGAGTCAGGGTTGCCGTGGCCGGAGGTGGCGGAGTTCGTGCCTTTGCCGTCATCGACACGGGTGGTGTTGACCTCCCGTCCTTCCGCTCGACGCTCCGCATTCTAGCAACCGGGGTACTAGTACTCAACAGTACTTAAGTACGGGTTGTCTTTTCGCCACCCCCGACCTCTCTCTCGGTCATTGGCCTTGATCTGAGCTAGGATGTGATCACACTGTTACCTTACGGGAACGAGGAAAACAAAACCCCACCCTCGCCTCTACGCTTATGAGTGTGATCACCGTGGGGCAAGAAATCTGCAACCTCAACTGACACCAAACCAGACACGACCGAATTCCGAGGTTGAGAGACTGCGCCGGTTGAAAAGGTCCAATCCACAGTGCAATAATGGCTTACGTCAAGCTGCGAAAGTGGCGGAATTGGCAGACGCGCCAGACTTAGGATCTGGTCCCGCAAGGGGTGGGGGTTCGAGTCCCCCCTTTCGCACCAAGCACTTCTTGAGTTCAAATGCCTTAACGATGGGCGATTCGATCTATACTCTGGGGCGGGTAACCCGACTACAACTTGGTCGGATGCAAAGCGCTCGGGGTGAAATTGTCAAAAGAGAGGACGATGGGTCTGGACGTCCACGGGTTCAAATCCCGGCATCCACCCCATGCGGCCGGCCACTTACAGACAATTTGCGCTAAGCCTTCTTGTCCGCATCGCCGGCGCGAAATCGTGATGCCTGGGATCAGGGCGGCATGAACGACTGGCAGGAAAGTCCGAAGCTCGTGTAGCCGACTTTTTGTCACTTGCCGCGCCTCGCCTCTCGGCTCGGAAACTTCGGTTCGTTTGCGCAAACTGTGCTGTTTTTGCTCATTTCAGGCTCTGATTTGTGCTAAATTGCGCGCAAAACGCGCATGATTTGCACCACTCAAAAAAGTGATGTGCTTTGTTTTCAAGTACTTCTTAGCTTCGTTCCCACTATTTTTCATTTTTTGTACTTCCCTACATTCCCCCATAGCCGGGACCGTTCCGCTTTCCCTTGCGCCTCGGCGCCCGCCTGCGACAATGTGTCCACCAATGCACCACCATTATAGGCTATCAAAAGTCCGTGAGATTGTCAAGTAGAAAATGCAAAAAGGGTGGTGGTGGAGTTTGATGGAGAGGCGGCTTTACGCCGCCATTTGGTCCGTCAGTTGACGGATAAACTCGCCGCTACAACGTCAAACCGCACCACTACCTGCAAAAAAGCGAGCGGACTTTCCGGAGTTTCCTCGCCGTGCCCGGCCAGACCACGCCAGGAAGATTGATTGTGACGAAATGACGTTTCGCGGCGCGCCCGTCGCCGGAAAATGAGCACCTGCCCCTTCCCCTGAACCGCAGTTTTTGTTTCGAGTGCCTCCCGTAGACCGCTGTTCTAATCGCGGGTGCACCGCCGCGAACGGAGCAATATGTGTGAAACAGGGACGCAAGAGCGTGCGCCATTCGCACCATTCAGCGGATCACCCTGTCACAAGCCGAACGCGTCCCTTCTTTATCTGCTGATTGTTTGGCGAGACGTGGAAAAAGGGACCGGATAACACTTGAAGATAGGACTTGCTCGCCGAAACCCCTTGTGGTAACAATCTTCGCACAGAGAGCCGATGAACCCGGTTGCAACCATGACTGCAAACCCCATTGATGTTTACCGCCGACAAATCGACAACGAATTACAAGCGGGAAACGCTACCGAACACACCCACCGCCCCGCACTGAAAAACCTTATTGAATCTCTGGCGTCCGGCGTCACGGCCACAAATGAACCAAAGCGGGTGGAATGCGGAGCGCCGGACTTTGCGGTTACGGAGGAGCGTGCGCACGGCCCCGTCACGATTGGTCACCTTGAAGCCAAAGACGTGGGCAAAGACCTGGGGGAAGTTGAGAAGTCCGACCAGATGAAACGGTACCTTCCCGCCCTGGCTAATCTGATTCTTACCGACTATCTGGAGTTTCGCTGGTACATCAACGGAGAACATCGGCAATCGGCCCGGCTCGCCCGCGTCGGGAAGGGCGGCAAGCTGGCCCCTGAAAAGGACGGAGCCACAGCGGTTACCGACCTGCTAAGCGCCTTCCTTTCGCGCAAAGCCGAACCGATAAACGACCCCAAGGCCCTGGCCCTTCGCATGGCGCGGCTCACTCACTTTATCCGGGACATGATAGTCACGGCCTTTGATGCGAAGGCGGCCTCTGCCACTCTCCGCGACCTGCACAGGGCATTTGAGAAGGCCCTGATTCCCGATCTGCCGATTCCGCAGTTTGCGGATATGTTCGCTCAGACGCTCGCCTATGGTCTTTTTGCGGCCCGTTGCAATCACCACGGGCCGAAGGGCTCATTCAAGCGATTGGGGGCAGCATCGGAAATTCCAAAAACCAATCCCTTCCTTCGGCAACTCTTTGAAACTATCACCGGCAATGCTCTTGATGAAGAGCCTTTCGTGGGATTCGTGGATGACCTGGCCCAACTCTTGGCCGACACTGACATTGACGCCGTGCTCGCAGACTTCGGCAAGCGGACCGCCCGCCAAGACCCGGTAGTCCACTTTTACGAAACCTTCCTTGCCGCCTATGACCCCAAGTTGCGCGAATCGCGGGGAGTCTATTACACGCCGGAGCCGGTAGTTTCTTACCTTGTGCGGTCCGTGGATTATCTCTTGAAGACCCGTTTCGGATGCGCGAACGGGCTTGCGGACACCGCCGCAGTTGAATTCGAGCGGGAAGAAGAGAACGGCGGAAAGCCGAAGAGAGTCAAAGCCAGTTCGCCCCGTGTTTTGATTCTTGACCCCGCGTGCGGGACCGGAACGTTTCTCTACACGGTTATAGACCATATCCGGGCGGGATTCATGAGCCAAGGCAACGCGGGCATGTGGTCGGGCTACGTGCGGAATCATTTGCTGCCCCGCATCTTCGGATTTGAATTGTTGGTGGCTCCCTATGCTGTGGCTCACTTCAAGTTGGGGATGCAACTCGCCGGGCACGACCTGACTCCCGCGCAGCGGGAGAAGTGGGCTTATGACTTCTCCGGGGATGAACGGTTAGGGGTGTACCTCACAAACACTTTGGAAGAGGCGGAGCGAAAGGCCGAAACCCTTTTCGGCCCGTTGCGCGTGATTTCCCAAGAGGCGAACGCCGCGTTGAAGATCAAAAGCGAGTTGCCCATTCTCGCGGTTATCGGCAACCCGCCCTATTCCGGCCACTCCGCGAATCGAAGTTGGGAGATCAAGGAAGGCAAAAGAGTGCCAACCTTCATCGGCCACCTAATCCAGGATTACTATTCCGTGGATGGGCAGCCCTTGGGAGAGAAAAACCCCAAGTGGCTCCAGGATGACTATGTGAAATTCATCCGCTGGGGACAGTGGCGCATTGAGCGGACTGGCGCTGGGGTTCTTGCCTTTATCACCAATCACGGCTATTTAGACAACCCGACCTTTCGGGGGATGCGCCAATCCCTAATGAGTTGTTTCAGTGAAATTTACGTTTTGGATTTGCACGGCAGTAGCAAGAAGAAGGAACGGGCACCCGATGATGCGCCGGATGAAAACGTTTTTGATATCCGGCCTGGCGTGACCCTCGGAGTGTTCGTAAGAGAGCCCGGCACAACAGGCCCAGCCAAGGTTTTTCACGCGGACCTGTGGGGCTTCAGAGAGGGCAAGTATCAAAGACTTTTCGAAACAGCCGTTAATAGTACACTGTGGGAACCGCTCGACCCGCGACAGCCCTTCTACTTCTTCGTACCACGGGAGAAAGGGCTAAGTGCGGAATACGAGCGCGGATGGAAGGTCACAGATGTATTCCCAACGAACGTGCTTGGGTTCCAAACCCACAGGGACCACTTTGCAATTGATTTCGACGATGAAACTCTGCGAACACGCATGGACGACTTGCGACGGGGCACGAAATCGGACGAAGAGGTGAGAAGCCTCTATAATTTGCCTGACAGTGGCGGCTGGCAACTCTCCGCCGCTCGAACGCAGATTCGGGAAGATAGGGAATGGGCACAACATTTTGCCTTGTGTCTCTATCGCCCATTTGACTGGCGACCCTGCTACTTTAGCACTGCCGTTATGGATCGCCCGCGCCGAGAGCTACTAGACCATGTAGTGGGTCGGAAAAACCTCTGCCTGCTTTCCTCAAGACAGCAAGCAACCCTCGGATACAAGCACTGTTGGGTTGCGAGAGAACCAGCAAATGACTGCGTTGTCTCGACAACAAGCCGTGAGGCAAATCAGGTCTTCCCCCTCTACGTCTTCCTGGCGTCCGATGATGAGACACGCGAACAGCGGAGACTCGGAGTACAGGTCTCCCATCGGCGTCTAGGCCCTGGTGGGCGAAGGCCGAACCTCAACCCGGAATTCCTCTCGGACTTCGAAAAGCGCCTTGGGCTCTCGTTTGTGTCGGACGGCACAGGGGATCTGAAAAAGACGTTCGGGCCGGAAGACGTTTTCAATTACATTTACGCGGTCTTCGATTCGCCGACCTACCGCACCCGCTACGCGGAATTACTCAAGAGCGATTTTCCCCGCGTGCCGCTCACTTCGGACGTGAAACAATTCCGCGTGCTCTGCGGCTTGGGCGCGGAGCTTGTCGCCTTGCACTTGCTCGAATGCCCGAAACTTGGTAAGCCCGTTGCCCGCTATCCCGTCACCGGCCCGAACATTGTCGAGAAGGGATTCCCGAAGTATCTTGCACTCGGAGAACCGGAACCCGGCAAGGGCACGCCGCTGCCAGCGGGCCGCGTCTATATCAGCAAGCCCGAACCGCAGAGCGGAGCGAAGGGACAATACTTTGAAGGCATCCCGCCCGAAGTCTGGAATTTCCAAATCGGCGGCTATCAGGTTTGCGAAAAGTGGCTCAAAGACCGCCGTAGCCGGACCTTGACCTATGACGACTTGGAACACTACCGGAAAGTGGTTACGGCCCTGGCTGAAACCATCCGCCTCATGGCGGAAATTGACGCGGCCATTCCCAAGTGGCCAATAACGTGAAGAGAGGCGCAGTCTGTGGCCTTTTCGACTGATGGAACGATCTGCAGTTGGAAGGAACTAATTACCAAGCAATCTAAGTACGACGTGACTTCCCAGGAATGGATTTTCAGGGGGCAGGCGCGAGACTGGCCGCTCGCGTCATTGCTCGAAAGGACGTGCAAAAATTTTGGCGCCCGCGCGGGACCGTCCATTCCCTTCATGGAGAGGCAGTTCATCGGAGACTTCAAACGACATTATTCGAAATATATGCCGCAGTTGAGTCCGCCAAGTGACGACACCCAACAGTGGCTTTCTCTGATGCGGCACTATGGAGCACCGACAAGACTGCTGGATTTCACATTTTCCTTCTTCGTCGCGGCTTATTTTGCGCTGGAGGATGGCGAGGGGAGTCTGTGCTGTGGGCCATCAACAAGAGTTGGCTCACCGACCATGCCCGGCAGTTATTTGGCCGCATAGGAGGTGAGGCCCTTCTTAAGGCATGGCAGAATCGAGAACCGTGGGCATTCAACAAGGTGTTCCTTGAGCGGCGTCCCGCACTGACGTTTGTCTGCGCTGGAAATCCCTATCGGTTGCACGAGAGGCTCGCCGAGCAACAAGCACTTTCCCTCTGCCCAGGCGATGTGACGAAGAGTTTTGAGCAAAATCTTCGTGCGGTAGATGGGCACGACAGCCGCAAGAACGTGGTGAAAATCCCGATTATAGGGAAGAACGTAAGGAAAGAAATTCTGCATAACCTTTACCGCGCGGGGGTCCACCGGGCGTTCCTTTTTCCTGGGTTGGAGGGGTTCGCGCAGTCCCTTCGATACAAGACGCCGACCTACCTGAGTATCCGGGCGATGGGGAAAAAGAAGGCGCGTTTTTGGCCGACGCAATAGAAAGGGTCGGCATGGACCGCCGGGGCCGGACCTTGGCCTGTGACGACCTGGAGCATTACCGGAAGGTTGTCGCGGCCCCGAGCGAAACCCTCCGCCGCATGGCGGAAATTGACGCGGCCATTGTCGAGTGGCCACCGGAGCAAAAGCGAGGATGGAGGTCTGCGATGATATTTGTTGACTTGGAGAGTACGAAAGGCGAACGTTTGGGGATCCCAAGGTTGACTCTTAACCTTTCCGTTGAGAATAGAGCCACCGTGCCGTTCTCCATAGTCAACGTCACGGCGGTAATTCGAGTCACCAAAGAAATAACCTCTGCCCCGGACTTGAGCAAGGCGTACTTCATCGGGACGGGTTTCCTTGAATCAGCCGGTGGAGAACTGAGTCCGAAATCATCAGGCGCCCTCTGGCAAATCGTTATTCCTCTCAGTCCGTACCAGTTGCAGAAAATTGAGGAGATGCGAAACGGGAAGGAGCTCTTCCTCAATGTCGAGTTCTTTTGCACGGCAGTATGGCGGAGTGACACACCGCAGAAGCTCATCACGGACATCACGCGGATAGCCGTCCGCGTGGATAACTATTCAAGTGACTACTGTCCCTTCAGAGTTCCTCAGTCCGATTGGGTAAAAACCCTAAAGGACTTGGGATATGTGGACTATGTGCTCTGCGAGATTCCACTCCGTGGCGTCCCCGCAAGAGTTGGGTTGAAAAAGGCCCTCACACACCTTGAGGACGCATGGGAGCATTTCAGCAACGGTAACGACGAAGAAACCCTTGTGAGTTGCTATAAGGCTTTCGAGTTTTTAGCGAAACAGGCGAAAAAGACGGACCCCAACAAGGAGGCCTTTGAAAAGATTCTGGCTGGAATCGAGGACGAGAGAAAGCGGAAGCGGCTCGAACTCCTCATGGACTATGTTTGCCGGTTCTTTGCACTAGCCCGACACGAGGAAGGCCAAGAGACGGTTTCCTTTAACCGTAAGGATTCCGAGTACGCGCTAATCCTGGCTCAAGGATCGCTCGCATACGTGGCAAAGAGCATGAACGGAAAACCCGAGGCTTCTTCCCCACCGCTTCCGCAAGGTGTCTAAGCAAATGTACCTAGCAATGCTTTTGCGTAAGAGTGTGGTGTTCTTGGCGGGCTGGCGCGCGCAGCCTTCTGCCCTCGGAAGTCTGCGATCTCCCGAAGGGACAGGTTGACGTGGGCGGCAAAGAACAGGTTTCAGGCGTCAGGACCCAGCAGGGCAGAGCGAGATTCTTCGCTGCGCTCAGAATGACAGCGGGCGGGGCAGGGCGAGATTCTTCGCTGCGCTCAGAATGACAGTGGGCGGGGCAGAGCGAGATTCTCCGATTTCCGGAGTCCGATGGACTCCATCGGAGCCCAGAATTCGGACTTCGCTGCGCTCAGAATGACAGTGGGCGGGGCAGGGCGAGATTCTCCGATTTCCGGAGTCCGATGGACTCCATCGGAGTCCAGAATTCGGACTTCGCTGCGCTCAGACTCACAGTGGTCGGGGCACGGCGGCTCTCGGCGCTCAGTCTTTCTTTGTCCCACTTGCGACAATGGCGGTTTCGAGGCCGAGAATCTCGCCGATTTGCTTGATGACGCCGGCTTCGTATCCCGTGCCGATGGCGAAGTGATGGGTAGGGCCTTCGGCGACCCAGCGTTTCAGAAAGGTGCGAACGTCGGGCTGAAAGAAGCCGCGCGTGTTGGTGTTGCCGGTGGGGGGAATTGGGCCGCGCAGGCTCTGGCCCTCGGCAATCACGAATTTGAAGCGCCCGCCCCGGGAGACGCCGAGGCTGAGGAGGGTGATGGGGCCTTGCTTGATGCGGAACTCCACGCTCGAGCCCGCCCCGGGCTTGCCGTGGAACTTTAATAGGCTACGAAGAAGGGGCGGGCCGTCGGCGAGGTTGAGGTGGTGGGGGCCGTCGTGCCCGACCAGGACGAATCCCTCGCGGAAATCGATGGGATGAAACTCCGCGAAGCTGCCGCCGATGCCCAGCCGGTCCTCGATGAGCATGGCGATGCAGGTTTTCAGGTCCGACTCGCCGCACATGGGGAAGCCCGCGGCCGTCAGCAGCGAATTGCCCACGATGAGATTGGACACCAGCCGGCGCATGGGGCTGTCCGGCTCCGCTTCGTAATAGTAGGCAAGCCCGTCCAACTCCTCTTCATCGACGAAGCGTTCGAGCGCCACGGCGACGCGAGCCGCCATATCGAGATCCTCGGCGGTCAGCTTGCGGGTGATGGGATCGGACTTGGGATCCGGGGTCTCGAAAATCTCCAGGATCTGCCGCTTCTTAGCTTCTGTATCGGCGTCGGAAACCAAGCGGAACTGCCGCATGAGGTCGTCGGGCTCGGTCTCCACGATGTGGCACCCGAAGGCCGCCGTCAGCGCGGTCGGATCGGTTTGCATATCCAGCATGTTTTCGAGCACGTGCCCGAAGTGGCCGATGCGCGCCCGCTTGAGGTCGTGCAAGACGCGCGCGATGCGGCACCAATCCGCGATCTCGGCGTCGGCTTCGGGATCGTCGTCGAGCGTTCCGAGGATAACCGGCGGCGGGCGCTTTCCCATGCGTATGGCGACGCCCGCGAACTCTGGCACCGCGCAGAAGTCGTCATTCGAGAGCTGCATGAAAGTGGAGGCGCGCGAATAGTCCAGGGCCTTCATGGGCTGTAGTGCGACCAGAACAATCGGCACATCGAGATCCCGGGCGATCACCCCAAAGGCCGCGGAGGTGGCGTAAGTCAACATATCGCAAAAGATCAGGTCCAGGGACGCGGCCTTCAGTTGACTGCGCAGAGAGTAGGCCGAGCGCGCATCGTCCGCGATGCCGAAATCGATCACCTGGCCGCCGTGGGCGCGGACCTTGTTCACGAAGAGCGCAAGCTTCCGCTTCATTTCATCCAACAACCCGTCAAACTGCGGCCAGTAGCTGTGGTGGCCGACACCGAAAACCCCAATCGTCGAGGCGAGAGGCTTGCGGCGCGGGATGGACGGAGTCGCCAAAAGTCCGGCGGCAGTGGTTTGCTTCATCGTGGAGCGTCTCATATCTACTCGTACCCTCCTCTTTAGAGCGCAGGCACGCGTTCGGCGGCGTGTGGGAGCTTGAAATCCAGAGGTTGAACCTTTCGCACCGTCACGAGTATAAGGGCAAACGCGATCAGGTACATGACGCCGCAGGCAATGAAGAGCGCGTGGTAGTTTCCGTGTTGCGCCAACCAGCCAATGGCCAAACTGGAGAGAATGCCGCCCAGGCCGCCGGCAGATCCGCAGAGGCCCACCACTGTCCCCACGCTCCGCGCAGGAAACAGATCGCTGGTCATGGTGATGTAATTCGTAATCCAAAATCCGTGAGCGAACATCAAGATGCTCATCAGGCAGATGGCAAGACGCGGGCCTTGCGCCAGCAGGGAGAAGATCGAGAAAGGCGTCAGCAAAGCGGCAAGGCCCATGACTGTTTTACGCGCCGTGTTGACCGCAACGCCCCTTTTCACCAACTGATCGGATACCCAGCCGCCCGCCAGTTGTGCCATGCCCAAGGTCAAAAATGGGATCCAGGTTAGCCTTCCGATCGTGGCCAGGGGAACGTGTTTCGCCTCGCTGAGAAACTGCGGGATCCAGAACATATAGAAGTAAAAAACCGGATCGAGCAGGAACCGTGCGATCATGAGTCCCCAGGTTTCCTTCCTGCGCAACAACGTTCCCAGGGGCAAAAGATCGGATCGCGACCGTGGCGGAAGGGCGCTCGGCGATAGAGATTCCCCGCCCTCGCTCGCGGTTATGTAATGAAGCTCCCGGGCGGAGAGAAAACGTGACCTCTCGGGAAGTGTGAAGAACACGGCCCAGATTAACAGCCAAACGAACCCGATAGCGCCGGCGACGAGGAACGCTCCTCTCCATCCGAAGATTGAATTCACCCACACAGTCAAGGGAGGAGCCACGACGGCGCCAAACGAAGCGCCCCCGATCGCGAGTCCGATGGCGGCTGACCTTTCCTTTTCGGGAAACCACTCGACCGCGCCCTTGGTTGCTCCCGGGAAACAGCCTCCCTCGCCGGCACCCAGGAAGAATAGCGCCAGCCCGAGCTGCCAAACATTGTAAACCAGGCTGTGTCCCAGGCTCGCCAGGGACCAAACCGTTACGGCAAGCGCCAATCCGATGCGCAGCCCGAGCCGGTCGATCAATCGGCCGCCCACCGTAAACATCACCGTGTAGCTCAGGATGAAGGCAAAGACTGCGCGCGAGTACAGCACGTCCGTGAGGCGGAGGTCGCGCATGATCGCGGGCGCCAGAATCGCTAGCACCTGACGATCAAAGAAGCTCAGCCCGGTGGCGATGAAGAGCAGAAAGGCAATCCACCATCGGAAGTGCGGGATCTTGATCATGTTCTGCCTGCTTTGAAAACCGCTGTCATTATGAGCGGAGCGAAGAATCCCGGTACTCTGTTGCCGCCGCGTACAACTGCGGAGATTCTTCGCTCCGCTCAGAATGACACGCCTTCATGGTTTCTGCGTGCCCGTGAGCCGACTCGCATGGGCGACTGCTCGAAAAATGATTCCCCTCCTCCGCAGGAGGAGGGGCAGGGGTGGTGGGCGCTTCGGTCAACCACCCCCAGCCCCTCCTTATCAGGGAGGGGAGTAGGGCGTCACAAACCCAAGTTTGTCTAGCCGCCGGAACGTATGCGGTGTCAAAACGCTCGAAACTTGGGTTTAGTGCACGCATTGAGAGCTCAATTTGGGTTCGTTTTGAGTTCGTTTTGAGTTCGTTTTCAAAATGCCTTGTTTGTTTTCAATAACATACTGGCTTCGATCGTATCATTTTTTGTTTTCTCGGACCTCGGTCTGCCCGAGTGCCGGGACTATTGTGCTTTTCCTCGCGGTCCGAAGCCTGTCCACGACAATGTGTCCACAAAATGACCACCACTGTAGGCTATCATACATCCCAAAGTTTGTCAAGCGAAAAATGCAAGTCATAAGAGCCGCGGAGGACTCCGCCGGCTGACGGAGTCCTCCGCGTCACCCCCTGCTGTGACAGCCTCAATAATGCGATTGACGGCAAGATAAGAATATGATATAATAGTGAAGAGCTGAATAGCTCGGCCCTGGTAATGGCCGGAGTGTAGGCAGCAAGTGTCACCGTCGCCGGACTCGGCAGCGAGAACTCTTGATTCAGAATGGCCGATTTCGCGGCGGCCAGTACACGCCGGATATTTCCGGGAAGAACGGTCCACACTAGACTCTGGCCCGTCGGCAACGGTTTGTTGTCAGTTTGAAAGGAGACTAACCAAATATGGAACAGCCGGATTACAAGCTCACTCAGGTGAGCGTCGTCATGCTGGGGGTTCACGATGTGACGCGCTCGTTGGCCTTCTATCGCGACAAGCTGGGCCTGAAGGTTCAGCGCGAGATCCCGGGCTTCGCGTTTCTGAACGGCGGCACGGTCACCCTATGCCTTAGCGAGCCTGCTGCCAAGATCCGTGGCCAGGTTGTCGGCGCGGGCGAGATCGTTTTCTCGGTTGAGGACGTAACCGTCGCTTATCAAGCGCTGCGAGGGAAAGGAGTCCAGTTCACTCAGGAACCACGAAGCGTCACGCCCACCGCGAGGATCGCGAACTTCGACGACCCTGACGGTAACCACCTCTGCATCGCTGGGCCTTGACCCAAAGGGAAATATCAAGGAGAGACAGTGTCAGGTACGTTTCTCGCGATTATAGTCGCGGCCAGCCGCCCTGATTCGATCCCTTGACTCCCTGCCGCCTGGTCGGCTCATACTACTGGTTGTATGAATCCCGGCGAGGTCATGTTGCGCGCTACAACGTCCCTGGTGATAGCATCTTTGTTCCTCTGGCCTGCGAATGCCCCGGCGCAGTCGGCCGATAAAGAGCCTGCCGCAACCCTCGAGCTTGGGGCGGCTCCCCAGCGCGGCCTCACAGGTGGCGGATGGAGTTTCGGCCCCACGGTCGCGGTGGAAGTCGAGCCGATCCGGAACTGGCTGGAACTTGAGGCCGGTGTAACGCCGTTTTTCGCTCGCCACTCAACGGAATGGGACACTGACCTTCTCTTCAAGAAACCTTGGACTCTATCGCGCACAGCAGAGTTTATGCTCGGCGCCGGTCCCGAATGGATTCATACCAGCCGCAATAACGTGGCAAGCAATTCGGTGGGCGGTGAAGTCGCTTTGGATTTTATGTTTTGGCCGAAGGGGAAGCATAGATTCGGTTGGTACGTCGAGCCGTCTTACGACTACGATTTTGGGAGAGGGCACGAACAATCGGTCAGCGTAAGCGGCGGCCTGCTGATTGCAATTCCCTGAACGCGACGCCTGAGACCTGCCGCGCTTGTCGAACGTCCGTGGCTGGCGCAGAGCGAAGCTCTGCGGTTTCGAGGCATGGCAACTCGCCGAGACGCAGAGCTAGCGCTCTGCGCCAGCCACGAAATGTGGTAGAATGCGCACGTTAGCACTACCTTGTCCCAAGGTGGCCCGCCATGTCGATCCAGCCCCAACGTGCAATCTTACTTTTCAGTCTGTTTTTAATTAGTTGCCTGTTATCGCACCCACAGCTTCGCACCGGGGTAACGAATCGTCCTCCAGATTATGACTCCCTCGGCGGTTTCCCGTCTGCCCTGGAAAGGGTATCAGAGGCAGCACAGGCGGCGCCCCAGTCGGAGCTACCCTCTTCCGGCGTTGGCTGCTCATCAGTTGCTGACGCCGGGGAGCCACGCCCGATGCGAATCCTGTTCCATGGCTATGTGGACGGACAATGGCGAACATATCTAGGCATGGTGAGTTCGCAGGGGCTTTCGGCTGTCACCGATTTGACACCATCGTACGGAACCACAGAACTCTCTCATGACGGAGAATCCGTCGCCTATGTCACTTGTGGCGTTCCCGACCCGGCGATTTACATCCTCGGTCTTACGACATCTGAAAGGTGGAAGGTGATTCCTCTTGGCCGGGTCGCGTATTGTCCGTCGGTCCGGTGGTCGTTTGACGACCGCATGCTGTCGTACGAAAGCACCACGGACTACGCCTTACATATCGTCTCCGTTGATGGATCCAACCATATTCGGTTACCCGCCACGGTCAGAGTAGGGTGGCATTCCTGGTCTCCCAGCGGAAAAGAGATTGTATTTGAGACCGGACACGGGGGTTTGAGATCACTGCGGATAATGGACCTCCATGGCAACGTCAGAGAGCTGACACATCTCGGGGACTTTAACAATTGCGAGACTTGGGCGCCCGACTGGTCTCCGGATGGTACACGAATTTCGTTCGAATCATGTGGCCGTGTATTTACGGTATCTCCGCAGGGCGCCGATGTCCAGCAGTTAGCCTCTGGTGCCTCTGGTGCCTACAGTCCGAGATGGTCGGCGGACGGGCAGTGGATTTTCTTCCTATCCAAATCTGTACTGATGCGGGTAAGGAGAGACGGCCAGTGTTTGTCGAGGGTTGCTGACCTGCCGCCACCTTACTCGGGCAGCAGCCCATTCTCTTTGGGGATGCTGCAATAATGCCTCGGGCAGTGCACAGGTTGGCGCAGACCTCTGTCCTTGGAGGTCTGCGATTTCGCGAAGCGAAACGGTTGTATGCGATGGCCGGTGCACAACCACGGTTCGCGGCCGCGAACCTCGCAGACATCAAAACCGGATGTCTGCGGCAGCCGCCGACTGCTAGTGTTTTCCCCGAGCACGCAACAATGAACCCACCGCGAAATGCGGCGAGACCTATTTTTCAGCATTACGCTACATCTTTATACTACAATCGGAAACATTTCTTAGGTCCTCGGGGAGTCTGAAAATGAGGAAGAATACTTTTTGGTGGTTGATTGGGGCAGTGGGCGCCATGCTGGGGTCAATCTCGGTCATTCTTGCGCAAGCCGGTGATGCAACGCCCGCCTACCTTGATCCGAAACGGCCAATCGAGGAACGTGTTGATGATCTCATCAGCCGGATGACGCTGAAGGAAAAAGTCGGACAGCTTAATTTGCCCTGCGTCTATGTCGATGAGCTGGGAACGACCATCCCGGCGAAGCAAGAGGCGTGCAAGCGATTCACCGCAGGAACGTACACTCAGGAAATCGGCCCGGCGTGCGGTTTTTTTACGCTCGCCAACGAGATTCTCAAGGAAGGCCCCCGCCAGCAGGCGGAATACTTCAACGAACTGCAGAAGATTGCGCTCACCCAGACGCGCCTGAAGATTCCCGTAATGCAAGACGAGGAGGGCACGCACGGCGCGATGTGCCCCGGTGGCACGGTCTTCCCGGAGGGCCTGGCGGTGGGCAGTTCGTTCGACCTGGATCTGGTCAAGTCGATTTACGCCACGGCGGCGGCGGAAGCGCGAGCGGTTGGAATCCACATGCTTTCGACGCTGGTGATGGAAGTGGATCGCGATCCGCGCATGGGCCGGAACGAGGAAGCGTATACCGAAGACCCCTACCTCTACATGCGCATCGGCGAGACCATTGTGCGGGCGACCCAGGGCTACGACATCTCCGCTCCCGACAAGGTCATCGCCGTGCTGACGGATTTCCCCACCCAGAGCGAACCCGCCAGCGGCCTCGAGCGGGGTGCGATCGAGGTGTCGGATCGTTCCTTGCGCGAGAACTTCATGCCTCCCTGGATCGGGGCGATCACCAAAGCCGGAGGTTTAGGCGTGATGGCGGGTTATCCGGAGGTTGAAGATGTGCCGTCGCACGCTTCGGTGAAATGGATGAACGACGTCTTGCGGCAGGAAATTGGTTTCAAAGGAGTGGTGGAGAGCGAGGGCCACGGCTTCCGGACTATGCAATATGAGCATATCGTGCCCACCCAAAAGGAAGCGGGGCTGTTGGGGCTGATGGCCGGAGTCGACCTGAATATCACTTACGAACCCGCCTACATGGGGCCGCTAGTCGAGAGCGTGGAAGAGGGTCGAGTCCCCATGGCGCTGGTGGATCGCGCTCTGCGCAGGGTTCTGGAACTGAAGTTCCGCCTGGGACTATTCGAGAATCCCTATGTTGATGCCGACCGTGCCGTCCGGGTGGTTCATTCGCGGGCGAACCAGGAACTGGCTCTGCGCGCCGGCCGCGAAGGGATGGTGCTGCTTAAGAACGAGAAAAGCCTCTTACCCCTCCGGAAGGATTTGAAATCGGTGGCAGTGATTGGCCCCAACGCCGACGACGCGATGAACCAACTGGGCGACTACTCGCCGAAGGGGATTTTGCAGCACGTGACGACCGTGATCGAGGGGATCAAGGCCGTGGTCTCGCCCCAAACCAAAGTCAGCATGGTGCGGGGCTGCGATATTACCGATCCGGACAAGAGCGGGTTTGCGGAAGCCGTGAAGGCCGCTAAAGGCGCCGCCGTCGCCATTGTGGTGGTGGGCGAGAGGCAGCACCAGACGAACGGGCGCGACCTGCGCGGCCGGCCCACCGACGGAGAGGGGCACGACGTGGCCAGCCTGGACCTGACGGGAGTGCAGGAGGAGCTGATTCAGGCGGTTTTCGAGACAGGGACTCCCACTGTCGTGGTGCTCATCAACGGCCGGCCACTCTCGACGCGGTGGACCTCGGAGCACGTGCCAGCCCTGGTGGAAGCGTGGGAGCCCGGCGAGCGAGGGGGCGAAGCGGTGGCCGACGTGCTCTTCGGAAACTACAATCCCTCCGGACGCCTGCCCATCTCGGTGCCCCGGCATTCGGGACAGTTGCCTGTCTACTACAATTACAAACCTTCCAAGGCTTACATGATTATGAAAGATGGTTACCCGCTGGGGCCCGGTTACGCGGACATGCCCGCGACTCCGCTTTATTCATTCGGTTACGGGCTGAGTTATACCCATTTTGAGTATAGCAATCTGCGCATTGCGCCGGCGGAGATCCATCCGGGCGGCGAAGTTCACATATCTGTTGATGTGAAAAACACCGGCGAGCGGGCAGGTGTGGAGACCGTGCAGCTTTATATTCATGAGAACTACGCGCCGGTCGCTACCCCCGTGAAGCAGCTTCGAGGCTTTGCACGCGTGGCCCTGAATCCTGGAGAAACCAAAACCGTGAGCCTGAATCTCATTCCCGAAGATCTTCAATTGCTGGATGTCGACATGCGCTGGCGGGTGGTGCCGGGTGATTTTGAGATTATGGTGGGGAAGTCGTCGGCGGATATCAATCTCCAGGGAGTACTGAGGGTGATGCCGTAGCGAGTCTTCGTAGGCCTTTGGCCCGCCCGAGGCAATGAAAGACCAGGGTTATCGCCCTCTTGAAAGCAGTGGTGGTGATTCGACGTCTTTTAGGTGGGGAGAACGTGTTGGTGGCGGCAGAGCCGCTCTTCCTGCCACGTCGGCTGGGGCGGAGATGTTGGAGTTGCGGGGGGAAAGCAAGGACCTTCCGCAAGTCAGGTTGCAGATCTGCCGGGCCAACTTAGTGTCGAACCTCCAGCAACTCAACCCTGTTATCCACCGGAAGCTGGACCTGGATGCCGGTCCGGAACTGCTCACCTGTGAAGTTGCCGACTGATTTGCCGGTCATCACGGAGCGAACGCGATAGGTTCCATCCGGGAAGGTCGGGAGCTTTACTTCAACCCGGTCCAGGCTGGATTCGTTCTTGAAGAGCGCGATCATTCCTTCGCCTTGGCGGCTCAGGCGCGCGAAGCCATCCCACGTTGACGCCCCGGGTTGAGCCCAATTGCCGAGCGGGGAAAAGCCCTCTTGGATCGGAACCTCCTTACGAAGTGATTTGAACCAGCGAATCTTCTCGCCGTACCAATCCTGCTCTGCGGGCGTCAGCTTCCTCAGGTCGCCGAGGAAAAGCGGGCCCGAACCCATGGCAGTTGCCAGGCGCTCCTCGATGGGGTGCACGTCGGCATGCAGATTCCCGATCAGCATGGTTTCAGCAGGTATGGCGAGCGAGCGGAGATAGAGCAACGTCCGTGCCTGTCGCGGGCCCGCCGCATCCGCCGCGCCGTCGTCCACGTTGCTGAGCCAGTCCAAATCTCCGGCGCCCAGCAAGCCATAATCGATAATGTGCTTCTGCCCCCAGAGTTCGAAGGTGAGGTCCAGCAAGACGTCCGGGTGATCATGGTAGATCCGGCCAGTCACGTACTGGATACCCTCGTAGATCCGGTCTAGAGATTCAGCCCAGGTGTGATGGTCGTGACCCTGGGCGTAACAGCCGGGCGACTCGCCGTAGGCGTTGAACACCGTCGTCAGGTCCACCTTGACATACTTCAGATGATAGCGGCCGATCAAGTCGCTGATTCGCCTGGCGGCGACCTCCCGGTACGGTGTGGCGAGGCACATCACGGCCTGCGCGCCGGCCATAGTACCGGTAGTCTTGGGGCGCCCATGAATGTCCTTGCACACCCACTCCGGATGCTGGCGATAAACTTCGGTGTTCGGACTGACGGCGGCGAGCGGCACCCACAGTCCCAAGCGCATTCCTTGCTTTTCAACCGCCGCCTGGATTTCGTCCAGACCGTTCTCAAAGAGCTTGCGATTGATGGCGTTGTCGCCGTAGTCGGCTTGCCATCCATCGTCGATCGTGAACACGTCCAGACCCATACGCCCGGCGGCGGCGATCAGATCCATGGTGATGGATTTTGTGATGCCGCGCTCGAAAGGCTCCCAGGTGTTGTAAATCCACGGTGGCTGATAATCTGCGCCCTTCTTCATTAAGATTTGAGACGTGTAGGACGGCATCACCCATCGCGGGTCGGCCATTCCCCGGCCATCCACGAAAAACGCCATCGAGCTCTTGGCGCTGGTGAATGTCTCACCGGGCTGCAAGCTACGCTCAAAGGGGAAAAGGTCGGTGTCATACATGACCTCGACGCCCTCCCCCCAGCCGGAGAGTTCCGTGCGTTTCAGGTAGCCGGGAGCTTCGTTCATCGCAATGAAGCCTTCTCCGGTTTTTGAATTCCTTTCGAGCACGGCGGTGTCATCAACCCTTCCCGTGAAGAAGATTTCCCGCGGCTGGCTGCCGTAGAACGCCGAAGCTTGCAGCACGCTCGCCGGCCCGGGGGCTATGTTCACCGCTTCGAAGCTTAAATGTGAAAGCGTAATGTCCTTCTCGCCATGGTTGGTGATGGCAATCCATTTACGCACCACGGGATGTCCTTCATAAACCGCATAAAAGACTGAGACCTCGATGGGCTTTGCCTTTGCCCTCAGCTTGATGATCAGGAGTTTTCCCGAGGGTGCGAGGCCCAGGGTCTCCGCGCCCACGAACTGCCAGGCCGGTCCGTTGGAACCGGCAAAGGAATCTCCGTCCGCCTCGAAGGAGAACTCGCTGCCCCCATATCGACGCGCCCCAGCCGGACTCGTGAAATCGGTGCCTGTCACGATGTGGCGCCAGCTAACGGTTTCGAGACCGTGCTGCGACTCAAAACGCACGTCCCGCTCCACGAGGGCGTTCCCGATCGTCCAACTCTTTCCGTCAGCGCCGGTCCGCACACGCACCGAATCGGACTGGGCATTCGCAGAAACAGTAAAGAACAAAACTGAAAGCAGCACTGAGATGGTCTTCATGGAATCGCCGAACGCTCCTTTTGGTATGACGCGTTTTCTCATCAGGGGAGCGAAACACGCGGGCTCTGAACCTGGAGTATGAAAGCTTCCGCGCGTTTATAGCCGCAGTCGATCCCCCGAAACAGGGCAACCTGGTCCTGCAGCGCATAGTACCTGCCAGGTGTTTGCGAGGCGTGCGCGTAGCACGCAGCGCGTTTAACGGGTTCCGTCCCGGTTATATCCACGTATTCGGTGGGCGAAAACTGCAGCGTGTCTTCCCCATCTGAAACCTCGTAGTAGTAGAGCGCGAATTTCCTGCCCATCTCGAGCCACGCGTCGAATGCCAGGGCTGAGACTGCGCGATGGTCGCGGTGGTGATCGATGGGCCATTGCGTAAAGAAAATATCGGGGCGCTCGTTTTCGACAATCTTCCGGAAATCATCAAAGTGGGCGGCATCCAGGATGGCATGGCCGTTGGCCTGTCCAGCGAAGACCGCGCGCGCCTTGAGTATCTCGGCGGCCTTAGCGGCTTCCGCAACGCGCACGTTGGCGGGTGCGCCGCCCTTTTCTTTCGGCCACTGACCATTGTTCAGATGGAGAAGGACAACGTCGTGGCCCTGTGCGGTGAAGCGAGCGATGGCGCCGCCGCAGCCGTATTCGGCGTCGCCGGGATGTCCTCCCGCAACGATGACTTTGAGTTTCTTCGGCTGCGAATCGGAATTCGCTCGGCTGGCAGCGTTCGCCATTGAGGAGCCGAGAACGTATCCTGCTCCCACTTGGCCTGCACGCGCCAGCGCTGCTCGTCGGGTAAGAAATCCCATCTTCAGACCTCCTGGAGAAGTCTCACAGTTTTTCGAGCACCAAGACCCAGTCGGCGGCATTCTTGCTATTCGCGCCGGGAGCGGTGAAGGTGTGCGAACCTGAGTTGGCTATTCTGCCGACGGTCTTGTAGGTACCGTCTGTGGGATCGTACCAACGCGCCAGGGAACTCCCTGACCCTGCTCCCATCTTCGACATGTTGACGGTGAGTTGAAACCTGTCGCCACTTTCGCCGGGATAATAGCATATGCCCAAGGAGCCATCGTTCGTGATGGCGGCGGAGACGTAGGTGTAATCGTCCTTCCCAGGCGTTCCGTGCTGGCTCGAGAGGAACGAATGCGACCAGTCGGGTATCAGATCGTACCAATTGCGACTTTTGAAGAAAGCCGTGCAATATTGGGCCTGCTCGACGCCCGGCGTTTTCCCTAGCCATCGCATTGGGTCCTCGGTACAGTCCGGAGAGCCCAGGATGCCGAACCCAGAACCGCCGTTCAGTACCGTTGCCCAAACTTCTTCCCTCAGTGTCTCGGGTGGTGTGAGAATATGCTTCGGATTCCCGGCCTCGACGTGTTCGTACATGGTCTCGAATATGCACGTCGGCATCACCGGGTCGAGCATATGGTAGTGATACCACGTCGCCCACTGCGGAGCGTGGTATTCATACCACGCGTTCAAATTGACCCAACGGTGGCCGGCATCGTAAAACTTGCGAGGTCCTGTCGCATCGCTGCTCCAGTCCGGTGGTCCGCCAATCCAGTCGATGGTTATCAGCCGATCCGGCATGTATTTCGTAAGACCGCTCACGAGGCTGTCGACCTGCGGCGAAACCAATCTGTCATTGCCCAACGCAAAGTTAAGATGGGAGTAGTTCTTGTAACGACTGCCCCAGAATTCGCCCCATTGACGCATTTCGTCAGTTGAATGTTGGGAAGGATCAAAGCCCCCCGGCCCAGGTTCGTACCCGGAACTCATCGGATCAAGGAACAGATAGATGCCGTGCTTTGCCGCAGACTGGACCATGGCGTCAACCGAGGCCACGAAGGCGGGATTCAGATTCTGCGGGTTCCAACTCGTGCCGCTGAGCAGCATGGAATTCCCCCGCGCATCGGTTGGATTCGTCAAAGCTTGCTTTCCTGCCGAGTCAAAGCTATTGATCACCACCCAGGCAAAATTGAAGAGCCGCTTCCGCCGGTCCGCGAAATAGGCGTCCATTTGTTCAGGCGTGCTCCAATGAAGGATGCTCTGCGGGCAGACTCCAGCGACGAAAAACGGCACTCCGTTTTCATCCTCGATCAGATGGGGATTGCGGGCTCGAGTTCGAAGCCTGGGCAACCCCGGGATCGCTGCTGTGGCGCCCGACCCGCCGCTGCCCACACCCGTTCCGGGCCGCTCCCCGATCTTCGTCCGCTCAGACGCACGAGGGGCGCGCAGGCCGGGAGCGGCCAGCCATCCCAGCGCGGCAATCGCGACGGCAATTGAGAATTTACTTGTCCATCGGCTGATACGACCTTGTCTTTGCATAGATTCTCCGTGTTACAAGGCCCCTGCGCTTCCGGCAAACGAGTTCGGCGATCCGGCACAGGATTTTGTGCTGTGAGGGGTACGCGACTTCGCAAGACGATCCTGCACGAACCAACGTGCTCTAGGTCCTATATTCGTGCGCGGTGCGAATCGCGGTCCTTAGATTCTCGATCGGCGTCTTCGCGCTTACCGTACAATCGGCGCCCAGAATCACATTCGCCGGAGCGTCCTTGAGCACCTCCAGCGCAGCTTTCCTCACTTCCTCCGGGCTGCCGGTGCTCACCACGCCAAGCCGATTGAGCCCGCCCATGACCGGCCGTTTGAAGATTTCAGCCGCCTGGCGCAGTGAAAATGGCTTGCCGTCCGCCGAAAGCGGGACGTTCACGACTTGCCCCGGATAGTCATGAAAGCGCGGAACGAAATCTCCGTAGGAACCTTCATAGTCGCAGATGTGCATGATGTTATACGAGGTCAACTGCAAGACCTCTTTGTACAGCAGCAGGTCGTAGTCTTTAACCGTCCGATTGAAGAGCCCGCGGTCGGCAATATGGTTGGTCTCGCCGCCCTGTGTGCACATGTAGAACCCATCCACCCCAGCACGGGAGGCGGCCTGCACGAAGTGAACGAGTGAGAGAGTGATGTTCTCCATTCCTCGACACACGGAATCGGCATCCTGCTCGACGTGTTCGAGCAGCAGTTTCACCGGCACCGCCTGCTTGGCCATCTGGTACGGCGAGTACAACGTCTGGATGATCAGCGCCTCGGGCTTGGCCTCACGGATCAGGCTCTTCAACAGATAAAGGGAGGGCTCGAACCACTTTTCAGGAAGGACCGGTATCGTGGCCCAGTCCCGCGGTGTTTGGACTTGAGGGGCGGGCGGAAGGGTCTGTTCGTCGAATTGGATTTTGACGAAATCCATGCCGGTGGCGCGGAAATAATCGAGATGCGCCTTCACAGCGGCATCGCCACGCACCCCAAAGTGCATGAAGAAACCGGCCGGCACATAATCCGGCTGGGAGTCCATATTCAGAACTTCCAGCATGAGATTCCGCTTCGATTTGGCACGCTTTGCGGACTGAGTGCGAGCCGCCTGGATGCCCAGGCTGCCGCCGGCGGACGGCGCCTGCTGAGGCACGGCGATCTTGGTCCCGACCCATGACCCGAGCCAGGCCAATGCCGTCCGCTTGATAAGCTTCCTTCTGCTGGCTGCAATCATGAGACGATCTCCATTCCCATTGGTTGATATCATAGCTTACGCCCAGTTGGTACCGGCGCGGCTGTCCCGGCCACAAACTCCACCCGCCCAATGTGACCAAGCCCGGACACAGGGCGCCACTTTGGCTTCGGGCTGACTCGGAACGACCTTGGGATTATACCCCTGATCAGAGAGGCTTCCTCTTTCTATGGGTAAAGGGGGTCCGTCCACCGCCGGCGTAGAGGCGCTCGGCGGCATCCTGCTGCCTGACCTTGCGTTTTTTGATTCCTATCCCCGATAATACAACCTTGACTGCAACAGGCCGGTAGGGAGTGTCCTATTTTAACCGGCAGCGCCGACCTTTAGATAGGGAGATGCTGGTCTAAAGGCCAGTGCTACGCCGAAACTAGGACACTACCGGCCGGCAATAGCTCTTGCCAGAGCGAGTTAATTCACGGTATGTTCGCAAGTTTGGAAGATAGGGGGAAATGCCGTCCTAGGCGGGAAAACCCCGGGGAAGCGTTTGTCATCTCAGGGAAGAGTTGCACGTGGACAGATCGGGGAGTGGGCGGTTTGTAGGGTCATCAGTCAGCCTACGGAGGGCAAGCCGGGAACAATGATCCGAATTGCCCTAGCACGCCTCGCCAGTTCGTATTTGGATTCAATATCATTGGTCTAATCAGCGCGCAATGTTCTCGAGTCGCCTTATAGGGGGCATCAGAGGGGGAGGAAGTCGAGACGGAATGGTCAAATGGACTGGCACAATGTCGCTGATGGCTGTACTGGCCATGGCGTTTCTGACCTCCTGTGGATCGTCGAAACCGAAGGTAACGATTCCCACAGGATCGCTGACGACCCTGGTGGGGGACCTTCCCGGGCCTTGTGACGCCGTGTCATTCCCTTTCAATATCACCGACCTCGTTTTCACCGGACCATCTGCTAATGGCGAAACCTCCATTGCGACCGTTCCTATCAACGCGGCCTCCGTTTCTGAGCCGGAAATCAGAATCAACCTGACTTGCTTAAGGGACTTTACGACCCCGCTCTCCATAGGCACGGCCGGCGTGGGAACGTATAACCTGGCTCAAATCTATCTCAGTGAGCCTTCTGTAATCTTCTACGATCCGACGATTCTTCCGCCGAATTTACCTATTAATACGGCGGAACTTACCATGCAGCCGTTGCGTCTCTACCAGTTACCCGTCAATCCGCCCTTGGTCGTCGCCAAAAGCGCTCCCAGCGTTATTCAGATCGATTTTGATATGCTGCACATGATTCAGAGAATCACGACGGATCCGGCGAACCTGAAGACCCAGGTCAGTGCGACCCCCCTGATCACGTTTACGCCGATTACGGCAATAGGAAGCCAGGGTCAGGGGTTTGGCGAACTCGACGATTTGGTGGGTTTTGTGCGCTCGGTGACGATTCCCCCTCCGGTGCCGCTCACTCAGTATAACGGTAGCTTCACCCTGCAACTGCTTTCTGCTTCCATCAGTTCACCGCCGCAGGCCACGATTTATCTCAACGGGTCGACCCAGCTTTATGGCTTTTCCAACCTCAATGAACTGTACACCGATAGTTTTATGGAAGTGGATGCTTACATCGACGACGTCGGAAATTTCGTAGCGACCTCAGTGGAAGACGAATACGCGGAAGTCATTCCCCCATTGGCAAGCAAAGAGCCTGCAACGCTGGCTATTATCGGGCCGGTCACATCGCTGACCCGCGATGCCCGCGGGAATGTAACGAGCTTCAACCTGTGGGCGCGCGATGTCGAGCCGAACGACGCGAGCGTCATTTCCCTCGATTCCATACCGGTTGTTAACGTGTCGTCTTCGACGATCTATCAGTATTCGTCCCGGCAGGTCAATTTTGCCAGCCTGCCTTTTGGTCCCAGCAACATCAACGTGGGGCAGGACGTGATTGTCCACGGGCAAATCACGGTGCCCACGACATCGAGTGGCTCCGGTGCGCCGGCTCTGCCCACAATCGTCACCGCTTACAAGGTTTACGACAAGTTGCAGTCCATTCAGGGGAACTCCTCGGCGTTGCTCCAGGTTGCAGATGACGATAAGACGGGAGCATTTACGTTCACCCCCTGCGGCGTCATGTTTCAGAACACGCCGACCATCGTTCTCACCAACGGCCAAACCAATTTCGTCAACCTCAGCGGTTTGTCTTCACTGACTGGGGGAGGCGGAACTCCCACGCTCTTGGTCAAGGGCCTGCCATTCTACGAGGGGCAAGCGCAGACAATCGCCGGCGTGCCTGTGCCGGCGGGTACGATGGTCATCCTCGCTAAACAAGTTCACCGGCTTTAAAAGCAGCGCCGACACCCATATCGCGAGTCGCGCTGGCCGGTCCTCTCAGAGGGCCGGAAGGCCCGGAAGTTTCCCTCTTTTTCCCTTTTTATTCGGCAAGCGCGTGAACTTCAGGTCTTTCCCTGCGAGGGATTTGGTGAGGAGGATGATCTGCCCGGCGTGATGGGAAAAATGCTCAGCAACATGGAAGACTGCGCGCAGCCCGGTAACGCGAAAACCCTGGATAGAATAAGTCTTGGCGAGAGCCTCATCGTCCAGCTTATCCGTCACCCGCACGGCATCGTTGACTGCCCGGCGTAGACGAGCGATGAGAGCACGAGACAAAATGGGACCGGTTTCGGCAAACTCCAAGTCGCGCTTGCGCCGGTCGGGCGTGCCGCCTAAGCCCGAAACGACCCATTGCCTGACGTTTCCCTCCAGGTGCAAAACCAGGTTGCCCACGCTGTTCGAGGCGGGATTGGGACGCCACCAGGTTTGTTCCGCGGAAAGCTCGCGCAGACAGGCTGCAATGCGTGGCAGATAAACTTGTGCGAGCAGGTGGCGGGCCTGAGCCAAAAACGCTCGCGTAAGGTTTGAGGGTTTCATTTTCCTCTCTTCCCGCGCCTTCGAATACTCTCCCGCAGCCCTGCCTTCCACGCCTTGTCTTCCCAGTAGGTGAGCCAGAGGTAAAAGGTGGCGTAACTCCGCCATCCGGACCAGCGCGCGGCCAGTTGCTCGACGCGAGCGGGAGAAGGCTGTTTGCGCAGACCATAGAGTTCACGGACCACCTTCCGCAAGCCCACGTCGGCGGCAGGCAGGCAATCAAGATGCCCGAGCGCTCGCAGGCCCACGTAGTGGGCAGTCCAAGGGCCCACCCCTTTCTGCTCCATGAGGCGGGCATGAGCCAACCCGGCCTCGAGTCCACGCACGCCCTCCAAGTCAAAACTTCCGTCCAGGGTGGCGCGCGAGATGGCGATGATGTAGCGAGCCTTGGGGCCGGAAATCTTCAGGCGGCGTAATTCCCGTGGCGTCACGATTGCCAGCGCGGCAGGCTCGGGAAAGGCATTGTAGCGGCGACCCTCGAATTCCACGCTTCCGCCATAGGTGTCAATCAAGGCCTTCTTCACCTGGTGTGCAAAGCTGAGATTCACCTGCTGTTCGAGGATGGCGGAGATCACGGTCTCGAAGACCGTAGGTGCCTGGGGGATGCGCATGCCGCGGAAGTGCGCGCAAAGACGGTCCAGCACGGGATCAGCCTTAGCCATTGCGTAGAAGGGGGAGAGGTCGAGTTGGGTAGAGAACTGGCGCTCAACCTGGGTCACCACGGAACGCCTGACGGTCTCTTCCGCCGCCCCGGCCAGTACGCGTACGCGCAGTGCAGGTTTGCCGGAGTCAGTTTCCTCGCGCACTCCGTAGAGCGCCAATTGCCCGCCAATGTCCGCAACCCGGCGGTATTCTTCGTCCTCGAAATAATCCAGCAAAGGAGGGAAGCGCCGCCGGCTTAAGAGTTCGGGCGGGCTGAGGATGAAACGCAGCGTGCGGGAAAAACTGAAGGGCTCGCGCGGCCTTACCAGCATAAATGCTATTGTGCCCCAGCCAGGCCAGGGGGTGCAAGATCGCCCTTGGACGGCAGCAGCAAAACTCGCGCCGGAGGGGCCTTCGGAACGGAAGCAGACTTGGCGCGGTCAGCATGCTAAGCTGTTCGAGAGGTGAAATGGTAATGGCGAAGCTTAAGGAACGGTTCGTAGTGGACGAGCAGGGAAACCGAATCAGCGTTGTCTTGGATATAGCCGACTACCAGGCACTTCTCGACCGGTTGGAAGAACTTGAGTGTATCCGTGAGTACGATGCCGCGAAGGGATCACAGGATCACGCGATCCCGTTTGAGAAGGCAGTTGGTGAAATTGAAATGGATCGCAAGTGACGTACACTCTCAGGTCACATCCACAATCTTCACCCCATTGATCACCACTGGGGTTTTAGGCCGATCATTCCGCTCGCGCGCCACCGCGCCGATTTTTCCCACGATGTCCTGGCCCTTCACGACCTGACCGAAGATGGTGTGGCGGTTGTTCAGCCAACTTGTGGGCGCGAGCGTTATAAAGAACTGGCTGCCGTTTGTACCGGGGCCGGCGTTGGCCATGGCAAGCTTGCCTGCCTTGTCGAACCCTACCCCTTTGGCGAATTCGTCTTTGAATTGATACCCGGGTCCGCCCGTGCCGGTGCCGAGCGGACAGCCGCCTTGAATCATGAAATCGGGAATGACGCGGTGGAAGATCAGCCCGTCGTAAAAGGGCCGCCGAGCACGCTGGCGAGTCTTCGGATCAGTAAACTCCTTCGTTCCTGTCGCCAAGCCAACAAAATTCTCCACAGTCTGCGGAGCGTGTTGCGGGAATAACTCGCAGGTTATTTCTCCAAGGCTGGTCTCCAAGATGGCGTACTTGCCGGGTTTTAGGTCAGGCATGGGAACTCCTTGCAAAAACAGAAACTAGAAATTCGAAACTAGAAAACAGGGCTGAAATCCACCTCGGGCCCGGTGAGACGGCGTCGAAAAGAGATGACGCGCCGCCCCCGGGATCCAATTAGAACTATAGCGGGTCTCTGAATGTCCGCGCCACTTTTTTCTCACCGGGTAACTGGCAGGGTTTATGATAGAAGCAGGGCCTTGGAGGATGCACTGTGACAGAGAAGAATAGGCAGGACCCGTTCGGGGCGCGAGCCGTGCTCAACACGGGCGGCGGCAGCGCGGTTATTTATCGTCTGGAAAGTCTGGAAAAGCGCGGACTGGGCGGCATTTCGCGGTTGCCGTTTTCGATCAAGGTGTTGCTCGAATCGGTCCTGCGCCATTGTGATGGAGCGCTGATTACCGAGCAGGACGTTGCCGCGCTGGCCGCATGGAATGCCAAGAGTCCCGCCGCGCGCGAAGTGCCTTTCAAGCCGGCGCGCGTCATCCTCCAGGATTTCACGGGGGTGCCTGCGATTGTGGACCTGGCCGCACTGCGCTCGGCCATGCAGCGCTTGGGGGGAGACCCGGCCAAGATCAACCCTTCGGTGCCGGTCGACCTGGTGATCGACCACTCCGTGCAAGTGGATTTTTTCGGCAACCCTGAGGCTCTGGAGCGCAACGCGGACATCGAATTTCACCGCAATCGCGAGCGCTACGAATTCCTGCGCTGGGGGCAGAAAGCTTTTGATAACTTCCGGGTTGTTCCCCCCGCCACCGGAATCGTGCATCAGGTGAACCTGGAGTTTCTGGCGAAGGTAGTGCTCGAACACCGGCACGGGCACGACGTGGTCTGGCTTCCCGACACCCTGGTGGGCACGGATTCCCACACCACCATGATTAACGGGCTGGGGGTGCTGGGTTGGGGAGTGGGCGGCATCGAGGCCGAGGCGGCGATGTTGGGCCAGCCTTACTACTTCCTTACTCCGAAGGTGGTAGGCTTCAAGATGCAAGGCAGGGTGCGCGAGGGCGTCACGGCCACCGATCTTGTGCTCACTGTAACCGAGATGCTGAGGAAGCACGGGGTGGTGGACAAGTTCGTCGAGTTCTATGGCGGCGGCCTCCGACAAATGACGCTTGCAGACCGCGCCACCGTGGCCAACATGGCGCCTGAATACGGGGCCACGATGGGATTCTTCCCTGTGGATGAGGAGACGCTGCATTACCTGCGGCAGACGGGCCGCAGCGAAGCGGAAGTCGAGCGGGTGGAGCGCTACTGCAAAGAGCAGGGAATCTTCTGGAGTCACGAAATTCCCGACCCTGAGTACAGCGAGACACTTGAACTCGATCTCGAAGCTGTGATGCCGAGTCTTGCGGGGCCCAAGCGCCCGCAGGACCGCGTGGCGCTTTCGGCCATGAAAGGCGCCTTCCGCAAGGCGCTGGCCGCGCCCGTGAAAGAGCGCGGCTTCGGCCTCTCGCCGCAAGCCAGCGAGCAGGTTGCTACGGTGGGATTCAATGGGAACCAAGCCACTCTAAAACATGGGTCGGTCCTGATCGCCGCCATCACCTCCTGCACCAACACGTCGAATCCTTCCGTCATGCTGGGCGCAGGGTTGTTGGCGAAGAAGGCTGCGGATCGCGGGTTGCGAGTCCCGCTTCACGTCAAGACCAGCCTGGCGCCGGGCTCCAAGGTGGTGACCGAATACTTGAAGGCAGCGGGATTGATTGAGCCGCTGGCGGCGCTCCATTTCGATCTGGTGGGCTACGGTTGTACCACCTGCATTGGCAACAGCGGCCCGCTGCTCCCCGAAGTGGCCAAGGCGGTCACCGAGCACCAACTGGTGGCGGCGGCGGTGCTTTCCGGGAATCGCAACTTCGAAGGAAGAGTCCACCCGCAAGTGCGCGCCAACTACCTGGCTTCTCCGCCCCTCGTGGTTGCTTATGCGCTGGCGGGCACCGTGGATATCGACTTCGAAAGCGAGCCGCTGGGAAAGGACCGCACCGGCAGTCCGGTCTACCTGCGCGACATTTGGCCGTCGCAGGCGGAAGTCGGGCAGGCGATGGACCGGGCCATTCGCCCCGAGATGTTTCGCGAGTCTTATGCCAACGTCTGGGATGGCAACCCCACCTGGAACGCTATTCCGGTGGCGGGCGGCGCCCTCTATGAATGGCGGCCCGATTCCACCTACATTCAGGAGCCCCCCTTTTTCACAGGGCTCAGCCCGGAACTCGAACCGATTTCCGAGATTCACGGCGCGCGCGTTCTCGCCCTGCTCGGCGATTCCATTACCACTGACCACATTTCGCCTGCCGGCAGCATTGCGGAAGAGAGTCCAGCGGGACGCTACTTGATCGAGCGCGGCGTGGCCAAGATGGACTTCAACTCCTATGGCTCGCGCCGCGGCAACGACCGAGTGATGGTGCGCGGCACCTTTGCCAACATCCGGCTTAAAAACCAGCTCGTACCGGAAGTTGAGGGAGGCGTCACCGTGCACTTCCCGGACGGCGAGCGCATGTCAATTTACGATGCTGCCATGCGCTACCAGCAGGAAGGAGTGCCGCTGCTGATCATTGCCGGAAAGGAATATGGGTCAGGCTCTTCCCGCGACTGGGCGGCCAAGGGGGCTCTGCTGCTGGGCATTAAGGCCGTACTGGCGGAAAGCTTCGAACGCATCCATCGCAGCAACCTGGTGGGCATGGGAGTGCTGCCGCTTCAGTTCATCGAGGGTCAGAACGCCGCTTCGCTGGCTCTGACCGGGCGGGAAGTGTTCGACATCGGCGGACTGAGCGACGGCATCCGTCCCCGCTCGCAAGTCACGGTTACCGCCGTCGACCCGGATGGGGCGCGGCGCAGCTTCCAGGCGATCGCACGTCTGGACTCCGCTGTCGAGGTTAACTACTTTAGAAATGGCGGAATTCTGCCGGCGGTTCTGCGGAAAATTCTGAATAGTGAATAGTGAATGGTGAATTGTAAGTGCTGACCCACGGCGGAGGGGGTAATGCCGCCGTGCGAGGGGCGTTCGCAATTTACTATTTACTATTCTTCATTTACTATTCATAATTCTAACGAAGGGGCTGATACCCAATGGGTTCATTTAACGGCGTTCCCGTGCCAACGGACGGGGCGCGGATAGACTTTGTCAACGACAAGTTTGTAGTTCCCGACAACCCAATTATTCCCTACATCGAAGGCGACGGCACCGGCCGCGACATCTGGAAGGCGTCGCGGCGGGTCTTTGACGCGGCAGTGCAAAAGGCCTTTGGGGGCAAGCGCCGGCTTGTCTGGTATGAGGTGTTTGCGGGTGAAAAGGCATTCAAGAAGTTCGGCGAATGGCTGCCTGAGGGCACTCTCGAGGCGATCAAGAGTTTTCGCATCGCCATCAAAGGCCCGCTCACGACGCCCGTGGGCGGCGGCATCCGCAGCCTGAATGTGGCCTTGCGGCAGCTTTTGAATCTTTACGCCTGCTGGCGGCCGGTGAAATACATTCCGGGCGTACCGTCTCCGGTGAGGCATCCGGAACGCATGAACATCATCATTTTCCGCGAAAACACGGAAGACGTTTACGCGGGGATCGAGTGGAGCGAGGGATCAGAGCAGGCGAGATTTGTGATCGAGTTTCTGAACTCCCTGTTGAACAACAGTGGGGCAAAGAAGCAGATCCGGCTTGATTCCGGGGTGGGCATTAAGCCTATTTCAATTACAGGCACTCAGCAGTTGGTGCGGCGCGGCCTCCGCTACGCCCTCGAACACGGTTTGAAGACCGTGACCCTGGTCCATAAAGGCAACATCATGAAGTTCACGGAAGGTGCGTTCCGCGACTGGGGCTACGAACTGGCCAAGCAGGAGTTTCGCCAGCGCATCGTCACGGAGCGGGAACGCTGGGTGCTGGAGGGCAAGGACAAGAACCCGGGTGCCTCGGTCGACGAGTTGGCAGCTTTGCTTGAGCCTGGGCTTGAAATGGCCACCGAGAGTTTCAAGCAGCACGTCTTTAAGGAAGTGAACGACTGCTTGCAGTCCATCTACACGACTCACGGACAGGGTCAGTGGAAGGACAAGACGCTGGTGAACGACCGCATTGCCGACTCGATGCTCCAGCAGATCTTGACGCGCGCGGACGAATACCAGTTGGTCTGCACGCCCAACCTGAACGGCGATTACCTGTCCGACGCCTGCGCCGCCCAGGTCGGCGGTTTGGGCCTGGCGCCCGGCGCCAATATTGGCGATGGCTTCGGAGTCTTTGAGGCCACTCACGGCACTGCGCCCAAGTACGCGGACAAGGACATGATCAATCCCGGCGCCGTCATCCGCTCCGGGGCGTTGATGTTCGAATTCATCGGGTGGCCCGAGGCCGGCAAGCTGATTGAAGACGCCTTGGCCGCAACCGTTGCTCAGCATCGCGTCACCTACGACCTCGAGCGGTTGATGACCATGGACGGCATCACGGGCGTGCAGAAGCTGAGCACCAGTGCATTTGCGAGCGCCATTATTGAGAACATAGGGTTACGCAACAGGGAATAGGAAACAGGGCAGAGAGAGTGGAGCCGGGCCGGAAGTGGAGTTGGCAATATTTGGGTTGGGAATCTTGGATCTGAGATTTTGAATCTGAGATGTTAGGATGAAGGGCAAGGATTAACACGACTTGCCATCCACTGCTTACTGCTTTCTGCCTACTATCTTTCCCGGGGGGCTCATGACACGTAAAAAAGTGACTGTGATTGGTTCAGGCAATGTCGGCGCATCGGTGGCGTTGCGCCTTATGGACAAGCAAATGGCCGACGTTGTGCTGATTGATATTCTCGAAGGCATCCCGCAAGGCAAGGCCTTAGACATACTTGAATCGGGACCTATCGAGGGTAACGACGTCAAGATCAGGGGAACGAACGATTACGCGGACACGGCGGATTCGGACCTGGTGGTGATGACGGCCGGGTTTCCCCGCAAGCCCGGCATGAGCCGCGACGACCTGCTGAGAGCCAACTACGAGGTTGTCCAGGGCGCCATCGCGCAGGCGGTGAAACACTCGCCGGAGGCAATCCTGATCGTGGTGACCAACCCGCTGGATGCGATGGCGCAGACGGCGTTCAGGGTGAGCGGTCTCCCTAAGCATCGCGTGCTGGGCATGGCGGGCGTTCTGGATACGGCCCGCTACCGGACGTTCATCGCGGAGGCCTTGAGCGTCTCGGTGCGGGACGTCCAGGGTTTCGTTCTGGGCGGCCATGGAGACACCATGGTGCCTGTGCCGCGCTATACGACGGTGGCCGGGATTCCGGTGGGAGACTTGATGCCGCAGGAGCAGCTCGAAGCGATCGTAAAGCGCACGCGCAACGGCGGGGCCGAAATTGTGAATCTGCTCAAAAGCGGCAGCGCGTATTACGCGCCTGCCGCCGCCGTGGTCGAGATCATTGACGCCATCTTCAAGGATCGCAAAAGAATCCTGCCCTGCGCTGCCTACCTTCAAGGCGAGTACGGCATCCACGATGTGTTCGTGGGGGTGCCAGTCAAACTCGGGGCGCGAGGCATCGAGCAGATCGTGGAAATCAAGCTCACGCCGGAAGAACAAGCAGCGCTCGAAAGATCTGCCGCGGCGGTGAGAGAACTGACAGCGATCATCGGCGTCTGACGCTTGCGAAACCTGGTTCCAGGTTGTATCTTATATCAGGCCTTGTGCATCCATAGTGTTGGGACAGTCGATTTGGGCGTCGGCCTTGTTTTTGCCTTGGTGGTGCAGAGTTGGCGCGCGACGAAGGCGGCCGGTTCAAGTCTCACACACGAGCGCAGGCCGGGTTCGGGCAGGACGCACCAATGAGTGAACCTCGGGCAGCCACATTGGCTGGGGACGAGTCTGTCCTTGTGAGTGAGGCGAAGGCGGGCAACTATGCCGCCTTCGAAGAGCTCGTCAACCGCTACGAGAAAAAAATCTACCGGCTCGGGATGAATATCACCGGCAGTCCGGAAGATGCGGAGGACGTGCTCCAGGACACCTTCCTCAAGGCTTTTGAGCACCTCTCTGAATTCCGGGAGGATTCACGCTTCTACACGTGGATTGTGCGCATCGCGGTTAATGAAGCGTTGATGAAGTTGCGGAAGCGCCGGTCCAGCAAGGAAGTTCCGTTCGAAGAGACCGAGGACCAGGACGGCGAGGTTCTGATTCGTGATTACGCAGATTGGAAACCCAATCCTGAGCAAACACTGGCGCGAGAAGAGGTGGAACAGATCCTGCGCAATGCCATTCAGGCCCTTCCTCCCGGTTTCCGCACGGTTTTTTACCTGCGCGATGTGGAGGGTCTCTCCACCGAGGAGACAGCACAGTTGCTGAACTTGAGCATCGGCGCGGTGAAGGCGCGGCTTTTCCGGGGCCGCCTGAGATTGCGGGAAGAATTAAGCAAAGTTCTAAAGCGAGGATGACTTTCGTGAAATGCAGGAACGCGGTCAATGAACTCTCGCACTATTTGGATGGTGAGCTTGACGAGGAACTGAAGATGACCATCCAAGCTCACCTTGGCAAGTGCCACCACTGTCACGCAGTATTTGACACCACACGAAAAACCATCGACCTTTATTGCGACGGCAAGCTCTTCCCGCTCCCGGACGACGTTCGCGGGCGGCTGCACGAAGCTCTCCGCCGTCGCGCTCAACGGGTCTGAACGCTCCTCGAAGATCAAAAGTCTGAAGTCCCCCTAACCTGTACACCTTCCACTAATCACAAGGTTGCAGCCGGTAGGGCCTTTTCAAGGCGTGAACAAATCTCGTTCCCTGGCAGCGCCATCCTGCGGCCGGCCAGCGCGTCCGGAAAGCCCGCCTACGCGCCGAACTGCGCTATGTTGCTAATGACAACTATTGACAAGAGTGTTGATAAAACCGGTTGCATTAGCAAAAAGTCTGTGTTAGTAATGGTGCTCCCTTGGGTAGAGGGTTTAATCCTTGAATTGGTTCGACCGAGGTGCGTGAACGCAGATCAGACGAGTCCTGGCCGGGTGGGCTCGTACCATTTCAGAAAGGGGAGTGAACAATGGCCTTTTGCTCAAAATGCGGGGCGCAGTTGGGGGAAGGAATGAGTTTCTGTGCGGCGTGCGGTTCCCCAACGGGTTCAGCCGCGGGAGGGCCGCCAGCGCCGGCCGCGGGTGGGGCGGCAGCGCCGGCCTCAGGCAGTACGGCAATGTCCTCCAACGTTGCGGGGATGCTGACTTACATCTTTGGATTCATTACCGGGATTATCTTTCTGGTGATTGAACCCTACAAAAATGACAAGTTCGTGCGCTTCCATGCCTTTCAGTCCATTTTTCTTAGCGCCGTCTGGATCGTCTTTCGCATCGTCTGGGGCACCATCGTGATGGGGATGATCTGGAGTCCGTTCAGTGCCCTGTGGGCGCTGCTGGGGATGATTAGCATGCTGATTTCGCTTGCTTTCGTGGCCTGCATACTGTTCCTGATGTACAAGGCGTATAACAACGAACGCTTTAAGCTCCCCATCATCGGTGACCTGGCGGCCAAGCAAGTTCATTGAGCGACCCATAACCTTCGAGCACTTCGGTCGAGTGGTTGGCGGCTCCGGGCTTGGCCGGTGGCGTTGCACGGGGCGGGGGTTTGGCGCCTGCCTCGCTCTATTATCTGAGAATTCAGGGCCGGCTGTAAGAGGAAGTCGCTGACCCTGCTAAACCGCTAGTGTCCTGACTTGACGGGAAACGCCTCTTCAGCGACCGCAGCACCGGAATTGGCCGGCTAGCCGGCGAACAGGGTACACCCCCTCCCCCTAATCCGTGGATAACGACGGACGAGACCGGAAGGAGCGCCCGGCCATGACCCCTGCACCGCATCCGGTTTCACCCGTAGGGTGCTGCCTGTAGGGGCGAGGCGGCGCCTCGCCCCTACTCCCTCGATGCCTGCTCGCGCGGTATCGACGGATTAGGGCCCTCCCCTTTTCACTTGACAATTTCTCGCGCTAAATGCAATTTAGCAAGTTTCACGGTTTCGCTTGGGGCCTGCCCTACATTTTGAGAGGGCACAAACCATGGTGTCGTGCTATGGGTGTTCTAGTTTGCTTTCACGATCGCTGTTTTGACGGGGTGGGCTCAGCGGCCCTTTTCACGCGCTTTTATCGTCAGTGCATCGACCCGAAGGCGGAGTTCCGCTATCACGGGTTAGTGCACCGGGCCGGCCAACTGTTCGACGCAGGCCTGTTTGACGACCAGGAAAACGTCATTGTGGATTTCAAGTATTCCAGCTCCGACCGGCTGACCTGGTGGTTCGACCATCACCAAAGTGCTTTTCTCACCGAAGCCGATGCGGAGCATTTCCGCCATGACCGGAGCGGGAAGAAATTCTACGGCCCCGACTATCGCTCTTGCACGAAGTTCATTGTCGACACCTGCCGGGAGAAATTCGGCTTTGCAGCCCCCGAGCTGGACGAGCTGGTTTATTGGGCTGATCTGATCGATGGCGCCCAGTATCCTGATACGCGAACGGCGGTGGAGATGCGTGATCCGCCCACTCAGCTCACCCTGGTCATTGAAGGAACAACGGACCCACAGTTTTCGGTGCAGCTGATTCCCCGGCTGATTTCCCAGTCGCTCAAAGAGATCATGGATCTCCCTGAGGTGCGGCAAACCTTTGAGCGGCTCTATGCCATCCATCTCAAGACGATTGAAATCATCCGCTCTCGGGGAGAGCTGAAGAATGGAGTGTTATTCTTCGACCTGGCAGACCAGAATTCTGAGGGTTTTAATAAGTTCATTCCGTATTATTTGTTTCCAGGGGCGGTGTACAGCGTAGCGCTGAGCCGCTCTCAGGCGCGCATCAAGATTGGCGTGGGGAGCAACCCGTGGAACACAACGCCCAAGACCGCCAATCTGGCCAGCATCTGCGAGCGGTATGGGGGCGGCGGCCACGCCAAGGTCGCGGCGATTTCGCTGCCGCCCACGAATTTGGAGCGCGCCAGAAGTATCGCGGCGGAGATCGTTGACGGCCTGCGGGCCGGCTTGGCGGAAGGACAGGGATTAGGGGCTGGGGATTAGGGATCAACGTTAGGGATGAGGGAATGCCGATCGTGAACCAGGGAACAGCCAGTCGAGAATGAGAGACGGCTCCTCTCTTCCCTCTTGCTTTCGAGGTGGTTCCCAATCCCTAGCCCCTAGCCCCTAATCCCTAATGCCTAATCCCTATTCCCTGTTCCCTACAAAGTGTGGTAAGAAGGAAGACAGGATAAATCCGGAAAAAGGCCGTTACCAGGACATCTTGTTTCGCCGGTGAGATTGTCGCAACCTGACAGAGGGAGAGTGGCCACTTTGGACGAAGCGACAGGGGTGACGCAAAACGCAGTCAAGGTTAAGGTTTGTGGTGCGTCGGATATGGGTCGCATCCGAAAGAACAACGAGGACAACTTCGTGGTCTGCAACCTGACCACCGGCGAAGTGAGCCGGACGCCTCCTCTTCCCGCCCTCACGCTGGGGAGTTTTGGCTCACTGTTTATGGTAGCTGACGGCATGGGTGGGGAGGCGAGTGGAGAAGTAGCCAGCCACATTTGCACCTTCACCGTCCCCAAGCGATTGCACGAGAACCTCAAGTCTCTGGAACAGGTCAGCGACGTGAACTTCGTGCTCTTGCTGCGGGAGTCGATCGAATACGCCAACCAGATCATCCACCAGCGAGCGCTGGACAATCCCGCTCACCGTGGGATGGGAACCACGGCCACAGCCGCTGCCATCTTCGGACCTTATCTTTTTGTAGCGCAAGTGGGAGATTCCAGGGCTTACCTCAATCGCGGCAATGAGCTGACCCAGTTGACTCGCGATCAAACCTTCTTGAATTATCTCAAGGAAATCGGTGTGGAAGTGCCCAGCGACCCGGAAATGGACAACCGCAAGAGCATTCTGACCCAGGCGGTGGGGAGCAGCGAAAACGTAAACGTAAAGGTCACGTGTACGATGGTCCGCCAGGGCGATAGCCTCCTGCTGTGCAGCGACGGCCTGTACAACATGGTTCCCGGCAGCGAAATTCTTCGGGTGATGATGGGCAATGAACCGCTAGCCAACAAGTGCCAGTCTTTAATCGATCAAGCCAATGCCAACGGCGGAAACGATAACATTACGGTAGTCATGGCAGAGTTCGGCGGCGCCGGACTTCCTCCTGCGGTCGCCGACGCGCCCATCGAGGTTAGGGAATTCAGGCAGGAGGATTTCACCGGGCGCACCTAAGGCGCTCGCGAGATTGTAAACAAGCGGTTGCTGGCTGTCTTCAACTGAGCCGTTTGATTTCCACCCGAAAGATGTGCTCTCCCAGGAAGAACTCATCTCCAGCCTCCAATTCGATCTCCTGGCGGACCTGACGGAAGACGCCGTTGCGGCTCCGCAGGTCCTGGAGGATGAAGCGTCCAGGCTGGGCCACAATGCGGGCGTGGGTCCCGGACATGTAATGATCGTCTTTAAACACCAGATGGGCGTTCGTCCGCCCCAGAGTGGTCTCAGGGTTTTCCAATCGAAATTCTGCAATCACCTCGCCCGTTACCAGGATGTGTTCGAGCTTGGCGGAGACCGGGCCTGGATGCAGCTTGGGCGGCGCAGACCACGCCATCGTGCCCTGCCCGGAACCCTGTTTTTCAACCTCGTCCAGGCTTTGCGTGGTGAATCGAAAGAGATCTTGTCCCAAGAGAAATACGTCCCCAGGAAGGAGTTCAGTGTCTTGCCGTTGCTTGACGAAAGTTCCGCCCGAGCTGCCGAAATCCGCTAAGTGCAGCTTCCCGTCGCGATTCGACAATAAAGCGTGGCGTTCTGAAAGCTTGGCATCGTCTGGGAAATTGATGTCGCAATTAGCGCGCCCGATAGAAACTCCTCCCACGATTTTAAGAGGATGTCCCCAGGTGCCATCGGTCTTCTTCTCGCTGATCTGTGCCTCAATGCTTGGGATGCGGAATCCGTCAAATACCAAGGTTCCTTCTTGCAAGGAAGCCGGCGTCGTGATATCCAGATTTGCTGCCGAGAGGGGTGGAGCCGGCGGCGTCGGTCCTGTTCCCGGCGGCCTGATCGCCTGCGGTTGGGGACGCGGCACAGGCGGGTCGGGCGGAAAAGCTGGCGCCGCCGGAGAAACAGGAAGCGGCTCCCAGGCCGCTCCTGCCGCAGCAGGAAAGAACTGGGAGACGCCCGGGGCGGAAGCCGGCGATGCGGCCCTTGGGGGCGCCGGCGGAGCCACGGGTTGGGGTGCCACTGCCTGCGGCAGCGGTTGTGGGGCAACGGCAGTTGGCACTGGCGAAAGCGGCTTGCCACAAAAACCGCAGAACTTGGCGCCGGCCGGAAACGTCTGGTGACATTTCTGGCACTCCATTTGCGCACCCTGCGGAGTATTCGGTCGCGGCACAGGAGCGGCCGGCGGGCCCAGCGGCTTTCCGCAACGTGCGCAGGTTGCCGCGTTTGCGAGGTTAGCGCTGCCGCAGTTCGCGCAGGGGATATAGCGCACGGTTCCTTCGTAGTTTGGTTCGCCAGGCATATAAGTGCTCCGGAATACCAAGGCTGGACATCGCTGATTTCCAGCCACACCGGATCGGTATTGCTGCGAAACTCTTCGGGCGCATGTTTCGCGGTCGAGCCTCCAGGTGGTAATCGCCCTTTCTACTTTTATTTTTTCCTAAGAAGTCCCACAGGTCAACTGGAAACGCACACTGACTCGATGCTTCGAGGGCCTACCGCGGCCGGCCACCGGTTTCAACCGGCTGAAACCATCCTCTCCGGCGTCGAGTCTTTCCAGAGGATTTCGTAAACCTCCACCGGGGCAGCCTTGCCTTTGACCCTGATGCTTTCCAGGCGCAGGGCGGGGGAGCCGATTTCGCGGAAGGTAGATTCAGAGATCAGAACCTGTCCTCCGCTGGCGTGCGCGCACAGCCGGGAGGCCAGGTTTACCGCGTCGCCGATTACCGTGTAGTCCATGCGTTTTGAGGACCCGATGTTGCCGGCGGTCACCTGGCCGGTATTGATCCCCACCCCCATCTGGAGGGGCTCTTGGCCGCGCGCCTGCCACTGACGGTTGAGTCCCACCAGAGCGCGCTGCATGGCGCCGGCCGTCCTGACCGCACGCTGGGCGTCGTCCGGCTTGGGCCAGGGAGCTCCGAACAACGCCATGATCCCATCTCCCAGGTACTTATCGAGCGTCCCTCCGTTCTCGAAGATCAGATCAGTCATTTCGCTGAAATACTCGTTCAGCAGCTCGACCACCTTCTGCGGCGCCAGTTGCTCAGACAGTCGAGTAAAGTCACGGATATCCGCGAACAGAATCGTGGCCATCTGATTCTCGCCCCCCAGGCGGATCTCATCCGGGCTGGCCAAAATCTTCTCCACGACGACGGAGCTCATGAATCGTTCCAAGGCTTGGCGCTCGATGGCGCGGCGCGAGAGTTCGGCGTGAGAATGGGCGCGGTCATAGCTGATCGCGGCTTCTGCTGCGACGACGGAGAAGATGTCCAGCTCTTCTTTTGAGAAGGCGTAGGGTTTGCTCAGACAATCGACGTAGAAGAGGCCAAATACTTTGTCCTTATAGATGAGCGGAGCGCACATTGCCGAGCGAATGCCGGATATCCGAAGGCTCTCGCTGGTCGAGAACCGCTGGTCCCGGGAAACGTCGCGTATCAACACCGGCACTCTTTCCGTCATCACCCGGTCTATGACGGTCTTCGAGAGGACCGGACCGTAAGGATCGGCCCTCTGATTCTCGTCCTTATAAAGCACAATGGCCGGAAGGAACCCTTTCCTTTCGTCGGAGAGCATGACGAAACCGCGCTCCACATTCTCCATCTGGAACACCAACTCCATAACCTGCTGCATCACCTCTTGAGGAGTCAGGGTTGAGGAGAGGGTCTTGCCGACGGCCAACAGAAGCTTCAGCAGCTTGTTTTCCCTCTCCAGTGTTGCCAGCCGATCCTGAACTGAGGTTTCGGGCGGGGCGGCGGCTTCGATTTCCTGGTGCAGGCCGGCGCTCAGGGCGTCGCGGCCGATCAGCCCCGTGATGTCCCTGCCCGCGTCACGGCCCGCCTCGACGTAGAAGGGAAGTCGCGTGGCCGCGTCAAACTTGAGCTCGAAGGCTCCGATGTTGATCCGGTCCTGGTCCGTCAGGCGCTGCTCCTGGATCGGCTGCCCGTTTACGAACGTGCCGTTCATGCTACCCAAGTCGATGATCAGGACGGTCTCGCCCGGCAAGGCGGTCACGCGGGCGTGGTTGCGGGACACACTCGGGTGCTGGAGCATCAGATCGTTGGAGTCGGCGCGTCCGATGCTCACCGTAGACCCGCTGATTTCGAAGATCTGAGTCCGGTTGGAGGGGTCGGTTATAACAAATCGAGACATGTGGGCATTTCGAACTATTCCGTGTGAACCAGGCGACACGCACGGTTGAGGCCTGGTCCCAAGGCAGGTTGTTTCCTACTGGCCCATGTTGACCCTTACACTCAGGGCGGCCCCATTATGCACATTAACGGTGCCTTCATAGGGTTCCCAACCCGCACGCTTGACCGTGTACTTGTGCGTTCCCACTGGGACGACAGCATGTGCCGGGCTGGGACCCAAGGACTTTCCGTCAAGGAACACCTCCAAGCCGGACGGCGTCGTATTGATCACGATCTCTCCGACTGCTTGCGAAAGCTGTGCGTTGATGGTAGCGGTTCTCCCGGCTTCCAGGTCCACGGTCTGCTCGTACTCGCCGTAGCCGTCCTTTGAGATCACCACACGGTGACTGCCGGGGGGCTGGCTGACTGTCGAAGGGGTGACCCACCCTGGATCGCTGCTGCCGTCGATTGTGAACTTAGCCCCCGGGACATTCGAATTGACCATCAATTGGCCCGGCTTGGGAGCCGCCGCGGGCCCACCACCACCGGCGGGAACGGCGGAAGCCGCTGTGCCGCCCGCAGCGGGAAGGGAAGCGGCAGGCGACTCCCTGCCAGCCGTAGTAAGAGGAGGCGTCTGGGCCTTCGTGGTGGGGCGGGAGCTTTCGGTGGATTCGCCCCCCGAAGCGGCGTTGACTGGGTTGGCGCCGGCCTTAGTGCCGCCGCTCGCTGGAGGGAGGTTTACCGGAGCCGCTTCGTTGGCCTTCGTCTTCCCTCTGGACGCAGCAGGTTTCTCCGCCGGGAGCGTGCTCGGCGCTCCGGACGTGGTCGAAGGCAGGTTGGTGGTGGCGCTGGTCGTCTGCCCGCTCGGGACGTTTGCTGCCGGCTGGTTGTTTTTTGCCTTCTGGAGATAGAAATACCCCCCCACAATTCCCAGAATGGCAACGCCCAGCAACGTCAAAAGGACCCAAACTAGCGGTGAACTACGCGGTTTTTGGTAGCTCGGCGCCGGCGCCACGACCGGTATGGGCGCTGGGGCGGGCGGGGCGGGTTGAGGAGGTTCGACCTGCGTTCGTCCAACCGGGACAACGGGCGGCGCTGGGCGCCGCACACTCGGCTCCGCCGGGCGTTGCTCCACGACTGCGCTCGGCACGGGTGGCGCGTTCAGGATCATGGTGGCCGAGGAAGGCGCCGCCGCCTGTCCCCCCAACTGCCGGAAATTCTTCAAGTCCTCCGCCAGTTCGCGGCAAGTCTGGTAGCGCTCCTCGGGACTCTTGGCCAGGGCTTTACAAATCACGTAGCTGAGGCCTGGATGAATGGTGGCATCCAGCTCTCGCGGCGGTACGGGGTTTTCGTTGATGATTTTGTAAATGACGGTGGTGATGTTCTGGCCGGGGAACGGCTTCTCCCCGGTCACCAGGTCGTAGAGAATCACTCCCAAGGAAAAGAGATCGGAACGGCCGTCAACCTGCCGCCCCTTGACCTGCTCCGGCGACATGTAGTTGGGCGTACCTAGCACCAGCCCCGCCTGTGTCATCCCCATCGACACCATCTTGGCGATGCCGAAGTCGGTCACTTTCACCGCCCCATTATTCAGAATCATGATATTGGCAGGCTTGATGTCGCGGTGCACGATGCCACGCTCGTGGGCGTGGTCCAGCGCGCTGCATACCTGCTCGCACATCGGGATGATCGTTTCAATCGGAAGGACCTTCTTGCCCTCAACCAGTGTCTCCAGCGACGTCCCTTCCAGGAACTCCATGATCAGGTAGAGTATGCCGTTGTCTTCCCCGTAATCGAAGACGTTGACGATGTTTGGATGGCTGAGCACGCCGGCCGCTTGCGCCTCGCGCTGAAATCGCGCCCTGAACTCCTTATACTCCTCGGGTGCAAGGCCTTCCGTGAGCATGGTTTTAACCGCAACCGTCCGCCCGATAATAGGGTCGAACCCCTGGTAAACGATACCCATCGAGCCACGCCCCAGCTCGCGCACCACCTCGTATCGTCCCGCCTTGGTCAGCACATCGGCCATGTAACCCTCACCTTCTTCCGCACCCGATCTCTACACGAAGCCGTTCAGTAGATACAAATCTCTTTGTCGTCTTATTCCTAGCCGGCAGGAACGGCCCAGTCCTGAAAATCCCATCTCTAGGCCAGCCTAACGCACCGTGATCTTGGTGTCAAGGCATGAAGGCACTCCCTTTATCCTTTAGCCTTTATCCCTTAGAATCATAGTGAGACTTGCGCCGCATTTCAGTTGAGGGAAAACGATGGCTCAGCGCATCGAACTTCCGATGGGCTTGGAGGCTGTTCCTGCGGACGAACGCGGGCGGTGGTGCTGTTCACGCCTTGAAGAAGGAAACATCCTCTTTTTCGCAGAGACTCCCTTCGGCCTGCCCCCAGACGAAGCCCAGTTCCTGCTAAGCCAGCGGCAGAGCGCAGCGGGCTACCACAAGAACATTGCCTATCGCCCGCTTTCCGGCCGGCTTACGGGCTATGGCGAGGGCGGGAGCGGCGACAAGGATCGGCTGCACGCCATCATGCAACGGTTTTCCCAACGGGCGATCGAGGTCACTCAGCAGCTTCTGTCTCCCTATGCCGGCTCATTGGTCGTGGACTTTGCCAGTTTTCGGCCCCAGCAGGAGGCGGGGCGGCAAATCCGCCAGCGGGCGCGCAACGACCTCTTGCATGTGGATTCATTCCCGACCCGGCCTTCCTATGGCAATCGTATCCTGCGCGTGTTTACGAACATCAACCCAACCGAGCCTCGTGTGTGGGTGACCGCTGACACCTTCGACCATCTGGCGGAACGCTTCGCGGGAAGCGGCGGCATGTCCCTTCCCGGGAGGGTGCCTTCCGGGCCCAGGAAGCTCCTGGTGAAGCTTGCGCGAGCGGCGCGACTCCACAGCTTCGCGCGGCCCCCTTACGACGATTGGATGCTGCGCTTCCATCACTTCCTCAAAGCTAACCAGGAGTTTCAAAATACTTGTTCGCGGACCCGGTGGGAGTTCCCACCCCACTCCGCATGGCTCGTCTTTACGGATATGGTGAGCCACGCCGTTCTCTCCGGGCAGTTCGCCCTCGAACAGACGTTCATCGTCTTCAAGGATGCCCTCGTGTTGCCTGAGAAAGCTCCGATCAGAGTCCTGGAACGAATCGCAGGCAGGCCGGTGGTCTGAAGCTGTCAGCCCTCAGCCTTCAGCGATCAGCAACCCAATCCCTCCGAAAATCGTCATTCCCGCTGATCGCTGAGAGCTGATAGCTGAAAGCTGACGGCTGATTGATCGCCGAATTGACTCGCCTCGTCATGCTGTATATCATTAAGATCGGGAAGGGTTGAGGATGAGCAAGAACAAGGGCAAAACCGTTGAAGTGATGTGTCCGTGCTGCGGGGCGCGGCTTGAAGTGGACACAGAGCTCGGAAAGATTCTGTTCCACGAACCGCCGCCGAGAACCTCCAAGGCTCCCGACCTGGATCAAGCTTCCGAACTCCTCAAAAAGCAAGCGGAGCGGCGTGAAAGCCTCTTTAAACACAGCGCCGAAGAGGAAAAGATCAAGTCTGAACTGCTGGAGCGCCGGTTCAAAGAGGCATTCGAGAAGACCAAGGACACTCCTACCGGGCCCCCGCTTAAGGAAATTGATTTGGATTGAGAGTCGGCGGCGGAATCTCCTCGTCATCGGCCAAGTACTTCTAGCCATTCAACACTGGCCCCAAGGAGGTTGTATGCCCGGCAAAGCTCGCCGGCTTGAGTATACTCCTGAACACGCCGGCTCCGGAGTTCGCGCCAAGCTGCCCCAAATCGAGACTTGGCCCAATCAATATAAGAACTACGAAATCACCATTTCGATCCCGGAGTACACCTCCATCTGCCCGCGTACCGGCTTGCCGGACTTCGGAACCATCACCATTCATTACCTGCCGGACAAGCTGTGTCTGGAACTGAAGTCGCTGAAGTACTACATTCTCTCCTACCGGAATCTGGGCATTTTCTATGAGAATGCCGTGAATCGCATCCTCGACGATGTGGCTCATGCTTGCCGCCCCAAGTGGGCGGTGGTGCGCGGTGAGTTCACCACTCGAGGCGGCATGCGAACCATGATCGAAGCACGGTTCCCCAGAAAAGCAGTGCGCGGTGCTTAGCGGCGAGTCGGGAACCCCAAGGCGAGGCCGTGACAGTGACAAGTAGTCGGCTAGGCAAGCTTGCGATCCGAACCGATGCTGACCGGAAGGTCAACGCTGCAAGCCCTGATCCACTGGCGAGCGCCGGTGCAGTTCGCAGGTGCAACCTATGGAGTGACCTGCGGTCTTGGTTTGTTCACCACACGGGCGGGGGTGGCAGGGCGCGGCGTCTCCCCCCCGCCCCCACGTTCCGTCAGGCAGTGGTCTGTGCTGGACGGATTGAGCGGCCGCGCCGAATATTCTTGACATTGGCGTACTCAAGTTTTATTATGTCATGGAACTAATGGATGCCCTCCGGCATCTAATGCTTTTGAATGTGGTTGTGAACCCTGCTTGGGGTTCTCACTCAGTGAGGAGGACTTAGGAACATGGGTAAGATTATTGGAATCGACTTGGGTACCACCAACTCGGTTGTCGCGGTTATGGAAGGTGGTGACCCGGTAGTCATCACTAACCCTGAGGGAGGGCGCACTACCCCGTCGGTGGTGGGGTTCACCAAGTCGGGCGAACGGTTGGTCGGACAAGTAGCGAAGCGCCAAGCCATCACCAACCCGGAGAACACCGTTTTCTCGATCAAGCGGTTTATGGGCCGTAAGGTCAATGAAGTTCAGAATGAGATCAAGACCGTCCCCTTCAAGGTGGTGCCGGGTCCCAATGGCGACGTGCGTGTCGTGGCCCAGGGCAAGGAATACTCGCCCCCGGAAATCTCCGCCATGATCCTGCAGAAAATGAAGGACGCCGCCGAGCAATACCTTGGCGAAAAGGTGTCGCAAGTGGTCATCACGGTGCCGGCTTACTTTAACGATTCCCAGCGCCAAGCCACGAAGGACGCCGGGAAGATCGCCGGCCTGGAAGTTCTGCGCATCGTGAACGAGCCTACGGCGGCGGCCTTGGCTTATGGGCTTGACAAGAAGCGGGACGAGACCATAGCGGTGTATGACTTTGGAGGCGGAACGTTCGATATTTCGATTCTGGAAGTCGGCGAGGGTGTGGTCGAGGTCAAGTCGACCAACGGTGACACGCATCTGGGCGGCGACGATATTGATAAGCGGATTATGGACTGGATTGTGGACGAATTCCGCAAGGATCAAGGCATCGACCTTTCGAAGGACCGCATGGCGCTGCAACGCCTCAAGGAAGCGGCGGAGAAAGCCAAGATGGAGCTTTCCACGGTACTCGAGAGCGACATCAATCTGCCCTTCGTGACGGCCGACGCCTCCGGGCCGAAGCACCTGAACCTGAAGTTGACGCGAGGGCGCTTTGAGCAGATGTGCGAAGATCTTTTCCAGCGTTCCGTTGGCCCGGTGAAACAGGCGCTTTCCGATGCCAGTCTCACGCCCGAGAAGATTGATGAGGTGGTGCTGGTGGGCGGATCGACACGCATCCCGCGCGTGCAGCAGATTGTCAGGGACCTTTTCCTTGGCAAGGAGCCGCACAAAGGTGTCAATCCGGACGAGGTTGTGGCGGTTGGGGCTGCGGTGCAGGCGGGAGTCCTGGGCGGGGAAGTGAAGGATCTGCTGTTGCTGGACGTTACTCCCTTGACCTTGGGCGTTGAGACCCTGGGCGGTGTCATGACGCCGCTCATCCAACGCAATACCACGATTCCGACGAGAAAGAACGAGACCTTTTCGACGGCGGCTGAGAACCAGACGTCGGTTGAGATTCACGTCCTGCAAGGCGAGCGTCAGATGGCGCGTGATAACCGGACGCTCGGCAAGTTCCACCTGGTGGGCATTCCCCCGGCGCCTCGGGGCATCCCGCAGATTGAAGTGACGTTTGACATCGATGCCAACGGAATTCTGAATGTTTCCGCCAAAGACATCGGCACAGGGAAGGAACAGAAGATCACGATAACGTCCTCGAGCGGGTTGAGCAAAGACGAAGTGGAGAAGATGACCAAGGACGGCGAGTTGCACGCGGAGGAAGACCGCCGCCACAAGGACGACGTGGAAAACAAGAACCGAGCTGATTCGCTGGTTTACTCGGTGGAGAAGATGCTCAAGGAGAATCGCGGGAAAATCTCTGACAGCGACGCCACGAACATCGAATCGGCCTTGGCCGACGCCAAGAAAACCATTCAGGAAGGCGACATCTCGAAGATCAACGATTCCGTTGAGCGGCTAACAACGGCGTCGCATAAGCTGGCGGAAGCGATGTACAAGCAGGCATCTACGGCGCAGGCGGCCCAAGAGGCGCCGGGCGGCCCCGGCGAAGCGTCAAGGCCTTCCGCAGGCCCCACGGCTCAGCCTGGCCAAACTAAGGGCGACGGCGAAGTGATCGACGCGGAAGTGGTGGACAGCGACGACAAAAAGAAGAACTGAGAAGTACGGTTGAGAGTCAAGAGTCGAAAGTTGAGAGCGGACTCTTGAAAGTTGACCGCGCCGCGATTGATTTGAGAGGAACTGCCGTCTCAAGGGAGGAGTAGAGGAACAGTCTTAGGGCAAGAGCAAGAGGGGCGTGACTTTCGACTCTCGACTGTAAACTCTAAACTGCTTTATGGAACATCGAGGTCTCGTCGGAGTGGAATGCCCGCAATGCCACTGGAAGCATTTCATGGAACTGGGCCTGGACCAGGCCATCATGGACTCTCCCGCGGCTCAGGAGATCCAGCGCCAATTACAGGAATGGCTGCGGTCGCGCTGCCCGGACCATCTGGGGGCGATTCTCGAGAAGATGAAGAACTAACACGATGGCTGTTGTCGGTGCACAAAAGGACTATTACGCGACGTTGGGTGTGAGTCGCGGCGCCAAGCCGCCGGAGATCCGCAAGGCATACCGCCGCTTGGCGCGCAAGTATCATCCTGACGTTAACCCGGGCAACAAGGCGTCCGAAGAAAAGTTCAAGGAACTCTCGGAGGCTTACGAAATCCTGGGTGACGAAAAAAAACGCCAGATCTACGACCAGTACGGCTTCTATTCCAACAACATTCCCCCGGGCGGCCCCGGACCGAGCGCCTCGACGGGCGCCGGCGGGCCCGGCCCCGGATTCGATTTCTCGGGATTCGATTTCTCGAACGCCGAAAGCGCGGATACGGAGACGGGAAGGCACGCGGGATTCGGGGGGGGCTTCCGGGACATCTTCTCGCAGTTGTTCAATCGCTCCGGCCAGCGCGAAGAGGAAGAAGAGGGTCCGCAAAAGGGAAGTGATATCGAGCACCACATGCACCTGGGATTCTGGGACGCCATTCGTGGCACACAGGTGCGAATCACCGTGGCGCGGCAAGAGACCTGCCCGACCTGTAAAGGCAGCGGCTCTGCCAAAGGCGCGGCTGTTACCTGCACCCTGTGCGGGGGAACGGGCAAGGTGGCGCGCCAGGCAGGGACGATGCGATTCACCGTGACCTGCCCGCAATGTGGCGGGACCGGCAAGCAGCGCCGCCCTTGCCCAACCTGCGGCGGGTCGGGATCCGTACGGACGCCCGAGACTTTTGAAGTGCGTATTCCTCCTGGCGTGGATACGGGTTCTCGCGTACGCGTGCCGGGGAAGGGAAACGCGGGCGCCGGCGGCGGCCCCCCGGGCGACTTGTACATTGTTACGGAAGTTGAAACCCATCCCATCTTTGAGCGCAAGGGCGACAACATCTACGTTAACGTCCCCGTAACCGTGGCCGAGGCGGCCCTGGGGGCGAAGGTGGAAGTGCCGACTCTGCTGGGGCCCTCGACCATCAAGATCCCTCCCGGGACCCAGAGTGGCCAGCAACTCCGACTGCGCGGGAAGGGTGCGCCCTCGTTGCGCGGTGACGCGCGCGGGGATGAGTTTGTAGAGGTGCAGGTGATGGTTCCACGGGTTGCGGATGAAAGGACCAAAGAAATCCTTCGCGAACTCGCCCGCCTCAATCCGGAAGACCCGAGGCAAGAGCTGAGGAAGTACCTTTGAAGGATGAAGGTTAAAGGTTGAAGGATAAAGGCTGGATGCCAATTGATAGGTGTTCGAGGTCAGACTTTTGACTTTAGACTTTAGACTTTTCCTATGAGCCCTCGCGGCAGAAAAACTCGCGGCAAGACCGGCTACATGATCAGCGCCGTGGCCGAAATGTACAACATCCATCCCCAAACCCTCCGTCTCTACGAGCGAGAAGGGCTGCTGGTGCCTTCCCGCACCCACGGCAACACCCGCCTCTACGGCGACGAAGACCTGGAGCGGTTGGAGACCATCCTGAACCTGACGCGCGACCTGGGCGTCAACTTGGCGGGAATCGAGATCATCCTAAACATGCGCGACCGCATGCAGAAAATGCAGAAGGAAATGCAGGCTTTCGTCTCCTATGTGCAGGAGGAAGTTTTGACACGCCCGCCCATAGACCAGGAGCGGATCCAAAATGCCCTGGTGCGCGTCGCCCCGCCCTATTTGATCCGAACGCAACGCCACGCGGACAAATAAGCGCTCCGTAGGACAGGAATCTAAGATGCCGCGAAAAGACTGCCCACAATGCGATGGCACAGGTTGGAAGCCGGTTGAGGTCGAAGGCGTCCGCCGCATGACCCGCTGCGATTGTTACGGCCTGGAGCGCGCGGAACTGTTGCTTCGCCAGGCTCACATCCCCGAAAGGTACGAGCACTGCGCCTTTGAGAATTTTGACATACGCCGCGACAATCA